>Ga0182792_1001340_pt1 | contig 20278 bp, 18 predicted proteins | sample Passage237B_FD_130497 | JGI IMG/M metagenome (GOLD analysis project Ga0182792, IMG submission 130497) | Cellulose adapted compost microbial communities from Newby Island Compost Facility, Milpitas, CA, USA - Passage2 37B (version 2) (version 2) ...
ACGCCAGAACCCGAACCCGAGCCGGAGCCGACGCCCGAACCCGAACCCGAGCCGGAGCCTGAACCCGTTCCGGAGCCGACGCCCGACCCCAAACCGGAACCGGAGCCGAAGCCGGAGCCGAAGCCGGAGCCCAGACCGGAGCCCGCGGACCCCAAACCCGTGCCCCGGCCGGAACCCGCGCCGACGCCGCCCGCCCCGAAGCCCGAACCGGCTCCGGAGCCGACGCCTGCACCGGCTCCGACCCCGGCGCCGGCACCCCAGCCCGTGCCGGCTCCCGCTCCGGCGGAGGTCGCGCCGCCGGCGCCGCCCTCGCCGATCTCCACCGCGAGCAGCGCGCCCCTCAGCGACCCGCAGCCGTCGGCCGAGCCCGCGCTGGTCGAGCCGCGCTACGACGCGGACTACCTGAACAACCCGCAGGTCCCCTACCCTCCGCTGGCCAAGCGCATGCGCGAGCAGGGCACGGTGATGCTGCGCGTGTTCGTCAGCGCGGACGGGCGGGCCGAGAAGGTGGAGATCTCGAAGAGCTCCGGTTCACCCCGCCTGGACAACGCGGCCAGCAGCGCCGTGGGGCGCTGGCGCTTCGCGCCGGCCAGAAAGGGCGACCGTGCCGTCGCCTCCTGGGTCCTCGTACCCGTCGTTTTCAAACTAGAGGGATAAGCCGTCATGACATCACCCGAGAACTTCGGTCTGGCCCACCTGTGGGCCCAGTCCGACATCGTGATCAAACTCGTCGCCTTCGCGCTGGTCGTGATGTCGGTGGCGAGCTGGTACCTGATCGTGCTGCGCGCGGTCCGCCAGCTGCGCGCGCGCAGCCACGACAACGCGGTCGAATCGTTCTGGAAGGCCGCCAGCCTTGAGGAAGGCCTGGAGCGCCTGTCGCAGACCGCACCGGACTCGCCGTTCGAGGCGCTCGCGCGCCAGGGCGCCGCGGCCGCCGCCCACGTGCGCCAGCACGCCCACACGCAGACGCTCGGCGGCACGCTGGACGCCGACGAATTCGTCACCCGCGCGCTGCGCAAGTCCATCGCGCTGTCGACGGCCCAGCTCGAATCCGGCCTCACGGTGCTGGCCTCGATCGGCTCCACGGCGCCCTTCATCGGCCTGTTCGGCACCGTGTGGGGCATCTACAACGCGCTGATCGGCATCAGCGTCTCGGGCATGGCCACGCTGGACGCGGTCGCCGGCCCCGTGGGCGAGGCGCTGATCATGACCGCCTTCGGCCTGTTCGTCGCGATTCCCGCCGTGCTGGCCTACAACGCCTTCAACCGCGCCAACCGCCTGGAGCTGTCCGATCTCGACGCCTTCGCGCATGACCTGCACGCGTGGTTCTGCACCGGCTCGCGCCTGGCCTCGGGAGCCCGCACGCCGCAGGGCCGACGCGCCGCCACGGCGCGGCCGGCCGGTCAGGGAGCCGCATGATGGCCTTCGGAGGATTCAACCAGCAGGGCGGCACGCCGCAGATGAGCGAGATCAACATGGTCCCGCTCATCGACGTGATGCTGGTGCTGCTGATCGTGTTCATGATCACGGCGCCGCTGCTCACGCACTCCGTGCAGATCGACCTGCCCAAGGCCTCCAGCCAGGCCACGAACCAGAAGCCGGACACGGTCACGCTGGCCATGGACGGCGAGGGCAAGCTGTACTGGAACAACGAGCCGGTCAGCCGCGACGCCGTGCCGCAGCGGCTGCGCGAGGCCGCGCAGCAGGAACCGCAGCCCGAGCTGCACCTGCGCGCCGACCGCGACACGCGCTACGAGCTCATCGCCGAGGTGATGGCCGAGGCGCGCAACGCCGGCATCGCCAAGATGGGCTTCATCACGGTTCCGAAACGCTGAAACCCCCGCCCGGCGGGGCCCGCGCGGCCCCGCCGCTTCAATACGATACAAACGGGACACGTATCGACGGGTAAGCTTGCAACCATGACGAACGAGCCCCAGTGCCCCTGACCCCGCCATGACCACCCGCCCATCCCGTTCCCGCACGACCCGTCTGATCCTCGTCGGCGCCGCCGTCGTCGCGCTCGCTGCCTGTGCCTGGCTGGCGCGCGGCCTGATCACCGGCAAGGACGCCAGTGCCGGCCTGAGTCTCGCCACCGTGCAGCGCGGCCTGCTCGAGGACGTCGTCACGGCCACCGGCACGCTGCAGCCGCGCGAGTACGTCGATGTCGGCGCCCAGGTGTCGGGCCTGCTCGAACGCATCCACGTCGAGGTCGGTGACCAGGTCACGGCCGGACAGCTGCTGGCCGAGATCGACCCGCGCGTGCTCTCCAGCCGCGTGGAGGCCACGCGCGCCCAGCTGCGCGCGCAGCAGGCGCAGCTGCTCGAGCGCGAGGCCACGCTGGAACTGGCCGAAACACAGGCCCGCCGCCAGCGCAACCTGATGGCCGAGGACGCCACGACGCGCGAGGCACTGCAGACTGCCGAGGCCCAGCTGCGCGCCGCCAAGGCCCAGATCGAGGCGCTGCGCGCGCAGATCGAGCAGACCGAGGCCAGCCTGCGCGCCGACGAGGCCAACCTCGAATACACCCGCATCGTCGCGCCGATGGATGGCACGGTGGTGTCGATCAGCGCCCGGCAGGGCCAGACGCTGAACGCCAACCAGCAGGCGCCGACCATCCTGCGCATCGCCGACCTGTCGACGATGACGGTCGAGACCCAGGTCTCGGAAGCCGACGTGAGCCGGCTGCGCCTGGGCATGGACGTGTGGTTCACGACGCTGGGCGGCAACGGCCAGCGCTGGGAAGGCAAACTGCGCCGCATCGACCCCACGCCCACGGTCACCAATAACGTGGTGCTCTACAACGCGCTGTTCGACGTGCCCAACCGCGGCCGCAAGCTGATGACGCAGATGACCGCGCAGGTGTTCTTCGTCGTCGCCCGCGCCGAGGACGTACTGACCGTGCCGCTGGCGGCGCTGTCGGGCCTCGCACCGGCACGGGGCGCGCGCCCGGAAGGCGCGCCGCGCGGGGACGCCTCCGGCGTCGACGGTCCGCGTGACGGCGCCCGCGCGGACGGCAGCGGTCCGCGCGGTGACGGCCCGCGCCCGCCGCGCAAGGCCCGCGTGCAGGTGATGGGGCCGGACGGCCGCATCACCGAGCGCGAGGTCGAGGTCGGCCTGACCAGCCGCGTGGCGGCGCAGATCCTCTCCGGCCTGTCCGAGGGCGATCGCGTCGTGATCGGCTCCTCGATCGCGCGCGCGCCGGGCGCCGCGCCTGCCGGCGGCATGCCGCCGATCCGCCGATGAAGCCGGAACCGGACGTCGCCGTGCTGCCCGCCGACGCGGCCACGCCGCTGATCGAGCTGCGCGGCATCACGCGCAGCTACCACAACGGCGAGATCGAGACCCGCGTGCTGCACGGCATCGACCTGCAGATCTACCCGGGCGAATTCGTCGCCATCATCGGCGCCTCGGGCTCGGGCAAGTCGACGCTGATGAACATCCTCGGCTGCCTGGACCGCCCGAGCGGCGGCCAGTACCTGTTCATGGGCCAGGACGTCTCGCAGCTCGACCGCGACGAGCTCGCGCGGCTGCGGCGCGAGGACTTCGGCTTCGTCTTCCAGAGCTACCACCTGATCGGCTCGGCCACCGCGCTCGAGAACGTCGAGGTGCCGGCCATCTACGCCGGCATGCCGCCGGCCGAACGCCACGCCCGCGCCACGCAGCTGCTGACCGAGCTGGGCCTCGGCGAGCGCCTGCACCACCGCCCCACCCAGCTCTCCGGCGGCCAGCAGCAGCGCGTGTCGATCGCGCGCGCGCTGATGAACGGCGGACGCATCATCCTCGCCGACGAACCCACCGGCGCGCTCGACTCGCGCAGCAGCGCGGACGTGATGCAGCTCATCCGCGAGCTGTCCGAGCGCGGCCACACCATCATCCTGATCACGCACGACCGCGAGGTCGCGGCCCACGCCGACCGCGTCATCGAGATCCGCGACGGCCGCATCCTGTCCGACCCCGGCCCGCGCCTGCCGGAGAAGGCGCCCGAGTTCGCGCCGCACGTCGACCGGACCTCGCCGGCCGGCGAGCTGCTGGAAGCCACGCTGACGGCCGTGCGCGCGCTGCGCGCCAACGTCTTCCGCACCATCCTGACGCTGCTGGGCATCGTCATCGGCGTAGCATCGGTCATCACCATGCTGGCCATCGGCGACGGCGCCAAGCAGGAGGTCGTCGACCGCATCAGCGCGATGGGCTCGAACCTGCTCACCGTGCGACCCGGCACACCGAACCAGCGCGGCCGTGAGGTCACGGCGACGCTGACGATCGAGGACATGCGCGCCATCGGCGAGCTGCCCGGCGTGCTCGCCTCGGTGCCGGAGCAGGAAGGCACCGTGACCATCCGCTACGGCAACGCCGACCACCGCACCACCGCAACCGCCACTTCGGCCGACTTCGTCACCGCGCGCACCTGGCCCGTGGCCGAGGGTACCTTCTTCAGTGCCGAAGACGACGAGCGCTACGCCACCGTGGCCGTGCTCGGCCGCACCGTGGCCAATGCCCTGTTCGGTGCACGCTCGCCGGTGGGAGAGTACGTGGTCATCAACAACGTGATGTTCCAGATCGTCGGCGTGATGTCGCCGATGGGCGCCACCGGCTGGGGCCGCGACCAGGACGACGTGATCTTCGTGCCCTGGACCACCGGCAGCCTGCGCCTGTTCGGCCAGCACTACCTGCGCTCGATCACGGTCGCGGTCGAGCCCGGCGCCGACATCGACGCCACGCAGCAGGGAGTACAGGAACTGCTGCTCACGCGCCACGGCGTGGAGGACTTCAACATCCGCAACATGGCCTCGATCATCGAGAGCGTGTCGGCGACGCAGAACACCATGACCATCCTGCTCGGCTCGATCGCGGCGATCTCGCTGCTCGTCGGCGGCATCGGCGTCATGAACATCATGCTGGTGTCGGTCACCGAGCGCACGCGCGAGATCGGCATCCGCATGGCCACCGGCGCGCGCACGCGCAACATCCTCCAGCAGTTCCTGATCGAGGCGCTGACCGTCTCCGCGCTCGGCGGCCTGATCGGCGTGGCCGCCGGTCTGGGCACCACGGCGCTGATCGAATGGCTGGGCACGCCGGTCGTGTATTCGCTGCTGCCCGTGGCACTGGCCTTCTGCTGCGCCTTCGCCACCGGCCTGATCTTCGGCTTCCTGCCCGCGCGCAAGGCCGCCCGTCTGGACCCCGTCGCCGCCCTCGCCTCCGAATGAAGATGCCGACCCCCCGCTTCCTGCTGCCCGCACTGGCCGCCGCCCTGCTCGCCGGCTGCGCCATCACCGAGCCCTCGTCGCGTCCGGACTACGCGCTGCCCGCGAGCTGGACCGAAGCCGCCGACCCGACCACCGCGGCCATCGACGCGCGCTGGTGGCAGAGCTTCGGCGCGCCCGAGCTCGACGCGCTGATCGAGCACGCCCGACGCAACAACCCGGGGCTCGCCATCGCCACCGAGCGCGTGATCCAGGCCGAGCAGCAGCTGCGCACGGCCGGTGCCGCGCGCCTGCCCGGCGTGAGCCTCGGCGGCAACACCAGCGACCGCCGCAGCCGCCCCGAAGGCGGCCCGACGGGCCGCACCGAAGCCACGTCGGCCACGCTGTCGGTGTCGTGGGAAATCGACCTGTGGGGGCGCCTCGCTGCCGGTGTCGATTCGGCCGTCGCGGGACTGGCCGCCAGCCACCACGACCTGGCCGGCGTGCGCCTGAGTCTGGATGCCAACGTCGCCACCACCTGGTTCGAGACGCTGGCGCTGACCGAGCGGCTGGCGATCGCGCGCCAGAACCTCGAGATCGCCGAGCGCCTGCTCGCGCTCGTCGAGGTGCGCTACCGCAACGGCGCCGCGTCGGCGCTCGACCTGTCGCGCCAGCAGACCACGGTGCTGTCGCAACGCGCCGCCATCACGCCGCTGGAGGTCCAGCTGCGCCAGACCCGCTCCGCGCTCGCGCTGCTGGCCGGCGAGTTCCCGCAGGCCTTCGACAGCCCCGGAGGGCGCATCGAGACGCTGGCCGTGCCCGCCGTCGCCGCCGGCCTGCCGTCCGACCTGCTCGTCCGCCGCCCCGACATCGCCGCCGCCGAGGCGCGGCTCGCGGCCGCCGACGCCAACGTCGCCGCCGCGCGTGCCGCGCTGCTGCCCACCGTGCAGCTGACCGGCTCCGGCGGGCTCGCCAGCGCCGCGCTGCTGTCGCTCGCCGACCCCACGCGCAGCGCCTCGATCGCCGCCGCACTCGCGCAGACGCTGTTCGACGGCGGCCGGCTGCGCGCACAGGTCGAGACGGCCCGCTCGCGCCAGCGCGAGCTGGTCGAGACCTACCGCCAGACCGTGCTCACCGCGCTCAAGGAGGTCGAGGACGCGCTCGGCAACGTCGCCCGCGCCCGCGAGCAGGAAGCCGCCCAGCGCGCCATCCGCGACGAGGCCACCCGCTCGTTGCGGCTGTCCGAGCTGCGCTACCGCGAGGGCGCCGACGACCTGGCCGCCGTGCTCGACGCCCAGCGCACGCTGTTCCAGGCCCAGGACCAGCTCGCCCAGCTGCGCCTGGCCCGCCTGAGCGCCGCGACCGACCTCTACAAGGCCCTGGGCGGCGGCTGGGCGCCCGGCCACTGAAGCCTTCATCCGAAGTTCCGAAAAAGTCGTTGCAGTTTGAAATGCGAGTCATTATCATTCGCAAAGTTTTGTAGCCAGCCAACTGCAGCGCCTTGTCCGCCAGTCAGCCAGCCAGAAACGCTTCCCCGTTTTGCTGACTGGAGATTTCCGACAATGGCTGGTACCCCCCGGAGCCCCCGCTCCGACCTTCCGCTGCGCCCCCTTTGCTGCGCGCTCGCCCTGGTGTTCGGCGCTTCGCCCGCCCTGGCCGAAGACGCCGAAACCCGTCTCGCCGACGTCGTCGTGACGGCCGCGGGCTTCGAACAGAAGATCACCGACGCGCCGGCCAGCATCTCGGTCATCAGCAAGGAAGAACTGACGCGCAAGCCCTACGTCTCGCTCGTCGACGCCGTGCGCGAGCTCGAAGGCGTGGACGTCGGCGAGACGACCGACAAGACCGGCCAGCGCACCATCAGCATGCGCGGCATGGGCGCGGACTACACGCTCGTCCTGATCGACGGCAAGCGACAGAACAACCACGGTGACATCTACCCGAACAGCTTCGGCGGCAACCAGTTCAACCACGTGCCGCCGCTCGACGCCATCGAGCGCATCGAGGTCATCCGCGGCCCCGCGTCCACGCTGTACGGCGCCGACGCGCTGGGCGGCGTGATCAACATCATCACGAAGAAGGACGCCAAGGAATGGACCGGCTCGGTCACGGTCAGCCGCCTGATCCAGGAAGACCGGGACTTCGGTGACGCCTCCACGGTGGACTTCAGCGCCCGCGGCCCGATCAAGCCGGGCACGCTGTCGATGGCCGTGCGCGGCAGCCGCTACCACCGCCACGCCTCCGACCCGGCCCTGAAGAGCAAGCTCGATCCGGACGGCAACCCGTTCACGCCGTCGCTGGGTTTCGGCGGCGGCGGCCGCACCGTGGACAACATCAACGAGGCGCTCGGCTTCAGCCTCTATCTGACGCCCACCGACAACCAGCGCATCACCTTCGAGTACGACACGTCCAGGCAGCGCTACGACAACGAGGAATCGCAGCTCGGCACCGTCGACAGCATCGACACCATCTGGCGGGCCAGCGGCAGCGGCAGCAGCCGGCGCGCCGACCCGCGCGTGGGCTACCTCGACGAGCAGAAGTTCACGCGCGAATCGTGGTCGCTCAGCCACGAGGGCAAGTGGGACTTCGGCAACAGCTACGTGGCGCTGTCCTACATCGAGAGCGACAACAAGGGCCGTACCCTGCCGTTCACGGTCGCCGAACGCCAGGAGCTGATCGAGCTCATCGACGGGACCGGCCCCTACTCCGGCATGTCGCTGGATGACCGCCGGGCGCTGGCCGAGTCGATGTTCCTGCCGCGCCCCAAGCGCACGCTGCAGAGCAGCCAGTACACGCTCGACGCCAAGCTCGACATCCCCGTCGAGGAGATGCTCGGCAGCCACCTGTTCGTCGTCGGCGGGCAGATCGTCCGCGGCCGGCTGAAGGACGGCGTGTTCGGCATGGAATCGGGCCGTCCCGGCAAGGTCCAGAAGCACGACATGTGGGCCCTGTTCGCCGAGGACAACTGGATGATGACGGACAAGTTCACGCTGACCGCCGGCGTCCGTCACGACCAGCACAAGATGTTCGGCAGCAACATCTCCCCGCGCGTCTATGGCACCTACGCGATCGATCCGCAATGGACCCTGAAGGGCGGCATCAGCACCGGCTACAAGACGCCGAAGACCACCGACCTGTACGACGGCGTCACCGGCTTCGGCGGCCAGGGCACGTCGCCGATGTACGGCAACCCGGACCTCAAGCCGGAGAAGAGCCGCAACAGCGAGCTCGCGCTGTACTGGAACCACCCGGCGCGGCACAACTTCAACATCACCGTCTTCCGCAACGACTTCAAGGACAAGATCTCGTCCCAGCCCTGCGGTCCGGCCACGCCGTACGAATGCTCGAGCTCGGGTGACTACGAGGACCTCGGCTACGCCTCCAGCAACAAGAAGGTGAACATCGACAAGGCCGTCATCAAGGGCATCGAGGTCGCCGGCCGCTGGCAGATCGCCGAACGGTGGGCGCTGCGCGGCAACTACACCTACACCGACAGCGAGCAGAAGAGCGGCGCGGACAAGGGCATGCCGCTGACGCAGACGTCCAAGCACATGTACAACGCCACGCTCGACTGGCAGCCGCTGCCCAAGCTCGACGTGTACCTGACGATGGAGAAGCGCTCCAAGCGCTACCGCGGCAAGGTCAACGACGAGCCGGCCTACTACAAGGCCTACCAGATCTTCCACCTCGGGGCGATCTACCGCGTGACCGACCAGCTCACGATCAGCGGCCGGATCAACAACCTGCTGGACAAGGACTTCACGACCTACGACATCGTGGACGACGGCTCCGGAGGCTGGACGACGCGTTACCACTACAACAACATCGACGCCCGCCGGAACCTCTGGATCTCCGCCAACTACCGCTTCTGACGCCGAAGACGGATGCCGCCCCGGGCGGCATCCGCTTTTTCCCGCATGCCCGCCAACGACACGACCCACGCCCCCGAAACCGCTCCGGCCGCCTCACGCGGCGCCAGCCGCCAGTCCTCGCGCGCCTGGTGGATGCGCCAGCTCATGCAGTGGCATTGGATCAGCTCGGCCCTCTGTCTGGTGGGCATGGTCCTGTTCGCGGTCACCGGCTTCACGCTAAACCACTCGGGCAGCCTCGAGGGATCGGCGCAACGTGTCACACGCACGCTCACGCTGCCGCCGGCGCTGCTCGGACAACTCGGGACCGAACCGGCCGACGAGGCGCCGCTGCCGCGCGAGGTGCGCCGCTGGATCGGCGACGCGCTGGGGCGGCACGTGCCGGCCGCGCCGGCCGAATGGTCCGGTGACGAGATCTACCTGGCCCTGCCGCGCCCCGGCGGCGACGCCTGGCTGACGATCGACCGCGGCTCGGGCGAACTGGAGTACGAACAGAGCGACCGCGGCCTCGTCGCCTGGCTCAACGACCTGCACAAGGGCCGCAACACCGGCGCCGCGTGGAGCCTGTTCATCGACGTGTTCGCCGGTGCCTGTCTGGTGTTCTCGCTGACCGGCCTGTTCATCCTCGCGCTGCATGCCCGCCAGCGCACCAGCGTGTGGCCGCTGGTGACGCTGGGTGCCGTGCTGCCCGCGCTGCTCATCCTGCTGTTCATCCACTGAAGGAATGCCCCGATGAAACGAATCCTGCTCTGCGCGCTGTGCGCCGCGCTCCCGGGTCTGGCCCCGGCCGCCGACCTGCGCGTCGAGATCGAGCTGCCCGACCTCAAGCCGCGCCCCTACGTCGCGGTGTGGCTGGAGCGGCCGGACAACAGCGTCGCGGCCAACCTGTCGGTCTGGTACGACGTGCGCATGCGCAACGACGAGGGCAAGACCTGGCTGAAGGACCTGCGCCAGTGGTGGCGCCGCACCGGCCGTGACCTGCAGGTGCCGATCGACGGCGTGACCTCGGCCACGCGCCCCGCCGGCACGCACACGCTGACCTACGCCGCCGGCACGGCGCCGCTGGGCGACCTGCCCGCCGGCGAATACCGCCTCGTCGTCGAGGCCGCGCGCGAGCACGGCGGCCGCGAGGTCATCACGCTCCCGGTCCAGTGGCCGCCCGCCGCCGCGCAGCGCGAATCCGCCAGCGGCCAGCGCGAGCTCGGCCGCGTCGCCCTAGACCTCGTTCCCTGATCCCATCCGAGGAGATCCCCGATGAAGCTCCGTACCCGTCTCGCCCTCGCCGCGCTCGCCGCGGCCCTCGTCGCCCCGCTGGCCGGCGCCCATGAACGCTGGCTGCTGCCGTCGTCCACCGTGCTGTCGAAGGCCGGCTACATCACCGTCGACGCGGCCTCGTCGAACGAAGTGTTCTACTTCAACCACCGTCCGCTGCCGATCAACGAGAGCCTCGTCATCACGGCGCCGGACGGCTCGCGGATCGAGCCCGAGAACGTCGTCACCGGCAAGCTGCGCTCGGTCTTCGACGTGAACCTGACCGCGCCCGGCACCTACCGCCTGGCCATGGTCAGCGCCGGCGTCATGGCGAGCTGGAAGGAAGGCAACGAGACCAAGCGCTGGCGCGGCACGCGCGCCGAGCTGGCAAGCAAGGTGCCGGCCGACGCCGCCGAGCTGCTCGTGCGCGAGGTCGCAAGCCGCGTCGAGACCTTCGTCACCGTGGGCAGCCCGGAGACGCCCCGGCCCACCGGCGAGGGCCTGGAGCTGATCGCGCTGACGCACCCGAACGACCTCTACGCCGGCGACGAAGCGAGCTTCGCGTTCCACTACAACGGCCAGCCGGCCGCCGGCGTCGAGGTGCAGATCCTTCCGGGCGCGATGCGCTACCGCAACGCCCCCGAGGACATCCGGCTGGTCGCCGACGCCGAGGGCCGCGTCACGGTCAAATGGCCGCACCCCGGCATGTACTACCTGAGCGTGTCGATCGAGGGCAAGGCCGACGGCAACGTCGAGCGCCGCGCGTCCTACATCGCCACGCTGGAAGTGCTGCCGCAGTGACCGGGCACGCATGATCACCGACCAGTGGCCCCGACTGGCCGGTGCCGCCGGTCTGCTGGCGGCCTGGGTCGGCCTGTGCCTGTGGGCGTGGCGCGCCGGACGGCCCCGTCAGCCCGTGCGTGCCGTCCCGTCCGGGGACGGCACGCCGGTGCTCGTGGCCTTCGCCAGTCAGACCGGCTTCGCGCATGAACTCGCCGACGAGGCCGCCGCCGCGCTGCAGGCCGCCGGACTGGACTGCGAGATCGCTCCGCTGGGCGAGGTCGACGCGGCGCGCATCCGCCGCGCGGGGCAAGTGCTGTTCATCGCCAGTACCTGTCGCGAGGGTGACGCGCCCGACAACGCCACGGCCTTCGTCGAACGCGTCATGAACGCCCGCGCGGACCTGCACGGCGTGCGCCACGCCGTGCTCGCGCTCGGCGACCGCCGCTACGCGCGCTTTTGCGGCTTCGGCCGCGAACTGGACGCCTGGCTCGGCGACTGCGGCGCCGAGGCGCTGTTCCCGCGCATCGAGCTCGACGGCGTCGACCACGCCGGGCTGGAGCACTGGCGCCACCGTCTGGCCGGATTCGCGAACGCGGCCGAGCCCTTCGCCGGCACCGACACCACCGGGTGGTGGCGCATCCGCGCGCGCCGTCACCTGAACCCCGGCAGCGCCGGTGCGCCCGCCTTCCACGTCGAGCTCGAGGCCGTCGCCGGCCCCGATGCCGGCACCCCCGCGCTGCCGCTGCCGCGCTGGGAGGCCGGCGACCTGCTGCAGCTGCTGCCGCCCGGCGGCGACGCGCGCCCCCGCACCTACTCCATCGCCTCGCTGCCCGAGGATGGCTCCGTGCAGCTGCTCGTGCGCGCCGTGCACGACGCCGAGGGCCGCCCCGGCCTGATGTCCGCGCTGCTCTGCGGCGAGGCGCCGGCGGGCACGGCGCTGCGCGGGCGCATCCGCGCGCACCACAACTTCCGCCTCGGCGACAACGCCCGCCGGCCGCTGCTCCTGATCGGCGCCGGCACCGGCCTGGCCGGCCTGCTGGCGCTGCTGCGCTGGCGTGCGCGGCACGGCGAGGGCCGCAACTGGCTGCTGTTCGGCGAGCGTAACGCCGCCCACGACCGTTTCCACGACGACGAAATCGAGGCACTCCGGGCCAGCCGTCTGTTGGCGCGCTGCGACCGCACGTACTCGCGCGACGGACCAGGCGAGTACGTGCAGCAGCGTCTCGCCCGGAACGCCGCCACGGTGCGCCAGTGGGTGCACGACGGCGCCGCGATCTACGTCTGCGGCAACGCCGTCGGCATGGGTCCGGCCGTGCACGACACGCTGCGCGACATCCTCGGCGAGGAGACGCTCTCGCGGCTCACCCGCGACGGACGTTACCGACGCGACCTCTACTGACCGACTTCACCACAAGGAGCCTGACCATGAAGAAGACCCTCCGCCTGTTCGCCCCCGCCACCGTCGCCCTGATGCTGGCGCTGAGCCCCAACGCCTTCGCTGACGGCAAGGTGCCCGAGCGCGTCGCCCACTACGAGGCGAAAAAGGCCGCCAACCTCGACGAGGCGCTGGCCAACCTGCGCGAGGCCAATGCCAAGCTCAAGGAACTGCTCGGCGGCGAGGTCGGCGAATACGACATCCACGACATCCACAGCCTGAGCTACACGCTGGAGGAAGCCCTGGCCGAGGTGCGCAAGGCCCTCGCCGGCGCCGCCGATGACCTCGAGTCCATGCACTTTTACAGCGAAGGCCTGAACCGCGACGAGGTCATCCAGTACGGCAACGCCTACCTCGACACCGTCGAACGCGTGATCCGGTAAGACCCGCTCAGTCGGCCTCGCGCACACCGTCCAGCCAGCGGTACAGCGTGCGCCTGCCGATACCCAGCAGTGCGGCGGCGCGGCGGCGGTTGCCGCCGACCTCCGCGAGCACACGGCGCACGTAGCGCTGCTGCAGCTCGTCGAGGGTCGGCAGGACCGGTCCGTCGAGCAGCCCGCCGTCGCCGCGCGGCACCGCGGGCGCGGGTGCGCTGTCCGGCCGCAGCAGGCGCGCCGGCAGATGCTCCGGCTCCACGGTGGCACCGGGGCAGAAGGCCACGGCGCGCTCCACGGCGTTCTGCAGTTCCCGCACGTTGCCGGGGAAAGCGTAGGCGCGCAGCGCGTCCAGCGCCGCCGGCGAGAAGCCGCGCGCCGGACGCCCCTGCTCGGTGGCGAAGCGCACGAGAAAGCGCTGCGCCAGCAGTTCCACGTCGTCGTCGCGCTCGCGCAGCGCGGGCACGGACAGCGTGAACGTCTCCAGCCGGTAGTACAGGTCCTCGCGGAACACGCCGTCGGCCACGCGCTGCGCAAGGTCGCGGTGCGTCGCGGCGACGATGCGCACGTCCACCTGCTCCTCGGTGTCCTGGCCGACCGGACGGATCGAACCGTCCTGCAGCGCGCGCAGCATCTTGGCCTGCAGCGCCAGCGGCATCTCGCCGATCTCGTCGAGCAACAGCGTGCCGCCGTGCGCCTGCTGCAGCAGGCCGCGGCGCGCGCCGCGCGCGCCGGTGAAGGCCCCTGGCGCGTGGCCGAAGAACTCGCTTTCCATCAGTTCCTGGGGCACGCCCGCGCAATTGACGGCCAGGAAGGGTCCGTCGGCGCGCTCGCTTTCGGCGTGGATGGCGCGCGCCACCAGCTCCTTGCCCGTGCCGCTCTCGCCGGTCACCAGCACCGGCCCCTGCGCGCGCGCGACGACGCGGATCTGGTCGAACAGCGTGCGCATCGCCGCGCTGCGGCCGAACAGGCCGTGGAAGGATTCGCCCGCGCCGCTCAGGCGGCGGAAGCGCGTGACCTCGTCGCGCAGCCGGCGCGTCTCGAGCACGCGGTCCACGCAGATCAGGAAGTGATCCAGGTCCAGCGGCTTGGTGAGGAAGTCGTCCGCGCCGGCCTGCAGTGCCTCGACGGCCTGACGCACGCTGCCGAAGGCCGTGACGACGATGATCGCCGGCCGCGCCTCGACGGGCCGGGCCACGAGCTCGTTCACGAGCGCCATGCCGTGCCCGTCGGGCAGGCGCAGGTCGGTGACGAGCAGGTCCGGCGTGGCGCGTGCGAGCCGCTCGCGCCCCTCGGCCAGCGTGGCGCAGGCCGTGACGCGACGGCCCGTGGCCTCCAGTTCGTCGACGACGAGCCGCGACAGCGCCGGATCGTCCTCGACGACGAGGATCCTCGCGCGCTCAGGCATGGTCGCCCTCCTCCAGCGCGTCCAGCACCAGTTCGAAACGCGCGCCGCCGAGCGGAGAGGCGGACACGCGCGCCTCGCCGCCATGCTCGCGCGCGATGCGCCGCACGATGGCGAGCCCCAGCCCGCTGCCCTCGCCCGGCAGACGCGTGGTGTGGAAGGGCTCGAAGACGCGCTCGCGCTCCGCCTCCGGCACGCCGGGCCCGGCGTCGTCCACGCGCAGCGTCACGCGGCCGTCCCCGACGTACCAGCCCAGCTCGACCGCGCCGTCCGGGCAGGCCTGGCGCGCGTTGCGCAGCAGATTGACGAGCGCCAGCTCCAGCCCCAGCGCGTCGCCGCGCACGCACGCCGCCGGCCCCTCGCACAGCGTCGCGCTCACGCCCTCGGCGGCGGCCAGCGCATGCACGCGCGCGACCAGCGCCGGCACCGCGACGCGGTCGTGCCCGCCGCGCGCGCCACGGGCGTAGGCCAGCAGCTGCTGCACGATGGAGGTCATGCGCGCGGCCTGCTCGCGGATCTCGGCCAGTTCGCGCGCCTCCTCCTCGCCACGCACGTGGCGCTGCAGACGACGCGCGCGGCCGTCGACCACCGACAGCGGGGCGCCGAGCTCGTGCGCGACGCCGGCCGACAGCTGCCCCAGCGCCGCCAGCGTCTCGCTGCGCCGCAGCTGCGCCTCGACGCGCGAGCGTTCCTCGCGCGCGGCGCGCTCGCGTGCCTCGGCCGCGTCGATGGCGTCGAGCATGGCGTTGAAGCGCTGCGCGAGCTGGCGCAGCTCCAGCGGACCGGCCCCGGCGGCGCGGTGCCCGCGCTCGCCCGCCGCCACGCGCTGGACGCTGGCGACGAGGTTCTCCAGCGGCCGGCCGACGGCGCGGCGGTGCGTGAACGCCAGCATCCCGAACAGGATCAGCGCCGCCAGCGTGAAGCCGCCCCAGGCGCGGTGCCGCATCGTGTCCAGTTCGCCGTCGATGTCGCTGCGCAGCCGCGTGACCTGCAGCAGCCCGTCCGGCTTGCCGGCGGCGTCGAACAGCGGCAGGAAGAAGGAATACACGCTCTGTCCGCGGATGACCTCGTACTGCTCGAACTGGCCCTCGAGCGAGCGCCGGATCGCGTCGCCGGCCTGCGCGCGCGTGGGCAGGCCCGCACCGAAGCTCAGGATGCGGTTGCCCTCGGCGTCGAAGAGGTAGGCGCCATAGACCTCGCTCATGCCGAACAGCGAGGCGAGGCTGGTCTGCAGGTGGCCGATGTCGCGGCGTGCCAGCGCCTGCGTGACGGGGTAATGCACGGCACGGGCGACGAGCTGGAGGTCGCGCTGCATGCGGCTCTCGACGAACTGGCCGACCACCGCGAGCAGAGCGGCAAGGATCAGCGCCAGCACGGCCAGCACCGGGGCGACGACCTGCAGCACGAGCACGCTGCGCAGGCTGCCGAGAAAGGCGGGCGGGTTCATGGCGACCCCTGTTCCGGATGACACATGCGCCAAAATGACACACTCCGGCGTGCCGGGTCAAACCGCGCCGCGCCGCGGCCATTCCCGCACAGCCGCCCCAACACGCTGACGGAAAACGGATTCCTGTGCCGGAACGGCCTGCTGGCACGCGATTCGCAAGACACCGGGGGCAACCCTCAACATGGAGACCCCGACATGAACAAGTTCACTCCCCTGCTCGCCAGCCTGATGCTCGCCCTCGGCGTCAGCACCGTCGCCGTCGCCCAGTCCGCGCCGCAGGGCGGCACACCCGCCGCGACCCGATCGGCGCCGAAGTCGTCGGACTTCAGCGACGCGGACGTGAAGAAGTTCGCCTCCGTGCAGCCGACCATCGAGTCGATCCGCGAGGAGTACTCCAAGCGCCTGCTCGACGTGAACGATCCCGAGAAGGCCGCGAAGCTGCAGACCGAGGCCGTCCAGCGCATGGTCGACACGGTCAATGAGGCCGGCCTCGAGGTCGAGACCTACAACGGCATCGCGATCGCGCTGCAGTCGGACGCCGACCTGCGCATGCGCGTCGAGTCCGCGATGCGCTGATTCCAGACGACGATCCTCCTCCTCGTCCCTGGAAGCGGCCTCGTGCCGCGTCCTCCGCGGACGGCAGACACGGCACAATGTGCGCCATGTCCGCCGTCCGTCTTTTTATCTCCCGCATCACCGAGGACCGCCTGCTGCTGGTGCTGCTGGCCGGGCTCGCCGCGCTGCTGCTGCTCGCGCCCGAGCAGGCCCACGCGCTGCCGGGGCTCGTCGACTGGCCCACCATCGGCGCGCTGGCTGGCCTGCTCGTGCTCTCGCGCGGCATCGAGGACAGCGGGCTGCTCGCCCGCGCCGGCCGCGCCCTGCTCGGGCGCGTGCGCGGCGAGCGGCGCCTCGCGGCGGCGCTGGTGCTGTTCTCGGCTGGGCTGTCGGCGGTCGTCACGAACGACGTGGCGCTGTTCATCGTCGTCCCGCTGACCGCCAGCCTCGCGCGCGTGGCCGAGCTGCCGTTCGGCCGGCTCGTGATCTTCGAGGCGCTGGCCGTCAACGCCGGCTCCACGGCGAGCCCGGTGGGCAATCCGCAGAACCTGTTCCTGTGGCAGTCGTCGAGCGCCGGCTTCGTGGAGTTCGCGCTCGCCATGCTGCCGCTCGCGGCGGCGCTGCTGGTGCTGCTGCTGGCGCTGGTGCCGCTGGCCTTCCCGGCGAAGGCGATCGCCGTCGACGGCTCCGTGCCGGCCGCACCGCTGGAGCGCGGCCTGATGCGGCTGTCGCTGGCGCTGTATCCGGCGTTCCTGCTGGCGGCGGAGCTGGGCCATGCGCCGTGGGCGGCGGTGGCGGTGATCGCGCTCTACGCGCTGTTGGCACCCCGCGTGCTGCGCGAGGTGGACTGGATGCTGCTGCTGGTGTTCGTGCTGATGTTCGTGGATCTCGGCCTGCTGGCCGCGATGCCGGCGGTGGCGCGGCACGTGCCGGAGCTGCTGGCGCTGCCGAGCGGCGTGCTGGTGGCCGGGGCGCTGCTCTCGCAGTGCATCTCGAACGTACCGGCGACGATCTTCCTCGCCGGCTTCACGGACGACTGGCGCACGCTGGCGTGGGCGGTGGCGGTGGGCGGCTTCGGCACCGCCGTAGGCTCGCTCGCCAACCTCATCGCGCTGCGTCTGTCCGGCCAGCCCAATCTGTGGCGCGAATTCCACCTGTGGTCGGTGCCGATGCTGCTGGCGGCCTTTGCGCTGGCGTGGCGGCTGATCTGAGCCGGCTGGCTCAGCGTTGCTCCATCATCTGGCGGCGCGCCTGCAGGATTTCCTCGGGCCACTTGCTCTGGATGTAGGCCAGCACGGCGCGGATCTCGTCGTCGGAGAGGATGTCGCCGTAGGCCGGCATGTCGCTCTGGTAGCCCTCGGGGGCGAGCGGCGGCACCATGCCGTCGTGCACCATGGCAAACAGCATGTCGTCGGAGTGATGCCAGGTATGGCCCGTGGCATCGTGCGGCGGCGCCGGCAGGCGGCCGTCGGCGCGGCGCTGACGCCAGTCGGGCTGGCCTTCGAGATTGGCGCCGTGACAGGCGGCGCAGTGTTCCTCGTAGATTTCCTCGCCGATCGCCAGCTTGGCAGGGTTGCGCGGGTCAATGCCGCTCTCCGGCCACGGTTCCCCGCAGGCGGCGAGGAGCACGGAGCCACAGGTCAGTGCGGCAAACAGGGGAACAGGCAATCGGCTCATCGCTTCCTTGAAACGCTCCAGCAAACCCCGGTCAGTGACGCGAGAACACGGTGTTGCGCCCCTCGGCGTCAAACCCGATCACGTCGTAACGCTCGGCCGGATAAGGCCCTTCCATGCCCGGCGAACCGAGCGGCATGCCCGGCGCCGAGACTCCCACCAGCGCCGGCTTCTCGTCGAGCAGGCGGCGCACGTCGGAGGCCGGCACATGGCCTTCGACCACATAGCCACCGACGATGGCAGTGTGGCACGAACCCAGCGGACGCGGCACGCCGGCCTCGCTCTTGACCACATCCATCTCGCGCGTGGCGATCTCGCGCACTGCAAAGCCGTTCTCGCGCATGTGATCGGCCCACTTGCCGCAACAGCCGCAGTTCGGGTCTTTATAGACCACCACCTCCTCGCCGGCCGCAACGGCAAGCGGCGCGGCGAGCAGCGCGGCGCACAGCACGATCATGCCAAAAGCATTTCTGGAAAGCATCACAGGTTTCTCCCGATATGTGTCATGGAGTGAATGGATCATCCGCTGGTTCCGTTCGCGCATGCGGCAGATGCAGGGTGACACGGGTGCAGCCGTCGCCGGAGACCAGCGACACGCCGCCGCCGTGGGCCTCGACGATGGAGCGCGTGATCGCCAGCCCCAGCCCGGCGCCCTCGCCGTGGCGCTCACGCTCACCGTCGATGCGGTGGAAACGCTCGAACAGGCCGGCGGCGCGCTCGGGCGGGATGTCGTCGCCGGCATTGACGACCGACAGTCGCACCTCGTCGGTATCGAGCTCGATGACGATGCCGACCTCGCTGTCGCGCCGCGCGTGGCGCAGGGCGTTGGACAGCAGGTTGGAGATCGCGCGGCGCAGCATCAGCCGGTCGCCGGTCACGCTGGCAGCACCGGTGACGCGGATCGCCACGCCTTGCTCCTCTGCCAGCGCCTCGTAGAACTCGGCCAGCGCGGCGGCCTCCTCGGCCAGCGCCACCGGCACGGCGGCGCGCGGCAGGCGGCCCTCGTCGGCCTTGGCGAGGAACAGCATGTCGGCAATCATGCGCGCCATGCGCTCGAACTCCTCCAGGTTGGAGTGCAGGGTGTCGCGGTACTCGTCTGCACTGCGGGCGCGCGACAAGGCCACCTCGGTGGCGGTCATCAGGTTGGACACCGGCGTGCGCAGCTCGTGGGCGATGTCGGCCGAATAGGCGTCGAGCCGGCGGAAGGCCGCCTCGAGGCGGTCGAGCATGCCGTTGAAGGCCTCCACCAGCTCCTGCATCTCGGCCGGCGCGTCGTCCAGCGACAGCCGCTCGTTCAGGCGTGCGGCCGACAGGCCGCGTGCGGTCGTCGTGATGCGGCGCAGCGGCGCCAGTCCGCGCCGCGCCGCAAACCACGCCAGCCCCGCCGCGGCCAGCGCCACCAGCGAGATGCCGGCCCACAGGCGCAGCCGCACGGCATCGAGGAAGTGGCTGTGATGCGTGATGTCGAGCGCCACGTCGATGCGGATGCCGCGCGGCGGCACCAGCGGCAGCTCCAGCCTCGCCGCGCGGCCGATGAATTCGTGGCCGTCGAGCGTCCATTTGCGCAAGCGCCCCTCCGCCGGCGCTGCGGCCGCAAACACCTCGCCACGCACCGCATGCAGCACGCGGCCGCTGGCGTCGGTGACCACCACCGCCACCATGTCGTTGCCGCCCAGCACCTCGTCCAGGCGCGCGCCGACACGCTCGAACTGCGCCTCGCCGGCGGCGTGCATCAGCAGCTTGCGCACCACCTGGATGTGCACACCCAGATCGTGCTCGTCGAGTTCGTCGAAGTGCGTCGCCACCGCGCGCTCGATGATCATGCCCGCCACCAGCAGCACGCCGGCCGCGAAAGCGGCGAAGATCAGCGCGAAGCGCGTGGTCAGCGACAGGGGGCGGCGCGCGCTCATTCGCTCTCCCGCGCCTCCAGCACGTAGCCCATGCCGCGCACGGTGCGGATCAGCTTGGGTTCAAAGGGCTCATCGACCTTGGCGCGCAGGCGTCGCACCGCGACCTCGATGACGTTGGTGTCGCTGTCGAAATTCATGTCCCACACCTGCGAGGCGATCAGCGAGCGCGGCAGCACCTCGCCCTGGCGCCGCAGCAGCAGCTCCAGCAGCGCGAACTCCTTGGCGGTGAGGTCGATGCGCTGACCGGCGCGCAGCACGCGCCGGCGCAACAGGTCGAGCTCCAGATCAGCCGCGCGCAGGACCTCGGGTTCCTTGCTGCGCCCGCGCCGCAGCAGCGTGCGCACGCGCGCCAACAACTCGGAGAAGGCAAAGGGTTTGACCAGGTAGTCGTCCGC
>Ga0182792_1001343_pt1 | contig 20259 bp, 16 predicted proteins | sample Passage237B_FD_130497 | JGI IMG/M metagenome (GOLD analysis project Ga0182792, IMG submission 130497) | Cellulose adapted compost microbial communities from Newby Island Compost Facility, Milpitas, CA, USA - Passage2 37B (version 2) (version 2) ...
CCGCATACACAATGACAATGATTATACCCTGGGCATTGTATCGGGGAATGACTTCATCTCAACCCCTCTGTACCTGTTCAACCGAGCCATTTCCACCTGTGCCCTGGAATCCCTGACCGAGGTAGAGGTTCTGGTGTGGGACAGATCCAGTGCGCTGGCATTAAAGGAGAAAATCACCAAAATGTATGACCTCGAGCTGGCCATCATGGATCGTCTGCTCACATGGATCCAGCAGATCCAGATCGACCTGGTCTGTATGACTGCCGAGGATCGGTACCAGAAAATCCTTCGTGAACAGCCCGAACTCATCCAGTCCATTCCCCTGAAATACGTAGCTTCTCTGCTGGGAATACATCAGGACAGCCTCAGCCGTATCCGCAAAAGCATTACCCGATAAGGGAGCGAAGCTGTTACTTCGCTCTCAATACCGTTTTAATGGTGTGGACACCCTTCGCGGACTTGTGCTGACCCGAGAGTTCAATTTGCTGCGGCGATATACTTACCACTTTTGTCACGACCGGTCTGCGGCTTTCATAACGATGGACGGTGAGTGTTTTGGTTTTGGCATCGTACGACCAGGTACCGGTTTCCTCTTCGTCTTCCTCATCTTCCTCACACTTCAGTTTCCCACGAAAGGTAATGATGGTACCATCTTCGGAATACTGTTCACTGTCGTCTTTCTCACAGGCTTGCGTAAGAATCATCAGATCGGAATCGGGTTTGCCGTCTCCGTTCACATCCAGTGCAGGACTGATGGTTGAGGAGACGACAACCCACCGTTTGTTTCCGAAGGGAGTTTCGGATACTCCCTGATCGGCTAAGGGCATAAGAAGCAGAAAACTGAAAATCGCAAGAGTCATAGTTTGGAGTAAAATGGTTTAATGATGTCGAAAATCCCGCTTAGGGCTCCCAGTAATATTCCAGTTTCGCACAGTTGTCGCAATGACCGGGAACCTGGGCCTTGAATTTCAGATCATAGTTGGTACGGAAGGCGCCGTTCGTGTTCCATTCCCGGAACATAACCGGTTTGCCATTGTACGTGGCCGTCAGGGTGTACTGCCCAATGGGGACATCGTGAAGCTGATAGTTATCGCTGGTTCTTAAGCGAAGGAACTCGCCCTGGGAGCCATCGATAAGAGCCCTCCTGGGGTTGAGCTGAAATTCTATTTCGTTCACGGGAATGTAAACCCCCGGGAGATTGTCGAGTGTGATCAACCCGCCAAAATAACCCGACAGGGGTTCAGGCATCGTGCCGGTCAGTTTCCAGGTGAAATTGCGGACGCCCCCTTCACCGCCAAAGCCGGTAGGATCGGTTGGGGACATGTAGAACTTGTAGTTTTCGCCATAGGCCGATATCTGGTACTGTGCAAAGGCGTACCAGCTGCCGTTTGGAACCTTCACTTTATATTCTCCCATCTCGTTGGTGCTGGCTGTGATATTGGAGTTAAAAAAAATACTGTGATCTATTATGATCCTAACATTCCGCAGAGGCTCGCCGGCCTCGGTACGTACCCATCCGTTCACATAACCGTTTTTTGAAGTTGCCTCGCTGTCGTCCTTACAGCCCAGGGTGTGAAGGGCCAGGGCAAATACCACCATGGATAAGGGCGACATCCGAGCTAATTTCGGATTAATCATAAGGTTGATTGATTGATGAAATGAACGTTGTAAAGGCGCCGGGTAGCCCCTGCGATTCCGCTGCAAAATTGAAAGGTCTTTTTACCGCCACCCATGGAAAATCGACGAATGTCCCTATTCATCGACAAGACGCACCTGGAATCGTTAAGCTGTCATAAGTGGAACAATAACGCTGCGGTTCAGCCTTTTAGAAGTACCGTTTTACCACTCATCCAGAACAACGCAGGTTAATCAGGTATTTAGGTAGTTTCAACTGCCGAATACCGCCGTTCATCGAAACCTTCTTTCCCGACTCTCCGGTTAGGGGGACCTTTGCGAAAAACCTCAAACCAAACCATGAAAAATATTTTGCTTTTGAGTTGTATGCTGGCCACCCAATTGGCATCAGGCCAGCAGATGTTTCAGACTATCAGGGGGACCGTTAAGGATGATATTTCAGGCGCGCCTCTACCCGGCGCCTCGGTACAGGTCCTGCCTTCAGGTGTTCTTCCCGCCAAAGCTACTTTGACGGACGAAAACGGAGACTTCGAGATCAGAGAGGTAGCGACCGGCCGCCGGAGCGTCCAGGTTTCGATCATGGGATATGAAACCCGTTTGATAAACGATATCATCGTAACGGGTGGAAAGGAAGTGGTTCTCGAAATATCGCTGACCGAGGCTATTCAAAACCTGGAGGAGATCAGCGTTACAGCGGACAGAACGGCCGACAAGGGACGGACCAATAATGAACTGGCTTTTGTCAGCGGCCGCTCGTTCAATATCGAGGACACCAAACGCTATGCCGGCTCTCTGGGGGATCCGTCGAGAATGGCAGCAAATTTTGCCGGCGTGGTATCGGCCAACGATTCCCGGAACGATATCGTGGTCAGGGGAAACTCTCCCACCGGTATGCTCTGGCAGCTGGAAGGCCTGAATATCCCCAATCCGAATCACTTCGGCACCTACTTTGCTACCGGTGGCCCCATCAGCATGCTCAACAACAACGTGCTTGCCAAATCTGACTTCCTGACGGGAGCATTCCCCGCGCAGTACGGCGACGCCCTCTCGGCGGTTTTTGATCTGCGGCTCCGCGAAGGGAATAACCAGAAACGGGAAATGATCGGGCAAATCGGTTTCAACGGTTTTGAACTGGGCGCTGAAGGTCCGTTTTCTTCCTCTTCCAAAGCGTCCTATCTGATCAATTACCGCTATTCAACCCTGGGCGTGTTCAAGGCGCTTGGACTCGAATTCGGAGCAGGGACTTCTACCCCCGATTATCAGGATCTCAATTTCAAGATCGTCGTTCCCACAGGCAAAAAAGGCAAAATCTCGGCCTTTGGAGTGGTGGGAGCCAGTGACGTGAAATTTCTCGGAAATGAAGCTGACACCAGCAAGATAGACCTGTACAGTACGGAAAACGAAAACCTGTTCGCACGCTATTCCAACAAGGTATTTGGACTGTCCTATGAATATACGCTTTCAAAGAACACAAATCTCCGGCTGGTAGGAGGACTAAGTACCACCCGGGAACGGGTAACCGCCGACTCCATCGCCCTGGATACCCGAAAGGAATACCCCAGTGCCGATACCCGGTTTGTGACGAAGAAGTATTCCTTTTCGGGTACCGTGCGGCATAAGTTCAGTCGTCAGACCAGTCTGTATGCCGGCGTTACGGGTGATGTACTCAACTTTGACATGTACAACCGCACCATCCACTCAGCCGGTACCATCGACTCGATCCGGATTGACGCCAAGGGTGAGTATAACCTGTTGTCGCAGACCTTTGCGCAGTTCCGGCACCGGTTTTCCCCCAACTGGGTTATCACGGCCGGCATCCACTTACAGCACATGAGCCTGAACGGTAAACTCGCTCCGGAAAGCCGTGCGGGAGTACAGTATCTGTTTGGAAACGGTCAATCGCTGTCGTTCAGCTATGGAATGCACAGTCAGAGCCAGAATGTATACACCTATTTTGTCCGTACACCCTCTCCCGACGGCTGGGCACTTACCAACAAGAATCTGGACTTTACCAAAAGCAATCACTTCGTACTCAGCTATGAAAACCGCGTGACCGAACACCTGCAGCTGAAAATTGAACCCTATTATCAGTACCTCTACAACGTACCGGTGGAACAGAACCCGTCGTCCTATTCCACGCTGAATGCAGGGGCGACCTTCGGTCCGGCTGACCGGGACAGCCTGGTTAATGAGGGAACGGGCCGAAACATGGGAGTTGAACTGACGCTGGAACGCTTTTTCGACGCCGGATACTACTTTCTGCTTACCTCCTCCCTGTTCGATTCCAACTACAAGGGAAGCGACGGCATCAAGCGCAACACCGCCTTTAACACCCGTTATATGATCAATCTGCTGGCCGGAAAGGAAATCCGGGTGTTGAAAACCAACGTGATCGCCATCAATTTACGCACGACCCTGGTAGGGGGCCGTTATTTCACCCCGATCAATCCGGAGGCCTCCAAAATACGCGGATATGCGGTGTACGACGAAAGACGTGCCTTTACCGAAAGGCAGACGCCTTACTTCCGTACGGATCTTAAAATCTCTTACCGGTGGGAAATGGGCAAGAGTACCATGGAATTTGCCATGGACCTGCAAAACCTGACTTCCCATAAAAACATATTTCAACAAACATATAACCCGAGAACCAACTCGATAACGGATCAGTACGGGCAACCCTTTTTCCCCGTGCCCTACTTCAGAGCTACGTTCTAAAACTCAGACGGCCGGGCTGATAACCTGACGAAAGTGCTACTGTCTGTGCGTTTCAAAAGCCAGACCCACCTTCGTTCAGGCAGCCTGGCCTTCCTGTTACAACATCTGCACCAACTGGATGTGATTTCCGCAGGTGTCGTTCAGCACGGCTATTTTGACCGTTCCCATTTCGGTGGGCTTTACGCTGAATTCGACACCCAGGGCCTGTAAACGTTCGTATTCCTCTTCCAGATCGTCGACACTAAACTGCGTACAGGGTATGCCAGCATCGAACAGCGCCTGCTGATAGGCCTGGGCAGGCTCGAAATGGATGGGCGCCGGCTCGAGGAGAATTTCGGGGCCATCGGGTTCCTCCCGGCTTACCACCGTCAGCCAGCGGTTTTCACCCGACACCGGTATGTCAACTTTCTTCACGAAACCGAGAACTTCGGTGTAGAATTTTAAAGCCTTTTCCTGGTTCTGTACCGGTATACTTACAATTTTGATTTTCATTAGGTTTCAGGTTTAAATGGGGACAAGCAGGTAGAGACGCAAATTTCAACACACTCCTGAGCCCATGCTTATCGAAAATTGCTCTTTTTTAAATTTTGCCGGGTTAACCCCAAACCTGTTCCGGAACAGCAGACTGAACGAAGCCAGGCTCTCAAATCCGACCTCGAAACAGGTTTCGGTTACCGTCCTCCCCTGCTTTAGTAAATACCTCGCCCGTATCAGCCTTTTCCCGGTCAGATATTGAAGGGGTGTCTGCCCATAATAGCGCCTGAAAAGTCGGAGCAGATGGTACTTGGAGGTATGATTTGTGCCGGAAAGCAGGTCGAGGTTAATCGCCTGATCATAGTTATGGTCGATGAAGTGCCGGGTTTTTATGACGGCCCGGAGCTGACGTTCATTGCCGTAACAGTGATTTTTGATCCGTAGCAGTTCTTGGTGATAGTAGGTCATGAGTAAAGGACTAAATGGCAGGCTGGTAAACGAATATAAAACTACAACCTATCGGGTGGAATGCAAATTCTTCCACCATTACCACCAAGTCGGAAACGTAGCGATGGGTTGTTAGAAATACTGAGAGAATAAGTTGGTCCTTCGACGGACGCGGGACTTGAGGCCGCGGCATATTGCCCTGATATTTTTATACCAGCATGCGGAACCCCCGGAAGGAATCAGAATAATACAGTTCGGTGGATTCAGCAAACTGATAGGACACCAGCTCCGACAATCCGGGTTCCGTCGGGGAGTCGGTTTTGCCTTTTTGCTACAACCTCACCCTTTTTTCGTTTGCAGAAACAGCATGGCCACAGCCGTGGTAATCGCGCCGAAAATAAAGGAGAACATCACGGAGCCTTTTACGTAATTGCGGAAATTGAAGTAGGCTTCTGCTTCCTCTGTAGTCCTGTAGTATCCAAGCTCTACCGATCTTCGGATTACGTTGGGGAAGTAGTCGGGGGTAATGACGTAGGTGGTAATCCACTGCGTAAGCGGACTTAACAGTGCGATAAAAAGTGAAAGTATGACCCCCGAAATGAGGCCCTGCCGGTAGCTCATTTCCCCCTGATAAAAATTCTTTTTCTTATCCTTCAGAGCCAGGACCATAAACCAGATGGCCGGAATGGCAAAAAGGTTGGTCAGATACAGGTGGTAGTCAATGTACCGATCGTGCAGGCCTACCAGTTTTTCGAGCAGCATCCACGCCAGGGTCATCACGGAGAAGTAAATGGCCCACTTGATTTCGATTTTGAGATTTGACATAGCCTGAAGGATAAGTTGTAACGGGTCAGCGAAACACAAAAGACAATTTGATGTACAAGGTAGCTATTAACCTTCAAATACCTGATCGGGTTATTTCACAAAGATTACTCATCCGCAACAGGCAGGAAGGAAGAAGCTCCAAACTCTGGCAGACCGGAACGGTCGAAGTAGGCTTTTTCCATTTTTAAATAGTCAAAATCCTGAGTTATTACCCGGATAAGACCCTGTTTTTTAGATTATTTACTTATGTTTACTGCCTTTATTACCTCAATTCACTATCGAATTACTGCATGAAAGGTAAAGTTATACTGACCACCTGGATTTTGTTCACGGTCACGGCCCTTTTGTCGGCACTGGATCATTATTCAATCGTAAACATCTCAGAAACACTACTTTTCGGACTCCGGTGGATTACCATCCTCGGGTTCCTGGTATATGCCTTTATGAGGCGCAACCTGACTACTTCGATTTTGGTTTCCATGGTGGTCGGGATTGGAATAGGTCATGACTTCCCGGAAATCGCGACGAACCTGGCCTTTCTTCGGAAAATCTTCCTCCAGATGATCAAGACCATCATCGCTCCCCTGCTTTTTGCCACCCTTGTGGCAGGTATTGCAGGGCATTCCGACCTCAAGCAGGTTGGCCGGATGGGCTGGAAATCGCTGGTATATTTCGAAGTCGTCACCACCTTTGCCCTCGTAATTGGTCTCTTTTTTGCCAACTGGCTGGAGCCTGGTCTGGGACTCACGCCGCCGGAAGCTTTTCACGAAGAGCTGCCGGTCGTGAAACAGCAGACCTGGCAGGATGTGGTACTGCATTCCTTCCCGGAAAATATTGCCAAGTCGATTTATGAGGGCCAGGTCCTCCAGATTGTGGTTTTCAGTGTACTCTTCGGAATTGCTCTGGCGATGATTCCGACGGAGAAGAAGTTGAAATTCGTGGCAGGAATCGAAATGCTGGCAGAAGTGATGTTCAAATTCACCGGTCTGGTCATGCTTTTTGCTCCTATCGGGGTAGGTGCAGCCATCGCCGAAACGGTAGGCCATATGGGGATTGAGGTTCTGAAAAACCTCGGAATGCTATTGCTGACCCTCTATCTGGCACTGCTCGCCTTCATCCTGCTGATCCTTATGCCCGTCGCCCTCTATTGCAGGATTCCCATATTCAAATTCGCTAAAAATATAGCAGAACCCGTCTCCATCGCTTTCGCTACCACCAGCTCCGAATCGGCACTGCCCAAGGCCATGGAGAAGATGGAGAAATTCGGCGTCCCCCGACAGATCGTTTCCTTTGTGATGCCCACCGGATACAGCTTTAACCTCGACGGCTCGACCCTGTATCTGGCGCTGGCAACCATCTTTGTAGCCCAGGCCTCGGGGCATCATTTCCCGATCTCCCAGCAAATCGCGATGGTTTTCCTGCTTATGCTGACCAGTAAGGGGGTAGCCGGTATCCCGCGGGCAACCCTGGTAATCCTGCTGGGCGCGGTGGCCAACTTCGGCATGCCCGAATGGCCTGTACTGCTGATTATGGGGATCGACGAGCTCATGGACATGGCCCGGACCTCGGTCAACGTGATCGGGAACTGCCTGGCAACCGCCGTCATCGGCCGCTGGGAAGGTGAGCTCGATGACGAGAAAATGCACGCTTCGGCCTGACCAGTTCTCCCTGTTTAGTCTAATCCCTTTACCTGAATACCCAGTCAGATTGTACGTGACCGGATAATCAGGTAAGTTTGTATTGTTTTGGCAAAATACACGCCACCGTCCGTTGGAGAGAAAATGAAATTAAGTACAGAGGTTGAGATTATCCCGTCGAAGTGGAAAATAAACTATAATACCCGTCTGATGACCATCGGCTCCTGCTTTGCGGAAGCCGTGGGCAACCGGTTGTATGAAAGTAAGTTTCAGGTTTTCCCGGGCATACTGGGTACCATTTTCAACCCCTATTCCATTTCCAAGACCCTCAAAATGAGCGCTTCGGGCATGCTGCCTCATGTATCTCATTTCGTCCGGGCCGAAGGAAACCTCTTTTTCCATTACGATTTTCATTCCTCGATCTATTCCGATATCTCGGTCGACGACCTCGACAACAAGATCAAACGCATCCTGCATCAGGCCAAACTGATGCTGCAAAAAACGGATGTGCTGATTCTGACCTTCGGGACGGCATTTATCTACCGTTACCTGAAAACCAACGAACTGATCACCAACTGTCACAAGACTCCGGGGAAAGAATTTCAAAAGGAGCTGATGCGTCCGGAAACCTTACTGACCGAAATGGACCTGATGCTCAAGGTTCTCCAGGCGTTTAACCCGGAAATGAAGATCATCGTAACGGTAAGTCCGGTTCGTCATACCCGTGATACGCTGCCTCTCAATCAGGTAAGCAAATCGGTGCTGAGGTTACTGTGCCACGACCTGGAAAGCCGGTACGAAAACGTGAATTACTTCCCGGCCTATGAGATCATGCTCGACGAATTGCGGGATTACCGTTTTTACGAGCCCGATCTCATCCACCCCGACAACGTCGCGACGGATCATATTTTCCGCTGCTTCCTGAAAGCCTATCTCGATCCTGACACTTACGATCTGTACAAAGAATGGCAGCAGATCACGCAGATGATTTCCCATAAGCCCAAACATGGGTATTCGGCAGAATACGGAAAACACCTGGCGCGTACCCTGGAAAGACTCAGAAGCATCAATGACAGACTGGATGTGGAAAAGGAAATTGAGGAAATTGGTTTGATTCTAAAAAATCACTATTCATAAACTCAATTGCTTAATTTGCTGTTGTCTATAAACAAGCCGTTTTCCGGTACATATACACAAAATCATGGGGGAATTTACCGTAAATAAAGAGAAAATACTGGCCGCGTTGAGTACGGTCCAGGAGCCTGACCTGAAGAAGGACCTGGTTTCGCTCAACATGATTCAGGATATAGAAGTGGGTGTTAATCAGGTGAAATTTACCGTGGTTCTGACCACACCCGCCTGCCCGCTCAAGGAATTAATCCGGAAAAGCTGCGTGGAGGCTATTCACCGCGATGTTTCACCCGACATTGAAGTGACCATCCATATGCACGCGCAGGTGACTACCGGCCGTTCGGGCGGAGCACTGATTCCGGGTGTGAAAAACGTCATAGCTGTCGCCTCGGGCAAGGGAGGGGTAGGAAAATCGACCGTTACGTCGAACCTGGCCATGGCCCTCCACCGTTCTGGAGCCAAGGTGGGGATCATCGACGCCGATATTTCAGGCCCATCGATCCCGGTAATGTTTGGGGCGGAGGAATTGAAGCCGACGATCGCTCAGATCAACGGCAAAAACATGATCAATCCCATCCGGCAATACGGAATTAAGCTTATATCCATAGGGTTCATGACCCCTCCCGACAGTGCGATCGTATGGCGCGGTCCTATGGCCAGCCAGGCGATCAGGCAGTTCTTTGGGGACACCGACTGGGGCGAACTCGATTACCTGCTGATCGACCTGCCGCCCGGCACGAGCGATATACACCTCACCCTGGTACAGACCGTACCCGTTACGGGAGCCGTTATTGTCACTACCCCGCAGAAAGTAGCCCTGGCTGACGCGGTTAAGGGACTGGCTATGTTCCGGCAGCCGCAAATCAACGTACCCATACTGGGAGTGGTGGAAAACATGGCCTATTTTACGCCGGAGGAATTACCTGATAACAAATACTACATCTTCGGAAAAGAAGGTGGAAAGCAGCTGGCCGAAAAGTACGACGCCCCTTTCCTCGGACAAATTCCGCTGGTACAGAGCATCCGTGAAGCCGGAGACGAAGGTAAACCGGCCGTAATGGACGAGGACAGTATAGCTGGCCGAGCCTTCCGGGAAACCGCCCGGGAACTGGCCCGTCAGATCGCAATCCGCAATGCCACGCTTGAAAAAACCCGGGAAGTAGAAATTCAGGTATAAGATAATTCGTAAATTGCGTTATTGTTAAAAATCAAGATAGTAACACGACAGGAAGGTAATTCCGTCTTTTTAAGTCCAGGATCATGAGTATTGAGAATAAGGAAGCTCTGGTAGCACGAATTGAGGATGCACTGGAGTCGGTTCGACCCTACCTGATGGCGGATGGCGGCGATGTGAGGCTCCATGAACTAACTGACGACCTCGTGGTCAGGCTGGAATTACTCGGTTCCTGCCAGTCCTGTCCGATGAGTGCCATGACCTTCAAGGCGGGGCTGGAAGAGTCAATTCGCCGCAGCGTTCCTGAAATTATCAAAGTGGAGGCTGTCTCCGTCACTGAGGCAGCTCAGTAATTCTTCTATCGGCGACTCTAACTATCACAGCCTGTGATTCGCATCGGCATTTTTTTTGGCGGCCCCTCCAGAGAACGTGAAATCTCCTTTGCAGGGGGCAAGACAGCATTTGAACATCTGGACAAACAGCTTTTCCAGCCCGTCCCCATCTTTGTGGACGGCTTCGGAAGATTTGTCCTTCTGGAACACGAACACATGTATGCCCCTGACATCAGGGCATTCTACCAATATCCCGGTTACGACGAACACCTCTACGTGGAGTCCTATCCGGAGCTCAAAAACCAGGAAGTACCTTCCCATATCGGCCGCCTGATCGATCCGTCACGTTTCGGAGAACTGATCGATTTTGCACTGCTGGCCATGCACGGCCCCGACTGTGAGGACGGGGGCATCCAGGGGCTGCTCGAATGGTACCGTATTCCCTACAGCGGTCCCGGACTACTGGGTTCATCGGTAGGAATCGATAAGATCCTTCAGAACCGCATGCTGGAAACCGTCACCGGGCAGAAGAAAGCGACAGCGCTTGTCCGGTTCGACGACTGGCAAAGATGGTATCTGCAGGAAGATATTTTCAGGAAAGTCAAGGCAGAGGTTGGACTTCCCGTCGTCATCAAAGCTCCTCACCAGGGATCTTCCATTGGGGTGGCTATTGTGAAGGAAGACGATTTTAGTGCCTTTGCCAAAGGTATCAACCAATGTTTCTTCGCCACTACGCTGACGCTTGAAAGCTGGCAGCAAATGGATGAGGAAGCGCGCAAACAGTGGGCATTTGCCCAGGCCGAGCTCGAAAGCGGGATAGGCTATCCGCTGTTTGTCAATCAAAGGGAAATCAGACATCCGAAGGAGCTGATTTCCGAGATCACCTATCTGTTTGAGACCGGCAAGGACGAAATCCAGATCGTCAGCGCCGATTTTGAGCCGGTGGTCCTGTGTGAAGAATTTGTGGAAGGCCAGGAGTTCTCCTGCGGATGCATCCAGACAGAAGACGGGCGTCATGTGGCCCTTCCGCCCACCGAAGTTATAAAAGTGGATAAGGTATTCGACTTCGATTCGAAATACAAACCCGGTGGAACCCGCAAGAGAATTCCGGTCGATACCAGCCTGGAAAACAACCTCAAAATCCAGGAAAAGATAGTGACGGCCGCAGAGACCCTGGGTATGGGTGTCTGCGTACGGATCGACGGCTTCCTCACCGCACAGGGGGATGTCCTGCTACACGATCCCAACACCGTGCCGGGAATGTCACCAGCCTCCCTGATTTTCAAGCAGATGGCAGAGATTGGCCTGAATATTACCCAGGCACTGACCTATCTGGTAAGACAGTCGATCATTGCCCGTATCCTCACAGGAAAGAATACGGTCCGCCTCAGGGAACTGCTGAAAAGACTGGATTTTATCAGGACGGAAAAAGAGCTTGCCGAAAAACCAGTGCAGTCGGTCGTGATTGAAGCGAACGACGAAGCTTATATACACACCCGAAAGTGGTATGCCCGGGAAAGTGCCGAGGGCAGGATTAAGCCGGAAGTCTGGCTCAAAACCGGCCCCGACACGGTGACCCGTCTGCCTGTTCAGCTGCTATTCAAGGATACGGTCGCCGATGTTCTGAAAGCACTGAAGGCGGGCACAGACCCCTTAATCATCGAAACAAGGCATAAGTGCCAGGAAATTACCCGGCGTTATGCAGGGGACGTAATGCTCGACCCTGAAAGTCGACCGGCCCCTTCTCAGATCTAGAAAAAGCTATGATGGCCAAGACACCGGAACACGAACGATTGTCCAAACAGAGAGAAAACCGGGGATGGAAAAAGTGGGGACCTTATCTTTCTGAAAGACAGTGGGGTACGGTTCGTGAGGACTATAGCGGCAACGGTGATGCCTGGAACTATATCACCCACGAAGCTGCCCGGTCCCGCGCCTACCGCTGGGGAGAAGAAGGTATTGGCGGATTCTCCGACAACAAACAGCATATTTCCATCGCCTTCGCCTTCTGGAACCATAAGGATCCTATCCTCAAGGAACGGTTATTCGGGCTCACCAACCGCGAATCCAATCATGGGGAAGACGTAAAGGAGCTGTATTACTACCTCGACAGCACCCCTACCCACTCCTACATGAAAATGCTTTACAAGTATCCTCAGAACGCTTTCCCCTATGAAAAGCTCCGACAGGAAAGCGCCATGCGGACCAAATCGGATCCGGAATATGAACTGCTGGACACGGGCATTTTCGACAACAACGAATATTTCGACATCTTTCTGGAATACGCCAAGGCCGATGAGGAAGATTTCCTTTTCAAGGTGACCGTCTTCAACCGCGGCCCCAAGGCAGCTCCCATAACCATTCTGCCGACGATCTGGTTCCGGAATACCTGGTCATGGGGATACAAGGAGTTTGATTACAAACCCATGCTGACCAGCATCACCCAGCAGACCATCGAGGTGAACCACCGCCGGCATGGACGTTACGAGATGTACTTCGAGGATGCGGATGAGATACTGTTTTGTGAAAACGAAACCAATTACCATCGGCTCTACAATTCCCCCAATGCGTCCCCTTTCGTAAAGGATGGCATCAACGACTATATCGTCAGCCACAAGAAGGCTGCGACCGTCAACAAAAACCGTTTTGGCACCAAAGCGGCGGGCTGCTTTGAGCGAATGGTCGAACCGGGTAGTTCGGTGACCGTGCGCATCCGCTTCGCCGACCAGGTGAAAGAAAAGCCTTTCGAAGGATTCGACGAGCTGTTTGCTACCCGTATCCGGGAGGCGGATCTCTTTTATGACGAACTGCACAAAGGAATCGAAGACCCGGAATTGCGCTCCATTAGCCGGCAGGCCTATGCCGGAATGCTCTGGAACAAGCAGTTCTATTATTACAATGTGTACGAGTGGCTGAAAGGCGACCCCGGAAAACCTACGCCCGATCAGCATCGGAAATGGGGGCGGAACTCGGGGTGGAAACATCTCTATGCCGCCAACCTGATCTCCATGCCCGACAAATGGGAATACCCCTGGTTCGCCGCGTGGGATCTGGCTTTCCATACCATACCGCTGGCCCGGCTCGATCCTGACTTCGCGAAGCGGCAGCTGGAAATCCTGCTCCGGGAATACTACATGCACCCGAACGGGCAGATGCCCGCCTACGAGTGGAATTTCTCCGACGTGAATCCGCCGGTACACGCATGGGCAACCCTGAAAGTGTACCTGATCGACAAGGAGCAGAACGGTGGCAAAGGAGACGTCGATTTCCTGGAAAAAATCTTCCATAAGCTGCTGCTCAACTTTACGTGGTGGGTTAACCAGAAAGATGACACGGGGAACAATATTTTCAGTGGCGGCTTCCTCGGCCTCGATAACATCGGCGTGTTTGACCGTTCGATGGAACTGCCTTTCGGCGGAAAGCTCGAACAGGCCGATGCAACCGGCTGGATGGCCATGTTTACACTGAATATGCTCCGGATTGCCGTAGAAATTTCACTGACCCGGCCGGTATACCAGGACATGGCTTCGAAGTTTTTCGAACATTTCCTGCACATCGCCGGCGCCATGGAAGCGGTTGGCGGAGACAACAAAATCAGCCTCTGGGATGAAACCGACCAGTTTTACTACGACGTTATTCATATCCCCAACGGGCAGAGCATCCTGCTGAAAGTGCGCTCCATCGTGGGACTGATCCCGCTTTTTGCGGTGGAAATCCTCGATCACGACACGCTCGACAAGCTTCCGGCCTTCAAACGCCGGCTCGACTGGATCGTGTCGAACCGCCCCGACCTGGCCAGGCTGATTTCCCGCTGGTATGAGCCGGGTAGAGGTGAAAACCACCTGCTGTCGATCCTGCGCGGTCACCGGATGAAGATGATCCTGAGAAGAATGCTCGACGAATCGGAATTTCTCTCCGATTTCGGGATCCGCGCCCTGTCAAAATACCACAAAAACCACCCCTACAAGTTTTTCCTCAACGGAGAAATGATGCAGGTGGACTACGTCCCCGGGGAAGCCTTGACCGACATCATGGGGGGCAATTCCAACTGGCGCGGCCCCATATGGTTCCCGCTCAATTTCCTGATTGTCGACTCCCTGAACAAGTTTTACTCCTATTACGGGGACGACTTTGAAGTGGAATATCCGGTCGACTCCGGCCGTCTTACGTCTATCGACCAGGTTGCACTCGGCATAGCCAAAAGACTTGTCGGCATCTTCAAACCGGATGAAAACGGCCGCCGGGCCGTATACGGAGAATCGGAAAAGGAACAGTCTGACCCTTATTTCAGAGACCATATTCTGTTTTATGAATACTTCCATGGCGATAACGGCAGGGGCTGCGGGGCGTCACACCAGACCGGCTGGACAGGTCTGGTAGCGGAACTGATCCTGCAGATTGGGCGTGCAAAAGAGCGGATTCGGGCTATGGAAGCTGCCAAACTCGAGGCTTAGCCCCCTATCTGAGTTAGCGGGTCTTGTTTTTTTGAGATTTATCCTGAAATTTCGGTGCATAATTTCTTACAGCAACATTTTGTTTTTCATCCATAAGTTAAACTCTGACTATTCATGCCATTAGAACAACTGGAACCCGGCGTGCGGGAAAAAATCGATCTCTGGCTCACCGGGAATTATGACTCAGAAACCAAAACACACCTTCAACAATTAATCGATAACGAAGCCATCACCGAACTGACGGATTCGTTCTACAAAGATCTTGAATTTGGAACCGGCGGGCTGAGAGGCCTGATCGGGATTGGTTCGAACCGGATGAACCGCTACACCGTAGGGGCAGCAACTCAGGGCCTGGCCAATTATCTCAACAGAAATTTCCAGGGTGAGACGATCAAAGTGGCGATCGCCCACGACAGCCGCATCAAGTCTGATGAGTTTGCCGAAATCATCGCCAATATATTCTCAGCCAATGGGATTACGGTCTACCTTTTCGAAGCGCTGCGTCCCACGCCCGAACTGTCCTTCGCCATCCGTCTGCTGGGATGCCATAGCGGCGTCGTCGTAACCGCTTCGCACAACCCCAAGGAATACAATGGTTATAAAGCTTACTGGACCGACGGATCACAGGTGGTTGCCCCCCATGATAAGAATATTATCAATGAGGTGAACGCGATCACTTCGGTAGATGCCATCAAATTCGAAGGGAATCCCGACCTTATCCACAAAATCGGAGCTGAGGTGGACGAAAAATACCTCGATCAGATTCTTTCCCTTTCCATTTCGAAGGACGCCATAGCCCGGCAGAGTGACCTGAAAATCGTATATACCCCCCTGCACGGTACGGGTATTACCCTGGTGCCGAAACTGCTTTCCAAAATGGGCTTCAGGAATGTCACGGTCATCGAGGAGCAGGCCGAACCCCAAGGAAACGGCCAGTTCCCCACTGTCGTTTACCCAAATCCGGAGGAATCGGAAGCGATGAGCATCGCGGTGGAAAAAGCGAAGGAGATTGATGCAGATCTGGTGATGGGAACCGACCCCGATTCGGACCGCGTAGGGATTGCTGCCAAAAACCTTCATGGTGAGATCCAGCTGCTCAACGGCAACCAGACCGCCAGCCTGCTGATTTACTACCTCCTCAATGCCTGGAAAGATGCGGGTAAACTGGACGGACGCCAGTTCGTCGCGAAAACCATCGTGACTACCGACCTCATCGATGCGATGGCCGCCGAATACGGCGTAAATTGCTACAATACCCTCACAGGTTTCAAGTATATTGCCCAGGTAATCCGCGAAAAAGAGGGGGTTGAACAATTTATAGGAGGCGGAGAAGAGAGCTACGGCTATCTGATCGGAGATGCCGTCCGCGACAAGGATGCCATCGCCTCCTGCGCCATGATCGCTGAGCTTACCGCCTATGCCAAAGACAGAGGGTTAAGCCTCTTTGATCTGCTCATCGAGATCTACAAACGATTCGGGTTCTATTACGAAGGCCTGATTTCGCTGACCAAGAAAGGAAAGTCGGGTGCCGAGGAAATCCAGCAGCTGATGACCGATTTCCGTACCCATCCGCCCAAAACCCTGGCCGGATCGCCCGTAACCCGCGTCAACGATTTTAAATCGCTTGAAACGACCGACCTTAGGACGGGCAATTCCCAGGCAATCCCCGCCGGCAAAATGGGTATCGAAGCCTCCAATGTATTGCAGTTCTTCACCGCAGACGGCACGAAATTTACCTGCCGCCCGTCGGGAACGGAGCCCAAAATTAAGTTTTATGTGGGTGTACGGGAAGAACTGAAGGACGCATCTGAGTTCGATAGTGTCTATACGAAACTGAAGGACAAAGTGGCTTCCATAGGGAAGGAACTGGGATTACTTTAATCCTGTTTGATATTTATGAAAAAGGACGGTTTGATACCGTCCTTTTTGCATTCCTCCAGTTAGAACACGTCGTCCTTAACGCTTCTGCACAAAGCACGAGCTGCCTAACCTGACGAAACGGTGCTTCGCCGGACAGGTATACTACAGGAAACGTTTATTAATGTTTGCGGTGAAATAGTAGGAAACTACTGCAACCGATGAAGTTCCCACTCCTTTGCTACTCCCTGCAATGCAAAGGGAGCGCCCGTGTACGAGCTACTGTTTTTTGAGCGTAATCTCCACGACTCCACTATTGCCCTTCGCTCCATATTTTTGGATGGCGGCCTTTCCTTTCAGGACGTCTACTCTTTCGATGGCATCCTGATCAACCTGAGTGTCTATGGTTAGCTCCTTCCCATCCACTATAAAAAGCGGCTTCTCCCCTTCATTTGCAGGCAGACTGAATATCGTCACCTCGGCAGGCTTCTTCTGCTTTTCAAGTGAAACGTCTTCCTGAAGAAAAGCGACAGGCAGTGTGTATTTTACGTTAACAGGAACTCCTTTCTCCTTTCCCGGCTTCCAGTTAGGCATCGACTTTACTACCCGAACAGCCTCTGCATCGCAACCGTATCCAATTCCCTTAATTATCTCGACATCCCCTATGGATCCGTCTTTTCTGACTACGAACTGCAGGAAAACCCTGCCGCTGACATTGTTTTCAATTGCTTCCTTGGGGAAACGAATCTGGCTGGCCAGATATTGATACATGGCGTTCGCACCGCCGGGAAATTCAGGTACTTCTTCTACGGCCGTGTAAACTTCAGTCGGAGCGATGCCAGGGTCTTTTCCATTCCTGTCCTGTTCACTGCAGGCTGCTACTACCGCCATGATGCCCACCCCCAAAAGGGCTGTCATCACATAAAGGCTTCTTTTCCATTTCGGACTTTGATCTTTGTACATCATCTTTATACGCTGTTTAAGTAGTGAAGATTTATAAAAGTGATTGACCAGCACCGGATGGTGGCAGCTCAGGGTGTAGGCCACCAGATATTCGGCATAGATATCGCGGTTATCTACCTCCCGATCAGCGAGATATTCGTGAAGCTCCTGGAGACTTTCCTTATAGTAAGGGATAACCGGATGAAACCAGAAAAAAACTTTCAACACCTCTATCAGCAGGATGTCCAGACTGTGCTGCTGTCTGACATGCACCAGTTCATGTCTGAGAATCATGTCAAAATGATGCTGGTAGTCCGATTGACTGATGCCTATCCGCCTGAGAAAGGAAAAACTGTTAACCCGGTCGTCGGGAAAGAGGTACATAGCTGCATTCTCCTCACCTAATTCTACTCGTACGGCATCCTGCCATAGTCGGTTCAGTTTCCACAAATTACGGATCAGTTTAATCCCCATGTAGGTCACCCCTGCGATATAGATAAGCCCCAGAATCGTGAGCCAACTGTAATCACCGGAAGTTGACTCCACCGGCGTAATGATTATCCCATCCAGCGCACCTGTATAGGTGACCAGTGGTTCGGAGACCATGTGGGGCGCTTTGATGAAAGGCAAAATCAACGAAATGACGAGCGACCCGGTCAGATAGGCCCGATTCCATTTCAGATGGGTCAGATTCCGGAAAAAGAACCGATAACACCCGTAAAAAAACAACCAGCTGATACTGACCTTTCCTATCCAGAGTAAAAAGTCCATTGGATTAAGGGTTTAGATGGATATCTACTTTTTCTGCCGGGCAATGATCTGCATGATTTCATCCAGCTCCCGGGCATCTACCTTTTTATCCTTCACAAAAAAGGAAACCAGTTCCGAAAGGGAATTCTCGAAGTAATTTCCAATGAGCTGTTCCATTTCAAACTTCCGGTATTCTTCCTTTGCCACCACGGGAAAGTATTCATGGGTCTTGCCATAGGCATTGTAGTCCACAAATCCTTTTTTCTCCAAAATCCGGATAATGGTCGAGACCGTGTTGTAGGCGGGCTTCGGCTCAGGCATCGCATCCAGTATATCCCGCACAAAGGCTTTACCCTTATCCCAGAGGATTAGCATCACCTCTTCTTCTGCTCGCGTAAGTTGACGTATTTCCATAATGACTATCAGTTAATGGTCAACCAAATGTATAACTAAGTTCTTAGTATTGCAACTAATTTTTTAGTTATTGTGCAAAAAGTGGTTCCGATGGCTTAAAAAAGGCAGAAAAAAGCCCTCACCTATTGAGCTACAGGAAGCATAGCCGGTCAAACAAAAAGACGTCCAAACCTGGACGTCCTTTGCAGCCATTGTCCCCTTATTCGTTGTTTCCATAAGAAACAACACCTAAATCTTCCGGTTTTGAATTCCCAGGCCTAATGCCTTTCACAGACTGAACCGCCTTGCGATGGTAAATCCCCAGCGAAACTCTCCCCTGGTCCAGGTAGTAGTAGTTTCGGGGATATACTGAATCTCCTGAATTGCCGTAGCGTTCGTAAAATTCAGGTTGAAAATATGTCCCCCCGTTTCTATTTCCAGTCCGACTCCCAGTGGATGGTACAGACGCCTGACGGCACGGGCATACTGATCCCTGCTCGATTCCGATCGGAAAGGCAGGAAATAATCCGCTACCAGGGCGATGCGCTTACTGAACTTCAGCCGTCCGCCAAACCCCAGTGCAAACAGGTCGTTATAACTGTCATAGTAGGCGGTCGTATTTCTCCGGACATAGGTAGGATGTACGGCGAGGGAAAGACCGGGAGTCAGCCGACGCGCAATGATCAGCTGGACGACGCCGTTCAGACGGTCGGAAAACTGCCGGTAGGACGTAGCCTCATCCGGATTCTGCATATCGGCCTTCACCCCGGGAATGACGAGACTGCCGTATGCCGTGACCGAAAGCGGAACCCTCCCATCGGAAGTCTGCTGCCATATGCGGTATTTCATATTGACCTCGTACAGCTGCGACACGCGGGTAGCCCCTTTCAGCCGGGCAATCCCAATGTTTAAATTGTTCGAAATCCCGTAATCGAAACCAATCCGGATATCGGCCGAATTATCCAGGCCATAAAAGGTGGCTATTCCGCCCCGGCTGCCGGCCAGGTCTCCAAACCGATGATCGACCTTAAAATCCAGCTCCCTTTTATAAATCGTTTCGGTAGACTGGCTGTTGATGATGCGGGGTGATTTGAAAACGGAAACAGCCAGTTCATCCTCCTCCTGGGCAAGTCCTACCACAGGAATCAGAAGCAGAAACAATAACCCGAGAAACGAATGTCTTCCCCGGGTTGAGCGCATATTATCGTGTCGTATATCCATATCTACTTCAGCATATAGGTTAACAAGGCGTTGACCTCGACTTCTTCGGCGATGTTATTAATGACCATCCGGGGAATCTTAATGTCATGATCGGCGACCCTTACTTTAAACAGGGTCCTGGCCACGATCTGACTTTCACCTACCACAAGGTTTACGGGAGCCGTATATTCTTTCCTCACGCCGTGAATTTCCAGTTCGCCTTTGGCCCGAACCTGATACGTGCCCGGCACTTTCAGATTTACCTCATCCAGAATTTTGCCGAGGAAATGGGC
>Ga0182792_1001351_pt1 | contig 20162 bp, 21 predicted proteins | sample Passage237B_FD_130497 | JGI IMG/M metagenome (GOLD analysis project Ga0182792, IMG submission 130497) | Cellulose adapted compost microbial communities from Newby Island Compost Facility, Milpitas, CA, USA - Passage2 37B (version 2) (version 2) ...
AAAACAAACCCGCACGCACTCTCTTGCTCCGTACTCACAACCAGGAGCAATGAATCATAGCGCGCCTATTAGGTACAGACCCTAGTGCGTTTCCTTCATGATCTGCGCCTTCGCCTCGACCGCGAGACGTTCCGCCTGCCTGCGGATGGTATGGTCTTCCATCGGCTTGCCGGCCTCGGCGAGATCCTTCACGAGCTTGTCGATCACGTCGCTGTCGCCGGGCTTCTCGAAGTCGGCCATGACGACGTCCTTGGCGTAGGCTTCGGCATCGTCGCCGCTCTTGCCCATCAGTCCGGCGGCCCACAGACCGAGCATCTTGTTCTTGCGCGCATTGACCTTGAACTGCAGATCCTGGTCGTGCTCGAACTTCTTTTCGAATGCTTTTTCGCGCTCGTTGAAAGTGGTCATGGCCGCTCCAGATTGGCTCTTCGACGCGGTATATAGCGGCGGCGGCACCGTCTTTCCACCTTGCGCTTGCAGTGGCAGAGTCGCGGTCCCAGCGGAGGATTCCCGGCATGTCATTGGAAAAGCTGCACGAATGGGTCGGCCGCACGCAGTCCATGGAGGATTTCGCGGCGCCCTTTCCGGTGCGTGCCCTGATCGCGACCTTCGACGAGAAGGATCCCGATCCGCGGGTCGGCGATCCGCTGCCGCCGCTCTGGCACTGGCTTTATTTTCTGGATGCCGCGCCGCAGTCGAAGATCGGATCCGACGGTCATGCCGAGCGCGGCGATTTCCTGCCCCCCGTTCCCCTGCCGCGCCGCATGTGGGCCGGCAGCCGGTTCGCCTTCACCGGCCCGGCCCTCAAGGTGGGCGATACGATCCGCCGCGTCTCCCGCATCAAGTCGGTCGAACCGAAGACCGGCTCGACCGGCACCATGGTCTTCGTGACGGTCGAACATGAGGTGTCCGGACCGGCGGGAACTTCCTTCGTCGAGGAGCACGACATCGTCTATCGCGAGGCGGCCCGCAGCGGGGAGAAGCAGCGCTCGCCCAAGCCGGCGCCGACCGACGCCACCTGGACCCGAACGATCGATGCGACGCCCGTCCTGCTGTTCCGCTTTTCCGCACTCACCTTCAACGGGCATCGCATCCACTACGATCATCCCTACGTCACCAGCGCCGAGGGCTACCCCGGCCTGATCGTCCACGGTCCGCTCATGGGCCTGCTGCAGATGGAGCTGGCCCGACGGTCCAACCCGGACAGGGTGCCCAGGAGCTTCGAGTTCCGCGCCCTCTCCCCGGTCTATGCCGGCTCGACCTTTTCGGTGCGGGCGCGCCGCGGAACCGACGGTTCGGTCGCCACCTGGATCGCGGATGGCAATGGGGGGCTGGCGCAGCAGGGAAAGGCGGCGTTCCAATGATCAGCCGCCTGCCTCCGGGCCGGCTGCCCCCGGGCCGGCTGCATCGCGCCGGCGCCTGGCGCGGCGCCATCGGGCCGGCGGCCTGAGCCGCCTCGCGACGGACCCGCTCTGTGCCCGAATCATCTCTCCCTCGCCCTGCTGGCCCCGCCAGCACGCTGGAACGGCAACTCGCCGCCCAACGCGCGCGCCGGCCGGCCGCCCCGCTGCTGTCACTGGTCGTCCCCGTCTTCAACGAGGAGGAATCGATCGGCCTCTTCCTCGACACCGTGCGGCCGCTGATGGAGCGCGACGGCTTGCGCTTCGAGATCGTCTTCGTCAACGATGGCTCGCGCGACGAAACGCTGGCTCATCTGCTGAGCTGCGGCATGCATGATCGGCGGCTGCGCGTGGTGAACCTGTCGCGCAACTTCGGCAAGGAAGCCGCCCTCACCGCCGGCATCGACCACGCCCGGGGCGACGTCATCGTGCCGATGGACATCGATCTGCAGGATCCGCCCGAATTGATCGAGCCTTTCATGGCGCGCTGGCGCGAAGGCTACGACATCGTCTACGGCGTGCGCACGCAACGCGCCTGGGACACCGTGGCCAAGCGCCTGTCGGCGGGCTGGTTCTACCGCATCTTCAACTCGCTCTCGCCGGTACGGATCCCGGAGAATGTCGGCGACTTCCGGCTGGTCGACCGGCGGGCCGTCGAGGTGCTGCGTCAGCTTCCCGAGCGAAACCGCTTCATGAAGGGACTGTTCGCCTGGGTGGGTTTCAACGCCATCGGCGTCCCCTACGAACGGCCACAGCGCGCCGCGGGAGCGAGCAAGTTCAACCTCTGGCGCCTCTGGAACTTCGCGCTCGACGGCGTGGTCAGTTTCTCGACAGCGCCCTTGCGCGCCTGGTTCTATGTCGGCGTGGTGATCGCCACGGTCGCCGTGCTCTACGCGCTTTTCATCGTCACCCGTGTGCTGATCCTGGGCATCGACACGCCGGGCTACGCCTCGCTGCTGATCGCGGTGCTGCTGATGGGCGCCATCCAGCTCCTGTCGCTCGGCATCATCGGCGAGTACCTCGGCCGCCTCTTCCTCGAGGTCAAGGGGCGGCCGATCTATGTCGTCGAAGGCATATACGAAGGCGGGGACGAAGAGCCTCCGCCGCTGTCCTGACCGCCGTCGCGACCGCATGGACCTCAAGGAAGAAGAGATCCTGGGCGCCGATATCGGACGCCATTGGTACTACCGGTCCAAGGCGGCGGCGCTCGGCCGCATGGTGGGCGGCATCGGCGCGCACGGCATCCTGGATGTCGGCGCCGGCTCGGGCTTCTTCTCGCGCCACCTGCTCCAGACCACGTCCGCCCGCTCGGCACTTTGCGTCGACATCGGCTATGCGGCCGAACGCGACGACAGCACGGCCGGAAAGCCCGTGCACTATCGCCGCGATGTCGGTCCCACCGACTGCGATCTGGTGTTGATGATGGACGTCCTGGAGCACGTCGACGACGATCGCGGCTTGCTGCGCCACTACGCGGCCAAGGTCCCGGCCGGCGCACACTTCCTCGTCACCGTGCCCGCCTTCGCCTTCCTGTGGAGCGGACACGACGTCTTCCTCGAGCACAAGCGTCGCTACCAGCTGACCGAGATGGAGGCCGTCGTCGCCGATGCGGGCCTGCAGATGGTCCGCGGCGCCTACTATTTCGGACTGGTCTTTCCCCTGGCCGCCGCCCTGCGGCTGGCCACCCGCTCTTCGAGCGAGCCCATGAGCAGCCTCAGGCGCCATGGTCCCCTGACGAACGCCCTGCTGTCGGCGGCCTGCACCGCCGAGCTGCCTTTCTTCCGCCTCAACCGGCTGGCCGGCCTGACCGCCTTCGTCCTGGCCAGGAAGCCCCTGGCCTAGGCGGCCGCTGCTTCCTTCGACGAAATGCGCCGGCGCCGGGCGTTGATCTCGCGCAGGACGACGAGCATCTCCTCGGCCACGACGTCGCCGGGAATGCCGTCGCCTTCGGCCTCCAGTTCCTTCATGTCGACCCATACCGAGTAGAGCGGCGCCGTCCGTGGGGTGATGATCCCCGCATGCAGCAGGGTCTTGATCAGCACGCGGAAGATGTTGGTGCTGTCCTTGAGCTGGGCGCGGCGGTCTTCGTCACTGAACACCTCCTTGACGGCATCGCGTACCCACTGCCAGTCGAGGCCATACTTGGCGTAGATGACCTGCTTCTGCTCGGCATTGATCAGGTTGAACAGCAGCATCTGGAAGATCTGCGCCGCCCAGTCCTCGACTTTCCGATGCTCGTCTGGACTGAGATGCCCGATGGTCTTGGCCGCCCACAGCCGGCCGAAGCGATGGTGGAAGGCCTCGTCGCTCATGACCAGCTGCACCAGGCGGCGCAGCACCGGATCGTTGGTCTTGGCGTTCAGGGTAGCGAACGATCCCATCGCCAGCCCTTCGATCAGCATCTGCATGCCGACGACCTTCTTGTAGACCTCCGGCGTGCTCACGAGGTCGGTCAGCACCGTCTGGATCGTCCGGCCGACCGGCAGGGGCTCGCCCCAGCGCCTGGCAATGTAGCGGGTGAAGCCCGTCACATGACGCGCCTCCTCGCGGGCCTGATTGGCGGCGTATTCCTGCGCACCGGGGTCCAGCAGGATATGGCAGAGGCTAGCGGAAAGCGACAGGGCACCCTGCTCGCCGTGCAGCAGGTTCGAGATCGACCAGTGCATCACGTCATTGCCGAGCTGGATCCGCTGATGCTCGTCGAGGCGATCGGCCACCGCGCTGCGCAACTCGACGACCGTGTCCAGCGGCATGACCGGGGTCGTAGCCATGTCGAACGGCTGGTCGAAGTCTATATAGCTCTTGTCCAGCGGGTCCCAGAAGTGGTCATGGGTTGCCGATATGATGGCGTCGAAGGCGTCGCTGCGGCGGCCGTAGCGGGGCACTTCGAGCATCGCCGGGAAATCTCCCGGCGAGACAGCATCGTAGGCCTTGTCGTACGTGATCTGTTGGGCCATGTGGGGCCTCCAATCTGGAGCGAATATGACGGGAGCGTCACCTTTTTCAATGGATTTTTCCCCAATCCCAGCGCATGGGACTTCCGCCATATTCCGCCCGAATGGCGGGCAGCTGGCGCCGTCCGCACAGGAGTAGAGCATGTCCCGCCGCCGCCGAATCTACGAGGGCAAGGCCAAGACCTTGTTCGAGGGGCCCGAGCCCGGGACGATCGTCCAGTACTTCAAGGACGACGCGACCGCGTTCAACAACCAGAAGAAGGGTACGATCACCGGCAAGGGGGTGATCAACAACCGCATTTCCGAATTCCTGATGACGAAGCTGGGCGAGATCGGTGTGCCCACGCACTTCATCCGGCGCCTGAACATGCGCGAGCAGCTGATCCGGCAGGTCGAGATCATTCCGCTCGAAGTGGTGGTGCGCAATGTCGCAGCCGGTTCCTTCGCCACGCGTTTCGGCCTCGAGGAAGGCACCCAGCTCCCCCGCTCGATCATGGAGTTCTTCTACAAGAACGATGCACTGGGCGATCCGATGGTCACCGAGGAGCACATCACGGCGTTCGGCTGGGCGACCCCGCAGGATCTGGACGACATCGTGGCGCTGACGCTGCGCATCAACGACTTCCTGTTCGGCCTCTTCCTGGGCTGTGGCATCAAGCTCATCGACTTCAAAGTCGAGTTCGGTCGCCTATATGAGGATGACATGGTCCGCATCGTGCTGGCCGACGAGATCAGCCCGGATTCCTGCCGCCTGTGGGACCTCAGGACCAACGAAAAGATGGACAAGGACCGTTTCCGCCGCGACCTGGGCAAGGTCGAGGAGGCCTACCAGGAGGTGGCGCGGCGGCTCGGCATCCTGATCGACCAGGGGCCGGGCGACGTGCGCGGTCCTACCACGCTGCAGTAGCGCCCCGCTGTGGGCGATAGAGGCGAAATGAAGGCCAGAGTTCACGTGACCCTTAAGAATGGCGTGCTCGATCCGCAGGGCAAGGCCATCGGACATTCCCTCAACCGCCTGGGCTTCCCCGAGGTCGGCGAGGTGCGGCAGGGCAAGTTCATCGAGCTCGAGCTCACCGAGACCGACAAGGACAAGGCCAGGCAACGGCTCGACGAGATGTGCCGCAAGCTGCTGGCCAACACGGTGATCGAGAACTACTCGATCGAGCTGGTGGGCTGATGAAGGCGGCGGTCCTGGTCTTCCCCGGCTCCAATCGCGAAGGCGACGTCGCCCAGGCGATCGAGCTGGTGAGCGGTCGCAAGCCGCAGATGGTCTGGCACGGCGATGCCGACCTGCCCAAGGTCGATCTCATCGTCGTCCCGGGCGGCTTTTCCTACGGCGACTACCTGCGCTGCGGCGCCATGGCCGCCCAGTCGCCGGTCATGGGGGAAGTGAAGCGCCGTGCCGGCCAGGGCGTGCCGGTGCTGGGCATCTGCAACGGCTTCCAGATCGTCACCGAGGCCGGCCTGCTGCCGGGCACGCTGATGCGCAACGCGCATCTGAAGTTCGTGTGCGCCGACGTGCATCTGAAGGTCGAGACCAGCCAGAGCCTTTTCACCAGCCGCTACCAGGCAGGCCAGGTCATCCGGGTGCCGGTGGCCCATGCCGAGGGCAACTACTTCGCCGACGACGAGACGCTGAAGCGTCTGGAGGATCGCGGCCAGATCGCCTTCCGCTACTGCGCCCCCGACGGCACGGTCGACGGCACGGGCAATCCCAACGGCTCGATCCGCGACATTGCCGGCGTCTTCAACGAGACAAAGACGGTGATGGGCCTGATGCCGCATCCCGAGAACGCCGTCGAGCCGATGTTCGGCGGCACCGACGGCAAGGCGCTGTTCGAGGGGCTGGTCGAGGCCCTGACATGAGCGTCGCCGACGAGACCAGCCCGCCGGTCCGGTTGCCCAACGAACCCGCGATCACGCCGCAGATCGTGGCCGAGCACGGGCTGTCCCCTGAAGAATACCAGCGCGCCCTGGCGATCATGGGGCGCACGCCCACCATGGTCGAGCTGGGCATCTTCTCCGCCATGTGGAGCGAGCACTGCTCCTACAAGTCGTCCAAGGTCTGGCTGAAGAAGCTGCCGACCAAGGCGCCGTGGGTGATCCAGGGGCCAGGCGAGAATGCCGGCGTCATCGACATCGGCGATGGCCAGGCTGCCGTGTTCAAGATGGAGAGCCACAACCATCCCTCGTACATCGAGCCCTATCAGGGGGCCGCGACGGGCGTCGGCGGCATCCTGCGCGACGTCTTCACGATGGGCGCGCGCCCCGTCGCCAATCTGAATGCGCTGCGTTTCGGCGACCCGGCGCATCCCCGGACGCGACATCTGGTTTCGGGCGTCGTCGCCGGCATCGGCGGCTACGGCAACTGCATGGGCATTCCGACCGTCGGCGGCGAGACCAACTTCCACCCCGCCTACAACGGCAACATCCTCGTCAATGCGATGACGGTCGGCATCGCTCCGGCAGACCGCATCTTCTACGCGGCAGCCGCCGGCCTGGGCAATCCGCTGGTCTATGTCGGCTCCAAGACCGGTCGCGACGGCATCCATGGCGCCACCATGTCCTCGGCCGAATTCAACGAGGACAGCGAAAGCAAGCGGCCGACCGTGCAGGTCGGCGATCCCTTCGTCGAGAAGCTGCTGCTCGAGGCCTGCATGGAGCTGATGGCGACGGATGCCATCGTGGCGATCCAGGACATGGGCGCGGCCGGCCTCACCTCCTCGTCGTTCGAGATGGCGGCCAAGGGCGGGCTGGGCGTGTTCGTCGAGCTGGACAAGGTGCCGATGCGCGAGACCGGCATGAACCCCTACGAGCTCATGCTCTCCGAAAGCCAGGAGCGCATGCTGATGGTGCTCAAGCCCGGCCGGGAGGAGCTGGCGCGCAAGATCTTCGAGAAGTGGGAATTGGACTTCGCCGTCATCGGCCGCCTCACCGACACACAGCGCATGGTGCTGTCGTGGCACGGCGACATCGTCGGCAACATCCCCATCCCGCCTCTGGTCACGGAGGCGCCGATGTACGAGCGGCCCTGGACCCCGACACCCCTGCCGGCGGTGCTGGATGCGGCCGACGTCCCTGCACCCGAAGACTGGCGCGCCTCGCTGCTCGCCCTGATGGGCTGCCCCGACCTCGCCAGCAAGGCCTGGATCTGGCACCAGTACGACCATCTCATCATGGGCAACACGGCGATCCGTCCGCAGGACGGAGACGCCGCGCTCGTGCGCGTGCCGGCAAGCGCCAGCGCCAGCCACAAGGGCCTGGCCATGACATCCGACTGCACGCCGCGCTATGTGCAGGCCCATCCGGAGACCGGCGGCCGTCAGGCCGTCGCCGAGGCCTGGCGCAACATCACGGCCGTCGGGGCGCGCCCGCTTGCCGTCACGGACAACATGAATTTCGGCAATCCGCAGAAGCCCGAGATCATGGGGCAGTTCGCCGGCGCCATCATGGGCATGGCGGAAGCCTGCGCCACGCTCGACTTCCCGGTCGTGTCGGGCAACGTCTCGCTCTACAACGAGACCGAAGGCCGCCCCATCCTGCCGACGCCGACGATCGGAGCGGTCGGCGTCATCCCGGACATCGCCAAGGCCGTCGGGTCGCGGCTGACACAGGCGGGTCTCGGCATCGTGCTGATCGGCGAGACCGCGGGCTGGCTCGGCCAGTCGCTCTATCTGCGCGAGATATGCGGCCGAGAGGAAGGTGCGCCCCCGCCTGTGGACCTTGCGGCCGAACGGCGCAACGGCGACTTCGTCCGCGCGCAGATCGAGGCTGGGCGCGTCCGTGCCTGCCACGACCTGTCCGATGGCGGCCTGCTGGTGGCACTGGCGGAGATGTGCATCGCGGGCGGCACCGGCATGGAGGTGTCCCTGCCGCCCGGCTTGGCCGTGCCCCGCCACGCCTTCCTGTACGGCGAGGATCAGGCCCGTTACGTGGTCGCCACCGGCTGCGTCGACGACCTCCTGGAAGCCGCCACCACCGCCGGCGTGCCTGCCATGGCGCTAGGCTATTCGGGCGGGCCCTCATTGGTGATCAGGGACGTGCTGTCCCTGGCGCTGTCCGACATCAGGACCGCGCACGAGGCCTGGCTGCCAACCTACATGAATGCTACGGAATAACGCAGGAAGACCGCTCATGCCGATGGCCGCCGCAGACATCGTCAGACTCATCAAGGAAGGCATCCCGGACGCCGAGGTCGAGATCCAGGACCTTGCGGGGGATGGCGACCACTATGCCGCCACGGTCATTTCCTCGGCTTTCGCGGGCAAATCCAAGGTGCAGCAGCATCAGATGGTCTACGGCGCCCTCGGAGGCCGGATGGGTGGCGTCCTTCACGCCTTGAAACTGACGACCTTGGCGCAGAGGCCCTAAGCCCCCTATATTGGTGTCGGGCCTGCGCCCGGACTTCGTCCTCGAGTGGCGCTTCAGGAGAAAGACATGAGCGAACCCCAGGTGTTCGATCGCATTCGTGATGAGATTGCAAAGAACGAGGTGCTGCTCTTCATGAAGGGCACGCCGGTGTTCCCGCAATGCGGCTTCTCGGCCGCCGTCGTCGAGGTGCTGAGCGAGCTCGGCGTCAAGTTCCATGGGATCAACATCCTGATCGATCCGGAGCTGCGCCAGGGCGTCAAGGAATTCAGCCAGTGGCCGACCATCCCTCAGCTCTACGTCAAGGGCGAGTTCGTGGGCGGCTGCGACATCGTGCGCGAGATGTACGAGACCGGCGAGCTCGAGCAGCTCCTCCGGGACAAGGGCGTCACCCTGGCGACTGCCGCCTGATCTTCCGAAGGGCCTACTCGAAGGCGTAGGACGCCATCGAGAGGTTCCCCAGCGTGAAAGACCGGTGCAGGGGACGCCCGTGCGCGCCCTCGCCTGCCGCGCCGTAGGCCACGTGCAGCGGCAGGAAATGCTCATCGGTGGGATGGGCATCGCGCGCGAACGGTGCGCGCACGCGATAGTCCGCCAATTGCTGCTCGTCGCCTTTCTGGAGCGTGTCCGCCAGCCAGTCGTCGAAGGCGCGGGCCCAAGGCTCAGGTTCCGACTCACCGCCGCGCACCAGCGCCCGCAGATTGTGGGTGGCGCTGCCCGATCCCATCACCAGGACGCCCTCGTCGCGCAGAATGGCCAGTCGGCGCCCGAGGGCGATGTGATGGGCGGGGCTCTGGTCGGGCTGCACCGACAACTGAAAGATGGGAATGTCGGCCTCCGGCCAGGCCAGCATCGCCGGCACCCACGCGCCATGGTCGAGACCGCGATGCGGATCGCGTGCCGCGCCGATGAGCCTTGCCACCCGATCCGCCAGGTCGGGCGCACCCGGCGCAGCATATCGCAACGTGTAGAGGGCGTCGGGAAAGCCATAGAAATCATGGATCGTGGCCGGCCGGTGCGCCGTCGACACCGCCGGCACGTCGGTGTCCCAGTGTGCCGACACCGCGACGATCGCCTTGGGGCGCGGCAGCAATGAGCCCAGTGACGCGAGGAAATTCCGGGCTGGCCGGTCCTCGAGGATCAGCGTCGGCGCGCCATGGGATACGAACAGGGTTGGCATGGACATCGCTTTATTCCTCGAACGGCCCGTGGCAGCCTGCAAGCTCGGTCGTACTTGTACAGGGGGAAGAGTGAAATGGTGAAGGCTTTGCGGATCTGGGCGAGATGGGTCGCCTGCCTATTCCTCGTGTCGGCGGCACTGCCGGCCGGCGCACAGACGATCAAGCTGGTCGCGCATTCCGACCTGAAGGTGCTCGATCCGATCTGGACCACGGCCTTCATCACGCGCAACCACGGCTACATGGTCTACGATGTGCTCTTCGCCCAGGACGAGCAGCTGCGACCCCAGCCGCAGATGGTCGACACGTGGAAGGTGTCCGACGACAAGATGACCTGGACCTTCACTCTGCGCGACGGTCTGGAATGGCACGACGGCAAGCCTGTCACCGCCGAGGACTGCGTCGCCTCCATCAAGCGCTGGGGTGCGCGCGATGCGCTCGGCCAGCAGCTCATGAAGTCCGTCGGCGAAATGAAGGCGATCGACGCCAAGTCCTTCACCATCGTGCTCAAGGAGCCGTTCGGCCTCGTGCTCGAGGCGCTGAGCAAGCCTTCGTCCAATGTGCCCTTCATGATGCCCAAGCGGGTGGCCGAGACGGATCCATTCAAGCAGATCGACGACTACACCGGTTCCGGCCCGTTCATCTTCAAGAAGGACGAGTGGAAGCCGGGCGAGAAGGTCGTCTACGTCAAGAATCCCAAGTACAAGCCGCGTTCCGAGCCGCCCTCGATGCTGGCCGGCGGCAAGGTCGTGAAGGTCGACCGGGTCGAATGGATCGCCATCTCCGATCCGCTGACGGCGGTCAATGCCCTGCAGCAAGGCGAGATCGACATCATCGAATCGCCTGTGCCGGACCTCTTCCCCGTCCTGAAGGCCGAACCGAACATCGCCCTCTACGGCTGGAATGCCCTGGGCAGCCAGATCATCATGCGCTTCAATCACCTGCACGCCCCCTTCAACAACGTGAAAGCGCGGCAGGCTGCGATGTATGCGATCGCCCAGGAGGATTTCCTGCGTGCCCAGGTGGGCGATCCCGAGATCTACCGGGTGTGCAACGCCCCGCTGGTCTGCGGCTCGCCTTACGAGAAGAGCTACGGCGATCTCCTGATCAAGCCCGACTACGAGAAGGCGCGGCAGCTCCTCAAGGAGAGCGGGTATGACGGCAAGCCGATCGTCATGATGCAGGCGACCGATCTGCTGTCGGCCAACCAACTCCCGCCGGTGGGCAAGCAGGCGCTGGAGAAGGCCGGCTTCAAGGTCGACCTGCAGTCGATGGACTGGCAGACCGTGGTGTCGCGTCGCGCCAAGAAGGACCCGCCGGACAAGGGCGGCTGGGATGTCTTCTACACGACCACCGTCGCGACCGGCACGGAGAACCCGGCCGCCAACTCCTTCACAAGCGGAGCGTGCGAGAAGGCCTGGTTCGGCTGGCCCTGCGACCCGGAGATGGAGAAGCTGCGCAGCGCCTATACCCGCGAGACGGATCCCGAGAAGCAGAAGAAGCTCGCCCTCGCGGTCTCCGATCGCGTCATGGACCAGGCGACCTACATCGTCATCGGCCAGTACAAGGCCTTTGGCGCCTACCGCAAGGACCGCATCTCGGGCTGGCTCTCCGGTCCGGTGCCCGTGTGGTGGAACGTCACGAAGAAGTAGGACGTCAGAACATTCCCGGCGCTCCGAGCTCGGTACCGTCGATCATGCGGCGGTACCGATAGGGGTGCGGGTCGACGGTGGGCGGGTCGCCGGCAATCAGGTCGGCGGCCAGCCGCCCCGCCGCGGGACCGATGCCGAAACCGTGGCCAGTGAAGCCGGTGGAGAGATACAGGCCCGGCAACGGATCCACCGCCGAGATCACCGGGATGCCGTCGGGAGTCGAATCGATCAGACCTCCCCAGCTCGCGGCGACCTCGAGTCCGGACATGGTGGGATAGTTCGTGGCGAGCCTGGCCAGTCCCTCCCGGATGAGCACGGGATCGGCTGGCGGATCGAGGGTGCGCATCCGCTCGAAAGGCGACTCGCCGTCAAGACTCCAGCGCGAGAACCCCTCGGGGCCCGAGAAGAACGAGCGACCCACGGAAATGGTGAGGTCGCGCCGGCGTTTGCGGAAGGTCGGCCAGAACTGCCGGGCATGGAGCAGTCCCTGCAGTGAGAGCTCGAGCCGCCCACGGCCGGTCAACCCCACCGAATAGCCGCCATCGAGCCGGCGACGGATCGTGACGTCCGGCATCGACAACCCGCCCTCGACGACCTGGGGGGCGGCCTTGGTGAAGAACGACGTGGATGTCACGCCGGCCTGCGGCAGACGGATGCCGTGGCGGCGGCAGAACAGGGATGTCCACGCGCCGCCAGCCACGAGCACCGCCTGGCTGCGGATCCGACCCTTCTCCGTCACCACACCCACGACCCGGCCGGCCTCGATGTCGAGGCCGCGGGCGGCGCATTGCTGATGGATCGTGGCGCCTCTCCGCCGCGCGCCCTCCGCGAGGGCAGGCCCGGCCATGGCCGGCTCGGCGCGCCCATCGGTGGGCGAATGCACGCCACCGATCCAATCGACGGCGCTGCCGGGCGTCATTGCCTTCGCCTCGGCCGCAGTGAGCACGCGGCTGTGCATCTGATGATCGCGTGCCCGCAGCGTCCAGGCCTCCCACATCGCCAGATCGGCGGGCCGCGTGGTCACGTAGAGCAGGCCGGTCCGGCGGAAGCCGGTATCGGTGCCGAGTTCGGCCGCCAACTCACCCCACATCGCCAGGCTCTTCTGCGCCAGCGGAAGCTCGCGCAGATCCCGGTGCTGCTGCCGACACCACCCCCAATTGCGGCTGGTCTGCTCCCCGGCGACATGGCCCTTTTCCAGCAGCGCCACGGAGAGGCCCTTCCGGGCAAGCGCATAGGCGGCGGCACTGCCGGCCATGCCGCCACCAATCACCACGACATCGGCGGCGGCCGGAAGCCCGTCATTGCTCGGAATGCGCTGCAGCGGCGGAGACATGCGTCAGGTCATAGCATCTGCCGGACCAAATCGCCGGCCCGCCGGTTACTGGCAGAAACCGGGAGGCGACCTATATATCTTTTTGAGCAAGTACCCATTCGTAACCAGAGAATCCCACAATGGACACCGTGCAGCCCCGGAAGAAGGAAAGCGCTTCCTGTCCCATGGACTTCATCCTGCGCATGCTGATGGGGCCGTGGACGACCTATATCCTCTACAATCTCAAGACTCATGGGCCGCAGCGCTTCGGCGAGCTGAAGCGCCGTGTGTCCGGCATCTCGGCGAAGATGCTGACCGAGCGACTGCGCACCCTCGAGGGTGCGGGGCTGGTGCGGCGCCACTATGAAGCCACAATTCCCCCGAAGGTCACCTATTCGCTGACGCAGCGCGGGCACGAGCTCGACGGCGTGATGGCGACGCTCGCGGAAATCGGTAGCCGTTGGGAAGCAGAAGACGCCGCCCAGCGCGCGGCGCGCGGCGTCGAGCTCAAGGCGGCGGAGTAGCGGCCGATACCGCCCTCCTTCAACCAGGCACGTTGAAATGGCCCTGGATGAAGCTGAGATCGATGAACGATTTCGGGTCGGCATCACGCGATACCTGGCCGGTCGACTGCCAGAAGGCGACCTGCTTGTAGATGTCGCCGACGTCGAGCCGGCCCTCGGGATCGATGAACGGCAGGCCGAGCGCGACGCGGTCGGGCGGCTGTTTCAGCACGGCCGACAGGATTCCGATCATCTCGTCGTACTTCGGACCAGGGACCAGCTTGCCGTCGACGCGCTTGCCGAAGGCCTCATGATAGGTCGCGGCGCCTCGCCGGTAGCCGACCAGGAACTTCTCCACCAGCGGCCGGCGCTCCGCGATCGTCTTGGGCGAGGTGAACACGGCGCCGAGCTGCCAAGGCACCTCGTCGCCCACGTAGGCGATCGGCCTGCCGCTGCCCTCCGACTCGACCTGACGGAAGGTCGTGATCGGGAACACCGCAGCGTCGACCTGCCCGCCCTTGAACGCGGCTACCATGTTCGGAATGGTCTGCAGCGGCACGATGGTGAGCTTCTTGGTATCGACGCCGTGCTTCTTCGCGATCATCTCCAGTGAGTAGTGCACGGACGAACCGACGGTCGTAACGGCCACGCGCTTGCCCGCCAGATCCTTCATGTCGCGCACGCCGGCATCCCAGGCGGCATTCGTCACGGCGACCACGTTGAGCTGGTAGCCCGGCCGCTCGGCGCTCTGCGCCGCCACGACCTTGAGGCCGCCCTTGGCGGCAAGATTGAAGAAACCTGCGGTGAAGGCCGTGACGCCGAGGTCGGCGTCGCCCGACACTATCGCGAGCGGAACCTGCGCCGCCGCCTGGAAATCCTTGAGCCCCAGGTCGAGCCCGGCCTCCTTGAACCACCCCTTCTCCTGGGCGATGAAAATAGGGCCGGAAGACGAGAGCCTGAGCAGCGCGATGGAAGCCTTGGTAAGCTCCTGCGCCGCCAGCGGCTTCGCCCCTCCCAGGACGGCAAGCCCGCCGAGCGCCGCGCGGCGCGTGATGTCCCTCCTGAGCACGGTGCCTCCCCCTTGTTGGTTGCGGCGCAGTATGGTGGGTTTTGCGGATGAATCCCAATCGTCCATGAATCCGATCGACTGTGATGTGCTGATCAGCGGCGGCGGCATGGCCGGCACCGTCGCCGCCATCGCCGCCGCCCGCCAAGGTGTCCGGACGGTACTGTTCGAGCGGCATGGCTTCTTGGGCGGTGCCGCCACCGCCGGCGCCGTCGGACAGTTCGTCGGCTGGGAGACCAAGGCAGGGCGCCGGATCATCGCCGGCATCGCCGAGGACATCGTCCAGCGCCTTCAGGCGATGGGCGGCAGCAGCGGCCACGGCCACTTCGTGATGTCGACCGGCCATCGCATGGATCGCGTCGAATACGACACCGAGATCCTGAAGATCGTGCTCGACGAGATGACGTGCGAGGCAGGCGTGCGCGTCCTTCTGCACTGCCAACTCGCAGAGGTCAGCCGGCGTGGCCGAGCGCTCCAGGCAGCGACCCTCCTGACCAAAGGCGGCCTCCTGGAGATCCGTGCCCGCCAGTTCGTCGACGCCTCGGGTGATCTCGACCTGATGGCGCGTGCCCGTGCCCCCTTTCTCGGCCTCGGCGAGGACGAGACCCTGCAGCCCGCCACGATGATGTTCCGCCTCGGGCCGATCGATTTCATGACGTTCGACGGCCTGGACGCGCGCACGAAGGCCACGCTGGCGGCGCGCGGCGTGGCTGAAGGCGCGCTACCGCGGGCGGCCCTGCATTGCAGCCGCGTGCCCGGCACGAAGGACGGGTGGTTCAATGTCACGCGCATCGCGATCGACGCCAGCGACCCCTTCGCCCTCAGCGACGGCGAGCGCGAGGGTCGCCGCCAGGCCCTGGCTGCCGCGCGTTTCATCACCGACAACGTGCCGGGATGCAGCGCGGCGCGCCTTGTCTCCTTTGCGCCCCAGCTTGGTATCCGCGAGACGCGGCGAATCCAGGGACTGGTGACACTGACGGGCGACGACCTGCGCCGCGGGGCCGAGTTCGTCGACACCATGGCGCTCGGCGCCTACCCGATCGACGTCCATCATACAGGCGACGCGAACATCACCTTCGAGGAGCTGGGTCCGGACCACGTTTATGCCCTGCCCTACCGGATCGCCGTGCCAGAGGGTCTCGACAACGCCCTGGTCGCCGGCCGCGGCCTGTCGGCAACGCACGAGGCGCACGGCGCGATCCGCGTGATGCCGACCGCCATGGCCGTGGCGCAGGCCGTCGGCACGGCGGCGGCATTGCTCGCCGCTTCCAACCAGCCCGCCGCGGCTCTCGATCCAGCGAGCCTGCGTGAGAGGCTGCGCGACGACGGGGCGATTCTCTGAGAATCTGACTCCGGATCGCCAATCGGCCTGTGCTTCCATGTCGCCCTGCTCACCACGTCATGCGGACGCCGGCGCAGGTAGAAGTTCGTCGCCCCGCAAATCGCACGCTCCACGTCCGCTTGCATGGAGAATGGAACCGTAGGACGGTTGAGACGGCCCTGCCTCCGAGTCAGGTCAGGAAGCCGAAGTATCGCGGCAGGACGAGGACAATTTCCGGCCACAGGATGCACATCACCAGGGTCACCACCTGCAGCAGCACGAACGGGACGATGCCGCGATAGATGTGCGCCAGCGTCACGTCAGGTGGCACCGTCGCCTTCATATAAAATAACGCGAATCCGAAGGGCGGCGTCAGGAAGGCGGACTGGAGATTCACGGCCACGAGGATCACGAACCAGACCATGAAGTCCTTGTTTTCCGCAATGTGCGGCGTGAAATCCACGCCCTTCAGGATGGGCGCGAAGATCGGCAGGACGATCAGACAGATCTCCAGGAAGTCGAAGAAGAATCCCATGAAGAAGACCAGCGCCATGACGAAGATCAGGATTTTCCAGCCCGTGTCTATGCCGGCTGCCGTCAGCAGTTCGGCGACGAGGTCGTCGCCGCCCAGCGCCCGGAAGACGAAGGAGAACAGGGTCGCGCCGAAGATGATGAAGAAGACCAGAGCGTTGGTGAGCGCCGAGGTCTCGATCACTTCCCTCATCATCTTCATGTTGACGCGTCGGTTCCACGCCGCCAGCAGCAAAGCGCCGGCACAACCCGTACCGCCTGCCTCGGTCGGCGTGGCGAAGCCGCCGAAGATCGAACCGAGCACGACCAGGATCAGGAAGGCCGGCGGCAGGAAGCTGCGCAGAATCATCGCCACCAGTTCGGCGGCATTCTGCGGTCCTTCGTGCGAGGCAAGCGGTGGTGCCTTCCTCGGGTTGAAAGCGGCGAAGATGCAGATGTAGACGAGATAGACGCAGGCCAGCAGGAGGCCGGGAAGGACCGCAGCGGTGAACAGCGTGCCGACCGAGATGGTCATGATGTCGCCGATGATGACCAGCATGATGCTGGGCGGAATCAGGATGCCCAGCGTGCCGGCCGATGCGATCGTGCCGACCGACAGCTCCTTGGAATATCCCCGCGACAGCATCGTGGGCAGGGCGATCAAAGTCAGCATGATCACCGAGGCGCCGACGATGCCGGTGGTTGCCGCCATGATGGCGCCCATCAGGGTCACCGAGAGGGCCAGCCCTCCGGGCACGCGCCGGGTCAGCACCTGCAGCGCCTTCAGGAGCTCGTCGGCCACGCCCGATTTCTCGAGGATCGTGCCCATGAACACGAACATCGGCACCGCGATCAGCACCTGGTTCTGCACGGCCTGCCCCCAGATGCGGGGGATCAGGCTGCCGAGCTGAGCGGCGCGGAAGAGATCGAAATACATGCCCAGCACGGCGAAGCCCAGTGCGACGCCGCCCAGCACGAAGGCGACGGGATAGCCGATGAACATGATGAACGTGAGCGCCACGAACATCAGCACGGCAAGATGATCGGCGATCCACTCCATGGTCCGGCCTCCCTAGCGGCCCGCCGCGGCGGGACTGACGCGCGCGGTGAGGTCGGGAGGACCAAAAAGCATGACCAGCTTGCGCATCAGTACGGATGCGACGGCCAGGTCGAGCAGCAGAAGGCCGGCAACGAGGCAGAACTTGATTATCCAGCGGTACGACAGCCCGTTCGGCGCATCGGAGCTCTCGTTCTGGATGAAAGAGGTCTCGGCGAACAGGAACGCGTAGTAGGTCGCGACCAGACAGTAGGGGATCGCGAAGACGACAATTCCGAAGACTTCCAGCTTGGCCTGCTGACGTGGCGTTTTGTTCGCGGTGAAGACGTCGATCCGCACATGGACGTTGCGCACGTAGGCATAGCCCAGCCAGAACATGAACAGCATGCCATGAAGATGCCATTCGAGCTCCTGGATCGGAGTCGATCCGAAACCCGGAATCTGGAAGCCGATCTTGCGCGTCAGGACGTCCCAGCAGATGACGATGATCAGAGCGACGAACAGCCAACCGAACAACCCGGCGATCCTGGCCAGGAGCCGATCGATCGCGTCGCTGACACCAAGCAATGCACTCATGACCAAGTCTTCCCCGCATCGAGGCCGGCCATCCGCTGCCGGCGGCGGTGGAGCCGGCAGCGCGACGGAACCGGTAGATTGTGGATGAACATGTGAAGCGCGGCCGGTTCAGGACCGGCCGCGCCCGGAACGGCTACTGCAGATAGCCGCGGTCCTTCCAGATCGCGTATTCCTTGCGGAACTTGCTGAGCGAATCCCAGGCCTTCTTGAACTCGGGGCTCTTCTGCGCCTGCTCCGTCGCCACCTCCTCCCACGCCTTCTCGAAGGCCTTGAGGAATTCAGGGCTCCAGGTGACGAGCTTGACGCCCTTGCTCGTGAGCTCCGCCAGGGCCTTGGGCTGCAGCGACTCGCCGAGGCTCATGCCGCGCAGCACGGTCCGGTCGCAGGCCGCTTCGATAACCAGCTTCTGGTGCGGCGAAAAGGAGTCCCACTTGGCCTTGTTGACGATGAGGTCGCCAACCGTCGCCTGCTGATGCCAGCCCGGGAAGTAGTAGTACTTCGCGACCTGGTGGAAACCGAGGCTGAGGTCCATCACCGGCATGGAGAACTCGGTGGCATCGATCGTGCCGAGCTGCAGGGCCTGGAAGATCTCGCCCGCCTGCAGGAGCTGCGTCGAGACCCCGAGCTTCTGCATGACGTTGGCGCCGAGGCCGAAGAAGCGCATCTTCAGTCCCTTCAGGTCGTCCAGCGACTTGATCTCGTTGCGGAACCAGCCGGAGGCCTCGGGCGGGATGAGATGGCACATCACCGAGTGGATGTTGTACTTGGCGTACAACTCCTGCATCAGCTTCTCGCCGCCACCCTCCTTCATCCAGGCGAGGTATTCACCGAGGCCGGGGCCGAACGGCACGGTCGAGAACACCGCGAAGGCGATATCCTTGCCGGTCCAGTAACCGGGTGTCGCCCACGCCATGTCGAGCGCACCCGTCGACACGGCATCGAACGCCTGGCTGGGCGGGACCAGCGCACCTGGCTCGAAGAACTTGATATCGATCGAGCCGTTCGACAGCTTGCGAATCTGCTCGACGGTGTAGTTGGCATTCGGCCCGAGCAACGCCAGCGTGGATGCGAAGTTCGACTGCATCTGCACGCGGACTTTCTTGTCCTGGGCAACGGCTGCCGTCGTCCCCAGCGCCACCGCGGATGCGGCCGCGATACTCGTGATCTTACCAATCAAGCGCATTACATCCTCCCGTTGCATGAAGCCACGCGAAGGACCGTTGGCGTCCGTTACTGCGCTACCACTGGTACTATACTGTCGCCTCCGTCCGTCGCTCCCTGATCCGGCGGCCGTTGCCCGGCCTGCCGCCGCTCCCCCGTTCTTGCGACGGGGTCATTTGTTGTTCCGCAAAATTGCCGGCCGCGATTCGGAATGTCAAACACCGTCTCAAGGCAGGCGATAGACCTTCCGCGCCGTACCGGCGAACAGGGCCGCCTTCTCGGAAGCAGAGGCACCAATCGTCAGCCGCTTGAAGGCGTTCCACAGCACGCCGTAGCACGAGGTGATCTTGTCGACCGGAAAGTTGCTCTCGAACATGCAGCGCTCGGCGCCGAAGATCTCGATGCAGGTCTCGACCCATGGCCGATAGGCGTCGGCCAGCTCCTGCGACCCCGGCGGCGAGGGGCGTTCGTAGAAGTCGAACCAGCCCATGGCCATGCCCAGACCGCCGACCTTGACGAAGACGTTGGGCCGCCGCGCCAGTTCCGCCATCGACCGCTTCCAGGTCGCGAAGACCTCCTCATGGCGCGTCGCATAGGAGGCATAGCCCAGCGGACCACCGACATGGTCGAGGACGATCGGCGTGTCCGGAAAGGCCGCCGCGAGGTCGCCGACCTCCGCAAGCTGCGGATGGTAGAGCCAGGCGTCGAAAGTGAGATCGCGCCGCGCGAGCTCGGCGAAACCCTCGCGCCACGTCCGGTCGGCCATCAGGCCGGGCGTCGGATTGGTGCGTGTCGCCCGGATGCCAGGATCCTTGTCCAACCCCGTCTGGTAGCGGATACCGATGAAGCGCCCGTTTCCGGCGGCCATCTGGGCATCGAGCACCTTGCCGGCCGCCGATCCCAGGCGCAGGTCGGCATGGCTCACGATCGCCGCGCAGGCGCGCAGGTCGCCGTAGATGCCACTGGCCGACATGGCGGCAACGCCGTTGGCGAACTCCGTCTCGCCCACGCAGCGCAGTTCGGCGGGGCCCTCCTTGCGGTACATCGAATGGCAAACGAAGAAAACCGTCGCCACGATATTTTTGCCGGGGGGCGGATCCGCCG
>Ga0182792_1001352_pt1 | contig 20150 bp, 16 predicted proteins | sample Passage237B_FD_130497 | JGI IMG/M metagenome (GOLD analysis project Ga0182792, IMG submission 130497) | Cellulose adapted compost microbial communities from Newby Island Compost Facility, Milpitas, CA, USA - Passage2 37B (version 2) (version 2) ...
CCGCCCCGCCCGCCCCCACGCACCGGGGGGGGGGGGGGGGGGAGGCCGCCCCGCCCCGGGGCGGGGGCGGGGGGCGCCGCGCGCCCCCCCCGCCCCGCGAGGAGCCCCCCCGCCGCTACCTGGCGCGCAGCCGCACGCTCACGGCGTCCGCGCTGGACCGGCTCGCCGAGGTCGAGGGCGTCCCGGCGTTCGAGGCCGCCGCCGACGAGCCGGCCGGCGGGACCGCTGCGGCCGAGACCCCCGCCGTACCGCTGGTGCAGCAGCGGCACGAGGCCGTGCTCGCGGCGCTGCGCGAGTCCGGTGCGCGCACCGTCGTCGACCTCGGGTGCGGCGAGGGCGCGCTCGTCGGACGCCTGCTCGACGAAGGGTACGACCGCGTCCTCGCGACCGACGTGTCCGTGCGGGCGCTCACCACCGCCGCCCGTCGCCTGCACCTCGACACCATGCCGGAGCGCGTGCGCGCCCGCGTCGAGCTCGTGCAGTCCTCGGTGACGTACACCGACGCGCGCATCGCGGGGTTCGACGCCGCGGTGCTCATGGAGGTGGTCGAGCACCTCGACCCGCCGCGCCTGGCGGCCATGGAGCACGCGGTGCTCGGCGCGGCACGGCCGCGCACGCTCGTCGTCACCACGCCCAACGCCGAGCACAACGTGCGTTACCCGGCGCTCACCGCGGGCGGGATGCGTCACCACGACCACCGGTTCGAGTGGACGCGCGCGCAGTTCCGCGCGTGGGCGCAGCGGGCCGCCGACACCCACGGGTACACGGTGACGTTCGCGCCCGTCGGCCCGGATGACCCCGAGGTCGGCCCGCCGACCCAGCTCGCGGTGCTCCGCCGCGACGACGAGCCGGCCGGCACCACGGACGGCGCGACGACCAGCACCACGACCAGCAGCACGACCAGCACGACGAGCACGGAAGGAGGCCGGTGATGGCCACGCTCGAGATCCCGGCGCTCTCGCTCGTCGTGCTCGTCGGCGCCTCCGGCTCCGGCAAGTCGACGTTCGCCGCCCGGCACTTCGGCCCGTTCGAGACGGTCTCGTCGGACTGGTGCCGCGGCGTCGTCTCCAACGACCCCGACGACCAGTCCGCCACGGACGCCGCGTTCGACCTGCTGCACCACGCGGTCGGGCTGCGCCTGCGCGCCGGCCTGCTCACGGTCGTCGACGCGACCAACGTCCAGCCGCACGCACGCCGCGCGCTCGTCGCGCTCGCCCGTGACCACGACGCGCTGCCCGTCGCGATCGTGCTCGACCCGCCGCAGGAGGTGTGCGTCGAGCGCAACGCCGCCCGCACCGACCGGCAGGTCCCGGCGCGTGTGGTCGCCCGCCACCGCGACCAGCTCCGCCGCTCGCTGCGCGGGCTGGGCCGTGAGGGCTTCCGCACCGTGCACGTGCTGCGCGGCGTCGAGGAGATCGAGTCGGCGACGATCGAGCGCCGTCCGCTGCGCTCCGACCGCCGCGACGAGACCGGGCCGTTCGACGTGGTCGGCGACGTGCACGGCTGCCGCAGCGAGCTCGAGGCGCTGCTCGAGAAGCTCGGGTACACGCTCGTGCGCGACGACGCCGGGCGGCCGGTCGACGCCGTGCCGCCGCCGGGGCGGCGCGCGCTGTTCCTCGGCGACCTCGTCGACCGCGGCCCCGACTCCGTCGGCGTCCTGCGGCTCGTCATGGGCATGGTCGGCGCGGGGCACGCGCTCGCGGTGCCGGGCAACCACGAGGCCAAGCTCGTGCGGGCGCTCGACGGCCGCCCCGTGCCGACCGCGCACGGTCTGGCGGGCACGCTCGCGCAGCTCGCCGCCGAGCCCGAGGAGTTCCGCCGGCAGGTGCGGGACTTCTGCGACGGGCTCGTCGCGCACCTCGTGCTCGACGGGGGCCGGCTCGTCGTCGCGCACGCCGGGCTCAAGCAGGCGTTCCACAACCGCGCGTCGGGGCGGGTGCGCGCGTTCGCGCTGTACGGCGACACCACCGGCGAGAGCGACGAGTACGGCCTGCCCGTGCGCCTGCCGTGGGCGGACGACTACCGCGGCAAGGCGATGGTCCTGTACGGCCACACGCCGACGGCGGACGCCGTCTGGGTCAACAACACCATGTGCCTCGACACGGGCTGCGTGTTCGGCGGGCGGCTCAGCGCGCTGCGCTACCCGGAGAAGGAGGTCGTGCAGGTCCCGGCCGAGCAGGTGTGGAGCGAGCCGGTGCGCCCGTTCCTCACCGACGCCCCGGCGGCCGCGACGACGCGCGACCCCGACGTGCTGGACGTGACCGACGTGCTCGGCAAGCGCGTCGTCGAGACCTCGCTCGCCGGGCGCGTGACCGTGGCGGAGGAGAACGCCGCGGGCGCGCTCGAGGTGATGAGCCGGTTCGCCACCGACCCGCGCCGCCTGCTGTACCTGCCGCCGACGATGTCGCCGTGCGCCACCGCGCCCGAGGGCTCCGACCTGCTGGAGCACCCGGAGCAGGCGTTCGCGCAGTACGCGTCCGACGGCGTCGACCGCGTGGTCTGCGAGGAGAAGCACATGGGCTCGCGCGCCGTCGTGCTCGTGTGCCGCACGCCCGAGGCCGCCGCCGCGCGCTTCGCCCTGCCCGCGGGCGGCACCGGGGTGGTGCACACCCGCACGGGCCGGCCGTTCTTCGACGACGCGCGCACCGAGCAGCTGCTCGCGGTCGTCCGGGACGCCGCGGAGCAGGCCGACGTGTGGACGTCGCTGGGCGCCCTGCTGCCCGGCGACGACGAGCGCGCGCCCGCCGACTGGCTGCTGCTGGACGCCGAGCTGCTCCCCTGGTCCCTCAAGGCCGGCGACCTGCTGCGCGAGCAGTACGCCGCCGTCGGCACCGCCGCCCGGGCGGCCACACGCGCCGCGGTCGACGTGCTCACCGCCGCGGCCGGCCGCGGCCTCGACGTCGCCGACCTGCTCGACCGCACCACCCGGCGCGCGGCCGACGCCGAGGCGTTCACCGCCGCGTACCGCCCGTACGTCTGGGAGACCGAGGGGCTGGACGGTGTCCACCTCGCGCCGTTCCAGGTCCTCGCCGCGGGCCGGGGCGCCGGCGGCGCGACGTTCGAGCAGCGCGACCACCTGTGGCACCTGGGCGTCGTCGACGCGCTCGTCGCCGCCGACCCGCGCGACGTGCTGCGCACCACGCGCCGGCTCGTCGTCGACCCCGCCGACCCGGCGTCCGTCGCCGAGGGCGTGCGCTGGTGGACCGAGCTGACCGCCGCCGGTGGCGAGGGCATGGTCGTCAAGCCGCTCGCCAACCTGGTCCGCGGCAGGCGCGGCGTCGTGCAGCCGGGCATCAAGGTCCGCGGACGGGAGTACCTGCGGATCATCTACGGCCCGGAGTACACCGAGCCCGCGAACCTCGAGCGGCTGCGCTCGCGCAACCTGGGCCGCAAGCGCGCCCTCGCCCTGCGCGAGTACGCGCTCGGGATCGAGGCGCTGCACCGCGCCGTCGCGGGCGAGCCGCTGTGGCGCGTGCACGAGGCGGTCTTCGCGGTCCTGGCCCTGGAGTCCGAGCCGGTCGACCCCCGCCTCTAGCGCACCGAGCTACTGCTCGCCGCAGCAGGTCCGGCAGCGCCGGCAGGAGCAGGAGGAGACGACGGAGGACGTCGGCCGGGACGGCGTGCGCCGGCGCCCGTCAGGCGCGGGCGGGGCCGGACGACTCGCGGACGACGAGGTGCGTCGGCAGCTCGACCGGGGCGCCGACGCGCGGGTGGACCGGGTCGAGCGACGCGACGAGCAGCTCGGCGGCGTGGTGGCCGGCCTTCTCGAGCGGCGCGCGCACGGTGGTGAGCGAGGGGCGCACGAGGTCGGCGCCGAACACGTCGTCGCAGCCGATGACGCTCATCTCGTCGGGCACGCGCACCCCGCGGTGCTCGAGGCGCTCGAGGACGCCGAACGCGAGCAGGTCGTTGAACGCGAGGACGCCGGTGGCGCCGGTCTGCACGGCGGCGTCGGCCGCGGCGGGTCCGGCCTCGCGCTGCGGCGCGTAGGGGCCGAGCCCGATCACCTCGACGCCGAGGCGCGTCGCGGCCTCCGCGAGCGCGGTGCGGCGGTGGCCGTCGGACCAGGACGTGCGCGGACCCCCGGCGTAGGCGACGCGCCGGTGCCCGAGCGACGCGAGGTGCTCGAGGGCCTGGACGACGCCGCCCGGGGTGTCGATGACGACGCTCGGGCCGGTCAGGGCGGGGAACGTGCGGTTGAGCGTGACGAGCGGGACGTCGGCGGACCAGCGCACGAGCGAGTCGTCGTCGAGGCGGGACGCGGCGAGGATGACGCCGTCGACGGACCGGCGCAGCGAGCGCAGGGCGCGTTCCTCGGCCTCGACGGACTCCTCGGTGTCGACGAGGACGTGCGCGAACCCGCCCTCGCGCAGGCGGGACTGGGTGCCGCGGATGACACCGAAGAAGAACGGGTTGGTGATGTCGGGGACGACGAGCGCGACGGTCCAGGTGCGGCCGGAGCTGAGCGCGCGGCCGGCGGCGGACGCGGAGTAGCCGAGCTCGCGCGCGGCGTCGAGCACGCGGCGGGCGGTGGCCTCGCTGACGCGGCCGGGCTTGGTGAGCGCGCGGGACGCGGTCGAGACGGCCACGCCGCTGCGCTCCGCCACGTCGCGGAGCGTCGCTGCTCGTTCTGCCACCGGGCGCCTCCGGGGTCGCGGTTCGGGGACTCGTGCGGCTCATCCTCGCAGGACGCCCGACCACCGGGCAACTGTGCGCAAACGATTGCCACGGGGTGAAACGGCTGGTTATGGTCACATCGTCACAGCCGCGCGGCACCGTCGCCGCCCACCGAGGAGACGCCGTGAGCACGACCCCGCTCGCCGAGCCGATCGCCGCCCCCGCCCCGCACGAGCGGGACACGATCGCGGCGGCCGAGGTCCTCGTCACCAGCCCCGACCGCAACTTCGTGACGCTGCGGATCACCACCGGCGACGGCCTCGTCGGGCTGGGCGACGCGACCCTCAACGGCCGCGAGCTCGCCGTCGCGAGCTACCTGCGCGACCACGTGGTGCCGCTCCTGGTCGGCCGCGACGCGCAGCGCATCGAGGACACCTGGCAGTTCCTGTACCGCTCGGCGTACTGGCGCCGCGGCCCGGTGACGATGGCCGCGATCGCCGCGGTCGACACCGCGCTGTGGGACGTCAAGGCGCGCCGCGCCGGCATGCCGCTGTACCAGCTGCTCGGTGGTGCGAGCCGCGGCGGGCTGCTCGCGTACGGGCACGCGTCCGGCCGGGACGTCCCGGAGCTGCTGGACTCCGTGCGCCGCCACCTCGACGAGGGGTTCCGCGCGATCCGCGTGCAGACGTCCGTGCCCGGCGTGCGCACGGTCTACGGGGTGGCGAGCCAGCCGACGAGCACCGGCGGGCGCTACGACTACGAGCCCGCGCAGCGCGCGCTGGTCCCCGTCGAGGAGGACTGGGACACCCGCGCGTACCTCCGCCACGTCCCCGGGGTCTTCGAGACGGTGCGCAACGAGTTCGGCCCCGCGCTCCCCCTGCTGCACGACGGCCACCACCGCATGCGCCCGATCGAGGCCGCGCGCCTCGGCAAGGCCCTCGAGCCGTACGACCTGTTCTGGCTCGAGGACTGCACGCCCGCCGAGAACCAGGAGGCGCTGCGCCTCGTCCGGCAGCACACCACCACGCCGCTCGCGATCGGCGAGGTGTTCAACACCGCGTGGGACTACCAGACCCTCCTGCGCGAGCAGCTCATCGACTACGTGCGAGGCTCCGTCACGCACACCGGAGGCGTCACCGCGCTGCGGAAGATCGCCGACCAGGCCGCGGTGTACCAGATCCGCACCGGCTTCCACGGGCCGACGGACATCTCCCCGGTCGGCATGGCGGCCGCGCTGCACCTGGGTCTGGCGCTGCACAACTTCGGCATCCAGGAGCTCATGCCGCACTCGCCGCGCACGCTCGAGGTGTTCCGCACGTCGTCCACGTTCACCGGCGGCTACCTGCACCCGGGCGACGAGCCCGGCCTCGGCGTGACGTACGACGACGAGGCCGCCGCCGCGCACCCGTACGAGCCCGCCTACCTGCCGTACGCCCGCCTGCACGACGGCACGGTGCACGACTGGTGACCGCGACGACGAGCCCGGCCGGCTCGGACCCGCCGTGGCACGCCGCGTGGCTGCCGGACGCCGTGCTGCGCCCGCCCGGGCGTCGGCGCGTGCGCCTGCTCGTCGGCCCGGCCGACGGGACCGACGACCCCGTCCTCAGCACCCTGCGCGACGAGGTCGCGCGGGCCACCGACCTCCACGGCGGCGCCGTGGTGGACGACGAGCGCGCCCACCTGACCCTCGCGCTCGCGTCCGAGGCGCGCGTCCTGCCTGCGCTGCGCACCGCGGCAGGACGCGCGCTGGACCTCGCCCGGCGCCCGGGGCTCGACGGCGAGCTCGGGCGGCAGGGGTTCGTCGTCGACCGCGACGACGACGCGCTCGTCGTCGTCGCCGCGACACCCACCGGCCTGCTCGCCGGGTGGCACCACGTGCTGCGCCGCGGCGAGCACGCGTTCGACGAGGCTTCCGGGCTCGTCGAGCACGTGCCCGCCGTCGCGGTGCGCAAGCTCGACCACTGGGACAACGTCGCCGCGGACTCCCCCATGGGCCCGGTCGAGCGCGGGTACGCGGGCGCGTCGCTGTGGTTCGCCGACGGGCGCGTGCGCGACGACCTGACCCGCGTGCGCGCCTACGCGCGGCTGCTCGCGCACGTCGGCGTCAACGCCGTGTGCGTGAACAACGTCAACGTGCACGAGCGCGAGTCGGCGCTGCTCACCACCGGCCTGGACGAGGTGGCCCGGCTCGCGGCGGTGTTCCGCGCGCAGGGCGTGCGCACGTACCTCGCGGTGGACTTCGCCGCGCCGATCACCTCGGGCGCGCTCACGACGAGCGACCCGCTGGACGACGAGGTGCGCGCCTGGTGGGAGCGCGCCGTGGCCGCGGTGTACGCGACGGTCCCGGACTTCGGCGGGTTCGTCGTGAAGGCCGACTCCGAGGGGCGGCCCGGGCCGTTCGCGTACGGCCGCACGCACGCCGACGGCGCGAACCTCCTGGCCCGCGCGCTCGCGCCGTACGGCGGGACGGTGTTCTGGCGCGCGTTCGTCTACGACCACCGCCAGGACTGGCGCGACCGCTCGACCGACCGCGCCCGCGCGGCGTACGACCACTTCACACCCCTGGACGGCGCGTTCGACGCGAACGTCGTCGTGCAGGTCAAGCTCGGGCCGATCGACTTCCAGGTGCGCGAGCCCGTGTCCCCGCTCCTGGCCGCGATGCCCCGCACGCGCCTGGCGATGGAGCTCCAGGTCACCCAGGAGTACACCGGCCAGCAGCAGCACGCCTGCTACCTCGCCCCGCTGTGGCGCGAGGCGCTCGACTTCCGACCGTGGGGGCCGCTCGACCCCGCGCGGCCCGGGCGCACCGTCGCGGACGTCCTGCGCGGCACCGACGCCCTGCCCGGCGCTCTCACCGCCGTGTCCAACGTCGGCGACGACCCGTTCTGGACCGGCCACCCGCTGGCGCAGGCCAACCTCTACGCGTACGGCCGCCTCGCGTGGGACCCGACCCTCGACCCGTCGGCGCTGCTCGACGAGTGGCTCGCCCTCACGTTCCCCGACGCCGACGACCGCGTGAGGGCGACCGTGCACGCCCTGCTCGACGACTCGTGGCACGTGTACGAGAGCTACACCGCGCCGCTCGGCGTCGGCTTCATGGTCAAGCCGGGCCACCACTACGGCCCGGACGTCGACGGCTACGAGTACTCCCCGTGGGGCACGTACCACTTCGCGGACCGCGACGGCATCGGCGTCGACCGCACCCGCGCCACCGGAACGGGCTTCACCGGTCAGTACCCCGCGCCGTGGCGGGACGTGTACGAGTCGCTCGAGACGTGCCCCGACGAGCTCCTGCTGTTCTTCCACCACGTGCCGTACGCGCACGTGCTGCGCTCCGGCTCGACGGTGGTCCAGCACGTCTACGACACCCACGTCGCCGGCGCGCGGGCCGCCGAGCGCATGCGCGAGAGGTGGCGCACCGTGCACGGCCTGGTCCCCGAGGACCTGTTCCACCGGGTCGCGTCCCGCCTCGACGAGCAGGTCCGCTCGGCCGCGGAGTGGCGCGACCAGGTCAACACCTACTTCCTCCGCAAGTCCGGCGTCCCCGACCGCCTGGACCGCGTCATCCCCTGAGCCCCGCACTCACCGACCGGCCCACACCCCCCACTCACCGTCCCGGCCCACACCCCCCACTCACCGTCCCGGCCCACACCCCCCACTCACCGTCCCGGCCCGCACCCACCCCGCCCCACCCGCGTGCCGTCCCCACGCCGAGCGCGCACGCTCCAGCACGAGTGCGCACGCACTAACGGCGCGCTCGCGCACGACCGTGCGCACTCGGCCCATGGGTGTGCCCCCGCCCATGAACACACGCCAGTCCCCATGCCCACACCACGCCGAGTGCGCACGGTTGAGCGCCGGCGCGCACGCCGTAACGGTGCACTCGGGCAAGAACGGGCGCACTCGGCCCAGGGCGTCCCCCTGCGACCTCGTGCCCACCCCGCGCCGAGTGCGCACGGTCCAGCGCCGGCGCGCACGGTGTAACGGTGCGCTCGGGCAGGAACGGGCGCGCTCGACCTCAGGAGGTCGCCCTGTCGGTCCCACGCCCACCCCTCGCCGGGTTCGCACGGTCCAGCGCGGGGTCAGGGGGTGGGGGTGGGGGTGGTGAAGTGGGTGGCGGTGTGCTCGATCAGGGGGGTCGACGTGCGGACGTGGGCGGCGACCGCCAGGGTCGCCAGGGCCAGGAGGAGGCGGTCCGTGAGGACGGTGGCCACCGTGGCGCCCAGGACGACGAGCGTGAGCGTGCCGAAGGTCGCGCGCGGGCGGGCGGCGAGGTAGTACGCCGCCAGACGCACCACGTCGCGGGTGCGGAACGCGAACAGCGACGACAGCACGAGCGCGTTGCCCGCCCACACGAGCACCGCGACGGCGACGACGAGCGACGCGACCGCCCAGGCCCGCCCGACGACGGCCCCGGCGTGCGCCACGTTCACCGCGAGCAGCGCGAGCACGACGAGGGTCGGCACCCACCACGCGAGCACGTCGCGCCAGGACAGGCGGTACCCCCGCCAGAACCGCGACGCGGGCGCGAGGTCGCGCTCGTCGGGAGCCGCGGCGAGGTACGCGCGCCACGCGTACGTCGCGGCGCCGAGCGCCGGACCCAGGGGCACGAGGCACAGCGCGGCGAGCGGAAGGTTCGAGGCGCTGCGGTCGAGCAGGAGCAGCGCGACGAGCCCGGGCAGGGACACCAGCACGACCAGCAGCTCGATGACGAGCGCCCAGTACACGGCGGCCGACCAGCGCGACAACGGCCCACGCCCGATCTCGGACGCGGGGTCGGTCGTGCTCGCGCGGGTCATGCGGTCTCCCGGAGGTCCGTCACGGGCGGCCGGGCGCCCCCGGCCACGTGTGACGGTGGCGGTCCGGGAGCCCACCCGGACCGCCACCGTGGTCGTCAGCCCTGGGCGCGTGCGAGCGCCTCGTTGTACGTCGCGACGTACTGGTCCATGTTCAGGGCCTCGAGCTCGCCGACGAACGCGTCCCACTCGGACATCGGCCGCTTGCCGAGGATGAACGCGGCGGTGGCCTGCGTGACCGCGTCGTTGAGCGACGTCTGCCAGAGGTTCACCTGCTCCTGCTCGAGCTCGTCGAGCGGCGCGGCCGGCGCGAGGGGGAGCTCGGTCTTCGTCGACATCTCCTCGACGAACTGCTTGACCTCGTCGGTGGACGTGGACGCGACGAGCTCGTCGGACGCCCCGTTGGTCAGCATGAACACGCCGTTGCTGAACCCGAAGTCGGCGTTGAGCAGCTTCGGGGCGCCCGGGTTGAGGCCGTTCCAGTCGACGTCCTCGGCGATGGTGCGCACGCCGCCGTCCTTGGTGTACGTCGTGCCCTCGACGCCCCACTTGGCGAACTCGACGCCCTCGTCGGAGTAGTACAGCCAGTCGACGAACTGCAGCAGCGCGAGGAAGTGCGGGCTCTCGGCCGCCTGCGACGACAGCATGAAGCCCGGGCCGGTGCGGCTGCCCGCCGCGACGTTGTCCCCCGCGGGGCCCGAGGGCACGCGGATGAGGCGCAGCGTCGCGTCGGTGCCCGCGTCGGCGAACGCCGTGCGGTAGGTGGTGATCTCCTGCGTGTTGCCGGAGATCGTCAGCGACCGGCCCGACGTGAACTTCTGGATCGCCGTCTCGTCGTCCTGGGTGACGGACTCCGGGTCGAGCAGGCCGTCGGCGACGAGCCCCGCGAAGTACTCGACGAGCTGCCGGTACCCCTCGGTCGCGGGCGCGTACTGGTACTGCCCGGACGCCTCGTCGAACCACAGGCCGTTGCCGAAGCCCCAGCCGGCGACCGTGCCGAAGTTGGGCGCGGCGATCTGCAGGGTCGCGCCGAGCGGCACGTTGTTCGTCGTCGACCAGCGGTCGGACATGGGCCACGCGTCGGGGTCCGCGGCCTTGAGCTTCGCCAGGGCGTCGGCGAGGTCGTCCCAGGTGGCCGGGTCCTCGGTGATGCCCGCGGCCTCCCACGCGTCCTGCCGCGTGACGAGCGAGTACTGCGGCTGCGGGGACTCGAACAGGCCGGGGAGCATGTAGTACTTCCCGTCGGCCTGGCGCAGGTTGTCGATCGCCTGCTCCAGGCCCCACGCCTGGACCTTCTCCTGGAAGTGCGGCATGTACTGCACGTAGTCGCTGAGCGGCAGGAGCGCGCCGCCGGCGACGAACTGCGTCTCCTGGCCCGGGTAGGTCACCGGGATGAGGTCGGGCGCGTCACCGGCGGAGATGATGAGCGACTTCTTCGCGTCCCAGTCGGACAGCGGGGCGCTCGTGATGTCGAACGTGACCTTGTTGCTCGCCTCGAGCTCGGTGAAGATCAGCCAGTCCTTCTTGAGCGGGTAGTTCGGGTGGTCGCGGTACAGCAGCGAGAACGTCACGGGCTCCGTCGCGACGAACGTCGTGCCCGCCGCGAAGTCCGTCATCGCCCCGACGCGGTGCTCCTCGTCGATCGTCACGCCCTCGCTGGTGGGCTCGCCGCCGGTCGCCTGCGGCGCCGGGTCGTCGGAGGAGCACGCCGCGGTCAGCGTCAGCGCCAGCGCCGCCGCGGACACGGACGCGGCTACCCTCGTCCTCGTCGATCTCATGACCATCTCCTTCTCCGGTGGAACTTCGTCGTCCTGCACGGTGCTGGGAATGTGAACGGGATCGATAGGGCGCACGCCGGGAGAACGGCCCGGCGTGCGCCCGCTCGTCATTGCTTGACCGCGCCGAGCATCACGCCCGACACGAAGTACCTCTGGATGAACGGGTAGAGGCACACGATCGGCAGGACCGTGAGCAGCATCGTCACGGACTGCACGTTGGAGGCGATCTGCGTCGCGTCGTCGAGGTTGCCGCCGGTCACGGTGGTCCCGGACGTCACGCCGGCCATGAGGTTGCGCAGGTACACCGTCACCGGGTAGTTGTGCGGGTCCGTCATGTACAGGTACGCCGAGAACCAGCTGTTCCAGAACGCCACGGCGTAGAACAGCACCATGGTCGCGAGCACCGCCTTCGACAGCGGGAGCACGATCCGGAAGAAGACGCCGTACGTCGACATGCCGTCGATCGCGGCGGCCTCCTCGAGCTCGTCGGGGAAGTTCTCGAAGAACGACTTCATGACGAGCAGGTTGAACACGCTGATCGCGTTGGGGAGCACGATCGCCCAGATCGTGTCCTTGAGCCCGAGCGTCGTGACGAGCACGTAGTTCGGGATCAGGCCGCCGTTGAAGAACATCGTGAGCACCGCGACGCCGATGAAGAACGTGCGGCCCTTGAGGTGCTTCTTCGACAGCGCGTACGCGTAGGTCGTCGTGAGCGCCATGGCGATCGCGGTGCCGACGACCGTGTAGACGACCGTGTTCCGGTAGTTGACCCAGAACATGTCGTCCGAGAGCACGACGTGGAACGTCGTGAGGTTGAACCCGCGCGGCACGAGGTTCACCTGGCCCGAGCTGATGTACCCCTCGGAGCTGAACGCCTGCGCCACGACGTTGACGAACGGGTACAGCACGAGCGCGCACATGAGCAGCAGGAGCGTCGCGTTGACGACGCGGAACACGGTGTAGCCGCGCGAGTCCCGTGGCCGCACGCCACGCGGGACGACGGCCCGCGGCCGCCCCGGGTCGACCTCGCGGGTCGTCACGTCGCTCACCACAGCGACGCCCCCACGGTGCGCTTGGAGATCGCGTTGGCCGACAGGATCAGCGTGAGGCCGATGAGGGCCTCGAACAACCCGATCGCGGTCGCGTAGGACACGCTGTTCGAGACGATGCCGACGCGGTACAGATAGGTGGAGATCACGTCGGCCGTCGAGTAGATGACGGGGTTCTGCAGCAGCAGGACCTTCTCGAAGCCGACGGCCATGAACGACCCGATGTTGAGGATGAGCAGGACGATCATGGTCGGGCGGATGCCGGGCAACGTGATGTGCCAGGTCTGCCGCCAGCGGTTGGCACCGTCGATGCGTGCCGCCTCGTAGAGCTGCTCGTCGATCGTCGTGAGCGCGGCGAGGTAGAGGATGGTCCCCCACCCGACGGTCTGCCAGACCTCGGACGTGAGGTAGATCGGCCGGAACCAGGTGGGGTCCTGGAAGAACGCGATCGCGTCCCCGCCGAGCGCGGTGAGCACCTGGTTGACCGTGCCCTTGGCCGCCGTGAGCTGGAAGACCATGCCGGCGACGATGACGACGGACATGAAGTGCGGCAGGTAGCTGATGGTCTGCACGGTCCGCTTGAACCGCCGCGAGCGCAGCTCGTTGAGCATGAGCGCGAGCACGACCGGCAGCGGGAAGACGACGACGAGCGTGAGCCCGCCGAGGACGACCGTGTTCCAGAACGCCGACCAGAACGCGGGGTCCTGGACGAACATCCGCACGTAGTGCAGCCCGACCCACTCGTCGCCGAAGATCGACGACCCCGGGCGGAAGCGTCGGAACGCGACGACGTTGCCGAGGATCGGCAGGTACCGGAACACCGCGAAGAAGAACAGCGGCAGGACGAGGAACGTGTAGAGGCGCCGGTCGCGCCGCAGCGCCTGCCGCCAGGTGCGGCGCACGGGGCGGTCGAGCCGCGGGCCGTCGCGCCGGGGCGCCCGCCGCGGCAGGCCCCGTGCGGACGCGCGCGCGTCGACGACGCCCGGCGCGCCCACGGTGTCGCTGGCCATCGGCGGTACTCCCCTCACCTCGTCGTGAGCCGGCCGGCCCCCGCTCGCCGTGCGGCCCGGGTGACGAGTGCGACAAACCGGATGGCTAACGGTTGCCAGGTATGTTGCCACAGCCGGTGGGGCCTGTACACAGCGGGTGCGTTCACGATTTGATGTCGAAACTTGCGCATGGTCCGCCGCAGCGGACGGCCGGGTGCGGGACGCCTCTCCCGCACCCGGCCTGGGCACGTCAGGGCCGCGCGTACGCCGCGAGCGGCAGCCGGTACGCCAGGTCCACGGCGGTCTCGTGCGCCTCGTCCAGGTCCAGGCGGTGCTCCGCGACGAGCCGCGCGAGGAACCCCGCGTCGACCCGCCGGGCGAGGTCGTGCCGCGCGGGGATCGAGCAGAACGCGCGCGTGTCGTCCACGAAGCCGGTCGTGTTGTAGAACCCCGCGGTGTCCGTGACGGACTCGCGGAACCGGCGCATCGCGTCCGGCGAGTCGAGGAACCACCACGGCGCCCCCAGCCGCAGCGCGGGGAAGACGCCGGCCAGCGGCGCGAGCTCGCGCGAGTAGACGTCCTCGTCGACCGTGAACGCCACGAGCCGGAACCGCGGGTGGTGACCGAACGCCTCGAGCACCGGCCGCAGGGCGTGCACGAACTCCGCGGCGACCGGGATGTCGTAGCCCACGTCCGGCCCGCGCAGCCCCGCGACGCGGGTGTCGTAGCCGCGTAGGACGCCCGGGTGGAGCTGCATGACGAGGCCGTCCTCGCAGGACAGGCGCGCCATCTCGAACAGCAGGTGCCCGGCGAGCGCACCCGCCGCGGGTGCGTCGAGCGCACGCCCGGCCTCCGCGGCGCGCAGCGCGGCGACGACGAGCCGGTCGGCCTCGTCCGCCGGCAGGCGCTCGGTCCGCAGCGTGCGCATCCCGTGGTCAGCGGCGAGCGCCCCCTGCGCGACGAACTGCCCGCGCCGGACGGCGAGCGCGTCGACGAGCGTGCGCGCGTCGCGCACGACGACGCCCGTGAGCTCACCGAGCCGCGCGACCCGCTCCCCCCACCCGGGCGCCCCGGCGTCGAGCAGGCCGTCCGGGCGGAACGTGGGCACCACCCGGCCGGGTAGACCGGCCCCGGCGAGGGCGGCGTGCGCATCGAGCGACGCCGTCGCGTCGTCCGTCGTCGCGAGCAGCTCGATCGCGAAGCGCTCGAACAGCGCGCGCGGGCGGGTCTGCGGCTTCGCGAGCGCCTCGACCATCTGGTCGTACGTCTCGTCGGCCGTCGCGACCGACGGCCGCACGGTCACGCCGAGCACCTCGACGAGCTCGTGCTCGAGCCAGAACCGGGTGGGCGTGCCGCGCAGCACGTGCCAGTGCGAGGCGACCCGGCGCCAGATCTCGCGGCCGTCGGCCTCGACGGGGGCCCCGTCGCGGCGCGGGACCCCGAGCGCGTCGAGGCTCACGCCCTGGGAGACGAGCAGGCGCAGCAGGTAGTGGTCCGGGGTGACGAGCAGCGCGGCCGGGTCCGGGAATGGCGCGTCGGCGAGCAGGAGGTCGGCCTCCACGTGGCCGTGCATCGAGACGATCGGCAGGTCCTGGGTCGAGGCGAGGAGCTCGCGCGCCAGGGCGCGGACGCCCGGCTCGGCGGGCAGGGCCCGGTCGGGGTGGAGCGTGAGGGCGGGGCGCGTCACCGCGGTCCTTCCGGTCGCGTCCGGACCTCGTCGTCCAGGACTGGGGTGGCGCCGACGCCGGACGCGACGGACACCGCAAACGTTTGCCACGTGAGTTTCGCACTTGCGCGGAGCAGATCGCAACTGTCAGGACGAACCGCCCTCGCGGGCCGGAACCCCCGGACCCGGGTCGTACAGTGGACGCGTCCCTTCTCACGCTGGAGGCACCCTCATGGCCCGCACCGGACGCGTCACCGACTGGCTCGCGCGTCCCCTGCTCGGCCCCGCGCAGGTCGGGAACTCGCGCGAGCCGGCCCGCCCCACGACGGTCGAGGAGCAGGCCCGCGAGCAGGAGCTGCGCAGCACGCTCGTGCGCGTCCAGGACGCCTCCGGCCGCACCTACCTCGTCGAGCGGGAGTCCTGACCGCTCGACGAGCGCGCCGGTGGTCCCCGGGTTACGGTCGGGCGATCCGACACCGGGAGGGACCACCGATGGGCCTCGACGACAAGATCAAGCACCAGGCGCAGGAGCTCGGCGGCAAGGCCAAGGAAGGCGTCGGCCGCGCCACGGGCGACGAGGAGACCGAGCGCGAGGGCAGGGCGGACCAGACCGAGGCCGGTCTCAAGCAGGCCGGTGACCACGTGAAGGACGCCGCCAAGGACGTCAAGCGCTCGTTCTGACGCGCAGCGGCGAGGGCGGGGCCGGCCGGTCCCGCCCTCGCGCGCGTCAGGCCGCGAGCTCCGAGCGCAGCAGCTCCGCCGTGGGCTCCGCGGCGATCCCGTGCCCCGCTCCCCCGGGCACCTCCACGTACCGCGCCCGCGCGAGCTGCCGGGCCAGGGCCGCGCCCGCCGCCCGCAGACCCGGCCAGGTCGCCTCCCCGCACACGACGAGCGCAGGCACGTCGAGCGCCCGCATCGCGTCGGTCGGCACGTTCGGCGCCTGCGTGATCGTCGCGTCGTACACGCACGTCTGCGCGATCTCCTCCAGGTCGTGCCAGCCCGGCGAGCGTCGCGCCTGCTCGACCATCTCGGCGGGCAGCCCGATCACCTCGCGCTGCATCGTCGCGACCGCGTCGCCCAGGTGCCCCTCCGCGACCATCGCCGCGAGCCGTCGCGGGACGTCCGGCGCCGCCGCCGGGAGCCCCGCGAGCGCGAACGGCGCCTCGTACAGCACGAGCGAGCGCACCGGCACCCCCGCGGCCGCCGCGTGCAGCGCGAGCGTCGCGCCCGACGAGAACCCCAGCACCACGGCCGGCCCGCCCTCGGCCGCGAGCACCGCGTCCAGGTCCTCGACCTCCCGCTCGACCGTGTAGGTCACCGCCTCGTGCGGGACGATCGCGTCGCCGCTGTCGCCTCGCCCCCGGCGGTCGACGAGCACCGTCGTGAACACGTCGGCCAGCAGCCCCGCGAGCGGCGCGCACACCGAGCGGTCGTTGAACGCGCCTCCGAGCATGACCAGCGGCGGGCCGGAGCCGGCGCGTTCGTAGGCGATCGTCGTCCCGTCCCCGGAACGCACGGTGCAGAGCTGCCCTTCGGTCATGGCGCTCCCTCCCGCCCTCGGGACGTCGGTGTCCCGAGGACCACCGTAGGACGCCGGGTCCCCCGCGACGAGAGCCGCACCGGGTGAGAGCAGGAAGGTGAGCGCCGCGGGTGGGGCGCCCGGTCCGCGTAGACTCGAGCGACCCCGGGAGGTGCCACGTGATCGGTCAGCGCACGACGCGGCAGCGCCGCGCGATCGGCCGGCTGATGGACGAGCTCGACGACTTCCGCAGCGCGCAGCAGATCCACCAGCTCCTGGCCCAGCGCGGCGAGGACATCGGCCTCGCCACCGTCTACCGCACGCTCGGCGCGATGGCGGCGAGCGGCGAGTTCGACGTCCTGCGGACCGCGACCGGCGAGACCCTGTACCGCCGCTGCGAGCGCGAGGGGCACCACCACCACCTCGTGTGCCGCTCGTGCGGCCGGACGGTCGAGGTGCAGGCCACCGCGTTCGAGACGCTCGTCGCGTCGCTGTCCGCGGAGACGGGGTTCGTCGACGTGTCGCACACGCTCGAGCTGTTCGGCACGTGCGCGGCGTGCGCCGAGGACCCCGCGACGGACTGACGACCCCGGCGCAGGTGCCCCGGCGGCCGGGCCGGCGGGCTCTCTCCGCTCAGGCGGTCGCGGGTGCCGCGCGGCGCGCCCAGCCGCGGCGCGTGCGGGCGCGCCCGACCAGGCGGCACACGACGTAGATCAGGAACGAGATCGTCGTGACGTACGGGCTGATCGGCACCGAGCCGCCCAGCGCCAGCAGGATCCCGCCCACCGCGCTCGTCACGGCGAACACGACCGACAGCACGGGCACGACGACCGGCGACGCCGACACCCGCGTCGCCGCCGCGGCGGGCGTGATGAGCAGGGACAGCACGAGCAGCGCGCCGACGACCTGCACGGCCAGCGCGACCGCGAGGCCGAGCAGCAGCATGAACGCCAGCCCCAGGGCCCGGGTGGGCACGCCGCGCGCCGCGGCGACGTCCGGGTCGACGCTCGCGAACGTCAGCGGCCGCCACATGACCGCCAGCGCGGCGACGACGAGCGCGGCGATGACGAGGAACAGCGACAGCCGCGTCGAGTCGACGGCGACGACCTGCCCGGTGAGCAGGCCGAACTTGTTCGCCGCTCGCCCCGGGTAGAGCGCGAGGAACAGCACCCCGAGGCCCAGCCCGAACGGCATGAGCACGCCGATCACGGAGTTCCGGTCCCGGGCGCGCGACCCCAGCAGGCCGATCACCACCGCCGCGACGACCGACCCGAGCACCGCGCCCAGCATCACGTCGAGGGACAGCAGGAGCGCGGCGGCCGCCCCCGCGAAGGACAGCTCGCTGATCCCGTGGACCGCGAACGCCAGGTCGCGCTGCATGACGAACACGCCGACGAGCCCGCCGACGACCCCGAGCACCGCGGCCGCGACGAGCGAGTTCTGCACCAGCCCCAGCAGCGCGCCGTAGTCGGAGAAGTCCACGATGCGCGTCCACCAGTCGTCGGCGACCTGTGCGCCCAGCGCCGTCCGCGTCATGCGTCCGCCTCCTCGACGTGGTGGTGCTCGTCGTCGCCGCCGACGATGACGACGCGCCCGTGCGAGCGCAGGACGTCGACGGGCGTGCCGTACAGCGCGGTCAGGCGGCCGGACGTCAGCACCTCGTCGGGCGCGCCGACCGCGTGCCCGGCGGGCGCGAGGTACAGCACCCGGTCCGTGTAGGGCAGGACGGGGTTGATCTCGTGGGTCACGAACACCACCGCGGTGCCGCGCTCGCGGCGCATCGCGTCGATCAGGGCGGTGACCTCGTGCTGGTGGCGCAGGTCGAGCGACAGGAGCGGCTCGTCGCACAGCAGCAGCGCCGGCTCCGTGCCCAGCGCCTGCGCGATCCGCACGCGCTGCTGCTCACCGCCGGACAGCATCCCGAGCGGCACGTCCGCGTACGCGCTCGCGCCGACCGCGGCGAGCAGCGCGTCGACGCGGGCGCGCGTGCTGCGCCGCCCCAGGCCCCACCGGTCCCCGTCGAGGCCGAGCCGCACCAGGTCCCGCGCCCGCACGGGCGTCGACGGGTCGACGAGCCGCTGCTGCGGGATGTACCCCACGGCGCGGCTGCCGCGGCGCGGCGGGCGGCCGAGGATCGTCAGCCGGCCGCCGTCGAGCGGCGCGAGCCCGAGGACCGCGCGCAGCAGGCTCGTCTTGCCCGAGCCGTTCGGGCCCAGGACGGTGAGGAACTCCCCCGGCCGCAGGGTCAGGTCGAGGTCCGACCAGACGACGCGCTCGCCGTACGCCAGCCGCGCGCCCGTCAGCTCGAGCGGCGAGCCGCTCACGCGAGCGCCTGCGCGAACGCATCCAGGTTCGCCGTCATCCACGACACGTAGTCCTCGCCCTCCGGCAGCGTCTCGGTCACGTCCACGACGGGCAGCCCCGCGTCGCGCGCGGCCTGCAGCACCCGGTCCGTCTGCGGTCCCGTCGTCTGCTCGTTGTACACGAGGAACGCGACGTCCGGCGACGACACCAGGCCGAGCACCTCGTCCATCGCGGTCGGCGGCACGTCCGTCTCCGTCTCGATCGCCGCGGAGAAGGCCGGCGGAGTGCGGTCCACGAGACCCGCCGCCTCCACGAGGTGCAGCGGCACGGGCTCGGTCACGAGCACACCCGCGCCGTCGTGCTCGGAGGCCAGCGCCGCGGCGCGCTGCTCGAGCACGGCGACCCGCTCGGCGAACGCGTCGGCGTTCGTCTCGAACGCCTCGGCGTGCTCGGGCGCGACGACGGAGAGCTGCTCGGCGACCTCGTGCGCGACGGCCCGCACCGCGGCCAGGTCGTACCAGACGTGCTCGTTCTCGCCGTGCGCGTGCCCGTGCCCGTCGCCCGCCGCGTCGTCCGCGTGCGCGTCCTCGTCCGCGTGCGCGTCCTCGTCGGCGTGCGCGTCGTCGTCGGCGTGCGCGTCCTCGTGGGCGCCCTCGTCGTGCACGTGCTCGCTCGCGTCGACCGCGACGACGACGGCCGGCGGGGCGTCGAGCGCGTCGAGGAGCTGCGTCGCGAAGTCGTCGTACCCGCCCCCGTTGACGACGACGAGGTCGGCGCGCGAGAGCGCGAGCTCGACGCGCGCGCTCGCCTCGAACGAGTGCGGGTCGGCCGACGGGTCCTCGATGACGGAGCTGACCTCCGCGAGGTCGCCGGCGACCTGGCGCGCGACGTCGCCCCACACGTTCGTCGACGCGACCACGCGCAGCGTGCCGTCCGCGGCCCCGCCCGACGACGAGCACGCGGCGAGGACCGGCGCGAGGGCCAGCGCGCCGATCACGGCACGGGAGAGGGCGGCGCGGGGACGCATGGGCGGGGCTCCTTCCGGGTGCCGCACCGTGCGGCGAGCGATAACGATACCAGTTCCCAATAAGGGTCCTGGACCACCGCCCTCCTCCCCGCAGACGACGAGAGGCCCGTGCCACGAGCGGGCACGGGCCTCTCGGCGCGTCGGGGGTCCGGCGCGTCAGGTCCCCGAGGCGGCGGTCGCCGCCGGCGTCGGCTCGGGCGTCGCCGTGTCGGGCGCCGCGCCCTCGAGCCGGCCCTCGGCCTCGAGCGCGTCCGCGATGGCCGCGTCGAGGTCGTCCTGCGCCTTGCCGTACGCCGCGAAGTCGCCGTCCGCGAGCGCGGCCTGACCCGCCTCGATCGCGGCGCGGGCTCGCTGCAGCGCCTCCGCCAGGTCGGCGCGCGCCTCGGTCTCCTCGCCGCCCGGCTC
>Ga0182792_1001353_pt1 | contig 20148 bp, 18 predicted proteins | sample Passage237B_FD_130497 | JGI IMG/M metagenome (GOLD analysis project Ga0182792, IMG submission 130497) | Cellulose adapted compost microbial communities from Newby Island Compost Facility, Milpitas, CA, USA - Passage2 37B (version 2) (version 2) ...
CCCCCCCCCCCCCCCCCCCCCCCCCCCCCCCCCCCCCCCCCCCCCCCACCCCCCCCCCCCCCCCCCCCCGCCCGTCCGCCGACCCCGCGCCTGCTCCGGCTCCACCGCCCCGGAGCCGGAGCAACCCCGGGCTCGTCGCACGACGAGCCCGCGACCCCGTCGTCCCTCCGGCTCCGGGGGTTCGGAGCCGGAGGGACGACGGGGTCGGTGGAGGGCGGAGCGGCGGGGGCTCGTCGGTCCGGGGGGTGGTGGGGTGGGGTGAGCAGCTGCGGTGGGGGTTTCCGGTTCGGGGTGGGGGAGCGGGGTCGGTAGCCTTCGAGGGTGATCGATCTCAAGCTCCTGCGTGACGACCCCGAGACCGTGCGCGCCAGCCAGCGTGTCCGCGGGGACGACCCCGGCCTCGTCGACGAGGTCCTGGACGCCGACGCGCGGCGCCGCTCCGCGCTCACGGAGTTCGAGACGCTGCGCGCCGAGCAGAAGGCGCACGGCAAGAAGGTCGCGCAGGCGCAGGGCGAGGAGAAGCAGGCGCTGCTCGCGCACGGCAAGAAGCTCGCCGAGCGGGTCAAGGAGCTGCAGGCCGAGGCCGACGCCGCGCAGGCGCGGGCCGACGAGCTCGCGCGCCGCATCGGCAACGTCGTCGAGGAGGGCGTGCCCGCCGGCGGCGAGGACGACTACGTGGTGCTCGAGCACGTGGGCACCCCGCGCGACTTCGCGGCCGAGTACGGCGCGGACTTCGCGGCGAAGGACCACCTGGAGCTCGGCGAGGGGCTGCGCGCGATCGACACCGAGCGCGGCGCGAAGGTCTCGGGCGCCCGGTTCTACTACCTCACCGGCATCGGCGCGCGCCTCGAGCTCGCGCTGCTCAACGCCGCCGTCGACAAGGCCGTGGGCCTGGGCTTCACGCCGGTCATCACGCCGACGCTGGTGAAGCCGGAGATCATGGCGGGCACCGGCTTCCTGGGTGCGCACGCCGACGAGATCTACCGGCTCGAGGCCGACGACCTCTACCTCGTCGGGACCAGCGAGGTCGCGCTCGCCGGCTACCACTCGGGCGAGATCCTCGACCTGTCGGACGGCCCGAAGCGCTACGCGGGGTGGAGCGCCTGCTACCGGCGCGAGGCCGGCTCGTACGGCAAGGACACGCGCGGCATCATCCGCGTGCACCAGTTCCACAAGGTCGAGGCGTTCTCGTACACCACGGTCGAGGACGCGCAGGCGGAGCACCGCCGCATCCTCGGCTGGGAGAAGGAGATGCTCGCCCTGGCCGAGCTCCCGTTCCGGGTGATCGACACCGCCGCGGGCGACCTCGGGTCGAGTGCGGCACGCAAGTTCGACTGCGAGGCCTGGCTGCCGAGCCAGCAGCGGTACCTCGAGCTCACGTCGACCTCGAACTGCACGACGTTCCAGGCCCGCCGCCTGGGCGTGCGCGAGCGCACCGCGGACGGCCAGGTCCGCCCCGTGGCGACGCTCAACGGCACGCTCGCCACGACGCGCTGGATCGTCGCGATCCTGGAGAACCACCAGCAGGCCGACGGCTCGGTGCGCGTCCCCGAGGGCCTGCGCCCGTACCTCGGCGGCCTCGAGGTCCTGGAGCCCCGATGACCCGCACGCGGCTGGTCGCCCTCGACGTCGACGGCACCCTCATGTCGTACGACGGGGTGATCTCGCCCGCCGTGCGCGACACGGTCGGCGAGCTCGGCGGCGCCGGCCTGCACGTGGTGCTGGCGACCGGCCGCAGCGTCCACGCGACCGTGCCGGTCGCCCGCGAGCTGGGGCTCACGGAGGGCTGGCTGGTCTGCTCGAACGGCGCGGTGACCGCGCGGCTGAGCGACGCGGAACCCGCGGGGTACGAGATCACCGACACGGTGACGTTCGACCCCGGGCCCGCGCTGCGCGCGATCGCGCTCGAGCTCCCCGACGCGCTGTTCGCCGTGGAGAACCTCGGCGTGGGCTACCGGGTGTCCGCGGAGTTCCCCGACGGCGAGCTGAGCGGCGAGACGGAGGTCGTCACGCTCGACGAGCTCGCGCGCACGCCCGCGACCCGCGTCGTCATCCGGGCGGTCGGCGCGAGCCCCGACGTGTTCCACGAGGTCGTCGAGCGCGTCGGCCTGCACGAGGTGGAGTACGCGATCGGCTGGAGCGCGTGGCTGGACCTCACGCCCGGCGGGGTGTCGAAGGCGAGCGCGCTGGAGTCGGTGCGCCGCGCGCTCGGCGTCGAGCCGTTCGCGACGCTCGCGATCGGCGACGGCGGCAACGACGTGGCGATGCTGCAGTGGGCGGCGCGCGGCGTCGCGATGGGCCACGCGCGTCCCGCGGTGCTGGCGGCGGCCGACGAGGTGACGGGCGGCATCGAGGACGACGGCGCGCTGCCGGTCCTGCGCTCCGTGCTCGGCTGACGCTTCCGACCGTCGGCACCCGCTCCCACGGTCTGCGCGGAGCCGGTCCGCGCGGAGCCGGCCGACCGCGCCACGTCCTGGCGCGCTCCTGACGCGTTCTGCACGCGTGCGTGCGTGTGCGCGCCGCTGACCTGGGCGGCTGTTCGTCGCCGGTGACTCGTGACAGGGGGCGATCGTGACGCGATCGTGACCGGTTTGTGGGCCTCCGAGGGTTGCGCCCCGTTTCTGCAACGACTTGCATCGGGGCATGGCACACGCGGACGGGGGCGTCCGGGTGTGCGCCATGACGACACGGAGGTCTCATGAACGGGATGCGCAAGCGTCGGAACACCACCACGATCGCGGCGACCGCCGCGGCTCTCGCGCTGGTCCTCACGGCGTGCTCGGACGACGACGGGGGCGGCGGCGGGGACGGTGGCACCGCGGCCCCCACCGTGGACTGCGCCGACTTCGAGTCCTACGGCGACCTCTCGGGCAAGACCGTGACGATCTACACCGGCATCGTCGACCCGGAGGACAAGCCGTACATCGAGTCCTTCAAGCCCTTCGAGGAGTGCACGGGCGCGAAGGTCGACTACCAGGCCGACAAGCAGTTCGAGCAGCAGATCGTCGTGCGCGCCGAGGCGGGCAACCCGCCCGACATCGCGATCGTGCCGCAGCCCGGCCTGCTCGCCCAGCTCGTCGCGACCGGCAAGGTCGTGCCCGCGCCCGACGCGGTCGCCGCCAACGTCGACGAGTTCTGGGGCGAGGACTGGAAGGCGCTCGGCAGCGTCGACGGCACGTTCTACGCCGCGCCGTCGGGCGCGAGCGTGAAGTCGCTCGTCTGGTACTCGCCGCAGGAGTTCGAGGCGAACGGGTGGGAGGTCCCCACCACGCTCGACGAGCTCAAGACGCTGTCCGACACGATCGCCGCGGACTCCGGCCACAAGCCGTGGTGCGCGGGCATCGGCTCCGACGCCGCGACCGGCTGGCCCGTGACCGACTGGATGGAGGACTTCGTCCTGCGCGTCGGCGGCCCCGACGCGTACGACCAGTGGGTGAACCACGAGATCGCGTTCAACTCCGAGATCCCGACGCAGGCCCTCGACGCGGTCGGCGAGTACCTCAAGAACCCGGAGTACGTGAACGGCGGCTTCGGCGACGTCTCGTCGATCGCCACCACCGCGTTCCAGGACGGCGGCCTGCCGATCCTCGACGGGCAGTGCTCGCTGCACCGCCAGGCCAGCTTCTACGCGGCGAACTTCCCGCAGGGCACGGACATCTCCGAGAACGGCCAGATCTTCGCGTTCTACCTGCCGGGCGCCACGACCGACGAGAAGCCCGTGCTCGGCGCCGGCGAGTTCGTCACCGCGTTCTCCGACCGTCCCGAGGTGCAGGCCCTGCTCGAGTTCTGGAGCAGCGACACGTGGGCCAACCTCAAGGCGCAGGCGAGCGTCGACCTCACGAACGGCGGCTGGATCACCGCGAACAAGGGCCTCGACCCGTCGATCCTCACCAACCCGATCGACCAGCTCTCGGCCGAGATCCTGCTCGACGAGAACGCCGTGTTCCGGTTCGACGGCTCGGACATGATGCCCGCCGCCGTCGGCTCGAACGCCTTCTGGAAGGAGGCGACGAACTGGATCACCGGGCAGTCGACGAAGGACGCGCTGGACAAGATCGAGGCCGCCTGGCCGTGACCTGAGGTCGGTGCCCCGGGGGCGGACCGCTCCCGGGGCACCGCCGCACCCGCGTCCCTCGTCGCCGTCCCGGAGGTGCCATGGAAGTCGCCGACAAGCTGGTGACGATGGCGGTCGCGCTGGTCGCGTTCGCCGCCGTCATCGGCGCCGTCCTGCTCGTCGTCCACCTGCTCGAACGCCGCGGCGCGCGGCACGTCGCGTGGTGGTTCGTCGGGCCCACGCTGCTGCTCATCGCCGTCGGCCTGGTCTACCCCGCGCTGCGGACCATCTGGCGCTCGCTGTACGACGCCGCCGGCACGTCGTTCGTCGGGCTGGGGAACTACACCGACATCTTCACGTCGGGCGACCAGCTCGTCGTGCTGCGCAACACCGTGCTGTGGGTCCTCGTGACGCCGTTCGTCGCGACCGCCGTCGGGCTCGTCTACGCGATCCTCGTCGACGGGGCGCGCGGCGAGGCCGCCGCGAAGGCCCTGATCTTCCTGCCGATGGCGATCTCGTTCGTCGGCGCGTCGATCATCTGGAAGTTCATGTACGAGTACCGGTTCTTCGACCCGGACGTGGAGAACAACCCCAACCAGATCGGGTTCATCAACCAGGTGATCGTCTGGCTCGGGGGCTCCCCGCAGAACTTCCTGCTCGACAGCCCCTGGAACAACTTCTTCCTCATCGCCGTGATGATCTGGATCCAGGCGGGCTTCGCGATGACGATCCTGTCCGCCGCGATCAAGGCCATCCCCGCGGAGATCGTCGAGGCCGCGCGGCTCGACGGGGTGTCGCCGCTGGAGATGTTCCGGTACGTCACCGTGCCGAGCATCCGGCCCACGCTGATCGTCGTCCTGACGACGATCGCGATCGGCTGCCTCAAGGTCTTCGACATCGTCCGGACCATGACCGCCGGCCAGTTCGGCACGTCCGTCGTGGCGAACGAGTTCTACACGCAGAGCTTCAGCGCCAACAACAAGGGCCTGGGTGCCGCGCTCGCGGTGCTCCTGTTCGTGCTCGTCGTGCCGATCATCGTGTACAACGTGCGCCAGCTGCGGAAGGCGGACCACCGATGAGCGCCGTCCCGGTCGACACCGCGACCGTCGGCCCGCCGACCACGCCGCAGGGCCCGCGCGAGACGGCCGCCGCCGCGGCGCGCCGCCGCCTCTCGCGGCCGTGGGCGTCGCTCGCCGCCGTGGTCCTCGCGGTGCTGTGGACCATCCCGACGCTCGGCCTGCTCGTCACGTCGTTCCGGCCCGCCGCGGACATCAACAAGACGGGCTGGTGGACGGTCCTGACGGACCCGCGGTTCACGCTCGAGAACTACGAGACGGTGCTGTCCTCGGAGAGCTCGCAGTCGCTCGCGCCGTCGATCGTGAACTCCGTGGTCATCACCGTGCCCGCGGTGGTGCTGCCGATGTTCCTGGCGACGCTCGCGGCGTACGCGTTCGCGTGGATGGACTTCCGCGGCCGCAACGTGCTGTTCATCGCGGTGTTCGCGCTGCAGGTCGTGCCGATCCAGGTGACGCTCATCCCGCTGCTGTCGCTGTACGTCGACATCAACGTGTCGGGCACGTTCTGGGCGGTGTGGCTGTCGCACACCATGTTCGGGCTCCCGCTGGCGGTGTTCCTGCTGCACAACTTCATGCAGGAGATCCCGCGCGAGCTCATCGAGGCGGCCCGCGTCGACGGCGCGGGGCACGTGACGATCTTCTTCCGGCTCATGCTGCCGATGCTCAAGCCCGCGATCGCGGCGCTCGGCATCTACCAGTTCCTGTGGGTGTGGAACGACCTGCTCGTGGCGCTGACGTTCGCCGGCTCGTCGCGGGACCTCGCGCCCATGACGGTGTCGCTGCTCAACCTCACCGGGACCCGCGGGTCCCAGTGGTTCCTGCTGTCGGCGGGCGCGTTCGTGTCGATCATCATCCCCGCGATCGTGTTCCTGTCCCTGCAGCGGTACTTCGTGCGCGGCCTGCTCGCGGGCTCCGTGAAGGGCTGACGGTCGCGGCGGCGGGGCGGGCTAGCCTGACGGCGTGCCCGCCCCGCTGCTGTTCGTGGTCTCGGCGATCGCGCAGTACGTGGGGGCGGCCGTCGCGGTCGACCTGTTCGCGCGCCTCGCGCCGGCGACCGTGGCGTGGCTGCGCGTCGCCGTCGCCGCCCTCGTCCTGCTGGCGCTCACGCGGCCGTGGCGCTCGCGCGGGGCGTGGACGTGGCGGTCGCTGCGCACGGCCGCGCTGTTCGGCGTGGTCCTGGCGACCATGAACGTCGCGTTCTACGTCGCGATCGACACGCTGCCGCTCGGGACCGCCGTGGCGCTCGAGTTCGCGGGGCCCGTCGCGGTCGCCGCGGTCACCGGCCGCGGGTGGCGGGACCGCGCCGCGATCGTCGTCGCCGCGTCGGGTGTCGTGCTGCTCGCCGGGGTGAGCGTGCACCTCGGCGACGAGGCGGCGCGCGGGCTCGTCGCGATCGGCGTGGCCGCCGCGTGCTGGGCGCTGTACATCCTGCTGGGGCGGCGCGTCGCGACCGCGCCCACGGGCGGGCTCACGGGGCTGGGCGTCGCGATGGGCGCCGGGGGGCTGGTGCTCGCGCCGTTGCTCGCGCCGGGCGCCGGGCCCGTGCTGGGCGACGCGCGCCTGGCCGCCCTGGTGCTGCTCGTCGCCGTGTTCTCCTCCGTGGTGCCCTACGGCATCGAGCAGGTCGTGCTGCGGCGCGTGTCCGCCGCGACGTTCGCCGTGCTGCTCGCGCTGCTCCCCGCGACCGCGGCCGTCGTGGGCGCGGTGATGCTGCGGCAGGTGCCGCACGGGCTCGAGGTCGTCGGGCTCGTCCTCGTCTCGGGCGCGATCGCGCTCACCGCACACGCGGGCGACGCCGCCGAGGAGGCGCCGCCGCCCGCGTGAGGAGCGTGCGGCAGGGGGACGTCAGAGGTACTGCCCGGTCGGGTGGTCGTCGGACCCGCCGTCGGACGGCGCGGCGGGCCCCGGACGCGCGCCCGGGGCGATCACCGCGCCCGGCGGCAGCGCGCGCCGCATCTGCTGCAGCTGCGCCTGTGTCGCCATCTGCTGCGCGACCAGCGCGGTCTGGATCCCGTGGAACAGGCCCTCGAGCCATCCCACGAGCTGCGCCTGCGCGATCCGCAGCTCCGCGTCCGAGGGCGTCTCGTCCTGCGAGAACGGGAGCGTGATGCGGTGCAGCTCCTCGATGAGCTCGGGGGACAGGCCCTCCTCGAGCTCGTGCAGCGAGCGCTCGTGCACCTCCGCGAGCCGCGCGCGGGCCGCGTCGTCGAGCGGGGCCGAGCGCACCTCGTCGAGGAGCTGCTTGACCATCGTCCCGATCCGCATGACCTTCGCGGGCTGCGCGACCATGCCGCGCACGTCCTCGTCGTCCTCGTCCCGCGGGGCGTCGGCTGCGGCGTCGGTGGTGGGCTCGTCCTTCCCGGACGGCAGGGGCACGACGACCACGCGCGGGTCGCCGGGGGTCTGGCGGGGCTCGTCGGTCATCCGGGCATTGTCACCGACGGGCCCGGGAGCCACCAGGGCAGGTCGGGCCCCGACCCGTCAGCGGGTCACCAGGACGAGCTTGCCGAACACCTCGCCGCTCGCGAGCAGCTCGTGCGCGCGGGGCGCCTCGTCGAGGCCGAGCGTCGCGTGCACCACGGGCCGCAGGCGGCCGTCGACCACGAACGGCCACACCTCGCGGCGGACCTCGGCCATGATCCGCGCCTTGTCCTGCGGGTCGCGTGAGCGCAGCGTCGTCCCGATGACCCGCGCCCGCCGCTCCATGAGGGCGCCCAGGTCGAGCGTGCCCCGGCGTCCCTTCTGCAGCCCGATGACGACGAGGCGGCCGCCGCGCGCCAGGACGCGCACGTTGTGCTCGAGGCCGCCGGCGCCCAGGACGTCGAGCACGACGTCCACGCCGCGGCCGTCGGTTGCCGCCAGCACCTGGTCGGCGAGGTCGTCGGCGCGGTGGTCGAGCGCGACGTCCGCCCCGAGCGCCGCGACCCGGGCCACGCGCTCCGGGCCGCCCGCCGTGGCGACCACACGCATCCCCAGCAGCCGTGCGACCTGCACCGCGACCGACCCGACGCCACCCGAGCCGCCGCGCACCAGCAGCGTCTCGCCGGGGCGTGCGTCCGCCTCGCGCAGGTTCGACCACACGGTCGCCAGCGCCTCCGGCAGCGCCGCCGCCTCGACGGGCGACAGGTCCGCCGGGACCGGGAGGGCCAGGTCGGCCGGCACGACGACCTGCTCGGCGTAGCCACCGCCCGCGAGCAGCACCGCGACCCGGTCGCCCACCGCGGGCCCGTCGCCCGCGGGCCCCGTCGCGGCGCGCACGACGCCCGCCGCCTCGAGGCCCGGCCACGGCGGCGCGCCCGGCGGCGGCGGGTACACGCCCTGGCGCTGCAGCAGGTCGGCGCGGTTCACACCGGCGGCCTCGACGTCGACGAGGAGCTGCCGAACCCGCGTGTCGGCGCCGGGACCGCCCGCGGACGGGTCGTCGGGCAGGGTCGGACCCGGCACGTCACGGACCTGCAGGACGTGCGGTCCACCCGGTGCGGAGATGACGACGGCGCGCACGGACAGCCACCCTAACGGGCGTCCCGGACCGTCGTCTTCGCGGCCTTCGGCCCGGTACTCCCGGGGCTGCGCTGCTCCGTGCGGGGCACCTCGTCCGGGTTTCGTCGTATCCCTGCGGGTGAGGTCCATGGCAAACTCTGCGGCGGGCTAATGGTCGTTCGTCCAACGGCCGATACTCGGGCACGGGTCATCCGGCGTCGTGCCCACGCCGACGGGTCCCCGCGTCTGGCGAGGAAGGGAACGAGATGCTGCGACGACTTGGCATTCGGGCCAAGGTGCTGGCCGTACTGGCCGTCCCGATGCTCGTGCTCGTCCTGCTGGGTGCCTACATCTCGGTGAGCGCGTTCGACGACCTCGAGGAAGCCCGGGCGACCCAGCGGGTCACCGAGACGCTCAGCGCCTACCAGCCCCTCGGCCAGGCCATCGACAACGAGTACGTCGTCTCCATGACGACGAACGACAAGGAGGCCATCGCGGCCGCCCAGGCCGCGACGGACCAGGCCCTCGCCGCGGTGCGCCAGTACACCGAGGACCTGCCGCTCGAGCGGTTCCCCGCCGCGCTGGTCCAGCAGTTCCAGTCGGTCCAGGGCGACTACGAGACGACCCTGCCCGCCGCGCGCGTCGCGGTGGAGCGCGGTGGTGTGGCCTCCGTGGTCCGCTCGAACTTCCAGACGATCGAGCGCGGTCAGCTCGAGCTCGTCGCCCAGCTCGGTGAGGTCTTCCCGAACCGTGACGTCGCCGCCGCGGTCACCGCGTACCGCGAGCTGTCGCAGACGTCGACCGACCTCGTCGCCGAGCTCATCCAGGGGTCGTCGCTCATGGGCGGCGTCATGAGCCCCGCTCTCGGCTCCGTCTACCAGCAGCGCGTGGACGACGTCGAGAACAGCCGCACCAACGCGGCCGTCGCGCTCAACCGGATGTCCGGCATCGACCTCACGCTGCCGTCCGGACACCCGTCCTCGCTGTTCATCGCCCAGCGAGCCGCCCTCATCACCGGTGAGCAGGAGTCCGTCTCCAAGGTCGACCCTGCCGCGTACGCCGAGCAGGTCGAGACGCAGACCACCGCGCTCGTCGAGCTCGCCGGCCAGGCCATCGACCACGCGACGGCCCTCGCCGACAAGGACGTGGACGCCGCCCTCCAGCGCTTCTACGTCACCCTCCTCGTGACGCTGGCCGCGGCCGGCATCTCGCTGGGTCTCGCGCTCGTCGTCGCCCGGTCGATCGTCATCCCGCTGCTCCGCCTGACCTCGGCCGCGTCCGAGGTCCGTGAGCGCCTGCCGCGGATCGTCGAGCAGGTGGCCACCCCGGGTGAGCAGCCCGAGGTCGAGCTCGACCCGATCCCCGTGAACTCGCGTGACGAGGTCGGCCGCCTGGCCCAGGCGTTCAACTCCATGAACGCCACCACCGTCCGCGTCGCCCAGGAGCAGGCCGCGCTGCGTGGCTCCATCGCGGAGATGTTCGTCAACGTCGCCCGCCGCGACCAGGTCCTCCTGAACCGCCAGCTGTCGTTCATCGACTCGCTCGAGCGGACCGAGGAGGACCCGAACACCCTGGCGAACCTGTTCCGCCTCGACCACCTCGCGACCCGGATGCGTCGTAACGCCGAGTCGCTCCTGGTCCTCGCGGGCATCGACTCGGGTCGTCGACTGCGCGACGCGATGCCGCTGTCCGACGTGATCCGTACCGCGTCCTCCGAGATCGAGCAGTACGACCGCATCGAGCTCGACCTGCAGGTCGACCCGCACATGCTCGGGTTCAACGCCCTGCCGGCCGCGCACATGCTCGCCGAGCTCCTCGAGAACGCGACGGTCTTCTCCGAGCCGGAGACCCCCGTCACCGTCACCACCGGCGTGTCCGGCCAGTTCGTCGCCGTCCGCATCCGCGACCACGGCCTCGGCATGACCGAGGAGGAGATCCAGGCCGCGAACGCCAAGATCCTGTCCTCCGGCGCCGGTGACGCCCTCGGTGCGCAGCGCCTCGGCCTCTTCGTCGTGGGCCGCATCGCCGCCAAGCTCGGTGCCGCGGTCCGCCTGTCGAAGGCCGAGACCGGCACCGGTACGGACACCACCGTGCTGCTGCCCGCGTCGCTGTTCGAGACGAGCGAGACGAACGCCTACGGCGCGCCGTCCAGCGTCGCCGAGACCGTCGCGCAGGACGCCGCGTTCGCCCCGGAGGTCGCGCCCGTCGACCTCGCCGCCCTCACCGACGGCGAGACCGCGCTCGGCCTGCCGCGCCGCCGCAAGGCCGACGGCAGCGAGCCGACGGCCGACTCCGCGCCGATCCCCGTGCCGAACATCGGTGGCTCCGGCCTGCCGACCCGCGGCGGCGGCAGCCTGCCGACCCGCGGCGGCGGCGAGCTGCCCGCGCGCCGCAAGACGTTCGACGAGGACGCGATCGTCCTGCCCGAGACCGCGGTCCCGACCCTGTCGCCCGACCTGTCCACGGCCGCCCCCGACTGGGCGCCCGCGACCCTGCAGGCGACCTCCGGCTCGGGCCTGCCCAGCCGTGCCGCGCGCTCGTCGGCGACCCCGCCGCCCGCGCCCGCGCCCACCCCGGCCGAGACGCCCGAGGCCCCGAAGCCCGAGCCCGCCGCCGGCAGCCCCCTGCCGCCCGCCGCGCGTGCCGGCCTGTTCTCCGGCTTCCGCACCCGCAACGCGGTCGTCGAGGGCGGCGACGGCGGTGCCGCGGACCAGGTCCGCGCCCCGTGGATGTCGCTCGGCGCGCACGGTCTGCAGCAGTCGCAGGACGCCGACGAGCCCGAGGTCCCCACGCTCGCCGAGGACGACGACGAGCCGTGGACGCCCGCCGCGCCCCAGGGCGAGGACGCCCCGGCGTCCGACGAGCAGGACGCCTCGGCCGCCGAGGCCGCGCCGGCCGAGGAGCAGCCGTGGGCCCCGCAGCTCGGCGGTGACCTCTCGGGCACCGACGCGTCCTCCGACGAGCAGGCCTGGGCGCCGCAGCAGGCGTCCGACGAGCAGGCCTGGGCGCCGCAGCAGCCGGCCGACGAGCAGGCCGCCGACGAGCAGCCCGCGACCGACGAGCCCGCCGCCTACGAGGCGCCGTCGTACCAGCCCGCGTCGTACGAGCCCGCCGAGGAGCCGGCCGCGTCGTACGAGGCGGCGTCCGACGACGCCCCGTCGTACGAGGCCGCGCCCGCCGAGGCGCCGTCGTACGAGTCGTACGCGCCCGCGCAGGACGAGCCCGCCGCGAGCGAGGCCGCGTCCGACGGGCCCGCTGCGGACGAGCCGGCGTCGTACACACCGCCGTCGTTCGAGCCCGCCGGGTACGAGGCGGCGACCGAGCAGCCGGCCGACGAGCAGGCGTACCAGCCCGCGGCGTACGAGCAGCCCGCGGAGCAGGCGTACGAGCCCGCCGCGTCGTACGAGGCCCCGTCCTCCGAGGCCCCGTCGTACGAGGCACCGTCCTACGAGCCCGCGTCCTACGAGCCCGCGTCCGCCGAGCAGCAGACGGAGCAGGCCTACGAGCCGCCGTCGTTCGAGCCCGCACCCGAGGCGGCGACCCCGCTCCCGACGCGCGCCGACGCCGACGACTCGACGCCGATCTGGGCCGAGCAGACCCAGTCCGAGCCCGCCGCCGAGGCCGCCCCCGAGCCGGCCCAGGCGCAGCCCGCCGCCCCGGCGACGCCCGAGGTGCCGCGCGTCTCGTTCACGTCGTACAGCGGCTACGCCGGGTGGTCCGCCGCCCGCCGCCGCGCCGCAGCCGAGACCGAGTCGTTCGACTTCGAGCGCTCGCTCGACGAGGCCCGCGCCTGGCACACGGGTGCGCTGCCCACGGTCGCCGAGCCTGCGGGCGAGCAGACCGCCGCCCAGCCGGCCGAGCAGGCGCCCGCCGCCGAGGCCGAGCACGTCGAGTGGCAGCCCACCTTCCAGGCCCCGGCCTGGGGCGACACCGGCGCGATGCCGGTCGTCGAGGAGCCCGCCGCGCAGGCCCCCGTGGAGACGCCCGCGCTCGAGGAGCCCGCTCCGGTGGAGGCGCCGAGCTTCGCCGCCCCGTCGTTCGAGGCGCCCTCGTTCGAGGTCCCGTCCCTCGTCGACGACGAGCCCGCGCCCGCCGTCACGCACGAGGCCCCGGCCGAGCCGGTCGCCGAGCAGGCGGAGGACCGCGAGTGGGCCGAGACCACCCCGGCGTGGGGTGCCCCGGCCTGGCCGTCGCTCGCGGGCGACCCGTCCGGCGAGGCGCAGGCCCCGGCCGCACCGACGTACCAGCCGGCCGAGCCGCAGCCGGTCGCGGAGCAGCCCGTCGCGCAGGTGCCGCAGCCGGCGCCCGCCCCGCAGGCCGCGCCCGCCGCCCCGGCGTGGGGTGCGCCGGCCGCCGGTACGTCCGCGCCGACCTCGTCGGAGGGCGACGGCTCGTCGGACAAGGGCTCGAAGAAGCGGTGGGGCCTGTTCGGCCGCCGCAAGGCCGAGCCGGTCCCCGCGCAGGCCGCGCCGTCGTTCACGCCCACGTCCGACGCCGCCCCGGCGGCGCCGAGCTGGTCGACCCCGGCGCCCGCGCCGGTCGCCGCCGAGCCGACCCTCCCGGAGCGGACGCCCGCCTGGTCCGCTCCCGAGCCCCCGGCTCCCGCCGCCCCGGCCGCCGCACCCGCGGCGTCCTCCGGGTCCGGCGCGTGGTCCCCGCCCGAGTGGGCGGCGACGAGCCGGCCCGCGGCCGCCCCGGTCGTGGACGTCCCGCAGCCCGCCGCGGCGCCCGCGCCGTCGGCCCCGCGCATCGGGACGCTCGACGACAACGTGGCCGCGATGCTGGCGCTGCGCTCCGACATCCAGGAGCAGGCGCTGTCCGAGCTGAGCCAGCTCTCCGCGTACCGCCCGAGCGTGAACCGCTCCGGCGAGCGTCTCGCCAAGCGTGTGCCGACGGCCGTCCCGGCCACGGCACCCGAGCCGACAGAGCCGGTCGCCCCGGTCCAGCGCGACGCCAACGAGCTGCGCAACCGCCTGTCGAGCTTCCAGTCCGGGACGTCGCGTGGTCGCCAGGCTGCCGGCACCGGCGAGGCCCCGAGGAGCACCCCATGCCCCCGGCCGTCGTTCCCACCGTCGCCCCCGCCGTGGGGACGTCCGAACCCGCAGTCGTCGACTGCACCAGCAAGGAGGAAGTGTGACCGCGCTCAGCACCGAGGCAGCCAACTTCGGCTGGCTCCTGGACAATTTCGTCCGGACCGTGCCCGGCACTCGCCACACGCTCGTGGTGTCGGCCGACGGTCTTCTCATGGCGATGTCGGAGCAGCTGGACCGCACCAGCGGCGACCAGCTCGCAGCGATCGTCTCCGGCATGTCGAGCCTGACCCGCGGCGCGTCGCGGCAGCTGCGTGCGGGGGAGGTGCGTCAGGCGATCATCGAGATGGACAACCTGTTCCTCTTCCTGATGACCGTCTCGAACGGCTCCGTCCTCGCGGTGGTCGCCGACTCGAGCTGCGACGTCGGCCTCATCGGATACGAGATGGCCATGCTCGTGTCCCGCACCGAGGCGACCCTGACCCCGCAGCTCATCTCCGAGATGCGTGGCCAGCTGCCCGTCGACGGCGCAACCCGAGCCCCGGCCGTCTGAGGAGTCCCACCTCATGAGTGAGCACATCGAGTACGTCGCCCGGACGGTACGGCCGTACGCCGTCACCGGCGGGCGCGTGCGCTCGGCGCGCTCCGACCTGCCGCTCGAGGCACTGGTCGAGGCGCTGCCGGACGCAGTGTCCAGTCAGGGTCTACCGCCGGAGAGGCGCGCGATCCTGCAGCACGCCGCCAGCACCTACATCTCCGTCGCGGAGCTGTCGGCGCTGCTGCACCTGCCCATCGGAGTCGTCAGGATCCTGGTGTCGGACATGGCCGACCACCAGCTCGTGCGCGTGCACACCTCTCAGCCGGTCGAGGTCAACACCGGTGAGTCCCCCGCCCTGTCCCTGAGCGTGCTGGAGAGTGTTCTCAATGGCATTTCCGCCCTCTGACGCCGCGGTGGCCGCTCCGGCCGGAACCGCTGGCGCCGTAGCGCCCACCACCGTCAAGATCGTCGTCGCGGGCGGCTTCGCCGTCGGCAAGACGACCTTCATCGGGTCGATCTCGGACATCGAGCCCCTCAACACCGAGGCCGCGATGACCGAGCACTCCATCGGCGTCGACGACGCCGGCGGCGTGTCCGACCGCAAGACCACCACCACGGTCGCCATGGACTTCGGCCGCATCGCGCTGCCGGGCCAGCTGTGGCTGTACCTGTTCGGCACCCCGGGGCAGGACCGCTTCCTGTTCATGTGGGACGACCTGGTGCGCGGCGCGATCGGCGCCGTCGTGCTGGTGGACACCGACCGCCTCGACCAGTGCTTCCCCGCGGTCGACTACTTCGAGAGCCGTGGCATCCCCTTCGTCGTGGGTGTCAACTGCTTCGACGGTGTCGCGAAGCACGCGCTCGAGGACGTCCGCGAGGCGCTCGCCATCCCGGCGCACGTCCCGGTCATGTACACCGACGCGCGGTCGCGTGCGGCGACCAAGCAGACGCTGATCGCCCTGGTGCAGCTCGCGATGGAGCGGCTGCGTCAGCGCTGAGCACCCCTGCGTCATGCCGACGGCCGGTCCCCCCCTGGTGGGTGCCCGGCCGTCGGCATTCGTGGGATCTGTGCGGCGGGACGTCCCGCCGCGGGCGGTTCGTGTGGATCATGGGACCGTGCCCGGTCTCGTCGTCGACGGTGCCCCGCGGGTGTACGCGGACGGCTCCGCCCTGTCCCGGTACCTGCCGGGTGCGCCGCACCGTGCGGACTGGCTGCTGTGGGCGCGGCGCAACGGCCCGCGTCTGCTGACGTCGCAGGTCGGGGTGAGCGAGCTGCGGGGGACCGCCCGGATGCACGGGGCGGACGCGCTCGACGTCGCGTGGCGTGCGCTGCTGGAGATCGAGACGATCCGGCTGTCGGACCAGGCGGTGGCACGCGCGGCGACGGTCGTGGACGAGCTGCCGGCGTTCGTCGCGGTGCACGTGGGGGCGGCGCTCACGCACCGGGACGTGGTGGCGGTGGCAACGTACGACCCGCGTCTCGCCCGGGCCGCGGACCTCGACGGCAAGGACGTCCTGGCCCCCGGTCTGCCGCCCCGCTGGTGGGAGACGGCGCAGGTCGCGCGCGGGGCCTGACCCGCCGTCCGGCCAGGCGGCCGGGACGCGCGGCGTCGCCGGTGCGCCAGGTCGGGCACCGGCGACGCGTGGTGCTGCGGTCACTCGAACCGCAGCACGCTCAGCGTCCAGTCGTCGATCCACCCGGAGTCGGTGGTCGAGGGGCCGGTGGTGTTGACCTTCACCTGGATGCGGTTGGCACCCTTCTTGATGCGGGTGCAGAACTGCGCGCTGTTCGCCGTCCACTTCGCCTCGGAGGTGAACGCCAGCGGGCTGCCGTTGTTGGCGTAGGGCGGGATGGGCTTGTTGTTGTTGTGGACCTCGAGCCCCATCCAGCCGGTGCCGGTGTAGTACGTCTCCGCGCTGAACGTGATCAGCAGGGTGTCCCACCCGGTGTTCGGGCCGTAGATCACCATGCCTGCTCCGGGCACGTTCTTGTCGGCGTAGGAGGTGCCGGCGAAGGAGAACGGCTCGGGCTGCGACAGCGCCTGCAGGCGCTTGTGCACGCCGCCGTTGCAGGCGCGCGGTGCCGTGGCGTTGGCGGTGTCGCGCTGCGGCTTCACCAGGTCGGAGTCCCCGGCGTACGACGGGGCGAGGACGGCCGCGCCGAGACCGAGGAGCATCACGGTGCTGATCCCGATCGCGGCAGAGGTGGACTTCTTCATCACGATCCCCTGACTTCTCGTCGGCCCAGGAGGGTGGGCCGTGTGCTGCAAGGTGGCGCGCGCGGGGGCGGCTGATACGTGGTGCGCCGACCGTGGACGGGCGTGCAGGTCAGGGCCGCGGGCCGCTGTGGGAGACTCGTGGCCGCCGGTCTCGACCGGCGAGGAGGGCTGGCTGAGCGGCCGAAAGCGACGGTCTTGAAAACCGTTAGGGCGGGACCTCTCGTCCTCAAGGGTTCGAATCCCTTGCCCTCCGCCACCGCGCCACCTCTCGAGCGACACAGGGCCGCGTGCATCGACTGGCGCTCGCCGCGTGCAATCCACTGCGCAAGATGTTGCGCACGTACGCAGTAGACTGCGCACGTTGTCGAAGGAGGTCGCGGTGTACTGGGAGCAGCCCGAGCGCATGTTCGGCGCCGACCTCGGCCCTGTCGTGCTCAAGGCGCTGTGGCGCGCCGGCCGGGCGATGACCGGTCGCCAGGTCGCTCGTGTCGCCGGGGGATCAGCGCGGGGTGTGCTGTACGTGCTGGACCGGCTCGCGCAGCAGGGCCTCGTCACGCGGACGACGGTCGGCGGGGCGACGCTCAACGAGCTCAACCGCGACCACCTGATGTTCCCGGCGCTGGACGCCGCATTCCGACTCGCGACACCGTGGGAGACCTTCGCGGAGAGAGTGCGGGCTCTCACCGCGGAGTGGTTCCCGGACACACCCCCCACGGTCGCGGTGTTCGGCTCGGTCGCCAGGCGCGAGGCGGAGATCGACTCCGACGTCGACCTCCTGGTGGTCGTGGACCGGCTCGACGACCACGCGGAGGACTTCCGCGCGCACCTCAGCGGGCTCGTTCGTGCGTGGACGGGCCAGCCCGCCGGCATCTACCTGACGACGTTCGAGCTCCTCGCTGAAGCGGTCGCCGCGGACGACCCCGTCATCGAGTCGTTCCGTGCCGACGCGATCACCATCGTCGGCGCCGACGTCCGCACGTACCTCGAGGGCGAGCGGTGACACCGAGAACGCCTCGGACGCGTCCCATCGCCCGAGGGCAGGTCGCCGTGCGCGCGGCGACCGCGAGGAAGTACCTCGAGGTCGGTCAGATGGTCATGGGACAGGACCCTGCCGAGAGGCAGGTCGCCGCCGGCCTCGCCGTGCTCGCCGCCATCGCCGCGTCCGACGCCATCTGCGGCTCGGACCTGGGCGAGTACGCGCGCGGTCAGGACCACGACCAGGCGCCTGACCTGCTGCGCACCATCCGACCGGATGGTGCGGACCTCGCCCGCCATCTCGCTCGCGTGCTCGACCACAAGCCGAGCGCGCACTACGGGACCTCGTACCTGACCCCCGAGCTGGTCACCGCGATGCTGCACCACGCGGACGCGCTCGTCGCGGCCATGAACGCTCGGCTGGGGCGCTCCTGAGCAGGGCGCCCTTCTGCGGGCCGGCGTTCCGCTGTCAGGCGAGCGAGGTCGAGTCGCCTATCGGTCGGTGGTCCGCCCCGCACGAGCCTGATCGATCAGCTGGACGTCCGTGCGCTCTCTGCGGCCGTGGCTAGAGATACGGGGCCCACTTGTCGTAGGCGTCGCCGAGCGCTTCCCACGATCTCAGGAACTCGGAGGCGGGACCGATGCACTCCTCGCCCGGACAGTCGACGAGCTCGGCCGCCGCGGCAGCACCGCGGGCGGCTTGCGTGGTCTCCTCCAGCAGCGACGTGATCTGCGACGGCGCTGCGCCGAGGTACGTGGGTCCGTTCTCGTCCTGCAGACCGTCCAGCGTGATGCTCGCGGTCTGTGAGATGAAGCCCATCGCGACGAGGCGGGCGCCGCAGTCGACCGCCTCCGCGGCGGCGATCGACGAGCAGACGGCCTCCTCCCACGTGTCCGTGGCGTCCTGCCAGTCACCGGCGAGGACAGCGACCTCGCCGGCCCACTGCTCGACCGTCGCCTGGTGGGCGGCCTCGGTCGTCGCAGCAGCGCTCGGGATCGCGGTGGTCGCGGTCTTCGGCTCGGGTGCCTCGGGACCGGACGAGCACGCGGTCAGCAGAACGGCCACCGCGAAGGCCGGCAGGACGCCTCTCATGGACACATCACATCGCTGATCGCTCTCGTCCACGCGTCGGGAGCGGGCGAACTGCGCGCGTGCGACGGACCGCACCCGTGCGGGGGTGTGGCACGGTACCGTCGGCGCGTGCACGACGACGAGCGCGTGGTGGCGCTGACCTTCGACGACGGCCCGAGCGCCAACACCCGTCGCCTGCTGGACCTGCTCGCGGAGCGGGACGTGCGGGCGACGTTCTTCCTCCAGGGCGACCACGTGGTGGCGGACCCGGAGGCGGTGCGCGCGATCCACGCGGCGGGCCACGGGCTGGCGAACCACACGTGGAGCCACCCGCACCTCACGCAGCTGTCGCCGGGCGAGGTGGACGCGGAGATCGCGCGCGGCGCGGACGCGGTGAGCGAGGCGACGGGCGTCGTGACGGAGTTCTTCCGCCCGCCGTTCGGGGACCTCGACGACGACGTGCTCGCCGCGGTCGGCCGGCACGGCGAGGCGGCGGTGCTGTGGGACGTGGACCCCGCCGACTGGGAGGCGGACGCGCCCGCGGCCCGCACCGTGCAGCGGGTCCTGGCGGGCGTGCGGCCGGGGTCGGTGGTGCTCATGCACGACTGGCAGGACTCGACGGTCGAGGCGGTCGGGGAGGTCGTCGACGGGCTGCGGGCCGCGGGGTTCCGGTTCGTCACGGTTGCGGAGCTCCTGGCGGATCGTGCCGTCGCGGGGCAGGTGTACGCGCACGGCCGATCGGGGGAATGACGGGCCGCACAGCCTTGCGGGTGACGGTCGGGGGAGTGGGGTCCGGCAGGATCACAGGATGTCCACGACGAAGCGCCCTGCGCGCGCCATCGGGCTCGTGTCCGCGATGGCGGCCCTCCTCCTGACCCTGTCGGGCTGCCTCAAGCTCGACATGAACCTCACGTTCAACGCGGACGACACGGTCGACGGCAACGTCGTCTTCGCCGTCTCCAGCTCCCTGCTCGACAGCGCGGGCGTCTCGTTCGACGACGCGTTCGCCGATGAGGACCCGTTCGAGGGCCAGGCCTCCCGCTCGGAGCCGTACGAGGACGACGACTACGTCGGTCGCACGTACTTCTTCGACGCGATCCCGCTCGCCGACTTCAACGACGGCGACGACCTGACGGTCACGCACGCCGACGGGAAGTTCACGGTCAAGGGCGAGCTCGACATGTCGTCGGGCGAGGACGGCGGCATGGGCATGAGCGGCGGCGAGGTCGTCGTGAAGTTCACGTTCCCCGGCAAGGTCGAGTCGGGTAACGGCACGATCTCCGGCAACTCTGTGACGTGGTCGGGCGAGGCGGGCGACAAGCTGACGTTCGAGGCCGTCGCGTCCGACGGCTCGGGCAGCTCGTTCCCGGTCCTGCCGGTGGTCCTCGCGGTCGTCGGCCTGGTGGTCGTGGCGGTCGTCGTGGTGGTCGTGGTCGCGGCGTCGAAGCGGCGCAAGGGTGACGAGGCCGAGCCGTTCGCGGCCGAGGCCCCGGCCTTCCCGGCGCCGGCGGCCCCGCAGGCGGGCTTCCCGGTCGCGGGCGACGTGCCCCCGGCCGCGCCGGCCCCCGCGGCCCCGACGGGCGAGGTGCCCCCGGCGCCGCCCGCGCCGCCGCAGCAGCCCTGAGCGCAGCAGCGCCACGCTGCACCCCTGAGTCCCCCTGACGGCGGGGCATGGCCCTAGGCTCGGGCCGTGCCCCGCCGTCA
>Ga0182792_1001355_pt1 | contig 20127 bp, 18 predicted proteins | sample Passage237B_FD_130497 | JGI IMG/M metagenome (GOLD analysis project Ga0182792, IMG submission 130497) | Cellulose adapted compost microbial communities from Newby Island Compost Facility, Milpitas, CA, USA - Passage2 37B (version 2) (version 2) ...
TCACGACTCCGGCTCGGTCACCCACGATCGCGGCGACCTCCCCCGGACTGAGCCTCACTCGCCCGAGGCTGCCCGAGTCCCGCTCCCCCTGCCGCCCCCTCCCCTTCCCCTCTGGATCACCCCCCCCCCCCCCCCCCCGCCCGCGCGGCGCGGCGGGGCCGGGGCCCCGCGGGCCCGGCCCCCGCCGGTCCCGGCGCGTTCAGAAGCGCACGTCGCGCAGCTCCCAGTGGCTGCCGGCCAGCAGGCGCAGGCGATGGCGCAGCACGTCGCCGGGGATCCGGGTCTCGGCCACCAGGTCCACGTGCAGGTCCTGCTGCGCGCCGCTGACCCGGGCCTCGGGATCGGTCGCGCCCAGCGCCGGATCGACCTCGTCCGGCTCGGGCTGGGCGGCGCGCCAGCGCTCGAACAGCCCGGTCGAGGCCAGCGCCTGCTGCAGCTGCTCGGCGAAGGCTTCGGCGCCATTGGCGGTGAAGGACAGGGACGGCTCCGGGCCGCGGGCCAGGGCCGGATCGGGCAGGCGGATGTGGTAGCGGGGCATGGACAGGCTCCGGTGCGGGGAGCGCAGTCTGGCAGGGAAGGCGCGAAGGCGGAATCCCCCCGCCCCGCGCCGCCGCTCAGCCGAAGCGCGACTCGCTGGAGGCGAAAGCCACCGCCACCGCGCCCTTGCCGACGTTGACCATGCCGGTCAGGCTCATCAGGCTTTCCAGCAGTTCCACGCCGTGCTCGGCGCAGGTGCGGCGCAATTCCTCGTAGCCGGGCAGGGCGCGCATCTCGTCCAGCTCGCCGCCGTAGCCGATGGCCACGGTCGGGGTCAGCAGGCCGGCGCGCACGCGCTCGGCGGCGACCTGGAACATCTTCTGCGCCGCCGCCTCGAAACCCTTGATCTTGGCCACCGGCTCGGTATTGCCGCGCCAGGCGCGCAGCACCGGCTTGATGTCCAGGGCGCTGCCCAGCGCGGCGCTGAGCAGGCCGACGCTGCGGTCACCCTTGGTGCGGGCGCGGGCGCGCAGGTAGTACAGGTCGCGCGGGATCATCAGGCCGACGGTGTGCTCGGCCAGTTGCTCGAGCCTGGCGCGGATCTCGGCCACGCTGGCGCCGGCATCGCGCATGCGCACCGCTTCCACCGCGGTGATGGCCTGCCCGGCGAACAGGTTGAGGGTATCGACCACCCGCAGCGCGAAGGGGCTGTTGTGGCCGGCGGCCTGGCGCACGCCACGGTAGTCGTTGAGGATGGCGAAGCTGGCCTGCAGCGCGTTCTCGTGGATCTGGCTGCGCTGCTTGGAGATGGTCAGGCAGAACACGTGGTCGTAGTCGATGACCAGGCGCTGCATGAACAGGTCGCGGATCTGCTCGACGGTGAACGGAATGGTCTCGGCCTCGTGGCCGCGTTCGGCCACGTGCGAGTGCAGGAAGGCCAGGGTCTGTTCCTCCTGGCGGTGGTCCACCACCATCGTGTCGCCGATGCGGACCGAAATGGGCAGCAGGACGATGCCATGGCGCTCGATGTAGGCGCGAGGAAGGTCGCAGGCCGAATCGACCACGATGCCGATACGCATTAGATTGCTCTCCTCCGGGGACGCCGACCCTAACCCAAGCGGCAGGCGGGCGCGAGTGCCCGATCGGCTATTGACCGGGCTGTTAACGCTAACGTGGAGGTGGTCGTGGACCTGTGCAATGCGGCGGACCTCGTGCGCTTCTGGCGCCAGGCCGGACAGCAGGCCTGGTTCCGCGTCGACCCCGGATTCGACCGCCAGTGCGAGCAGCGCTGGCTGGGGCTGCACCTGGCCGCCGCGCGCGGCGAGCTGGAGCACTGGCTGGATGATGCGTCCGGCGCGCTGGCCCTGCTCCTGCTGCTGGACCAGATCCCGCGCAACGTGTTCCGCGGCAGCGGCCATGCCTTCGCCTGCGACGGCCTGGCCCGCGCCTACGCCCGCCGGGCCCTGGCCGCCGGCCATGACCAGGCCTTCGAGCCGTTGCTGCGCGCCTTTTTCTACCTGCCCTTCGAGCATTCGGAAGACCCGGCCGACCAGCAGCGTTCGGTGGAGCTGTTCCAGGCCCTGGAGTGCGACGGCTGCGCCACCTACACCGGCTATGCCCTGGCCCACCAGGAAGTGATCGCCCGCTTTGGCCGCTTCCCGCACCGCAACCGTGCCCTGGGCCGGGACACTACCGCCGCCGAGCAGGCCTGGCTGGACGCCGGCGGCGGGTTCTAGGGGCGCGGACATGGAAAAGGCGGAGCCGCCAGGCCCCGCCTTTCCCGCTCACACCTGTCGGGCGTGGCTCAGTAGCGCGGTACCGCGCTGTCCACCTCGGTGGCCCAGCGGTCGATGCCGCCTTCCACGTTGAACAGCCGGGTGAAGCCGAGGGCGCGGAACTCCTCGGCCGCCCGCGCGCTGCGCCCGCCACGGTGGCAGATGAAGGCCAGGCGTGTGTCCTTGGCCAGGCCTTCCAGCTCGGCGCGGCCCTGGCCGTCGAAGCTGCGGTAGGGCAGGCCGACGGCGGCGATGGCGCGCTCTTCCGGCGGACGCACGTCCACCAGCACCAGCTCGCCGGCCTGGACCTGGCGCGCGGCCTCGGACGGGGTGATCGGCTGCACCGGCCTGGGTGCATTCGGGTTGTCGATGGCCAGGCCCTGGCCGCGGAAATCATCCACCCAGTCGATGGTGATGCCGTTGGAGCGGCGCGCGCTGGCCGGATCGAACTGGATGCGCAGGCCGGCGGTTTCCACCGCGATGGCATTGTCGTTGCGCGGGGCGATCTGGAAGCGCGGCTGGAAGCGGGCGTCGATGCTCAGCGACAGCACCGCGTCGCCGGCCTCGGCCAGGGCGCCGCGCAGCTTCTCGGCCGCGGCCGGGGTCACGGTGACCTGCGGCGGGGTGCGGTCCGGCGGCGGCAGGCCCAGCATCTGCGAAAGCTCGCCGCTGGCGGCCAACTGCTCGACGATGTCGCTGCCGCCGACCAGCTCGCCGTCGATGTACAGCTGCGGGATGGTCGGCCAGTTGCCATAGACCTTGATGCCTTCGCGGATCTCCGGGTCGGCCAGCACGTTGACGTGGGCAAACTCCACGCCCAGGTCCTCCAGCACGCCGGCGGCCTTGGCCGAGAAGCCGCACTGCGGCATGGCTGGCTGTCCCTTCATGAACAGCACCACGCGGTTGGCTTGCAGCAGCGATTCGATGCGCGAACGCAGGGCGGGATCAAGAGACATGGGCTTTGGCGCCAGCTGGGTCAGGGGCCGCATAGTCTACCCCCGTGGCATGATGCGGCGATGAGCGGAACGGCAACACTGCATCGCAGCCCGCGCCACCCCCACGCCTGGCTGGCCTGGCTGCTGCTGTCGCAGCTGGCGGTGGCGGCGCTGTGGCTGGCCCAAGGCTGGCGCCTGGGGCTGCCGGCCCTGCTCTTGTCCCACGCCCTGTTCGTGGTCCCGGTGTTCCTGCCGCGGGCGCCGCTGTACGCCCCGGTGCTGTCGCGGCTGCCCCTGCGCGAGCCGGCGGTCTGGCTGACCATCGACGACGGCCCCTCCGACGACACCCCGGCGGTGCTGGAGCTGCTGGCCCGGCACGGCGCGCGCGCCACCTTCTTCCTGGTGGGCGAGCGGGCCCAGGCCCGGCCGGAGCTGGTGGCGCGGATCCGGGCCGCCGGCCACGGCATCGGCAACCACAGCCATACCCATCCCCAGGCCCGGTTCTGGCGGCTGGGTCCGCGGGCGATGGCGGCCGAGATCGGCCAGGCCCAGCGCGCCCTGGCTGATGCCGGGGGCGTGGCGCCGCGCTGGTACCGCTCGGTGGTCGGGCACACCAATCCCTTCGTGGCCGCGCCCCTGCGCGCCCATGGCCTGGCCCGGGTGGCCTGGAGCGCGCGCGGCTACGACGCGGTGGACGGGGATGTGGCCCGGGTCCTGCGGCGGATTGGCGCCGGCCTGGCGCCAGGGGCGATCGTGCTGCTGCACGAGGGCGCGCCGCACGGGCGCAGCCTGGCCATCATCGAGGCCACCCTGGAGCTGCTGCGCGAACGCGGCTACCGCACGGTGCTGCCGGAAGCCTGAGCCGGCCCCTCAGCGCGGCTGGGCCACCACCAGCCAGTTGTTGAACGGGGTGTCGCCGTACAGCGGGGCGAAGCGGCTGGCCAGGCCGCGGGCGTCGAACAGGGCCTGCAGGCGGTCACGCTCGGGATAGACCTTGGGCGCGGCGTTCATCCAGCCCACCATGCGCGCCAGCAGGTCGGTGTGGCGGGTGATGCGCGCGCGCTGGCTGCCGTCGTACAGGCCGGTGCGGATCACCAGCCGCGCGCCGGGTTCGAGCATGTCGATCACCTGCCCCAGCAGCTGCAGCTGGCGGTCCGCGTCCAGGAACTGGAGCACGTCGAGGATGGCCACGCTGCCGCGGTGCGGGGGCAGGGCGCGGGCCAGGTCCAGGATCTGGAAGCCGGCATTGGCCAGCCCGGCGCGGGCGGCCGCGCGCCGCGCGGCGGCGATCTTGCGCGCATCGTTGTCGGCGCCGAAGTAGCGCAGCCCCAGTCCGGCCGCGTGCAGGGCATGGGCCAGCAGGCCCAGGCCGCAGCCCAGGTCCAGCAGTGGCGCGCTGCTCCCGGCCAGGGCCGCGCACACCCCCGGGTAGAGCGGGTCGCTGCGCAGCTTGGTGCGCACGTAGTAGTAGTGGTAGCGGCTGCCCAGCAGCGAATCGGGCAGGAAGGCGCGGGCGATGCCGCGGGCCTGGTCGGCGGGCAGGGGGCGGAACGGCGTGGCCGCGCTCACCGCAGCGCCTCACGCGCCGCCGGCAGGGCCAGGGCGGCCCATAGCGCGTACATTTCCGCCGACGGGTGCAGCCCATCGCCGGCCAACATCGCCGGCTCGGCGCCGCGCAGGCGGTACAGCGGGGCGATGTCGATCCAGTGCGCGCCGGCGGCCTGGGCCTGCTGGCGGCAGGCCAGGTTGAAGGCATCCAGCTCGGCGGCCACCTGGTGCCGGTCGCGCCCCTGCTGGCGGGCAAACGGGGTCACGCCCCAGTCGGGAATGGCCAGCACCAGCACCCGCCGCGGGTCGGCGCCGGCCGCATGGCCGACCGCCCGTTGCAGCAGCGCGCCGAACTGGCCGGCGAACTCGTCCAGCGGGCGGCCGCGGTACTGGTTGTTCACCCCCACCAGCAGGCTGACCAGGGCCTGGCCGGGGGCGATGGGCTCGCGCGCCTGCTCGGCCTCGATCCCGGCTTGCAGTTCGTCGGTGGTCCAGCCGGTGGTGGCGATGATCCGCAGCGGCCCCGGGTCATGGCCGTGGCGGGCCAGGCGGGCGGCCAGCTGCGCCGGCCAGCGGCCCTCGGCCGCCACGCCCTCGCCGATGGTGTAGGAATCGCCCAGCGCGAGGAATCCGCGCGCCGGCCCCGGCCTTCCTGCAGTCATCGGCTCAGGCCGCGGCGGTGCGGGTCTTCAGCGGCACGACCTTGGTGGCCGTGTCCGCGCGCCGCGACAGGGCGCGGTCGATGCGCATGAACACCTCGCGCATCAGCGTCGCGTCGGGCAGCAGGGTGACGCGGAAATGGTCGCGGTAGGGCACGTTGAAGCTGGAGCCGGGCACGATCAGCACGTCCTCGGTTTCCAGCAGCTCCAGCGCGAATTCGTGGTCGTCGAAGCCGCGCGCGGCCGGGCCGACCACGCCGGGGAATGCGTACAGCGCGCCCCGCGGCGCGACCAGCTGCAGGTGCTCGCTGGCGGCGCAGGCTTCCACCACCGCGCGCCGGGTCTCGTACAGGCGCCCGCCCGGGGCGCACAGCGGGCTGATGGTGTCCGGGCCCTCGACCGCGGCGGCGATCGCGTACTGGCCGCCGACGTTGGCGCACAGGCGCAGGCCCGAGAGCAGGTCCAGGGCATTGCGGTAGTCGGCGGTGCGCTCGTGCGAACCGGTGAGGACCGCCCAGCCCACCCGCCAGCCGCAGGCGCGGTGCACCTTGCTCAGGCCGGAGAAGGTGATGCACGGGTGGTCGCCGGCCAGCGGCGCCAGCGGCTCGAACTGCGCCCCGTCGTACAGGATCTGGTCGTAGATCTCGTCCACCAGCAGCAGCAGTCCGTGGTGGCGGGCGATGGCGACCAGGCGCTCGAGCAGCTCGCGCGGGTACACCGCGCCGGTGGGATTGTTGGGGTTGATCAGGACGATGGCGCGGGTCCGCGAGGAAATCAGGTTCTCCACTTCCACCGGGTCGGGCATGAAGCCGTTGTCCGGGGCGCAGCGGTAGTACACCGGGCGGCCGTCGTTGAGGATGGTCGCCGCCGACCACAGCGGGTAGTCCGGCGAGGGAATGAGCACTTCGTCGCCCGGGTTGAGCAGGGCGCGCAGGGTCATGTCGATCAGCTCGGACACGCCGTTGCCGACGAAGATCCGGTCGGAGTCCACATGCGGCGCATTGCGCTTGCGGTAGAACGCGGCCAGTGCCTCGCGCGCGGCCGGCAGGCCGAGCTGGTGGGTGTAGGGATCGGTGTTGTCGATGTCCTCGATGATCGCGCGCTGCAGGTGCGCAGGCGCGCGGAACCCGAAGGCGCCCGGGTTGCCGATGTTGAGCTTGATCAGCTCGCGCCCCTCGGCCTCCAGCGCGTGGGCTCGCCGGTTCAGTTCTCCGCGGATCTCGTAGCGGACTTCTGACAGGCGCTCGCGTACGCGCAGCGGGGTTTCGGTGGACATGGCGGCAAGCCGGCAAGGAGGGGACGGAAGCTGCATGGTATCGGAAAAAATCTTCGCAAGTGCCCGTCGCGGCAGAAAGAACTTCTGTCCAAGCCGCATGTTTCAGGGGAAACGTTTGCAGGATCAGGTGTCTGCATGAGCTGAATGGCCAAAAACGTGCGTCCGGGCACATCGGCCAGGGGGGGGCGGGCGCGGTCCTCGCTGCCGGGCGGGGCGGGATTCCGGCTGCCTGCGCATGTTGTTATCAGTGATAGCCGGATTGGCATCGCAGCAGGGCTTCCGCGCCGGGCGCGCCGGCCTAAGCTTGCAGGCCCGTGCCTGCCGCCCCTGACCGGCGTCCCCCGCCCGCGCACGGCCGACCTGCCCGCAATGGAGAACGCAATGTTGCATACCTCGCTGCCGCGCGCCCTGCGGCGTGCCCGCCCGCTGGCACTGGGACTGCTGCTGTTCTGTGCCGGCCTGGCCCCGGCCCTGGCCCAGGACGACCGCATGACCGAGATCCCGATCCCGGACCAGCCCGACGCCATCCCGCTCAACACCGGCCCGCTGCCGGATGCCAAGTACCCGGAGGCCTGGCACAAGCAGTACGGCAGCCACTTCGCCCGCAACGTGGTCGAAGCCACCCTGACCCCGTTCCTGCCCGATCCGGCCATCGCCACCGGTACCGCGGTCATCGTCACCCCGGGTGGTGGCTTCCGCTCCCTGTCCATGGAGAACGAAGGCTGGGACGTGGCCCGTGCCCTGAACAAGAAGGGCGTGGCCGCGTTCGTGCTCAAGTACCGCCTCAACCAGACCCCGCCGGACCTGGAGGGCTTTGCCGAGTCGATCCGCACCATGCTGTCCGGCCCGCGCCCGCCGCGTGACCCCGGCGCCTTCGACGCGGCCAAGATGCTGGCCCCGCAGCTGGCCGACGCCCGCGCCGCCTTCGCCCTGGTCCGCAGCCGGGCCAAGGAGTGGAACGTGGATCCGGACCGGATCGGCATGATCGGCTTCTCCGCCGGCGCCATGCTGACCCTGACTACCGCCCTGCATGGCGAGGACGCCAGGCCGGCCTTCATCGGCAACATCTACGGCCCGATCCAGCCGGTGGACAAGGTGCCGGCCGATGCGCCGCCGATGTTCGTGGCCCTGGCCGCCGACGACGGCCTGTTCAGCAACCAGGGTTTCGGCATCGTCGAAAGCTGGCAGAAGGCCGGCCGGCCGGTGGAGTTCCACTACTACGAGCAGGGCGGCCACGGCTTTGGCATGTACCAGAAGGAAACCACCAGCACCGGCTGGTTCGAGGCCTGGGCGGCGTGGCTGAAGATGCACGGCTACCTCTCGCCCAAGGCGGCCAGGTAAGCCGCCATTGCCGGGGCCGCCCGCGCGCGGCCCCGGCGGACGCGGGGCGGGGGCCGTCTACAATGCGGCCATGACCGCACCGCTCCCCGACTACAGTTCCCTGCGCCGGATCGGCTGGCCCTGGGACGGGCCGGCGCAGGATCCGGCCTGGCAGGCGCTGGCTGCCGCACATCCGCAGGGCCGGCCGGCCCGGGTCAGCGAACAGCACCGCACCGGCTATGCCCTGTCCGAAACGGTGGACGCCAGCTTCCGGGTCGAGTCGCCGCCGGAATGGCAGCGGCGTCCGGTGTTCACCGCCGATGGCGTGCCCCTGCACGAGCGCGCCGCGGTCGGCGACTGGGTGCTGCACGACGGCCGCCGGATCCTGGCCCTGCTGCCGCGGCGCAGCGCGATCAAGCGCGCCGCCGCTGGCGAGCACTACCACCAGCAGGTGATCGCGGCCAATGTCGATACCGCCTTCGTGGTCTGCGGCCTGGACCTGGATTTCAATCCGCGCCGGATCGAGCGCTACCTGCTGCTGGTCGGCGGCGCCGGCGCGCAGCCGGTGGTGGTGCTGACCAAGGCCGACCGCGAGGACAGCGATCCCGGGCGCGCCCAGGCCGCGCTGGCCGACCTGCGCGCGCTGGGAGTGCCGGTGCTGGCCCTGGACGCGCGCGACCCGGCCGCCGCCGCGGCGCTGGCGCCCTGGCTGCAGCCGGGCATGACCGCGGTGCTGGTCGGTTCCTCCGGCGCCGGCAAGTCCACCCTGACCAATACCCTGCTCGGACACGAACGCATGCGCACCGGCGCGGTGCGCGAGCACGACTCGCGCGGCCGCCACACCACCACCCACCGCGCCCTGATCGCGCTGCCTTCCGGCGCCTGCCTGATCGACACCCCGGGCATGCGCGAGCTCAAGCCCACCGGCGAGGAGGAACTGGCCGAGGGCGGGTTTGCCGACATCGAGGAACTGGCCAGGCAGTGCCGCTTCAACGACTGCGCCCATGCCGCCGAGCCGGGCTGCGCGATCCGCGAGGCGGTGCAGGCCGGGCGCCTGGACCCGGGCCGGGTGGCCAACTACCTCAAGCTGCGCGAGGAAGTGGCCGGCGCCGCCGAGCGCCTGGCCAGCCGCCTGGCCCACCGCCCCGGCACCCGCCCGGCGCCGGCCCGTGGCCGCCGGCCCGCGCCCCCGCCGGGACGGCGCCCGCGGCGCTGAGCGCGGCGGGGCTAGACTGCGGCCATCGCGCCCGCCCCCGATGCCATGAGTCCCAGCCCCGACATCGCCCGACACGCCGCGCTGGACGCGCGCCTGGTGCGGGCGGTGCGCGGGATCAAGCTGCTTGGACTGGCCAGCTGGCCGGCATCGGTGCAGGAGGACTTCCTGCGCCGCTGGCGCCAGGGCACGGCGGTGCTGCCACAGGTCGAGTACCCGCGCCTGGACTTCAGCGCCGCCCTGGCCGAGCTGGAGGCCATTGCCCAGGCCGCCGATCCGGACCACCCGCTGGGCGGCTACCTGCGCGACTCGGCCGCCAGCTGGGCCCGCGCCGCGCACCTGCTCCAGGGCCTGGGCACGCCGCGGGCCTGCAGCGAGTCCATCGCCCTGTTCGGCAGGCCGGACCAGCCCCTGCCCGGCGACGGTCCCACCACCCGCCAGGCCGCCGGCCACTTCATCCAGATCGCCAGCGAGCTGGACCGCGAGCTGCTGGCCCCGGAGGAACAGGTGCCGGTCTCGGCCACCGCCCTGGCCCTGCAGCTGCAGGCCGACCTGGACGAGTTCTTTGGCGGCCGGGTCATCGCCGTGGAGCTGGATCCGCAGCTGATCGCCAAGGCCGCCGCCGGTGCCACCCGCATCCGCCTGCGCTCGGGCGCGGCCTTCAGCGACTACGACCGCCGCCAGCTGTTCCACCACGAGGCCCTGGTCCATTCCCTGACCGCGCTCAACGGCCGCGAGCAGGTCCACCTGCCCAGCCTGGCCCTGGCCTCGCCGCGGGTGACCGCCACCCAGGAGGGGCTGGCCACCTTCGCCGAGCAGATCACCGGAAGCATCGACATCGAGCGGATGAAGCGCATCAGCCTGCGCATCGAGGCGGTGGCCATGGCCCTGGAGGGTGCCGACTTCCTGCAGGTGTTCCGCTACTTCCTCGACGCCGGGCAGAGCGATGCGGAAAGCTTCGCCTCGGCCCAGCGCGTGTTCCGCGGCGTGCCGCTTGGCGGTGGCTGCGCCTTCACCAAGGACACGGTCTACCTGCGCGGCCTGATCGGCGTGCACACCTTCTTCCGCCAGGCCCTGCAGCGCGACCGCCTGGCCCTGTGCCGGCTGCTGTTCGCCGGCAAGATGACCCTGCAGGACGTGGTCCGCTTCCAGCCGCTGTTCGCCGACGGCAGCCTGGCGCCGCCGCGCTGGCTGCCGCCGTGGGTGGAGCGGGCCAGCGGCCTGGCCGGGATGCTGGCCTTCTCCCTGTTCGCCAACCGGATCCGGATGGACCGGCTGCAGGAGCCCCCGGGCTGATCAGTCGCCCAGCGGCAGCGGGCCGTGGCCGCCGCGCACGTTTTCCAGGGCCAGGTTGATCCGGCGCAGGCGCTCGCGGGTCTCGGCCGAGTGCAGCAGGCCGACGGTGGTGGCCAGGATGTCGATGGCCAGCAGCAGGGCATAGCGCGAGGCGCTGGGCTTGAACACGAACTCGGCCTGGTCGATGACGATGGGCAGCAGCCAGTCGGCGCGCTCGGCCAGCGGGGTGTTGGCGCGGGTGATGGCCACCACCCGCGCGCCATAGCTGCGCGCGGTCTCCACCGCGTCGATCAGCTCGGTGGTCAGGCCGCTGATGGACAGGGCCAGGACCACGTCTTCCTTGCTCAGGGTGGCGGCCACCATCTTCATCATCAGCGCATCGTTGCAGGCGTTGGCCGGGCGCCCCAGGCGCATGAGGCGGTTCTGGCATTCGGTGGCCAGCACCGTGGAGGCGCCACCCATGCCGAAGGCGTGGACCATGCGCGCGGTGCTGATCGCCGCGGCCGCCGCCTGCACCAGCGGCTCCTCCAGGCCGACCAGGTTGCGGCGCAGGGTGGCCTCGATGTCGGTGCAGATCTGCGCGTACAGGGCCGAGACCGGACGCGAGTCCGGCTCGTCCATGAAACGCTTGCCGACCGCGCCGGCCTCGGCCAGGCGCACCCGCAGTTCGCGCACGTTGCCGCAGCCCACCGCCTTGGCGAAGCGCGAGATCGCCGCCACGCTGACCCCGGCGCGCGCGGCCAGCTCGGCGATGCCCATCTGGGCGGCGCCGCCCACATCGGACAGGATGGTGTCGGCCACCCGCTTCTCCACCGGGCTGAGCTCGTCGCGGCGCTGGCGGAGCTGGTAGACGATGTCGTACATCCTGTTGCTGCTTTCCATGGTCGCTTCCACTTCGGTTCGCCGCCGCTGGCGGCAGGTGAGGATCAGAACAGCGTGTGCACCACCCCGGTGACCCGCCACTGCTCGTCCACCCGCAGCAGGTGGCGCCACTTGTCGAAGGTCAGGCAGGGGTGGCAGATGTCAAAGCACAGCAGGTCGCCGACCTGCACGTCATCGTCGGGCGCCACGGCCAGGAAGGCGTGCTGGTCCATCATCCTGGCCAGCTTCCAGTGCGCCGGCGTGGCGGCCGGCGCCGGCTGGCCCGGACGGTGGTGCAGGACCGGCAGCGGCAGCCCGGATTCGGTGCCCGCGTCGCGCCGGCCCAGGCCGACGATGGCCAGCTCCGGCTCCGGCCGCGACTGCACGCAGGCCCAGAGCTGCAGCGCCGGCTCCAGGCCGCCGGCCAGGCGCGCGGCCACCGGGTTGGCGGCGTGGATGCGGGCGTCGGCCTGCCGGTAGGCGCCGGCGTCATGGGTCAGGTAGCAGCCCGGCCGCAGGATCACCTGCACCTGCGGGTCGCGCGCGGCCCCGGCGAAGGCCTCGGCCACCAGGTCGTACCAGGCCGAGCCGGCACCGGACAGGATCACCCGCTCCTCGGCAAAGGCCCCGGCCGCGCGCAGCCCCTGCAGCACCTGCAGGGTGTGGTGCAGCAGGCCGGCGATGGCCGCCTCCTCCTTGAGCACGCCCTCGTAGACCTCCACCCCGACCAGGGCCAGCGACTGCGGCCACTGCCGCACCGCCTCCACCACCGCGTCGATCTGCCCTGACCCGCGCACTCCGCTGCGGCCGCCGGGCACGCCGATCTCCAGCAGCAGGCGCAGGCGCTGGCCGCGGGCGGCGAAGAAGGCGCCCAGGGCATGGGCATTGGCGGCCGAATCGACCAGGCAGCAGAACTCCAGGCCGGGGGTGTCCAGCAGGCTGGAGACCAGCTCCATGTTGGCCCGGTCCACCAGCTGGTTGGCCATCAGGATCCGGCGCACGCCGTGCTCGACCGCGTCGCGCACCTGCGGCGCGGTGGCCAGGGTCAGGCCCCAGGCCCCGGCCTGCAGCTGCATGGCAAACAGCTCCGGGCTCATCGTGGTCTTGCCGTGGGGCGCCAGCTCCACGCCGTAGGCGCGGATGAACCGGCCCATCCAGGCCATGTTGTTGTGCAGTGCGGCATCGCGCAGCACCGCCACCGGCAGGCTGACCTCGCCTTCGAGGATGCGCCAGCCCAGGGCGCCTACCCTGGCCGGATCCGGCGCGCCGTCGAAGCGGCCCAGGCCCTTGCCACGCAATGGCGGCAGCCCGGCTGTCATCCATGCCCCTCCCTGCGCTGTGCCAGACATCTGTATGGCGTCGGCCTCCCCCGAGGTGTAGCCACCATATAAGCACATCCGCGGACCCGGAAAACAATTTCCAGCGCCGGCGAGCACTTGCGCCGGACCCGGCCAGGCCGGTGCGCGACAAGTGCAAGCGGGGCAGGAAGCGGCGGGCGGCCAGCGTAGAATCGGGCGCCTGCCCCTCGTTGTGACGTCCATGTCCGAACAAGAAGATTTCAAGCAGGCCGCCCTGGACTACCACCGCCACCCGCGTCCGGGGAAGATCAAGATCTCGGCGACCAAGGCGATGCTGACCCAGCGCGACCTGTCGCTGGCGTACTCGCCGGGCGTGGCCTACGCCTGCGAGGCCATCGCCGCCGATCCCTCCCAGGCCAGCGAGCTGACCGCCCGCGGCAACCTGGTGGCGGTGCTGTCCAACGGCACCGCGGTGCTGGGCCTGGGCAACATCGGCCCGCTGGCCGGCAAGCCGGTGATGGAAGGCAAGGGCGTGCTGTTCAAGAAGTTCGCCGGCATCGATGTGTTCGACATCGAGGTCGACGAGACCGATCCGCAGAAGCTGATCGAGATCGTCGCCAGCCTGGAGCCGACCTTTGGCGGCATCAACCTGGAGGACATCAAGGCGCCGGAGTGCTTCATCGTCGAGCGCGCGCTGCGCGAACGGATGAAGATCCCGGTGTTCCACGACGACCAGCACGGCACCGCGATCATCGTCGGCGCCGCCGTGCTCAATGCGCTGGAGATCGCCGGCAAGAAGATCGAGGAGGTCAAGGTCGCCACCACCGGCATGGGGGCGGCGGGCATCTCCTGCGTGAACATGCTGGTCAGCCTGGGGGTGAGGCCGGAGAACATCCTGGCCTACGACCGCGACGGCGTGCTGCACACCGGCCGCACCGACCTGGACCCGGAAAAGGCCCGCTACGCGCGCGACACCGACAAGCGCACCCTGGCCGAGATCGTGGAGGGCGCCGACATCTTCCTGGGCCTGTCCGCACCGGGGATCCTGACCCCGGAGATGGTCAAGACCATGGCCCCGGACCCGGTGATCTTCGCCCTGGCCAACCCGACCCCGGAGATCATGCCGGAGCTGGCGCTGGAGGCGCGCCCGGACGCGATCATCGGCACCGGCCGCTCGGACTACCCGAACCAGGTCAACAACGCCCTGTGCTTCCCCTACCTGTTCCGCGGCGCGCTGGACGTGGGCGCCACCGCGATCAACGAGGAAATGAAGATCGCCTGCGTACGCGCGATCGCGGCGCTGGCCCACAAGGAAGCCTCCGACCTGGGCAGCGCCTACGGCAGCGACGTGCCGCGCTTCGGCCGCCAGTACCTGATCCCGCGCCCGTTCGACCCGCGCCTGCTGGTGGAGCTGTCCAGCGCGGTGGCCCAGGCGGCGATGGACTCGGGCGTGGCCACCCGTCCGATCCAGGACATGAAGGCCTACCGCGACAAGCTGGCCCAGTTCGTCTACCGCACCAGCCTGATGATGAAGCCGGTGTTCGACCGCGCGCGTTCGGACCGCAAGCGCGTGGCCTATGCCGAGGGCGAGGAGGAAGTGGTGCTGCAGGCGGTGCAGCAGGTGGTGGACGAAGGCGTGGCCTTCCCGATCCTGATCGGCCGCCCGGCGGTGATCCAGTCACGCATCGAGCGCCTGGGCCTGCGCATGCGCCCGGGCATCGACTTCGAGATCACCAACCAGGACGACGACCCGCGCTTCAACGACTACTGGCAGCACTACCACGCCCTGACCGAACGCCAGGGCGTGACCGTGCAGGCGGCCAAGACCCTGATGCGCTCGCGCCCGACCCTGATCGGCGCGGTGATGGTCGCCCGCGGCGAGGCCGACGCCCTGCTTACCGGCGTGATCGGCCGCTTCCACAAGAAACTGGCCCACGTGCGCAGCGTGATCGGCCTGGACCCGGGCGTGCAGAGCACCTCGGCCATGACCGGCGTGCTCAACAGCCAGGGCGCCTGGTTCTTCGTGGACACCCATGTCCAGGACGAGCCTTCGGTCGAGCAGATCGCCGAAGCGACCCTGCAGGCCTCCTACCGCCTGAAGCTGTTCGGCATCGAGCCCAAGGTGGCGCTGCTGTCGCACAGCAACTTCGGCAGCCATGACACCCCGGGCGCGCAGAAGATGCGCAAGGTGCGCGAGCTGCTGCTCAAGCGCGCCCCGCGCCTGAACGTGGACGGCGAGATGCAGGGCGACAGCGCCTGGGACGAGCTGCTGCGGGCCAAGATCATGCCCAACAGCACCCTCAAGGGCCGCGCCAACCTGTTCGTGCTGCCCAACCTGGATGCGGCCAACATCGCCTACAACCTGGTGCGGGTGATGACCGAGGGCGTGGCCATCGGCCCGATCCTGATGGGCATCAGCAAGCCGGTGCACATCCTCACCACCAGCGCCACCCCGCGCCGGGTGCTGAACATGACCGCCATCGCCGCGGTCGACGCGCAGATCCGCCAGCAGCGGGAGGGTGGACGGCGGGGCTGATCGAGCTGGCCGTGGCCCAGCAGAGGCCACGGCCTTCCGGCAATCCGAAAATTCCTACAAGCAACTAAGGAATTGCTTAGTTGCTCGCCCCTGCGTGTGTCTACGATGGGTTGCAACGCACTGCTGACGGTCGTGGTGGGTTTTCGGTTGGCTGATTTGCTCGATTTCGAGGAGAAGGGGTAGGCAGGAATCAGGCAAGACTGACCCGTTTCAAGCGCGAAGTGCCATGTTTCCGTGCGCTCGTTGAGTCATCTTTGGTTTGCCCTAGGAAGGGCGGATCAATTCATGGAGGAACGAGAAATGCGTACGCTTGAAGCGCACGAAATCGAAAGTGTTTCGGGAGGGGTCAGGTTTATCCCCGCCGGTGCCCTGCTGGTCGCGTGGCTGTTCGAGAATCGCGGCGAGCTCCTGGTCATCCTGGAAGCGGCCCGTGCCGAGAACGCTCGTCTCAACGCTGAGCATTGAGGAGGCAGCCATGCGCGATCTTTCTTTCGAAGAAGTGATGATGGTGTCTGGCGCAGCCATGGAGATTGCCGATGACAATCGGCGTGCGAGCGTCGCACTGGGCGAAACCATCGGGGTCATCGTCCACGGCATGAACTCCTGGGAAAGCCGGGTGGGCGGACTGTTCGGGCCGGTCGGCGCCCTGCTCGGTGGCTACATCCACTACGCACGTTCTCACTGAGTCACGAGCTTCAAGCCGCCAACCCATTTGGGTTGGCGGCTTTATCCAAGGAGGTCGATCATGAAGCTTCGAACCATCGATTGGGTCATGATTCTGGTGCTCGCCGGCTTGTACTTCGCGTGGCCCCAGCGCGGTGAACTCATGGTGATTGCCGCCACGGCAAAGCAGGAGGCGGCACGATTGAGTGAAGAGTGCGGCTAAATCCCTCCGGATCGACGGGTTGTTGGCCAGTGTTGCCTGCACCTGGGTAGCGCGGTGAGGCGTGTATGCGCCTCAGTCGTCCTCATCCCCGTTGCCCTCGACCATCTTGCGCTGGATCGCATCGAGGTAGGCGTCAGCCTCGGCGACGGAGTTGAAGATGTCGCCCAGCGGCACCGCCTTGACCATGTCGAACACCTTCTGGATCTGCGGCTGCGGGTTGGCCACCAGGAACTTGCCGTGGCGCAGCGAGAGCAGCTTGCGCGCCTTGAAGATGGAGCGGATGCCGGCGCTGCTGATGTAGCTGAGCCCGGTCAGGTCCATGATCAGCGAGTTGAGCGTCGGCTCGCCGAGGATCGGGGCCAGGGCGGCGTCCAGCTCGGCGTAGGTGTGCGTGTCCAGCCTGCCTTCGATCGCGATCCGGCGGGTGCCATGGCGTTCGGGTTCGATGTCGATGCGCAACAGGCTCATGCAGACCTCTCCTTGTTGGGGGGCGGCATCCAGCCGCAGGGTGACACGCAGGATGTTGCAGCCGTCGGCGCGCTGGTACTCCACGCTGCTGGCCAGCTGCTGGACCAGATAGATGCCCAGGCCGCCGATCGGCCGCTCGTCGATATCGGCGTCCAGGTCGGGCATCGCCTGCCCGGTCGGGTCGAAGGGGCGGCCCCGGTCGCGGAACTCCAGCCACAGGCAGCGCTCCTCCACCCGCGCATGCATCTCCATCGGCGCGTCCTCGCTGACCGCGTGGGTTACCGCGTTGCTGGCCACTTCCTCGATGATCAGCCGCGCATCGTTACGCACCGGGACGTCGGCCCCGTGCAGGGCCAGCAGCGCATCGATGGCATCGGTCAGCTGCATTACATCGTCCGGGGTGTGGGCGATGCTGATATGCACCGAGGTGTCGCCCTGGGCACCGGCCGCGTGGGCCTGGGTGCGGTGGCTTCCATCGCTGCCACGGGCGATGGCCAGCACGGTGATGTCGTCCGAGGGCGGCGCGCCGGCGGCGAAGGCCTGCACGTCGGCCAGCACCCGCTGGCAGGCGCTGGCCGCGTCCAGCGGCGCGCCGGGCAGGGTGCGCAGGCGCTCCAGGCCATAGGCCTCCTGGTAGGTGTTGAAGGCTTCGGTCACGCCATCGGTATAGGCCAGCAGGCATTCGCCCGGCTCCAGCCGGCCGCGCCACAGCGGGAACTCGTCACTGACCTCGAAGCCCAGCGGCGGGCCGTTTTCCAGCTCCAGCACGTTCATCTGGCCATGGGTATCGATGCGCAGCGGCGGCTCGTGGCCGGCGCTGGCCAGGGCCAGCTCGCCGGTACGCACGTCGATGCAGCCGCACAGCACGGTGGCGAACATGCAGGTCTCGTTGCCCTGGGCCAGGCGGCGCGAGGCCTCGGCCAGGGCCTGGGTGGGCGTGGCCGCGGCCTGGATCGCCACCTCCAGCACGGTCACCGCGCGGGCCATGAACAGCGCCGCCGGCACGCCCTTGTCCGAGACGTCGCCAATCACGAACCACAGCCCGGATTCGCGCTCGATGAAGTTGTAGAAGTCCCCGCCCACCACCTTGGCCGGTTCCAGCAGGGCGCTGGCCTCCAGCCGCTCGTCGCCGCCGCTGCCCAGGCGGCGGGCCTCGGGCAGCATCGCCCGCTGGATGTCGCGGGCGATGGCCAGCTCGCTTTCCAGCTTCTGCCGGGCCGCGCCCATGCGCTCGATCTCCTCCATCTGCTGGCGGATCTCCTGGCGGGCCTGTTCCAGCGTGCGCGCCAGCAGGCCCACCTCGTCGCGGCGCTGCTGGTGCGGCAGGGCGGTGGGATCGTGGCCGGCGATGGCCTTCACCGCCGAGCGCGCCAGCTGCTCCACCGGCCGGCTGATCTGCCGCGCCAGCCGGCGCACGGCGATGGTGCCCAGCACGGTCAGCAGCAGGCTGGTGCCGACCAGGATCTCCAGGGCGCGGTTGAAGTGCTGCATCACCTCGCCATAGGTCTGGCTGAGCAGCAGCACCCAGCCGGTATTGCCCACCGGCTCGACCACCGTATAGCGCACCATCCCGCGGTCCGACCCGGCGTCGGCGCGGCCCTCGCTGCGGTAGGCGCGCGCGGCCTCCAGAGCCCAGTCCAGGTCCTTGCGGCCGGATCGCCGCAGGTAGTCCTCCAGGCTGTGCTCCAGGGCGATGCCGGGGATGGAGCTGTAGGCGATGGTCCCGGCCGGGGCCAGCAGGGTGGCCTGGGTGTCCGGGCGCTTGCCCAGCTCGGCGATGGGGTGGACCAGGTTGGCCAGCTTCATGTCCAGGCTGACCATGCCCTGGGCCGGCGGGCGCAGCTTCTGGTTGTAGGTGACCATCCACACATCGCCGGCGGTCTCGCTGAAGCGTGGCTCCGACCACCAGCCCGCGTCGCTGGCCAGGGTGCGCTGGTACCAGTCCTGGGCCAGGTAGTCGTAGTCGGTACGGTCGAAATCGCGGGCGCGGTTGCGCTCGCCCAGGTACACCGTGTACGGCTCCTGCCCCGCTGCGCGCGGACGCAGGGCCACCAGGGTGCCCGAGGCCCCCGGCACCGCCTGGTGGGCGGCGCGCTGGATCCAGCGCAGCTGGTTGCGGTCCAGCCCCGGCGCACTGGCGGTGCGCGCCAGCTGCTGGGTGGCCACGGTGATGCTGCGCAGGTTCTCGGCCAGGCCGCGGGCGCTGGCCTGGGCCATGTCGCGGGTCTCGGCCTGGGCGTTGCCCAGGATCTCCCGGCGCAGGTACCAGGCCGTGGCCAGGGTCACGCCCAGCATGAACACCAGGGTGATCAGCCCGGAGGCCAGGGCGATGCGGGTGCGCAGGCTGTACAGCCAGCCGACCCGTTGGCCGCCCGTCGGTGACGTGCCTGGCAACCCCCTGGCGGTCTCCATGCCCGCTCCCCTTGCGGTCCCGGGGCCGATCATACGCAGGTGGACCGCGGCGGGAACCGGCCCGTCTTCACATCCTGACAGGCGGCTTCAGGGCCGACCCGGGCTACGCGGTTTCGGTGGCAACCAAATTCGTCCTGCGCCACTTGCACCGGCGCGGTGCAGGAAGTGGCTCCGGGGCCGGAAATTCCCGCCTTTTTGTGCGATGCAAAAACATGGCGGGTATGCCTGCAACACCTACCTTGCATACGTATCCGTAGCGAAGCGGGCAGGGGGGTGCTTGCGTTAAACTCGACGGTCCTACGAATAAGAACAGCCGCCGACCCCTGCGTGCGGCAACGGGAGTGATATGAATTGGCTTAACGAAGTCCTCCAGAACGATCCGGATCCGGCGGAGACCCGGGAGTGGATCGAGTCGCTGAAGGCGGTCATCGACCGCGACGGCCCGGAGCGTGCACACGCCCTGCTGGAGGACATGGTCGAGCTGACCCGCCGCTCCGGCGCGTTCCTGCCGTTCTCGCCCACCACCGAGTACATCAACACCATCCCGCCGCACCAGGAGGCCAAGAGCCCCGGCGACGCGGACCTGGAATGGCGCATCCGCTCCATCATCCGCTGGAACGCCATGGCCACCGTGGTGCGGGCCAACCGCAAGCCGGGTGACCTGGGCGGCCACATCGCCTCCTTCGCCTCGGCCGCGACCCTGTACGACGTGGGCTTCAACCACTTCTGGCGCGCCCCGTCGGACAAGTACCCCGGCGACCTGCTCTACATCCAGGGCCACAGCGCCCCGGGCATCTACGCCCGCTCCTTCCTGGAAGGGCGGATCAGCGAGAGCCAGCTGGACAACTTCCGCATGGAAGTGGACGGCCGCGGCATCTCCTCCTACCCGCACCCCTGGCTGATGCCGGACTACTGGCAGACCCCGACCGTGTCCATGGGCCTGGGCCCGCTGGGCGCGATCTACCAGGCCCAGTTCATGAAGTACCTGGAGCATCGCGGCCTGATCGAGCCGTCCGACCGCAAGGTCTGGTGCTTCATCGGCGACGGTGAATCCGACGAGCCGGAGACCCTGGGCGCCATCGCCCTGGCCGGCCGCGAGGGCCTGGACAACCTGATCTTCGTGGTCAACTGCAACCTGCAGCGCCTGGACGGCCCGGTGCGCGGCAA
>Ga0182792_1001356_pt1 | contig 20120 bp, 18 predicted proteins | sample Passage237B_FD_130497 | JGI IMG/M metagenome (GOLD analysis project Ga0182792, IMG submission 130497) | Cellulose adapted compost microbial communities from Newby Island Compost Facility, Milpitas, CA, USA - Passage2 37B (version 2) (version 2) ...
ATCTGTTATTGTCTCGCCACCGGGGGCTGGAGAAAGTGAACTATGTCCCGGCATTTTGTCGCCAATTACCATCAGAACTTCTTTTTCCCCTGGGTTGAGCGCGGGCGTGTGCATCCCATGTACACCTACGTGAAGCGGTCTCTGCCTCACCGGGTGATCCGCCGTCTCATGGGCAAGCGGGAGTTCAACTACGACTTCGCCCCGTGGTACGAGGCCCTGGAGCGGGGCGAGATGGTGGTCATTCAGGACCGGGCGATCAAAAACGACCAGTCGCTTCATCGCCTGTACAAGTATCGGGATCAGATCCGCATCTTTACGTGGGATACGCTTGAGTCGGCGCAGGACCTGGCCGTGCGCTTCAAGGACCGTTTCGAGGTCTACACGCATGACCGCAGCGATCACCGCCGTTATGGCCTGGCGTTTCAGACCACGTTCTTCCAGCCCGCGCCGAATCTGACGCCCCATCCACAGCGCTACGACCTGGTGTTTCTGGGGGCCACCAAGAACAGGCTGCCTCTTATTGAGCAGTGCTATCTGAATCTCAAGGATCAGATCAATGCGATGTTCTATGTGCGTGCGCCCCAGTCGCTGTCGCAGGATGCCACACCTGTTCCGCTGCAGCGTGACCTGCTCGATTACGGGCCATATCTGCAGTATGTGATGTCCTCGCGGGGGATTCTGGAGATTCTCCAGCCCGGGCAGGACTCGCTGACGCTGCGCGTGATGGAGTCGCTTTTCTATCAGAAGAAGCTCATCACGACCTATCAGAACATCGTGCACGAGGATTTCTACAACCCGCAGAACATCATGGTCATTCAAGGCCCGGATGATCTGAAGTCCTCAAAGGTGCGCGATTTCCTCTACAGCGATTATGTTCCGGTCGATCCACAGCTGGTGGACCGTTACCGGTTTGATCAGTGGATCAAACGGTTCTGAGGGGGAGATCAGCCTCTTCTTCATCAGCCTGATTGCCACTTATGTCCTGCCCGCGAAAGCAGGCATCCACTGATCCTGCCTGGAACGGTGAATTGAATCCCGCTCGCGAGAGAATAACGAAAGGGAATTGAGGGGGGCGACCACCTTCAACTTCTCTGCCTCATTAACAACCTTCCAAAACAAAAAAACCGGACGCATGGTCCGGTTTTCGTGTAGTCGTTGGGGTGCACCCGTCGGCTCAGCGGTCGCGGAGCTTGGCGAGCAGTCGCAGGATTTCCAGGTACAGCCAGACCAGCGTCACCAGCAGGGCGAAGGCACCGTACCACTCCATGTGGCGAGGCAGGCCGGCTTCGGCGCCCTTTTCGATGAAGTCGAAGTCCAGCAGCAGATTGGCGGCAGCAATCACCACCACCACCACGCTGAAGCCGATACCGATCGGCCCGCTGCCATGGATGTAGGGAATCTCAATGCTGAAGAAGCCCAGAATGAAGGTGGCCAGGTAAAGCAGTGCGATAGCGCCCGTGGCCATCAGGATCCCGGCGCGGAACTTGTCGGTCACGCGGACGATGCGGGTGGTAAAGAGCATGAGCATGACCATCAGCGTTCCGAAGGTCAGGCCGATGGCCGGTGCAACGATGCCCGGATACTTGAGCTCGAAGAACGCCGACACACCACCCAGGAACAGGCCCTCGGCCAGCGCGTAGAGCGGAGCAGTGATCGGAGCTGCCTTCTGAGCGAAGGCGGTGATCAGCCCAAGCACCACGCCACCAATCAGCCCGCCGATCATCCACGGCATTGCGGCGCTGATGGCCGCGCTGACAGCCTGCTCAGCCGTCAGGCCCGGCGTGTGGAATGCGGTGTAGAAGCGATACCAGACAAAGATCGCCGTGGCCATGGCCATGGCGGTGAGCAGGGCAGTCTTGTAGATCGTGCCCTGAACGGTCATCGCCTGCGCCGGGCTGGCGACGACTTCGCTGGTGTTGAAGAAGTTCTGGTTGAAAGCAGGATTCGCGGTTCTAAATGCCATAGTGGTTCTTTGCCCCGGATGATTCAAAACAGAAGGTGATTAGAAAGTAACGTTGCGGGAAGTTTACAGAAGATGATCGGCTTCGGCCAGAAAGCCTTTGAAAAGCCGGCGATGCTCTTCTTCATCGCCCTTGAGGGTGATGCACAGGTCCTGCGTCACCGGGTCGACGCCCTCACAGAGTTCGATGATCTTCTGGTACTGATCGACGGCGCCCTGTTCGGCTTCGATCACGCCGCGGATCACAGATTTGACGTCCACCGATTTTTCAGGCGGCTGAAGATAGCTCTGCTCCATCTTCAGCTCCATTGAGCCGGGCATGCGGCCTTCAAGCACCTTGATACGGTTGGCCAGCAGGCGCGCGTGGCCGAGTTCCTCGGTCACTTCCGCCGCCAGGCTGTCCTTGATGTGCTTGGCGCGAATGCCATCGAGCCACACCGAGTTGGCCAGGTAATTGATGACCGTTTCCAGCTCCATGTTGTAGCTGCGGCGCAGCTCACGGATGATCTTGTCCCTGACATCTGCATGCTTGTCAGACTTCGATTCCTTGTTGGCTTTCTTTGATTTGTCTTTGGACATGCCGAGCCTTTCATTAGTGGATTGAATCTGTCTGCATGAAATGGTTGGTCCTGACTCGCTTCTGATTATAAGCATCTGCCTGCCTGGCCAACCCCTGACGCGTGATTATTCAGAGCATAGAGTGATCGGGCATTGTGAGCAGGCGGGGGATTCCTGAGGGCGATTCGCCTTTTCTTTAGATTTATTCTAAAATAGGTCCGTTCGTTCAATGGACTGCATCAACCTGATTTTCATCTAGAGACTGGAGATTCGTTCATGCCCGTGACGCCGCCTATTGCTCCTGACAAGGCTCCCGCTTCGACCCAGGCGATCTACGATCGCATCAAGGAAACCATCGGTAAGGGTGAAGTTCCGGTGGGCTATCAGATGATGGGGCATGTGGACTCGTTCCTGCAGGACAGCTACATGAACGCCCGCAAGTTCATCCACGAAGGCTCGGACCTGCTGGACCGCAAGACCCGCGAAGCCCTCGCCCTGGCCACCAGCAGCGCCCAGAACTGCGTGCACTGTGTGCGCTCGCATGCCAAGACCGCCGTGGCTGAAGGCTGGACCGAACAGCAGGTCGCTGAGATCCTGGCGGTCACGGCCACCTGTGCGATGTACAACAACTACTACAAGTTCAAAGACCTGGCCGGCGACTCGACGTTTGAAGGTTTCTCCGTTGGCCTGCGTGCTCACACTTTCCTCAAGACCAGCCTGGATGAGAAGCTGGTGGAACTGATCAACATCGTGGTCAGCAACATCAATGGCTGCCTCAAGTGCACCTCCGGTCACGTGCAGAAGGCGCTCAAGCTCGGTCTGACGCATGAGCAGATCGACGAAGCCATCAAGGTCTCGGCGACGATGACGGCGTTCAACACCTACCATCGCACGCAGTAATCACGACCGGACAGTTTTGAAATCTGACAACACCCGGATACCTCGCGTCCGGGTGTTGTTTTTTTTGTTGGGGGATGGGAGTGGGGAAAGAAAAACCCAGCCATGCAATGGCTGGGTTTTGAGTGGATCGGGAAGGAAAATTAAGCGTTATTCGGCGCTGCCCGGAGAGAGGATGTCGAGTTTGGTGACATCGACCACGCGGAGCTTGAGCGCCGTGTCGTAGCGGGTGGTGCCCTGGATGCCCACGGTGTTACCCAGAGCCCTGGCGGCGTCGAAGGTATCGCTGGCGCGGATGTAGGCGATGGTGCGGCCTTCACCGGCGTTGACCAGACGATACAGGCGAGGCAGCGTCACACCGTCGTACACGCTGCTGGCCAGCAGCATGCCCACGGCGTCGTACTGCGTCTGAGCTGCAGGCGGGGGAACCGTCAGGCGGGTGGTGCTGGTCTTGACCTGTTCACGAGCGCCACGCAGTTCGGCGATGGCCTTGGACAGCGCGATGTTGCGATCAATCTGGCTGATGCGGGCGATACGCACGCGATGGTCGCCGGGGGTCAGCGTCACATCGTTTTCCAGCCCTTCGTACTGCTTGCGCAGCGCTTCGAGAGGCTGCTGTTCGATGGGCTTCTTCTGTGCTTCGATGAACAGCTGTTCCACCGCATTGAGATTGGGCGACACGACCGTGAAAGTCTGAACCTTCACAGGTTCTTCGGTGGTTTCAACCGCAGGGGCAGGCGTGGGAACCGCAGCGGTCTGCTCGGGAGCAGGAGCAGGCGTCGGGGCTGCTTCGGTGCTGGGCTCTACAGCAGGGGCTGCAGGCTGCTGAGGCTCAACTGCGGGAGTCTGAGCAACCTGAGGCTGCTGCGGAGCGGGAGCACGGGGTTCCTGGACAACCGGTTCAGGCTGAGCGGGAACCTGGGGCGTCTGCTGGGCAGGAGCCGGGGCCTGAGCGGCGGGCTGCTGAGGAGCAGGAGTCTGCTCAGGCTGAGCCGGAGCAGGGGCGGGCGTTGGAGCAGGCTGAGCTTCGGGAGCCTTGGGCTGAGCGGGGGCGGGAGCCGGGGTCGCAGCGGCCGGGGCGGTGACATCCGTCGCCGGCGTCACATGCTGGGTCTGCACGTAGACGAAAGCGCCCTGAGGCGGCTCGATCTTGAAGAAGCTGCCATCGGTGCCCACGATCTTGACCACTTCACCAGCCAGCAGGTCGAGCTGACGGCGGTAGCTTTCGCCCGGGCCATTGATGCTTGCGGCGTAGGCGGGAATACGGGAGCGAACCGTTCCCGTGCTGCCATCGCCACGCACATCGACATAACCCTGCGAGACATACGTATAGGTTCCCGCCGGCGGGCTGATCTTGTACCAGTCGGCGATGCGCTCGGTGACGGTGACCTTCGAGCCCTTGGTGGCTTGGCCGACGATGTAGTAGACGGTGCCAGCGCCGGCGCGGAGGGTGACATCATCCTGATTGATGACGCCTTCAAAGGGCACTTCCTGGGCCCTGGCCTGCGAGGTGGCATAGAACAGACCCGACACGACCATCATCATCGCCAGCCATGGCGAGAGCATAATGCTGCGCTTCATTGTGCGATCCTCCTGTTCAGGCCCCGAAGCGGACCTGGCGATCGGTTACTGGCCTCAATCATACCCTACTGGATCAGGCCATGTTGACCATCATCATGTTAACCCGTGAGGGCTAGGTGTTAAAGTAGGCCCGTCTGGATGGTTTATGCCGTTGAAAGTTGAGATAAGGAAGTTTTTATCGGCTCTATCCAGATCAAGTCACCTCGCCAAAAGACCGATTCACGCTCAACGCCGTGTCTGTATCAGGTGATGCAGCAGGTGTCCGCCAGGGATGAATCGCATGCTGGTCAAGCCAATGGCATTGATTCTTCACGATCAGCCGCAGGTCGTGCGCACGCTGGAGTATCTCGTGCGTACCACAGGCGTGCTCGGAACGTGTACGGGAATCGATCTGGCCCAGGCCTTTGAGCAGATTCAACAGCACCCGGTGGCACTGGTCATGCTCGACACCTGCCGGATGGACCCCGTCCAGGCCGCGCAGGCGTGTGCATCGATCAGACAGGCGTGGGCTCATGAACACACAGACGACAACAGCCGGGGGCAGTCAGTCAACTCGCCCCGCAGGCAGATCTGGTTCATCACGAACCGGGCCTCTTCGATTGATCTTGAAGATGCCCGCGAACTGGGGGCTGATCGCATCCTGACGATGCCCTTTGATCCTGATCTGGTCCAGCAGCTGGTCTGGGAACTTGGGCGTCAATGGAACGGACCGCTGGCCAAGGCCAGCTAGTGATTGCAGTTGTTCAGTGGCGGAGGTAGTGGGGTGACCGGACGCGCTGTTCGCGTGTCACCGACACTGCCCGGAAAGGGGTGACGCCAATGTCTATTGGCGCGGGGGCCGATCTTCGATTGACTGAACCAATGCCAGGCGCGATCGCCGCGCCCGACCAGCCAATGGATCGGGCGCTGTGGATGAACAAGCTCAAGGCGCTGGGACGTGTGGAGAAGGAGCGCACGCTCGAGAGCATTTCCACGCTCTCGCTGCCTTGCCTGTTTCCTTCGATCCGTAAGAACGTCAGGCAGTCGCTTTCAACACTTCAGGCCACGCCTGAATACACCCATGAGCTGCTCTTTGAAGAGCCAGCCCTGGGCCCGGCTGTGCTGGGCATGGCCAACAATAAATCGCCGCGTGAAACCATTCTCGACCTGCAGGAAGCCATCCGCCGGGTCGGGCAGCGTGGCATTGAAGACGTCATTGATCTGGTCGAAATGGATGCGCCGCCTGTCAGTGCCCTGGCCAGACCCTGGCTGGTGAACTGGTGGTGTCACGCCATGGCCGTGTCGCAGTTCGCGGGCGTGCTGAGCATTGCTCAAGGCGTTGATCCCGCTGCGGCCCGCGTGGCCGGGCTGATTCACGATCTGGGGCGATTCGTCCTGCTCTCCAGCCGCTTCGCCAATAAGCTGGTGTCCCTCTACGAAGTGAGCCATCGGCTGACGTTTGCCACCACCATGGCGGAAACCTCGCTGCTGGGCCTGGACCACCGCCAGGCCGGGGCGATGTACTGCAGCCGACTCGGATTGCCTGCTTACGTCAGGCAGGTCTGCGAAACGCACGATCTGGATGACGCCATGCGCGATCAGCTGCCTGAGAGTGATCAGAAGATCACCGCAGTGGTGACTGCCGCCAATGAACTGGCCAAAGCCGTGGGCATCGGATCACTGCCAGGCGATGAAATCAATCCGCTGCCTGCCTGCATGGTCCAGGCCGCTACTGAACTGAGCGTATCGCTGGAAAGTGCGCTGGCGGAAATCCAGACCCTCTGCTACTGGCGCGTGGGGCATAGTGGCGTTGCGCCTCTGCCCGAACTGGCGCAGCTGCGAGGCCGACTGGTCGTGCTGGTCACCTCCAGCGCCGGACCGTGGAACCCCATCCGCAGGCTGCTGGTTCGCGCCGGGGCCCGCGTGAGCTGGTTCACCGATGTGAAGGAAGTCATTGAAGCTCGCCCGATGAGCGATGTCATGCTGCTGGATTACTGCGACGCGAGCCTGCATCTGACGATGCCCGCCATCTGCAGACTCGGCGCGATGGACTGCTTCCGCGATGTGCCCAAGATGCTGCTGGCCCGCCGCACTGAAGACCCGCAGGGGCGCGTGGACCAGGCGAATCTGGATATCCGCGTGTTCCCCACGCCTGTCCGCTCGCTGGCACTGCTGCAGGCGATCCGTGAACTGACAGATTGATCGATTGATTGACGTCAGGCCTTGCGCTGCTGATCTTTCAGCAGGGTTTCGAGCTGCAGAACGAATGCTTCGAGATTGTTGAAGCGGTCGCGCAGCCTAGGCAGATCGGCGTGCGATGCCAGCATCGATCGCACGGGATGCATCGCCGCATTGCGCAGCGTGATCAGGTGGCTCGTGGCCTGGTCGAACGCACTGCGGGTGCGATGGCCAAGCTGCAGCCTCAGTTCGTCGAGATTGCGACAGATCAACAGCAGATCGGTCAGCTCTGCGCCTTCCAGCGGCGTCAGGTCCACCCGCTGGCGGCGGGAGACTTCATATCGCCCCAGAATGTTGACCTGCCTCTGTTCAGGCAGATGACGCAGCCAGTCGAACATCTCCAGCTGATGCTGCTGAATGTGGAGCGTCAGCAGTCGCACCAGCCCGATTTCGAGCGCTGACAGCCACAGGTAGAAGAACACGCGCGACGGATGGCGGTTGAAGTCGGCGTAGTGAAGCAGCCCGATGATCTGATTCTCCTGCTCGCCTCGCACCAGCAGGGCACGCTGATCCACCAGCGCATCCATCGCTTCAGACAGCGTGGCATCCCACCGCAGCGTGGTGGCAGGGGACAGCGGCGTCATGACCTGGCGTACCTGCGCTATTTCGCCTGCAGCTTCCAGCGCATCGCGCGTGACCAGACCGATGATGGTCTGCCCATCCCCAGCCAGCACAGGCAGCTGATCGAACTGCTGATCCATCAGCGCCAGTGCGGCGTGAGGGGCCACATCACCCCGCACGCCAACCAGCTCACTGGCCGGCGTCATGAGGTGACGCACCGACAGGCTCTGCGTCAGTTCACGCAGACAGCCCTGACCGGCGATATCGGTCAACGGAGACGACTGGCATGGACCGGATGGCTTCAAAGCAGGCTCACAGAAGCAGGAGTTACCTCTGTCATTATCAGCCGGCTTTCGAGCGGGTCAATGATGTTGGATAGATGATGTCTGATAAACCAGACCGGGGATGGCAGGTTTATCCGTCTGGCGATGCGGAGGGTATGCAGTGGTGATCCATTCCGGTAAATGCTGATTATCCATCTCGTCATCCCCGCGAAAGCAGGCATGCTGGCAGGGGGGAGCCAGACGCAGATGGAAAGTCGAAAAATCAACGCGTGCGAACAGCGGAGTCATCCTTGCTTCGCCGCCACCCTCATCACATCACCATCCGCCACTCACCCCTGTCCGCGCTGGCGATACGCCGCGGGGCTCGAGCCCATCTCGCGCGTGAAACTGCGACTGAAGGCCGACAGGGTCGTGAAGCCGCACGCCTGGGCGATCTGGCTCATGCTGCGGTTGGTGGTGTCGATCAGCGATGCGGCGTAGATGCACTTGGATCGGCGGATGTAATGCCCTAGGCTCACGCCCATCTCCTGCTTGAAGAGGTGACGCAGGTGGCTGGGGGAGATGTCAATATCGTCGGCCAGATCGTCGATGCTCACCGGCTCATTCAGGTGCTGGCGCAGATAGCGACCGACTTCCTGAATCACACGCCGATTCTCACTCGTGACGGCCGGTGCGGATCGGCGGGCAGGCTCTTCATGTTCCACCCCCTTGAGCAGTACCTGCAGCAGCATGGCCAGTTCCAGTGCCATCTCATTGCGATCGGCCAGAGGCAGTGTCGTCTGAGGGTCCTGGGGCATCCGCTGGCAGAGTCGAGTGGCGTGATCGATCGCCGCCTGAGGCAATGCGAAGGTCCGCTGACGCAGCGGCGCCAGCATGGTGTCGTCCTGCATTTCAAAGGTGAAGAACAGTCTGCGGGGCGTGGACTGGCCATGGTCGGGATAGTGATGGTGCTGGTAGGGGAACACCAGAATCCCGCTGCCTGCGGGCATGTCCATGACCTGCCCGTCCAAAGCCAGCGTGCCTTCCTGTCCCAGGTTCAGCAGCAGCAGGTGGCGGTAATGGCAGGAGACGGAGGTAAGCCTGCTCTGGCGGTAGAACGCCAGAATATTAGTGGGAAGAGGCAGAGCGCCGGGCTGCTGGCCATGGTAATAATTCGTGGGTGTGGGCAGCGTCTGGGCGGCGTGGATCAAGGAGGCAAGGTGGGCGGAATGTCCATCGCCACCGGCCGACGCAGACGTCGGCGGAACTGTCAAATCTTTCGGCGAATTGGCGATTTCACGCTTGGCCATCACGCATTACGATCGTACCAGAGTCAAAGACTGACTGCCCGTTCTCAGGGCAGTTTAACTTTTTGTCCTTCAATGGGAGTTTCGCATGAGTGCTGTGGGTATTGGTCTGATCGGCTGTGGTCTGCGAGTTCAGGGCATGGCCAAGCGTCTGCTTTCGGTCGCCGGCGACAAGGTCAAGATTGTGGGCCTGCACGACGTTTCGCCCAAATCCATTGCCCAGGCCAAGGAAAAGCTCGAAATTCCCGATGCGAAGGTTCACGATTCCGTGGCTTCGCTGGTGAACGATCCGCAGATCAAGTGGGTGATGATCGGTTCGTGGAACTGCTACCACCGCGAACACGCCGTGGCCGCGATGGAAGCGGGCAAGGACGTGTTCTGCGAAAAGCCCATGGCCACCACGCTTGAAGACTGTCTGGCCATCCGCGATGCCCAGCAGCGCACGGGCAGGCGGTTCTTCCTGGGCTTTACGCTCCGCTACTCGCCGCTGTATCGTCGGGTGAAGGAAGTGGTCGAAGCCGGAACCATCGGCCGCATCCTCAGCCTGGAATTCAACGAAACCCTGGGCTTCAACCATGGCGGCTACATCCACCAGAACTGGCGCCGCCTGCGTTCCAACGCTGGTACCCATCTGCTGGAGAAGTGCTGCCACGATATCGACATCGTTGACAGCCTGGTCAAGAGCCCGATCCGTCTGGCGGCCAGCTTCGGCGGTTGTGACTTCTTCAAGCCCGAAAACGCCTACCACGCCGACCGCATCGGTCCCAATAAGGACGGCGTGCCTGCCTTCCAGAACATGGGCAATGCGTCGGAATCGCCGTTCCGCACCGACAAGGATATTGTCGACAACCAGGTGGCCATCATCACCTACGCCAACGGCATCCGCGCCACGTTCCACACCAACTGTCTGTCGGCTCTGCCTGAACGCAGGCTCTACATCCAGGGCACGGAAGGCACGCTTCGCGCCAACGCCGTTCCGCTGGTGGTCAAGCATGACGACCCGGCCATCCCCACGCAGAGCGTGCTGCGCATGGAAGTCCGCCGCATCGGCTGGGAAACGGAAACCGAAGTGACGGATATCGTCGTCGGTGGCGGTCACGGCGGCAGCGACAACGTGCTGATCGACCATCTGGCTGAGTGCATCCTCAAGGGCACCGAGCCCATCACCGGCGTGAACGAAGGTCTGCGCTCGGCCATCAACTGCTTTGGTATCGACCAGGCGATGGATGAACAGCGCGTGGTCGACCTGACCCCGGTCTGGGAACAGGTGGGCATGCCGCTGGATCAGCCCGCGCTGGCCAGGGCCTGATACTCGTCTGAACAGTTCGTCATTCACGCCGCTGGCAGGTAAGCTGTCAGCGGCTTTTTCATAGATACAGGAACCGTGGGATGAAAAGCATCTATCTGATGACCGATCTGGAAGGCGTAGCCGGGGTGGTGGCCTTCGAGGAACACACCTATCCCACCGCCAAACATTACGAACATGCCAAGAAGCTGCTCACCGCCGAGATCAACGCGGCGGTTGAAGGTCTGTTGTCGGAAGGCGTGGATGACATCCTGGTGGTGGATGGTCACGGGCCGGGGGGTATCTGGTTTGAAGACCTGCATCCCGAAGCCAAGCTGCTCCATGGCAGGCCCATCACGGGGCAGATCATGCGTCAGCCCATGGAGCGATACGACGCCGTGGCGCTGCTGGGCCAGCATGCGATGGCCGGGGTGAGCACGAGCAATCTGAGCCATACGCAGAACAGCCGCGCCATCGACTACTTCAAGCTCAACGGCCGACCCATTGGCGAGATCGCCCAATTGGCCCTCTACGCCGGCGCTCTGGGCAAGCCGATGATCTTCCTCACCGGCGAAGTCGACGCGTGCAAGGAAGCCGAAGAAGTGATCCCGGGCATCACCACCATCAGTGTGAAGCAGGGGCTGGGGCGCTGCTCGGCCATCACGATTTCGGCGCAGAAGTCACGCCAGCTGATTCGTGAAGGCGTGGCGCAGGCCGTGCGGTTGCATCGCGCGAACCCGATCCAGCCGCTGGTGTGGCCGGGGCCCTATACACTCGAAAAACGCTTCTACAGCACGCACGAAGCCGACAACGCCATGATGCTGCCCGGCTACGAACGCATCGATGGCCAGACTGTGCGCGTCCGCGGTGATGACATCCGCGATGTGATCTATCGCTGAGCAGGAACGTTGCTTTACGGGTCAGTCTGACAGGCCCAGCAGTGTCAGCGCATCGCGATGGATCATGTGTTCGATTTCCTCGGTCCTGAGCCGAGGCATCGCTGAGCCTTCGAGCATGTTGTTAAGTGAACGCAGCCCGGCGAGGGTGTCATTCACAGTCGTGAAGGGATAGTCCGTCCCGAAAAGCAGCTTGCGCCACACGCCATATTCCTGCACGAGCATCAGGCTCTGATACAGCTGGAACGGGCGGTAGTAAAGCGCACTGACATCAGCATACACATGCGGATGCTTGCGGATGACGGCTACGCACTCGCCTTCGTAGGGGTGGCCCAGATGCGCCAGGATGATGCGACATTCCGGGAACCGCATGGCCACCGGGTCCAGATGGCGAGGCAGTGTGCAGTCCAGCGGAGCCTGCGAAATGAAGGTGGTTCCCGTATGAAGCAGCACAGGCAGTTTGTTCGCCTGGGCGTAGGCCCACAGCGCATCAAACTGCCTGTCCTGCGGATAAAACCCGCTGTACATGGGCATGAGCTTGATCCCGCGCAGCCCCAGTTCCTGGTGGCCCTGTCTGAGCTGGTATTCCCAGTTGGGCTCGGTGGGATCGAGCGATAGAAAACCGATCAGATGCTCCGGGTCCTGCTGCACGTAGCTGGCCACGTATTCATCGGGCACCCACAGATCGCTGAGCCTGGCTTTGCCACCGAACACGATGGTCTTCGTGTCGGAAGGGCAGTTGACGCGGTAATGCTCATAGTGCACGTCCAGGGCGACAGCAGCACCGCCTCGGGCGCGACTGGCCTGATCGCGAAAGTTCTGACCGAAGTGGTCAGGATACGCCCAGGCATGACTATGAACGTCGATGATCATTCAGCCAGCCCCCTTTGGCAGAACGTCGGAATCAGGCTTTGCCCACGGCGGCTTTGAGCCTGTCGAACAGACGATCCACTTCAGCGCGGGTTTCGTCGTCGAGCTTGTAGCCCACCGGGCCGCGCACGACGGTGTTCTTGAACACACCCTGCTTCACCAGCAGATGCTTTTCGATTGCCAGGAAGGCATCGAGGCTGGTCTGCATGGTGACGAGCGTGGTGAGCACCGGCCAGATGCGGTAGACGGCGGCTTCGTCCTTGTTTTCAAGGGCATTCCACAAGGCGACGACTGCCCAGACCAGTTCGCCGCCGGGCATGGTTCCGACGATGCCACGACGGTGGCTGTCGACCAGCGCCAGGCCGCCCGTGCCTTCGAAGATCTTCGCCTGCCCCTTAGTGGCGTCGCGCAGTTCGCTGAGCTTGGGGCCGATGGGCGTGGCTTCAGGCTTGAAGAGCACGCGATCTGCGCCGTGGTCGAGCATCAGCTGAGCCTGCAGGGCGATGGGCATGGGCTTGCCCACGTAGCCCGAGGCATCCTGAACGATGACCGGGATCGAGATGGCTTCGATGATGCGCTTGTAATAGCGATACAGCTCCGCTTCGCCCACTGCGGTGGCCACGGGGGGAATGACCATGACCGCATCGGCGCCATGATCCTGCGCGTGCTTGGCCAGATTGATGGCGGTGAGCGTTGATTCCGCGCCCACGCTGATGGTCACGCTGCCACGCTGACCACCAAACCTGCAGGCCAGCTCGGCCAGCTGTTTGCGTTCCTCAGTGCTGAATCGCAGCGTCTCAGAGACCATGGCCATCACGACGCCATCGGCGCCCTGGTCATAGATCCAGTTGAGATGTTTTTCCAGCGTGGCTGCGTCGATGGTTTCATCTTCATGCAGCGGCGTCTGAAAAACAGGAAGCACCCCGGTCAGTTTCTTGCTCATACGATCAGGCCTCGTGCATCAATGGGAAGCTGCTCCAGCTGTCCATCCTCATGGAGCAGCCAGGCATTGTTATGGAGATTCACACACGGACAGACGTGATTCATGACGATCTGGATGCGGTCGCCAAGCAGAGGGCGCTGCTCGCAGTGGGTCAGATCGATCTGGCCATGTTCCTCGCTCAGGCGCGTCACCTTGGCATCGGGATAGTTGATCACCGTGCCAAAGCCGCCATTCATCGGATCGCGGAAGTAGCGGTCGGCCGTGAGGGTCTTATTGCCCGCATCGACGACACACTGATTGGGCACCGCCGTGCTGATGACGGTGGTGAGCACCGTGGCCGCACATTCATCCAGCGAGCACCAGCCACCGCGGTAGGTGTTGGTGTCGTTGAAGATGTTGGTCCCGGGACGGATTTCGGTGTACTGCGGAATCAGGTGCGACTGGTACGCAGTGGGGCTGGAACCGCCCGACACGATTTCCGCCTGCAGGCCTGACCTGGCATAAAGGTCCAGCGTGGCCTGGAGGATATCTGAGACGGTCTTGAGCGCCGCAGGCTGCTCGGCGGTGGGCATGCTCAGATGGCCGGGGTAGCAGAACAGCCCATCAAGACGAACACCCAGGGTGCGATCGGCGTGCTGCGCCAGTTCGAGTGCTTCTTCAGGCGTCTGAACGCCGGTGCGGTGCATGCCCACGTCGATGTCAGGCAGGATGCCGATGGTCGTGCCCTTGGATCGCGCCGCTGCAGCCAGGGCATCGATAGCCTGACGCGAGTCGACCGCGACGCGCATGGTGTGCGTGCGGGCCAGCTCGGCCACGCGCGGGGCGCGGACCGGGTCGAGCGCCGGATACGCCAGCAGCAGGTCGTTGGTTTCGTTGGCCATCACATCGGCTTCGCCGACCTTGGCAACCGTCAGACCCTTTGAGCCGGCTTCCACCTGCAGGCGGGCCATGAGACGCGATTTGTGGGTCTTGGTATGCGGGCGGATGTTGAGCTTGTGCTGCCTGCCATAGCGGGCCAGCTTATCGATGTTGCGCTTCACCTTGCCCAGATCAATCACCAGGCAGGGCGTGGGAATGTTTTCAAGCGTGGGCGTAGTCGAGACGGGAGTCATAGGTCATTCCATCGGGGAAAAATGCCTTCAATCGTAGACTATGAGGATACTTGTCTTTGTCAGCTTTGGCCAACCGTATCAATTGATACGGGGGATCAGCCTGCCCAGGTGGTGGGCGAAGTGACGGAACTGCAGCTGCTGGGCTGTGGCGTAGTCCATGGCACCATAGAGGGGGGATGGATGGATCGGCCCATGATGCTGGCGGAAGCGGGCGATGGTCTGCAGCAGCTGATCGACGGCCTGGGTGTCATGAGCTTCGCAGACGCCATGGGCCGTCTCGGGAAGAGTGGGGGTTCCGCTGCTGAAACCACGAGCCAGCGTACGGCTGAGCAGGTGTTTACCCACCAGCGCCCGTACGATGCCCATAACCTTCTGCATGGCCCATGAGGGCTGGGGGTAGCCATCCATCGCGAAACGCAGCCAGTCGTTGAGATGCAGGGCGATCTGGGAAAGGTTCCAGTTGCCTGTCATGTCGTAGCCCTGAAGCAGCAGCTGCAGGTCGGCGACGATGGAATCCCAGTCATTGAATGTGAGTTGGCGAGGCTGCCTCATACGTGCTGAATCCCGGATGGAAAGAGGATGCCCGAAAGCTTACTGGGCCAAAGCAGGGGCTGCCAGTTCCGCTTCAATCTGGGCGCGCAGCTGTTTGTAGTCGGTCTTGCCTGTGCCCAGCACGGGGATCTGATCGACCTTCTTCACGGCGTTGAGGCGCATCAGACCGGACATGCCATGCTCGGCGAGCATGCTGTTGGCCTGGGGCAGGGTGATGTCCTCGCGGGTAAAGAGCACGATGCGCCGGCCTTTCTCGGTTTCGATCCCTTCAACCGCCACACGCGGGCCTTTGTCATCCGCGGGGTAAGCCTGGACGAAAGGCTCTTCGATGGCGGGCAGAGAGATCATCTCGCCGCCAGCTTTGAGGAATCGCTTCAATCGGCCGGCGAAGGTGATGAAGCCCTGCTCGTCGAGAATGCCAAGATCGCCAGTGTTGTACCAGCGTTTACCATCGTGCTCGAGGAAAGGCTGCGGGCCATCGTGGCCGATGTAGCCTGAGAACACGTTATCGCCATGCACGAGAATCAGACCCTGCTGGCCCGTGCCCACCGGCTCAAGCGTGTCGTGATCGACAATGCGCACTTCCACGCCGGGCAGAGGCAGGCCGATGCTTCCGGGCTTGTTCTTCTCAATGCGGTTCACACTGATCAGAGGCGAACATTCAGTGATGCCATAGCCCTCAAGCAGATGAGCATCAGGCGTCATCTTCTGAACCTTCTCGAAAATATGAGGCGGGCATTTCTCCGCGCCCACCACCCACATGCGGATGGAGGACACATCTTCAGGCTTGGCGCGGTTGAGGATGTAGCCCACAAACGTCGGTGTTCCGCAGACAATCGTGGGGCGGAACGAGGCGATCTTGCCCGCCAGCGCCGCAGCAGCGGTGGGGTCGGGATGATGCACCACGCGCAGGCCCGCGAGAATCGGGAACAGGCTCGTCACGCTCAGTCCGAAGCTGTGGAAAGGAGGCAGGAAGCCAAGCAGGCGATCGGCAGGTGTCAGTTCGAAGCTGGAGATCACCGCCCGCAGATTCGCCAGGATGTTGGCGTGCGACAGCGGAACAGCTTTGGGGGCCTTTTCCGAGCCCGAGGTGAAAAGCACCGCTGCGGGATCGGAAGGAGCAATGCGAGGCAGGCCATCAAGCACCGATCGGCCGGCGTAGCGCACCTTCAGCAGCGTGGTGAGCAGTTCGAGCTTGCCAATGCCCTTGCGCAGGTCTTCCATATGGAGGAACTGCGCGTTTTCGAGCGTCACGCCGATGCGGTCCATGAACTTCTGCGAACTGACTACGTGCGTCACCTGCATGACGGAAAGGGCATGGGCGACGTTGGCTTTGCCTGTAGTCCAGTTGATCATCACGGGCAGCTTGCCTGCCATGTGCAATGCGGTAATGACGATGTCGCTGGCCACCGAGGCAGGCAGCATCACCGCCACGTTGGGGCTGGCCAGCTGCGCGAAGCGTTTACTGAGGGTGATGGCGGCGACGAGGAATCGCTCGTAGGAAAGCGCGCCGGACATGTCATCAGCTGCGGCGATGTCCTTCGGGCTGGCCAGGGCGCGATTAATCAGCGCGTGGGGAATGGTTTCGCCAAGCAGTTCGATTTTGCGATCAACAGGATCCAAATGCCAAGCCTCCGGTGCGACGGGTGGCGGGCCGGTGTCCGCTGCCCCCTGTGCAAGAGCATACAGATCGCCCAGCGTCGTGGGAACCTGCTGGCTCGTGAAACCGCTGCGCTGCTCGATCAGCAGCGTCAGCTCCATGCGGTCCAGACTGTCGAGCCCGAGCTGATCCAGTTCCACCTCTGGTCGGCGAAGGTGCTCGGGAATATCACGCTGCAGCTTCTCATGGAACGCATCGTGCACCAGCGCGATGGCTTCGGGCGTCAGATCGCGAGTTTCAATCTGCTGCCTCAGTGCAATGGGCGGGAAGATGTGTTCGCGGGGGCCCAGCAGGAAGTGATAGGGGACAAAGACAGGTTTGACCGGCTCACTGCCGTTGTACCAGGACTCGAAGAAGCGGTTGACCTTGTCACGCTCCAGCGGTGGAAGCTCGCTGCGGTCGAACTTGTGAACGGTGATGGTCACCTTGCGCCGGGGCATGAACAGCAGCAGATTCGCCAGCACCCAGCCGATGCCCTTGATCATGTTCTTTGCCATGCCCGGATGTCGGCCGGTGTAGGCGAAGCTCAGTCGACTGCCCCAGAGGCCCTGCGTGCGCACGAGCACGATGTTGGCATCGGGCACGCGCTGGAGAATCTCCGTCAGGCTGCGTGTGCTGCCCAGATGTTCCTGCCCGCTGTGACTCAGATGGCCCGCCGGCCAGAGGATGACGTTACGGCCTTCTTCCAGGCTCTGCGCCAGTGCTTCGATGGCGGCCTGGGCCTGCTCCCGGGCCTGGGCGCTGGCCTGGTTCAGATCGGGCACTTTCACTGCATCCAGCAGCGGGGGAATCCATGCCACCATCGGATTGGCCATCGCGCTGGCGGCGAGCATCGGGCGCGGCTTGAGTGTGGGCCACAGGGCGCGGAGCACCAGAGGCGGATCCACGAACGCCGGGTGATTGGGCAGAATCAGCGCTTTTTTGAGTCCCTGGACTTCCTCAAGCCCGCGGACCGTCACGCGGTATCGCAGGGCAAAAACGGGGACGGATAACAGCCACATCACCCAGCGCAACAGTGTCAACATGCAGCATGCTCCCGAAGTGTGTCTGATATCGCCCCGGCCGACTCAGGCGTCAATCAATCCTTTGGGTAACCGTCAGGATTGGCTTTGAACCAGTTCCAGGCCGTCTGAACCACATTGCGGATATCCGTGTGCTTCGCAGACCAGCCCAGTTCCTTCTTGATCTTATCAGCGTTTGCGTAAAGCATCGGCGGGTCGCCTGCGCGGCGGGGGCCTGTCTCCACCGGAATATCCACGCCCGTGACGGCTTTGGCGGCGTCGATCACCTGCTTGACGCTCAGGCCCTGGCCGATGCCAAGGTTGTAGAACCGCTGATCGCCATCCTGCAGAGCCCGCATGACCACCTCATGCGCATCGACCAGGTCTTCCACGTGAATGTAATCGCGGATGCACGTGCCATCGGGCGTCGGGTAGTCCTCGCCAAAGACGGTGACCTTGGGCACCTTGCCCAGCGCAACGTTAAGCAGCACGGGGATCAGATGTGTCTCAGGCGTATGGTCTTCGCCAATGCTGCCATCACTGGCGCTGCCTGCCACGTTGAAGTAGCGAAGGGCTGCGTAGGCGAACTTCGGGTTCGACGCGGCGTAATCCTTGAGCACGCGTTCGAAGAAGAGCTTCGACCAGCCATAGGGGTTGATGGGGCTCTGTGGCGTGGTCTCCACAATGGGAACCTGCTCAGGCTGGCCGTAGGTGGCGCAGGTAGAGGAGAACACCAGGCGGTTGACGCCTGCCGCTTTCATCGCACGAAGCAGGCTCACCGAGCCGCCTGTGTTGTTGTCATAGTAGGCCAGCGGGTCAGTCACGCTTTCACCCACGTAAGCCAGAGCCGCGAAGTGCATGACGCACTCAATGCCATGACGCTTGAGGGCATCGGTGACGGCATCGGTGTTGCGCAGGTCGATGACTTCCAGGGGCACATCGGCCGGGACCGCCTGCTTGTGGCCGCGGTAGAGATTATCCAGCACGACCACGCTGTGGCCTGTCTGCCTGAGTCTGCGGACCGCGTGTGAACCGATGTATCCCGCACCGCCGGTGACCATGACCTTCATGACTGATGCTCCCGTGAAAAAATCAATTCAGGCGACCATTGTAGTGGACGGGGCTGATTTTGTTCATCCGCGATGAGGTTCAGGCCGGTTCGGGGACAACCTGAAAAGTCACGGCCGGCCATCCGTGGTTAGAATCTGCCCATGAAATCGCGTGAAGACCTGCTGCTGGAATACCTCGATACGCTGCCTTACCCGCCTTACCCGGTTCAGGAGGAAGCACTCTTCGCCTGGGCGCAGTGCGATCAGGGTGTGCTGCTTTCTGCTCCCACGGGAACGGGCAAGACCCTTGTCGCCGAAGGTGCGGTCTATGAAGCCATGCACAGTGGCAAAGTGGTGTACTACTCCACCCCGCTGATTGCGCTGACCGATCAGAAATTTCTCGAACTGCAGGATACCGTCGCCCGCTGGGGCTTTGATCGTGATCGCGTCGGGCTGGTCACTGGCCATCGCACGGTCAACCCCAATGCACAGGTGAAGGTCGTCGTGGCCGAGGTGCTGCTCAACCGCCTGCTTCACCCGGAAGCGTTTGATTTCTCGAACGTCGGGGCAGTGGTGATGGACGAGTTCCACAGCTTCAACGAGCCGCAGCGTGGCATCGTGTGGGAGCTGTCACTGTCGCTGATGCCTGCGCATGTGCGTGTGATGCTGCTGTCTGCCACTGTCGGCTCGGCCAATGAATTCATCAGCTGGATGAACCGCTCGCTCAACCGCCGGGTTACGCTGGTGGAGGGCAAGGAGCGCAAGGTTCCGCTGACGTTTCAGTGGATCGGCGATGAACTGCTGCCCGACTTCATGGAGCAGATGGCCCAGGGCGGCGAGGAGATGCGCAAGACGCCTGCGCTGGTGTTCTGCTTCGACCGCGAAGCCTGCTGGGGCGCAGCCGACCTTCTCAAGGGCAAGGACCTTTTCTCCGCCGGTCAGCGCGATGCACTGATGAAAAGGCTGGAGGATTTCGACTTCTCCATTGGCGCTGGCAACAAGCTGCGGGCGATCCTGGCGCGCGGTGTGGGCGTGCATCATGCGGGATTGCTCCCTCGTTATCGCCGGGTGGTGGAAACACTGTTTCAGGAGAAGCTTCTGCCCGTGTGTGTCTGCACGGAAACGCTGGCGGCGGGGTTGAATCTGCCTGCGCGATCGGTGGTGCTCACCACATTGGTCAAGGGGCCGCGTGATAAGAAGAAGCTCATTGAGGTGGGATCCGCCCAGCAGATGTTCGGCCGGGCGGGCCGGCCTCAGTTTGACAGCAAGGGCTTTGTCTTTGCCCTGGCCCATGAGGACGATGTGAAAATCGCCCGCTGGCAGGCCAAGTACGATTCGATCCCCGAAGACACCAAAGACCCCAAGCTGATGGCGGCGAAAAAGACGCTGGCCAAGAAGAAGCCCACCC
>Ga0182792_1001358_pt1 | contig 20072 bp, 20 predicted proteins | sample Passage237B_FD_130497 | JGI IMG/M metagenome (GOLD analysis project Ga0182792, IMG submission 130497) | Cellulose adapted compost microbial communities from Newby Island Compost Facility, Milpitas, CA, USA - Passage2 37B (version 2) (version 2) ...
CCTGATTTTATTAATAATTTAATATATCTTAAAAAATATTAAGATTTAGATAGTATATTACTTACGTATATGTAATACCTGTCGTGGAGATTCTGATCGGGAGTGAATTATGGAAATTCGACACTGAAGCACTTCGGGCGAAGAGAGCCGGATAAGATTTTAAGGATATACTTACCTTCGCCGGCCTGGGAGTTATCATAGAAAGGGAGATGGACCAACCTCTGTTATGCCTGCAATAAAAGCAGATTATCAGGATAAGAATTTTTCAAGACAAGCCGCGTGGAGAAGGATAAGCTTAACGTAGGATCAGTGATTTGTTTTTCGACCCAGGCTTATTACAGTAGAGGGTTTGCATGTAAATATTCAGATTGAAAGCGTACCTCAACGCAGGTTTTGCAATGCGTTCCCTGAAGAGGAGCGGCTACCCTCCGAAAGCCCACCATTCCTTAAACGCTGCAACCCGAGCTTTACTGATCAGAATAGCGAGTGGATTTCCGTTGACCAGTTTCAGCGACAGACGGCCATTGAAATAATGCTCCGCCTCCCGAATGCCCGCGCGATTCACAATCACCTGTCGGTTGGCCCGAAAGAACGTACTCGTATTCAGCAGGTTTAGCAATTCTTCCAGGGTATAATCAACCGGGTACGTTTGATTTGAAAAAGTCTTGCCATATACGATGCCGTGTTGCAGATAAAAACAGGCAAATTCATCTGCCGCTACCGGAAGCAGTCGGTCTTTTACCTGTATGAGCAGGGTGACCCGTTTGCTCCGGATTTCCATTTCATGGATCAGCCGGGTGATCCATTTTTCATCCGAGCGATATCCGGTCAGCTGGCGGTATTTTGAGATACTGTTCTTCAGCGCCGACTCCTTGACCGGTTTCAGCAGATAATCGATACTCAATACCTGAAAGGCATCGATGGCATACTGGTCGTAGGCCGTCGTAAAAATGACTGGAAACTGAACACTGCATTGCCTGAAAATTTCAAACGACAGACCATCTTCCAGCCGGATGTCAAAAAAACCGATGTCGGGGCACTCATTTTCGCCGATCCATTTCACCGATTCGGCTATACTACCCAGCACAGCCAGCACCTGCACCGTCGGATCCACGACCCGTATGACCGACCGGAGCTGTTCGGCCGCACCGGCTTCGTCTTCTACGATAATTGCCTTCAATTTCTTCATTTGACTGGCAGCTGAACTTCAAAATAACCCGCTTCCCTAAGCACAGAGATTTGCTCATTCCAAAGTAAGCGATAACGCTGGGAAAGATTTTTCAATCCTACACCATAGCCGGTTGAGTCATCGCGTGCCTGAAGGTTATTCCGAACCACAATCTGATCCTGAACGGATATGACCTCGATGGTCAGCGGCGACCTCTTGGCAACCACGTTATGTTTGATGGCATTTTCCACCACCACCTGTAAAGAAAATTGCGGTAGCCTCCTGTCCTCCGTTTCCGGACTGATGTCAATTCTCACCCTGAGCGCGTCGTCAAAACGTTTTTGCATCATGAACAGATACGATTTTAGAAAAGTCAATTCCTCCCGTACCGTCACAGCAGCCTGCGACCGGTTTTCCAGCATGTATCGAAACGTGTCAGCCATACTGTCAATAAAAGCAACCGTATCTCCGCTATTGTTGCGAACCAGACTATTGAGTGTGGATAGGGTATTGAAGAAAAAGTGCGGATCCATTTGGCTTTTAAGTGCCATAAGCTCTGTTTCCACATTACGATGCTGCAGCATCAGGCTTTCGAGCTTTTTCTGCTGCAACTCGCCGATCAGCCGAAGGGAGTAAAGGATGAAAACGACGACCAGGGCTATGATGGAATTCCGCACCAGGTAAATGACAAAGTAAGCGTACAAAAACTGGATACCGAATAGAAAATGAGCTGCCCACTCCGTCAGCAGCGTCAGAACCAGGATCAGCAGCAGATTGTAAACCAGGGTGGTAAACCGGTTCGCATATTTTCCAAGAATCCTTTTCCGATTAAAATTGAGATAGAACATCGCCTGAGCAGACACAAAGACCGTACTGAAGATGAACAGTATGCGTTCCAGCATCTGGATTTTCCCCGCCCTCAGATCAAATCCCCTGAATTGCTCCGAAACCGAAACCCAGGGTAACGCAAAGAGTAGTCCCAGCAAAATGGAAATCAGTAAGGATAACTTGTGCTGATGATGCATTAATACCAATAACGAATAGTTTGTATCATGAATTCTACTTAACCCAACCCACCCACCCGTCAAGTAAGCAACAAAAAACCAAATGACAAAACTGATATACAACTACTTATCTTCTCTCTGACCGCAATTCGGCTTTCATTTCCTTTTGCATTTTACGATAGATCGTGTACTGTTCGTCGGTCAGAATCTTCTTCATTTCCTGATCCCGCCGTCCGTTTATGCGCTGCAGGTTTCTCAACTTCTCCATCCTGGTTCCCCCGGAGTTCCCCAGGGCACGCAATTCGTTACGGTAGGTTTCATTAATCGCTTCAAACCGGGGTTTCTGCTCTTCGGTGAGATTCAGCTCCTCGAGATATTTCTGATGACTTTCAACTACCTCCGCCCGACGGCTGTCATTTGCGCCCGACTGCGAATAGGAAGCCTGGCAAATCAATAGGGCTGCCCCCAGCAGGACTGTAAACCTGTTCAATAAAGTGAATGGATTTTTCATAGATCAAGTCTGTTTGGTTTTAATAATACGGATGGCTATTTCCTCTCCCGCGATCTCTACTCTGTCAGCTGAAATTCACGGAAAAAATCCCAGATAAGATCATTGGCCCTGATCAGTTCAGACGGCTTGTCAGACCATCGTGCAGGCTGCTTGCCCCCCGGCCAGGAATGCCCGCCGTCAGGGGTTATCACGGCTTTTACTACACTGAAAGACCCGCAGCTCTCCCAGGTAAGTGTCTTCAGTCCCCCTTCCTTCTTTTCTACGGGCTTCTGGGCACAGCCGTTCAGGACCGCCCATGTATTGAGGACTGAATCGACCCCCATAAAGTTGTAACTGCCGATTCCCGGACCGCCCTCATAGGGTATTTTCGTATCGATGGCGGAATGTATGTGCAGCACGGGAACAGGCCGGGACGGCTGACAAAAGCTGGTCATCATGGTCGAACTTACTGCCGCTATGGCGGTAACCCGGGTACTGAGCTCACAAGCCAGACGGTACGCCATCATTCCCCCGTTGGACATACCGGTGACATAGACGCAGCGTTCATCCACCTTGAACGTAGTCGTCAGATGATCGAGCAGACGGGCGATAAATCCCACATCATCTACGTTTTCCCGCATGGCATAATCGCAACAGTTTCCCGCATTCCAGGATCGGATTCCCAATACGCCATCACTTCTCACACCTTCAGGATAGACCACGATAAAGTCCGACTGATCAGCCCTGACATTCAGCTCAGAGGTCGATTCCATCTGAGCAGCGCTCCCGCCCGTGCCATGCAACGCCAATACTACCGGAAACTTTCTCGACGGGTCCTCGTAATAAGCTTTCGGGAGTTTGACGATATAGAAACGCTGTACCGTGCCCAGATTCAGCCTCCCCTCCAGCCGGTAGAGTTTCATACCCGGCTGATCGGTACATCCCCCGAAAACGGTAGGCCAGATTGCCAGGTGTAGCCCCAGAAGACCTTTTCCAATGATTTTCACAAGACATTTCATACAAGCAAAGGATACAACCGTTGCAAGTATAGGACACCCGGTTTTCATGCTGCCTGGCTTTCTGACTGAAACGTCTCAAAGGGCGGCTGAAACTGACAGACTCATATCTGAAGTTTATTCCTCATCTATTAAACTGGCATGAGTAACGTGGTAGTAAGCTTCATAAAAACAGGATAGTTAACAGGAGATCCACACAGCCTCTATCGGAAAACAAAAAAGGCCACCCCATCACTGAGGTAGCCTTTTCAATCTATAAACTATATAACAATTAAGCGAGATCGAAGCGGTCGAGGTTCGAAACTTTCACCCAGGCTGCGACAAAATCTTTCACAAATTTCTCCTGAGCATCGGCACTTCCATAAACCTCGGCCAGTGCTCTCAGCTCGGAATGTGAACCGAATACCAGATCCGCACGGGTAGCTGTCCATTTAAGTTCGCCCGTTTTTCTGTCTTTACCTTCGAAAAGCTCCTTCGACTCATCGGCAGCGCTCCAGACAGTGCTCATGTCGAGCAGGTTGGTAAAGAAGTCATTGGTAAGAACGCCTACCCTGTCGGTAAACACCCCGTGTTTTGAGCCGTCGTAATTGGCACCCAGAGCTCTCATACCCCCGATCAGAACGGTCATTTCCGGAGGGGTCAGCGTCAGCTGCTGAGCTTTGTCAATGAGCAGTTTCTCGGTTGGAACCGACGACTTGGATTTCAGATAGTTACGGAATCCATCGGCATCGGGCTCCAGATGGCTGAATGAATCGACATCAGTTTGTTCCTGCGATGCGTCGGTACGACCCGGAGTGAATGGCACTACGACGTTGTAACCGGCATTCTGAGCTGCTTTTTCCACGGCAGCGGCACCGGCAAGGACGATCAGGTCGGCCAGCGACACTTTCTTGCCATTAGCCTGTGAAGCATTGAAATCATTTTGAATTCCTTCCAGCACAGCCAGCACCTTGTTCAGCTGTTCCGGATTATTGACCTGCCAGAATTTCTGGGGTGCCAGTCGGATGCGGGCTCCATTCGCCCCGCCGCGTTTGTCTGAGCCACGGAAAGTGGATGCAGAAGCCCAGGCAGTCACTACCAGTTCGGAAATGCTTAGTCCCGACTCCAGTACTTTGGCTTTGAGATAAGCCACGTCCTGCTCATCGACCAGTGGATGATCTACCTTGGGTAGCGGATCCTGCCAGATCAGATCTTCTTCGGGCACTTCCGGACCGAGGTAACGGGATTTGGGTCCCATATCCCGGTGAGTCAGTTTGAACCATGCACGGGCGAAAGCATCGGCAAATTCTTCGGGATTTTCGTAAAACCTTCTGGAGATTTTCTCATAAACGGGGTCGAACCGCAGCGAAAGGTCGGTTGTCAGCATGGTAGGTCTATGGCGTACCGAAGGATCATGTGCATCAGGGATAGATCCCTCGCCCATATTGTGCTTGGGCACCCACTGGTGTGCGCCTGCAGGGCTCTTGCTCAGTTCCCACTCGTAGCCAAACAGGTTCCAGAAGAAATTGTTACTCCAGCGGGTGGGGGTGCTGGTCCAGGTTACTTCAAGACCACTCGTAATGGTATCTTTTCCTTTTCCGCTTCCGTATGAACTTACCCATCCGAGTCCCTGCTGTTCGATATCAGCAGCTTCGGGTTCCGGACCCACATGTGCCGCATCGGCCGCACCGTGTGTCTTACCAAAGGTATGTCCTCCGGCGATAAGGGCAACGGTTTCTTCGTCGTTCATTCCCATATTCCCGAAAGTCTTGCGAATTGCCTTGGCAGCCAATAGTGGATCGGGATTACGGTCAGGCCCTTCGGGGTTCACATAGATAAGCCCCATTTCAGTAGCTGCCAGCGGATTTTCAAGCGCTTCAGGGCTACGGTGGGTTTTAACCCATTCTTTCTCACTTCCCCAGTAAACGTCTTTATCAGCTTCCCATACATCGGCACGACCGCCCCCGAAACCGAAGGTTTTAAAGCCCATGGTTTCCAGCGCCACGTTACCGGCGAGAATCATCAGGTCCGCCCAGGAAATTTTCCTTCCATATTTCTGCTTAACGGGCCACAGCAAACGTCTGGCCTTATCCAGGTTCGCGTTATCGGGCCAGCTGTTCAGCGGAGCAAAACGCTGCTGACCACGACCGGCACCGCCCCGTCCGTCCTGAATCCTGTAAGTACCCGCACTGTGCCAGGCCATACGGATAAAGAAAGGACCGTAGTGCCCGAAATCGGCAGGCCACCAATCCTGAGAATCGGTCATCAGATCGGCCAGATCCTTTTTAACCGCTTCCAGATCAAGGCTTTCGAACTCTTTTTTATAATCGAAATCTTCACCCATAGGGTTGGCGAGCGGAGAATGCTGACGGAGGACCTCCAGGGAGAGCATATTTGGCCACCAGTCGTCATTCCGGGTACCGCCCATATTTACTTTTGCCTGAACAGGTGTCCCGTTCTCAAGCGTTCCATTGTGAAAAGGGCATTTACTGATGTCGTTTGAATTTTCCATTTCCATTGCTAAGACGGATTTATTGGTATTTAAAACTTTATTTACACTAGAATTTTCACCGAAAAAGAGAGTCGCCAAATTGAGCTTAAAAGCCAGTTGCCATCGATTTCAGTAACAAAGCTACTTTATAAATTCATATAAGTAAAACTGATAGTTTTTATATCACGATAGATATTTCTTATAAAGACGCAACGAGTCCGGGTCTTTTCAGGCTAAACAACTCGAAGTCAATTTATTGGCCTAATAGTAATATTTTTCCCAAACAAAAGCTATGATATTGATCAAAGCCCAGATTTTTTTGTGCAAATCCCGCAAAGTGTATCTGCGCGCAGGGGATGAAGGAAGGATAATAAATAGGTAGGCTGGTGGTTACAGTCTTACATCCCGGAGTCAATTTTCTTTCCAAGGATCAGCAGCGTCTCTTTTGTCTGCTCCAGCACCGCGACTTCAGGCAGGTTTCCCCACTCTTCGAAACCGAAGCTGCGGAAGAGGCGCAGGCTGCCTGTATTTCGGGAGAAAATAAACGCCAGAACGTTGGTGATTCCCAACAGAGGGGCGCATTCCAGACAATAGGTCAGAATTTCCTTTCCATACCCTTTTTGCCGCTCTGACTCGTCGAGGTAAATGCTGATTTCGGCGGTAATGTCATAGGCCGGACGCCCATAGAAGGATGAAAAACTCGCCCAGCCGACCATTTTTCCAGTAGCATCAGCCGCAATCCAGAGCGGCCTCTTGTCGGGACTATGCTGTTCGAACCAGCCCAACCTACTCTCCACGGAAACAGGCTCCAGGTCGGCAGTGACTTTCCGAGAGGCGACGGTCGAGTTGTAAATACCGACAATGGCAGGCAGATCTTCATACACTGCCAGTCTGAAAGTCAGTCTATCCGATTTCCATGAAGAGATTTTATTCATATAACTGCTCTACTGTAACCCGTCTGAAAGTGGCTTAAAGGTAAGCAGAATGCGCTGAAGGTGAAATTCGGGCTATTAAAAAGAGGTCCGTCCCCCTATCTCCAACCCTCTTTTTGAATTATTTTATTAAAAAATAGTGACCTGTTCATTTCAAATCCGTCAAAACCAGACATTCCACGCAGGCATTTTAACCTTGACCGATGCGGGAAATTATGTTGTGGAATTAACAGAAACGCTGTTTGCGCTGATAAACGGAGGTATTTGGCGTATTCGATGATATAAAGAAATTCATTAGCCACAAGCTAAGGATAGAAGGGGAGGTAAACATAGAGGCTGTCTCAATTTTTGAGCAGCCTCTTTTCAATTTTATACCTGTGACGATTTTAGAGGTACGGTTAACATGCAGGACTACGCTCTGTCAAAAATTCCTTCCGTAAGAGCCATAAGTGGGATCTACTATAAACGGATTAATCCGTTCATTCGGCCTTTAACCCAAACCCCGCAGGGGTGACATGATGATAGATGTACCCACCATCATACCGGTATGTCATCCATGTGTATTACCCCTTTCGCCTACCAAGTGGATATATCTATTCCGAGTATCTCCACTAGAAATCTGCGCGATCTCTAATACCTCTCCCCGCCGGCCCTATCTGACTGAAAGAAAATACAGACGCTCAGCCCTTTCCGAACTTACCCGATTGCCTGGAATTGTCACGAAGAACCGAACCCCATCGATCACACTCACTTAATGAAAACCGTGTATATCCGGATATATCCGTTTGTAAACGTGTATACTCTGGATAAATATTTTCGGATCGTGTAAATTGATTCCGGGGAGGGGAGGGCTTGTCCCCGCGCGCGTGAGGAAGTCGCAGGAAACTGCAGACAAAACGTCCAAATTAGTGGGAATTGCATGTGCAACCGGCTGCCACACCGAAAGGCTGTGCATTGGGGGAGCATCCTAAAACCTGCAGCGGTGACACCTTAACTACCCTCCATTTTCATTTACTGTGGGCATCTTCCCCAACGACTTACCCTATTCTCATTCAAAAATTTCCGAAGTCACATCTTTTTCCCTACCTTTACCCATATAAGCACGGGGTGCCTGCAAAAGGCTGAGATGATACCCGCAAAACCTGAATTGGATAATGCCAACGTAGGGATGCTGAAAAGACTTCTATTTCCGGCTCCATTCATTGGCTTATCCATTGAATGGAGTTTTTGTTTTTAACCTTTATAAACATGGAAATAGGAAAATTCACCACAGGGTTAATACCCGCACACCAACCCAACTGGCAGGGGCGCAAGGAATGGTTCTTCAACAGGGAACACACCGATACCTATGAACTCTGGTACGAAGGGCGCTACAAACGGGCTGAAATCTGGCAGAAAAAAGTCATGGAACAGCTTGTTTCTGGCGATAAAAGGGTGAAAACCCTGTTGGAATTCGGCTGTGGAACCGGCCGGTTCACCCGCTGGTGGAAGGAAATAGGCGTGGAGGCCACTGGTGGTGACATCTCTCCCCTCATGCTGTCCCAGGCCAAATACCTGTTCGGTGGCGATCTGGTCATGGCCGACTCCCACTATATGCCGTTCAAGGACCACACTTTCGATGCCCTCGCCTTCATCACCACATTCGAATACTATAAAGATCCGGTGAAAGTGATCCGGGAAGCTGCCCGGGTGGGTCGTTATGGCATCGCCATGGGTATGATGAACCGGAATTCACCCAAAGTACTCCGCCGCCGGGTTCAGCAGATGTTCGGAAAAAACCCGTTCTATGTCACGGCTACCTTTTATACACCACACCGGCTTTCCGAAATCATTCACGAAGCCCTCAAAGGCCGGGAATACTCCATCTACTGGACCTGCACGGGGCTGCCCGAGTGGTTTCCGGTGCAACAGTGGAGCATACCTTATGGCGACTTTTTCGGATTATATGTCAAATTCAATGATGTTAACGAATGAGTAAAAAGTTGGGAAAAATCGACCGAAGCCTGGTGGATGATCTCATCTGCAGCCAGCACGGTTTCCCGCGCGATGAAGTATGCGCAGGTCCGGCATTCGGTGTCGACGTTTCGGTAGTCGATATCGGGGGCGGTATGAGCATGGCCATGACCAGCGATCCGCTTTCGCTTATCCCCTCTCTCGGACTGGAGGAATCGGCCTGGCTGTCGGTGCATCTGATGGCCAACGACATGGCTACAACAGGTTTCCCGCCAAAATACGCCCAGTTTGTACTGAATCTTCCTGCTTCGTTTTCGCGGGAGGATTTCCGCCTTTACTGGAACCATATCCATCGCTTCTGCACCGACCTCCAGCTAAGCATTACCGGAGGACACACCGGATTTATCGAAGGTCAGAACTCGACCATCGCCGGGGGAGGCACCTTTATAACGGTTGCACCCCTGGAGGAGTTACTTCTTTCCAGCCGGGCTCGTGCCGGAGATGCTATTCTGGTTACCAAATCCTGCGCTCTTTCCTCGGCCGCTATCCTTGCCCTGAGTTTTCCGCATACCGTAAAGGATAAGGCTGGACTGGAAATCTGGCAAAATGCCTGTGACTCGTTTTACCGTACGTCCTCGCTCCCCGATGCAATGGTAGCTGTGGGTGAAAACCGCAGCGGTATTTCAGCCATGCACGACGTGACCGAAGGTGGAGTACTGGGAGCCATCTATGAAATGGCCGTGGCTTCGGGGAACGGTGTCAAAGTGTTTGACGAACAGCTGCCGGTTTCGGAAATCCAGGAACAGGTATGTAAGATCTTCGGCTTAGATCCCCGCTATTGTATCGGTGCTGGTTCTATGATTATTGCTTGTAATAAAAAGGCCGTCGAACCGATCATAACCCGCCTGCGAGCAGAGGGTATACCCTGCGTGGCTGTGGGAGAATTTTGTGCTCCGTCGGAAGGTAAATTACTGGTAAAAGAAGACATCGCTCATCCCCTGCCCTACTATGAAGAAGACCCCTACTGGACGGCATTCTTCAACGCACTCAACCTTGGATGGAAATGAAAAACGGAATTTACCTGATACTGGATCCTGCCATGGAGCAGGAAATTTTGCTGGAGCGATTAAAAATGGTTGTCAGGGAAAAAATTACCGCGGTCCAGATCTGGGATAATTTCCGGAAGGGCGCGATTCCAATCAACCTGATAAACGATATCATCACGGTCTGCCATGCACATAACATTCCGGTCCTGATCAACAACCGCTGGGAATTACTGAAAAAAACGCAACTGGATGGAATCCACTTCGACAGTCCGCCTGCAGAACTGGCCCTCATAGGTAGGGAAATCGGGCGACCTTTCCTGGCGGGTGTAACCTGCAACAACGACCTCAGCGTGGTCCGATGGGCACATGAAAATGGCATGGATTATATCTCTTTCTGTTCCATGTTCCCGTCATCCACCGCCAATAGCTGCGAACTGGTGAGTTTCGAAACGGTGCAAAAAGCGAGAGAAATCACCCCTATCCCCCTCTTCCTCGCCGGGGGCATCCGGCCGGAAAATGCAGCGCTGCTAAACGGCCTCGACTACACAGGCATTGCCGTCGTTTCCGGCGTCATGAAGAGCGAAACTCCTGACACGGAAATCCGGAAATATTTACGAAAACTTAAATTCTGATACGATGCGACTCCAAACCATAAACAAACTCTGCTGCCCATTTGACAAATCGGACCTGCACCTCAACATAATTACCCGGGATACGCAGGACGACGTTCTGGAGGGCATACTAACCTGCCCGGAATGTAAGCGGATTTACCCCATTGTGTCCGGTATTCCGATCATGAACCCGGACGAATACCGGGATTTCAAACTGGAACAGCCTCTCCTGGAAAAATGGGTAGACAAAAAGGTGATGTCTGACTTCCGGCTTCCCGAGGGGACCTAGTACCGTACGGATGATAAAATGCCGTTTTTTTCCGAAGACTGCCGTCGGGTATGGCAGTCTTTTTTTGTAAATTTCCCATTTGAGTAACCTAAACAGCCATGAACCGACTTATAGCTATTTACCTGACAACCTGCACATTACTCCTGACCAGCAGCTGCCGCCAGGAGGAACCGGAAAGCCAGGAGCTTATCCTGGTCAACACCTACTGCGATTTGCCCGATCTCACCATCGAGGTCCGGAACAAAAAGGGAACTTTGACCTACAACGACCCAAACCAGGTTTTGACCCAACACCTGCAGGGCTATTTCATCGTAGATCATGAAGTCTCGGAAATGGGCAATCTGCCTTTGAAGATCTGCAACTTTCCGGTCGAAAAATTTCCCCAACTGGAAGACGGAGAGTCACTGGATGTAATCTTTGATGGCCGGGTTGTTCGGCTGCCCGATCATATTAACGCCGCTGCTACTACGCTGGAACTGTCGGCTATACGGCACTGACCCAAAAAGGTATTGTCGAAATTGTCCCTTCCTGAAAATTATAGACAAACTGCCCGATCATTCAGGAATCCACCGACTCGAGACAGGTCGGGTGTTACGGCAAATCTAATTGACTCAATTCCCTTTGTAACTGCTGACGAACCGTTTCAGCCACATTAAAATTCAGCGCCTTATTATAATAATACTGTGCTTTTTGGGGGTCTATTTCACGGTACAGATAACCCAGCAAGGCATAGCGGTGATAGCTCTCCCATTCCAGGTTTTCCACTACCGCGATGGCGGACTCTTTCCCGTGAACCTTCGAAAAGGCGTAGCACCGGCTTAAGAGAGTGACCGGGGACTGGTCAATATGAATAAGCTGGTCGTAGAGTCGCAAAATCTGCTCCCATTTGCCGGGGTCGTCGGTGGTATGCCAGTAGGCAATGCCCGCCTCAAGATGGTATTTAGAAATTTCTGCACTCTCTGTAGCAGTTACCAGATAATAGTGCCCCTGTTGGATCAGCTCATTGTCCCATAAAGCCCGGTCCTGCTCATCGAAAAGGAGGGTTTGTCCGGAAGTATCGACCCGGGCCTCCAGCCGTGAACTCTGATAGCACATCAAAGCCAGCAGGGCAAAAACCTCTGAAACGGCAGTCGATGGATTCTGTCTTAATTTCAGGGCAAGCCCTATGGCCTCAGAGCATAGCTCTTTCCTGACCATCGGTGACCCAGCTTCAGAATAATACCCTTCATTAAAGAGCAGGTAAAGGGTTTTCAGTACAACGGGAAGACGCCGCTGAATGGTGTCTGTGTCCAAATCTAGCAGAGCGAAACCGCTCTCGCGCAGTTGCGCCCGGGCCCTTTGCAGGCGCTTTTTGATGGTTTCAGGTTTGCTCAAAAAAGCTTTCGCTATCTCCGGCACACTAAAACCACATAGCACCTGAAGCGCCAGGGCAATCTGACTTTCCGGCGAGATAACAGGATCACACACGGCAAAAATCATCGCCAGCTGACTGTCCTGAATGAATTGCGCTTCTGTCGGATGACCGTCAGGGACGTTGAATTGTTCCGTAAAGTCCCTCTTCCCGGTGCTCTCTTCCACCACCCTCACATGTCTTAGATAGTCCCGGGTTTTATTTTTGGCGACGGTAAACAGCCACGCCTCCGGATTTTCCGGAATGCCCTCTACCGCCCAGATTTCCGAAGCCTTGAGAAAAGTATCACTTGCAATGTCTTCCGCAATTTCCATAAACTTCAGGCCAAAATGACGGCACAAAAATGCCGTCATCCTGACGTACTCCCGTCTGAATAGGTGCTGAAGTTTGTCCGAATGGTTTTTCAAAACAGCTCAGATTAATCTCTTTTTAAAACCTCACGAACTTCGATGGAGCCTCCAGCCTGTTGGAAAAGCGGATTTTTACGGGCGATCTCTACGGCCTCATCAATATTGTCAGCCCGTATCACCACATAACCGCTCACAAATTCCTTGATCTCGGTGAATGGTCCATCGGTAACCAGGTCTTCCGACCGTACTACGCGCGCCGAACCCGGCAGGGGCAGGAGCGTATTACCCCTGTCGGCCAGCTTGTTCTGGGCTGCAATTCCGGCCAGCCAGTTCATTCTTTCCTGCAACTGTTCAGGCGATGGTCTGAAATCGGCAGGATCGTTCAGTCTGAAAATCAAAGCAAATTCTTTCATGTTGTTAACGTTTTTGCCGGAATGACGTTTGGCCCCAAGAAATGGGGACATTTTCTGTTAATATTTAAAATTAATAACTGCCTTTAAAAAACTATCCCGACCTGTCAGAAAGATCATCATGCTGATTATCAACGCAGTAGAAGAGATATCCTATTTTCGAAGACCCCGTGAAAAAAAACACCCACGCACCAAAACGGCATGGGTGTTGTCCAACCACCTGCAACTAAAGAAAAAATCTATCTTCCTCCCGGCCTGGGAATTTCCAGCGCCTTTCCTTCCGAATCGAAATAGCTGTCCTTCCCATCCATCTGTGTGGAGTAATAAGTCCGGTCTCCTACCTTAATCTGATTCAGGGTCGAGATGTTCCTGTTTCGAAACTGTTCCTGCGCCGAAGCAGGGAGGTCCTGAAGGGAAGCCTGGGTTTCGGTCTGGATTACACGGCCGTCAACCCCGTAGAGTACCGACCATCTTTTACCCTCCCGATCGAATGAACTGCGGTAGACGTCGTTGTTGGATTCCCATTGCGGATTCTGCGCTGTGGAATATTCTGACTGAAAGCTGGTTCGGATATTTTCCGGAATCTGGTTGGCATCTACCGAATTATAGGTTCCGCTGTTGAGGTACGGAAATCGTAAGTCCCTCGTGTCTCTGTTCTGGGGGACTGACTGAGGTACGTCCTGGGGATCAACCTGTGGGGCATTCTGCGGTACACTTTGGGGTACCTGCTGTGCCTGGACTCCTATTGCTACTCCGGCAATGAGTCCGGAAATTAAAATGAATCGTTTCATAACTTTGGTTTTTAGTGTGTCTATTATTCTTCTGGTATGCGGACTTCAATTACTGATCCGGATACGTTCCTGATCAGTTTAACGATACAACATATACGTCAATTTGTTTCCCGGTTACGTTCAAACCAGGTGATATAGGTATCAACAAACTCCTGCATAAACTCCTGTGTACTCTCTTCAGCAAAATTCCCATCCTCCCCTATCAGTTTGTCAGCCTCCGCCAGATAGACTTCGGGCTGCTGAAGGACGGGCACGTTGAGGAACACCAAACACTGTCTCAGATGGTGATGTGCCCCGAAGGCTGCAATATTCCCCGGGGAATTGCTCACCACTGCACCGGGTTTGCCATCCCATAAATTGCTCCCGTAAGGCCGCGAAGCCACGTCGAGCGCATTTTTGAGGGCGGCAGGGATCGAGCGGTTATGCTCGGGCGTGACAAAGATTACCCCTTCCATTTCGGCAATAACCTTCCGGAATGCAATGTAAGAGGAAGGGACGTTCTGCTCTTCGTCAAAATCCTGATTGTAGACGGGCAGTCCGTCAATCGAAATAAGTTCAAATTCATACCCCGACGGCGCAAGTCGTGCCAGGGCGGCCGCTATCCTGCGGGAAAAGGACGCTCGTCTCAGACTTCCCGCGATGAGTCCTATTCTTGTATTCATGGCTGTTGAAGATTAAATGATCCCGGCAGCCGGGACAGGCAATCTGACCTGTCCCCTGTAAGCCGGTGGAAATTCCTGCCTGAATCAGGCAGGTACTTTTCTGCTTTTTTCCCTTTCCCAGAACCTATGCATGGCAATGGCCTTCACAAACAATTCTCCCAGTGATTTCAAACGGCTGCTGATCACTACTCCCTCGCGGAGCACTACTTTTTCGTCGTATTCGATGGGCAGCTTCTTAAAGAAATAGGTCGCTTCGAGTACCTGGCTGGCACTCTGATCCGCCGCTATGGGTTTGCAGTGCTTGAAGGCCTGATTGAGAAAATGCACGGCATCGGGGTCTGCTTCCAGCGTGGCCGCACTGTTGGTCCCGCCCGGCACATAGACGGCGTCGTAAAGTACAGAATCAACTGTCAGAAAGCTATGCTGAACCTCCATCTGCTCATTTTGGGCAGTCATTACAAAGCCCTGCCGTGGAGCTATCAGATCAACAATGGCTTTTTCCTTGTCCAATATCTGCTTCACTGCATTCACCGATTCGGCATCTACCCCATCGGCTACCAGGAACGCCACTTTACGGGTGGCAATACTGTCTTTTACCGTATTAGCCATGCTCAGCGCGGGAGATTTGTCCAGTACCCCTTCAGCCTGAAAAGGTTGGTAGGCCTCAACGTCGGCATCAGCCGGAAAACTTTTATTGACGGGATATTCGGGTTCTTTGGGAACCGGTAGCCGAAGGTTCAGCGCTACGGCTGTGGCCAGCCCCCGGTCGATCTGCGTCAGGATGCCGATCATTCTTTCCCTGACCGCAATATTTACCACCTTTCCCAGTTCAAAACTGAGGGCGTCGATGATATGATCCTTTTCTGGTTCCGACTGACTGTTGAAAAACAGACGCGCCTGACTGAAATGGTCGAAGAAACTTCTGCTTCGGGATCTCACCTTTTTGGCATCGATCCTTTCCCCATAACTGGTAAAACCGCCTTCGCTGACGCTGGCCTGCCTCGGATCGCCATTCTCGAGGGAATTGGGATGATAGCTTGTTTTCCCCCGGTTGATCATCTGCCGCATATAGCCGTCGCGCTGGTTGTTGTGCACCTTTACGATGGGCCTGTTGATCGGAATTTCCTGAAAATTAGGTCCGCCCAGCCGTATTAACTGGGTATCGGTGTACGAAAAGAGCCGCCCCTGCAGAAGGGGATCGTTGGTAAAGTCGATCCCAGGCACGATATGTCCGATATGAAAGGCCGATTGTTCCGTTTCGGCGAAAAAGTTATCGGGATTGCGATTCAAAGTGAGCCGTCCGATCCGTTGTACGGGAACCAGTTCCTCGGGAATTATTTTGGTGGGATCGAGCAGGTCGAAGTCGAATTTGAATTCATCTTCTTCCGGGACCACCTGGATTCCGAGTTCGAATTCCGGATAGTTGCCGCTTTCTATGGCCTCCCACAAGTCGCGCCGGTGAAAATCGGGATCCTTTCCGGATATGATCTGCGCCTCATCCCAGGCGACCGCATGTACGCCAAGCAGTGGTTTCCAGTGGAATTTCACAAAATGTGATTCTCCCTTGTCATTGATGAACCTGAACGTATGTACACCGAAACCCTCCATCATCCGGTAACTGCGCGGTATGGCCCGGTCACTCATGATCCACATGATCATGTGGGCCGACTCGGGCATCAGCGATATAAAATCCCAGAAGGTATCGTGAGCCGAAGCTGCCTGAGGCATTTCATTATCAGGTTCGGGCTTAACCGCATGAACCAGATCAGGAAACTTGATGGCATCCTGGATGAAGAATACGGGGATGTTGTTTCCGACGAGATCGAAATTCCCTTCCTGCGTGTAAAACTTTACGGCGAAGCCACGTACATCCCGGGCCAGATCCGTGGATCCTCTCGATCCGGCCACCGTAGAAAAACGTACGAATACCGGCGTTTCTGCCGAGGGGTCCTGGAGAAAGTGAGCTTTCGTGAGATGAGACATTGATTCATACACACGGAAAACTCCGTGTGCTCCCGATCCGCGGGCATGTACGACCCGTTCCGGGATACGTTCATGGTCAAAATGCGTGATTTTCTCACGCATGATAAAGTCTTCGAGCAGCGTGGCACCGCGGTCACCTGCTTTCAGGGAATTCTGGTCGTCATTGACAGGTACCCCCGTATTTGTATTCATACGGTTGCCTTGCCCTGACTCGGTATCTTGCTGCAGGTCCTTTATTTTCTGATTTTCGGCGTTCATATTCTCTTTCATAATCGGGCTTAAGTGTGTGAAGGTTGAGGAACAATGTGTTTCAAGGCAATTTCATTGAGTTTCTGATCTGACTTTTCCTCTTCTTCGAGGGTCTTGTTCAGAATCTCGGTCACCTCCGGCAACCCAAGCGAAGTAGCGAGCTGTATCAGTCCGTCGTACGCAACGATTTCGTAATGCTCCACTTTATGATTGGCCATAATGATGCCCAGGTCACAAACGGGTCCGGTACGTCCGGTCATTTCTATAATGGATTCTCCCTCTTTGGCCAAGCCCTCGACAGCGATGCATTTCTTGGCTATGGGTTTCTCTGAGAGAAGGCTGAAAATACTTTCCAACCGCGTTACCTGCTCTTCCGTTTCGCCCAGGTGCATGGCGATGGCTTCCTTCAGTTTGGGGTGCGTGGCGGCGTCCCTCATCACGGGTAAAGTTTTGACGAGGTGATTTTCGGCCCAGTAGGTTTCCCGGAGGGCAGTTACAAACAGTTCATAAAAGGTGAATTCGTTCCCGGCGGACGTTTCCGTCGAGAGTTTTGGGGCGGTTCCGGTTGCTTTTTTCATAATAGTTGTGGTTTAACAGTTTGTTGTTCGTCCAGGTGTGAGCTATAACTGAAACAAAAACCGAACCATGACAGATGTCCTTGGCGGAAGAAGGGAAATTTTTTATTTGATCGATGGAAGATTGTGGAAAAATGGTCTACCTTGTATGTAGAAACACCTGATAAACCAATGGAAAACCTGAACCAATACCTAATTCCGGCTGCCAGGCAAGGCAATGTTCCCGTGATAGAAGAACTCTTAAACCAGGGGGCTGATATCAATTATCAGGACGAAAAAGGCTTTTCTCCTTTGATGATCGCCTGTTACAATGGCCAGTATGAGGCGGCGGAACACCTCATTTCCAAAGGAGCCGATGTAAATCTGGCCGATTATGGAGGCAATACGCCCCTGATGGGGGCAGCCTTTAAGGGGAATATACCCATTGCCGAATTACTTGTTACCCATAACGCCGACCTGGACGCCCAGCATGCCAACGGCGGAACAGCCCTCATGTTTGCAGCCATGTTCGGCCGCAACAATCTGGTCAAATTCCTGCTCGAAAAAGGGGCTGATAAGAACGTGAAGGACACCCGCGGGCTTACGGCGTTTGACCTGGCCAAGCTCCAGGGGAATGAAGAGGCAATAGGTTATTTGCTGGCCTATTAAAAATAAAGCAATGTCATCTTCAAGTTTTCCAATTCCGGTAAATCTAGGCATCTACTACTCCCACTGTGAGTAAATATTACTCAAGAATCTCCACACTTTTCAATAGATAGTTCAATTCTTGCCAAAAAACAGCTTTTTCCTGTTAAACCGGCTTTACCAAATTCACATCCCCCCTATGAGCTAAACCATGCCCCTTCTGCAGCTACCTCAATCGGGCTGGCACACTTCTTGAACTTCTTCAGAATGTTGTCCCTGGACTTTGCCTGAACACATCCTGAATATTCACTCAACAAAACTATGAAAGACTTAACCTTACCATTGTTTTTTAAAAAAATAGGATAGCGGGTGCCTGTCCCCCGAAATGCCATTCAGAATAATTATTGCTTCGTAGTAGTAACGGCTCCGAATTACAAGGGTCTGGCTGCACTTATTACGGTAAGTCAAATTATCTGCTTCTCTATTTTTTGATCCCTATGAGGATCTCACCTTACACACACTCATTATGAAAAAGATTCTTATTACCGGTGGAGCCGGATTCATTGGCTCCCATTTGTGCGACGAGCTATTGCGGTACGGCTATGAGCCGATTGTGTTTGACAATCTCGACCCACAGGTACATGGTTTGGTGGAAGATATCCCCGAATATCTGCCCAAAGACGTTTCATTCATATACGGAGATCTCCGGGACGAATCCGCCCTGAACCGGGCGGTCAGGAAAGCCGATGCCGTCGTACATTTTGCGGCCAAGGTAGGAGTTGGACAAAGCATGTATCAGATTGAACAGTACACCGATGTAAATAACCGCGGTACGGCTATCCTGCTGGATATACTCAGCCGCAATCCCACCAAAAAACTGCTGGTAGCTTCAAGCATGAGTATTTACGGTGAGGGTTATTACCAGTATAACGGCCGGCCGACCGAAGTTCCCCTTAGGCCCCAATCGCAGTTGCAGGAGGGTCTGTGGGACGTACAGTACCAGGGACAACCCCTGTCTCCCCTACCCACCGACGAAGAAAAGAACCCTACACTGGCTTCCGTCTATGCCCTGTCGAAATACGACCAGGAGCGAATTTGCCTGATGGTTGGGGAAGCCTATAATTTTCCAGTAGTTGCCTTGCGATTTTTTAACGTATATGGAGAGCGTCAGAGCCTGTCCAACCCCTATACAGGAGTACTGGCCATTTTTGCCGCCAGATTACTTTGCGGGAAAGAACCGATAGTTTTTGAGGATGGCTTACAGATGCGTGATTTCGTGAATGTTCGCGATGTAGCTACGGCATGCCGGTTAGCGCTGGAAAGTGAGGCCGCTAATCATCAGGCCATCAACATCGCAAGCGGTAAAAGCTACAGCATTCTGGAAGTCGCCCGGCACTTATCGCGGGTAATTTCAGGCGAGGCATCCAAACCGATAATTACCGGAAAATACCGGACTGGGGATATCCGAAACTGCTTTGCCGACATTTCCAAAGCGCAGGCATTACTGGGCTATCAGCCTGCGGTTGATTTCGAACAGGGCCTGACATCGCTGGCTTCCTGGTTGGAAACTCAGCAGATTACCGACCAGGGGGAACGAGCTGCAAGGGAACTGGCCGAAAGAGACCTTACGGTTTAATGGCTCTCTTTTATCACTCTCTCATGAAAACTTCTAATGAAATATACGGATGAATCAGGCGCAAACAGAACTCGGACTATTGGAATGGTTTCATATCGGTGAATATGAAAGGGTTGAAGCAACCATCAAGGAAATGAGCCGATTACCATTTAAACGTTTGCGGACGGGAATTTCCTGGGCCGATTATCACCAGCCTGAGGGAAGAAAATGGATCGACTGGCTCATACCCCGTTTGACGTCGGAATTCGAACTGCTGCCCTGTTTTCTATACACTCCTCCGTCACTCGGCATTGTGCCTAAAACTTCCTCCCCCTTAAGAAATCCGAAAGATTTTGCGGACTTCCTGGATGACATTATCGGCAGACACGGAACTCATTTCGAAAATGTCGAACTGTGGAATGA
>Ga0182792_1001359_pt1 | contig 20062 bp, 17 predicted proteins | sample Passage237B_FD_130497 | JGI IMG/M metagenome (GOLD analysis project Ga0182792, IMG submission 130497) | Cellulose adapted compost microbial communities from Newby Island Compost Facility, Milpitas, CA, USA - Passage2 37B (version 2) (version 2) ...
GCGTGGCACCATAAGGCACCAAAAAATAGTACGGTTACGTAAAATTTAATATATTGCATTGCTTTTTACTAGTCTGTTGAAAGCCGGCCGTTGTACCTGCTAAAGTTGATGGCCGTGTGTATTTACAGTCAGTTACCGCTGAATGTAAACGCATATACCGCGTACGGAGATTACCGTCTCCGGCGCGGTTTTTTTTATTCCATGTTTATGTCATCCCATCTTTCAAAAAATTCATTCGTTACGTTGGAGTCCAACATTCGCCCTTTATACTTATTTAGATTATGTATAAATAAACGGAAGCAAAAGTAACAAATCCATCGATAATGCAATGGATTATTTTAAAAAAGGTTGCAGAAAAAGGCGATTTCATCTGCACACGCCAGCATCGCTACGATTTTAATACTGCACAATACACCGTTGTTCCTGTCAAAATCGAGCTGCCACTCCGCCCCCCTAATAGGTACTAAACATGCCTGCTTTGACAAGAAACTGGCCATCGTAGATTTTTCTGTGATATTTCGTTAATAACAGCTGTGTAATTTCATCACTAAATGTTGTGATATATAATCAATAACTATTGTGTAATTTCATTAGTAGCATTATCTTTGCGTCTAAAGCAATCCTATCATGTTTATTAAGAGACGCATCACGCAACAGATCGTGCTACAGCGGGACAAGTTTCCTGTATTGGCTGTTACAGGGCCTAGGCAATCAGGAAAAACAACCCTTTTACGCAGACTATTTGAGGATTATCGATATGTGACACTGGAAAACCCCGATAACCAGCAGTTTGCAGCAAGCGATCCCGTTGGCTTCCTCGACTATTACGGAAGACACGTTATTTTCGATGAAGTACAACGAGTGCCCCATCTATTTTCTTATATTCAGGAACGCGTGGACGAAAGTGGACTCATGGGCCACTACATCCTTTCGGGTTCCCAAAATTTTCATCTACTGAAAAGCATTACGCAGTCACTTGCAGGACGGGTAGCGCTGTTCAAACTGTTGCCATTGGATTTTGCAGAACTTACAGCACAAAAGTTGTTGGCTGATGGCTATCCGTCCGTTGCGATCAGCGGTGCTTATCCCGCAATTTTCGATCGAGACATCTCCCCTGCCGTTTTCTATGCCAACTATCTTCAGACGTATGTAGAGAAAGATGTCACGGAGTTGCTCAAGGTACGCGACACCAGACAATTCCGCCAATTCCTTGGCCTATGTGGAGCGAGGGCGGGGCAGTTATTGAACATCAGCGCGCTGGCCAACGAGTGTGATATCACCTTTAATACTGCAAAATCTTGGTTATCGATACTTGAGAGCAGTTATCTCGTTTTTTTACTCCAACCGTATCACCAGAACCGTAACAAAAGGCTCGTCAAGACGCCCAAGTTATACTTTTATGATACTGGATTACTATGCCATTTATTGGGAATCAACGATGCAGGTCAACTCGAGACGGATCGTTTAAAAGGCAGCGTGTTTGAAAATATGGTGATTGCCGAGTACCAAAAGAGGAATTACCACCTATATGAACATCTTGAGTTTTCCTTTTGGCAGGATACTCACGGAAATGAAATTGACCTACTTTGGCAAGTGGGGCAAACGTTCCATGCCGTGGAGATTAAAGCCACCAAGACAATTACCAACGAGCTTTTCAAACAATTGGACAAGTTTGAAACTCATTTAGCGCCTTCTACTCCTATACAGAAAACGTTAGTGTATGGCGGTGCGGATTCGCAACACCGTACGAATTACGAGGTGAAAAGCTGGAGAGAGGTAGCGGATTAACGCGTTTAATGCTCCCTTTTGTTTCCAAAATGCATTATTTGGCGCATAATTTTATGACCTGATGTTTCTGCTGGCACAGGCCAGGCCTGCGTTTCGGTGACTTTATGGCATCGTTGAGTTCTCAAAATAACGTACCTTAGCACCATGGTGCGCAAATACCCCATCGGCCTGCAGAGTTTCCGGAAAATCCGGGCGGCTTCTTTTACGCCGATAAGACGGAAATCATCCACCGGCTGGTTACCACGGAATTGAATATTCAAAAAAGTATTACTATTTTTAAACACTCACTTTAAGAAAAGTAATGAAATTCTAAAATCGGCGTATTTTTGATGTATGATACCGGTGTGCCCGCCATCCGCGGATCGTCTCGGTATCTTTATTTTCAATTATATAAAATCGCTTCACTGCGGTCATGTCAAAATCGTTGACAAACCGAATACTTCCACGATTTAGGTTAAGGTTAATTTGAATAGAATTTTGTAAAATTACATCGTTAATCTTGGGAAGTGGACAATTATTCATCAAACGCGGTAGAAAATGCTAAAATTGCGGTTATTGGACTGGGTTATGTGGGGCTACCTTTAGCTATTGCCTTCGCCGAAAAATACCGGGTGTTAGGTTTTGATACTGATAAAGGGCGTATCTCCGAATTGAAAAGAGGGATAGACCGCACGCGAGAAGCTAATTTAGCTTATTTACATTCGGTCACCGGAATAGATCAAGCCCCTGAAAATAAACCTTGCGTAGAACCTGGGTTGTGCTTCTCGGAAAGTTTAGACGAACTTCACCATTACAACACGTTTATCGTCACCGTGCCCACCCCCATTGACGAATTTAAGGCTCCAGATTTGAAGCCCTTGATCAGCGCGTCAAACATGTTAGGTAAGGTGCTAACAAAAGGGGATATTGTTATCTACGAGTCTACCGTTTACCCCGGATGTACGGAAGAAATATGCATTCCGGTTCTGGAAAAGGCCTCAGGATTAGTGTATAACAGCGATTTTTTTGTAGGATATTCCCCGGAACGCATTAACCCAGGCGATAAAATCAACACGTTGACCAAAATCAAGAAGGTAACCAGTGGTTCTACACCGGAAGTTGCTGAGCGGGTAGATCGGCTTTACCGTTCCATTATTGAGGCGGGGACATACAAGGCTCCTAGCATCAAGGTAGCCGAAGCGTCCAAAGCCATTGAAAATGCCCAACGCGATGTGAACATCTCATTCGTAAACGAGTTAGCGTTGATTTTCGACCGCATGGGCATTGACACGAACGACGTCATTGAGGCGGCGGGTACCAAATGGAACTTCTTGAAATACAAGCCAGGGCTGGTCGGCGGCCACTGCATCGGCGTAGATCCATATTATCTCGCCCATAAAGCGCAGTCGCTTGGGTACCTCCCACAGGTTATCTTATCCGGGCGCCGGGTTAATGACCAGATGGGTGCATTCGTGGCCAAGAAGGTCGTAAAGCTGATGATTCAGAAAAACCATCAACTTAAAGGCTCGCGGGCGCTCATTATGGGTATTACTTTCAAAGAAAACTGCCCTGACATCCGGAATACGCGTGTTGTGGATATTCATGATGAATTGATACAATTTGGGCTGATGGTAGACATTTACGACCCTTGGGCTGACGCCGTTGAGGTAAAACATGAATATGGCTTAACTATTCTTAATGAGGTAGACCATGATGTGATTTATGACGCGATTATCGTTGCTGTGGCGCATAATGAATTTCTGCAATTCGATTATCAAAAAATAAGGCGCAATAACGGTGTCATTTTCGACACCAAAGCATGTTTGGACCGTAGTCTGGTGGATGGGAGGCTTTAATGCCTCTTAATTGCATATTCTGGTAATATGCATTGGACAGATATTATAAACTAAGTGAGATAAAAATAGTGTATTAGCATCGTTGAAACTTTTCCATAAATTGCTTTTTACCTGGATACTTTCGTAACCTTCTTACAAACTCTCACTACACGCTCTATGTCCTGTTCTGTTAGGTTTGACCCGGAGGGGAGACACAATCCTTTATCGAATAAGCGCTCAGAAACACCCTCGCCATAAAATGGTGTGCCCTTAAACACGGGCTGCAAGTGCATGGGTTTCCACAGCGGACGTGATTCTACATTATCCTCTTCTAGAGCAAGCCGCAGATCTTCGCGTGTATAATCCGGATGATCGACAATAATCGTCGTGAGCCAAAAATTGGAAAAGTAATCGGTCGATGGTTCCGAAAGGAACGATATTCCTTCCACATCGTTAAAGGCGTTTTTGTAATACTGGTTAATCTCCCGTCGCCGATTTACCCGTTCGGTCAGCACCTCCATTTGTCCTCGGCCAATACCCGCACAGACGTTACTCATCCGATAATTATATCCCACATGTGAATGCTGGTAATGTGGTGCGTTATCTCGGGCTTGCGTGGCTAAAAATCGGGCACGTGCAATCTGCTTTTCATCTTTAGACACTAATGCCCCGCCACCCGAGGTCGTAATGATTTTATTTCCGTTGAAAGACAGCACGCCGAAATCACCAAAAGTACCCGCTGCTCTGCCTTTATAAGTAGACCCCATTGCTTCTGCCGCATCCTCAATAACCGGGATCTGAAACTCTTTAGCTATGCCAAGAATTTCATCCAATTTAGCCGGCATTCCATAGAGATGCGCGATAATAATCGCCTTGGGCTTCTTTCCACGGGCAAATCGGTCGCGGATCGCTTCACGAAGGCGTACAGGATCCATGTTCCATGTATCGGGCTCGCTATCCACGAAAATCGGTGTAGCCCCCTGATACTTGATTGGATTGGCAGATGCCGAAAACGTCATGGCCTGACAGATTACCTCATCGCCGTGCTGTACACCGAGTTGAACAAGTGCCAAATGCAGTGCTGCGGTGCCTGCACTTAATGCTGCAACATGGACGTTATCTCCTAACCTTGTAGCGATATCTTGCTCAAATCCATTCACATGCGGCCCAAGCGGAGCAATCCAGTTCGTATCAAACGCCTCTTTTACATATTCCAATTCCCTACCGCCCATATGCGGGGATGAGAGCCAGATTTTAGGGTTCATATAGTAAAGCCTAATTAACTTTCAATAGACGATCACACTTGGCAAACATGATGCCCGCTCTATAATTGGAGTGTTCCGCTACGTCCTTATTACCTTTTAACAATTCTATGTATATTTTAGCGGTATTAATCCCTGCCTCATGTGAAAACGGATATCCACCTCCAAATCGTGGATTCAGTTCTAAAACATAGAGTTCGCTCTCATGTTCAAAGACATCACAATCAAGATTTCCGATATGCTTTAAATTTTGGCTTATTATTCGCCCTATACGCTCGAACTTATCCCCTATTACAGAAATTGCCTTATCGGTTTCACCCGACCTCATACTAAGTTTTTTTCGAGCAAAAGTGCCAAGATAATTACCTTCAAAATCATTCAGCACATCCATTCCATACTCAACCCCAGGTATTTTTTCTTGAATGAGAATCGCGTGGTCTTCATCCGATTTGCTCGCTTCCGCCAACATTGTTCTTTTCAAGCGGATTGACTGTAATTTATAAGCCAAATCCAATTCCTGTATTTCCTCCGGAAAATCGATCCCAATTGATGCACTACCCCATCTAGGTTTGACAACCAACGGAAAAGAGAGCTCACCTACTTCGATGGCTGCTTTTGCTGCTACGATGTCAATAAATGTCTTTGGAAATTTAAGACCGTTGGCTTTCAGAAACTTTACGGTTTCCCACTTGTCAAACGCAATATTAACTACTTTTTCATCGGCGACGATAATTTTCGGCCCGAGTTTTTCTAATTGCGATTTAGCAGCCGAAAGAATGGGAAGTTCCAGGTCATTAAGCGATATTACACAATCAATCTTATTTTCTTCAATGATTTGTTTTAAGGCAGGGATATAGTTTTCGCTATATATTGCAGGCACTTGTATTGCGATATCAGCATCCACCAACGCGGGGGCCGTGAGCTGCATGTCTGCGGCAAAGACCTTTCCTTCACCATTGAGAGCTTCCTTAAAATAATTGACTAAATAGTTGCGTCTGCCCGCACAGGTAAAAAGAATATTCATGTTAAACAGCTAAAAAATTAAAAACGCCTCCGGTATGCCAAAAAAGAACTTCCTCTGGTTTGATTGCCGATTTCGCCATAAAATCCTGCATTCCATAGAAAGCCTTAGCGGTGTAACAGGTATCAAGCGTAAAACCATATTCCATAAGAGATCGCTCACTCAATTCCTGAATACTGGAATCAAATTGACTATAACCGCCGCAAAGGTAATCATCCAAAACAATGGAAGCTTTCGCTTTATAAGAAATACTGTATTGATCACACAGTTTTTGGTAAAAATCTTTAACTATGGGCTGGGCATGTTTAGTTTTCCGACCTACAGAGATTCCAATGACTTGGGCATGTATTCCGAATTTATCCAAGCCCGCTAAAATACCTGCTTGAGTTGACCCTGTTCCGGAAGCGAGAAAGATATAAGTTGGCCACCAAGACTGCTGAATACAATAATCTCTCAACTCGCTAACTGCGTTTATATAAGCACATGCTCCCTCAAACATATGGCCTCCCCCCCAAATGTAATAAGGATTGAACCCTTTTCCTTTAAATTTGTCCATCTCTGTCTCCATGCATTCAGAAATCTGTTTTGCCTCTTCGACAAATATGATTTCAGCACCCGAAAGACGCATGACCTTTGCATTTCCAGACTGTTTGTAAAACTCGTCTTTTGAGCCATGAAGGACTAGTGAACAATCCATGTTGTGTTGTGCGCAAAAAACGGCCACAGCCCTACAATGATTTGACTGGATCCCACCTGTAGTAACGACTGCATTAGCCTTTTTCTTGAAAATATCCTCCGCAATTCCATCCATCTTACGACCTTTATTACCCCCCCTAGAAAAGGATAAAGATCATCGCGAAAGATTCGCATGCCATTTTTTAAAACATTCAAATATTTAGGAAACATCGGTGACCATTTCTTTCCAAAGCAATTTCTCCCATTCGGAATGCAGCAGTCCATAAAACCTTCGATCTTGGAAAGTGCCATTTTTGTATTTATGTTTCCTCATAACACCTTCCAAAGTGAAGCCTGCCTTTTCATAGATTTTGTACGCGAATATATTATTGTCATCAGTATACAAGTAAATTTTATTGAGGTGTAAAATAGAAAATCCGTAATTACACATCCATAAAGAAACACTTTTCCCTATTCCTTTTCCCTGCAAATCCGGGTTTACCATAATGTAAAATTCTGCATTTTTATTTTTGTAGTCAATTCCAGTAAAACCGCCCATCGCCAATAGCTCGCCCGTTTCGCTAATGAAAGAAAAATCTATCCTAAAATTATCTACTTTAATTCGTTTATACCATTCAAGAGTACTCTCGATGCTAATAGGCACATCGAAATACATCGTTAAATAAATGCTTGGGTTATTAATCCAGCTCACACGGGTTTCAATATCTTCAAAATTAAATTTTCGCGGAATAATTTTCATTTTTGCGGTGATTATCCAAAGTTGTGAATAGGTGCCCGGGGATGACTAAAATATCTTTCCGGGATACCACATTTTTGATTGTCAACCAAATTATCTTCAGGTCAAAAAGGAAGGATAGGCGTTCTACGTACTGAACGTCCAATTCAAGCCTTTCATCCCAATTAATTGTATTACGGCCATTTACCTGTGCCCACCCAGTTATACCAGGACGTACAGTATGCCGAAGTTTTTCTCTTTCTGTATAATAGGGCAAATAGTGTACTAACAAAGGCCGTGGCCCCACTAAACTCATATCTCCTTTAATTACATTAATCAGTTGAGGGATTTCGTCCAATGAGGTCTTACGCACGAACGCTCCTACCGGAGTCAACCGCATAGCGTCAGGAAGCAGGTTTCCTTCACTATCACGCTTGTCATTCATGGATTTGAATTTAACAATTTTAAATATTCGTTCGTCTCTGCCAGGCCGCTTTTGGAAGAAAAATGGCTTTCCCCGGTTGGCTATGAAAAGCGCAATAAGCACGACTATAAAAATTGGCGAGAGTACTATTAAACCTAAAAATGCCGCAAAGCAATCAATTAATCGCTTAAAAAAGCTTTTGTACATATAACTATTTAGATGAATATTCTGTCATTAATCATAGCAAAACTAAGGGTTATTTAAACAGTTTTCAACGACATTGGCGAATTGTCGACACAGAATTGACTTATCATACTGATTCTCTGCAAGCCACCTGGATTTTGCTCCCATTTCCGCTGTTATAGCCGGATTTTGCTTGAGAAACAATATTCGTTCCACCAATTCTTCGGGTTTTGATGGGTTTACAAAAAACCCACAATTATGTTTTTCTACAATGTCTTTGGTCCAACCAGGGGAGTTGACAATAATCGGTTTGCCAGCCGACAGAGAATCAAAGAATTTGTTTGGTGAGTTTGTATATAAAACCGGTAAATCCTTGAAAGTAACGACAGAAACATCACAGAAGTTCACAATCTCAGACGTTAAATCCATGGGATATTTACCAAGGAACTTTACATTTTCCAGCTTTAGCTCCCTACATTTTTCCTTGAGCATTTTTTCAGTTGATCCTCCGCCAAGAAATATAAACTCCACATCTGCATTATTAACCATTGCTCGTGCTGCCTCAATTATATATTCAGCACCATTTGCAAGCCCTAACGATCCAAAATGGATAACTTTAAACGATGCAGGATGTAACCCTAACTCTTCAACGAACGCCATATTGATCTCCCGAGGCCAAAACTCATGAATCTTAGCCATGTTGGGAATCATTGAGGTGCGATCTTGAGGAATATACTTTGTAACCCCTTTTTGCATTCCTGGAGATAGTGTTACAACATGGTTTGCATTTACATATATCTTCCTCTCAAACCACCTTGCAATTCTTTGTAATAATGGATTTTCTAATGCACCCATCTGGATGGGTACTTCAGGCCATAAATCTCGCACCTCGAACACATAAGGGATCTTTAATGCATGCTTGATCCGTAATGCGGGATACCCGACTGTTAGCGGTGTGGAGGTTGCAATGACTAAATCAACATCTTGATATTTCATACCCTCCTTAGTAGCACGTAACATAAAGTCAAAAAATGCACGTAATCGTTGCCATATCCCCATGCTTTGCTGATAAGGCACGCTAAATGAAACTACACGCAGACCATCTAGGACCAGCTCCTCCCGTTCACAGGATTGGTTCGGTCTAGTTGTCAACATGATGACGTCATGCCCCCGGCTGATCAACTCTCGACTTATCCAATAAGAGCGTGTTCCTCCCGGTTCGTTAGGTGTCTTAAAATATTGGTGAATATAAAGTATTTTCAAATTTCTGACTACTTATACAAACTGACTAACATTTTTCATCATTCATCGACCAACTAAGAAGTAATAAAAGTTAGCATAGAATTGTAAATTGCTAGAATTAGCATCGATTGTTTTTTGGTGAGCTTTATAGTTATCTAACATGAGGGGATAAATGTCTTTGTCATATCTCATTAGCTTAATCCACCCGTCAGCCTGCTTCCACCCTGTATTGTCAAACTGCTCTGCAGAAATATTTGTCCCATCAATGTTGTCGGGCAGTTTACTTGCACCGCTTTTGTATATACTATACTTTAATGTGTTTGCAAACAGCTGAAGGTCTTCTTTAGTCCACTCGCCGATTCCTAGCTCATGAGAACTTATTACGTATTGAATAACGCGGTTACCATGGGAGACATCCTGTATACGGGCTTTATACTTACCAGCATTTTTCAGCTGCTTAGTGAACGGCTTATCAAAAGTTGAATTCCAAATATAGCAGGCATGTTGATTTATCGTTCGCTTTTTCAGATTATCCCGCAGTGCTTTGTCAAACCCTCTATAAAAATCTTTATATATTTTGACGTAGTCCTCATTATACGAAATTTTTGAAAGGAATAGGGCTGTGTTTGCCCATAGTGCCGCTATATGGGTTCGGTTCCGATATACATCTGAGGCATCTCCAAACTTCTCCAAAGAACGATTATACCACTTCATAAACGCATTATCCAACTCATAAACAGGCAATTGCAAACCACTTCGATCAGCAGGATTTAATTTACTCACTAAATAGTATGTTTCAGCTATATATCGAAAAATATATCCTTCATACAACAATACTTCTTTGTCGTCAACTTCCTTATTATATTCATTTTGGCTTTTAGATTTCCATGCCATACTAAGTGTGCCCTCAGTCCTTGCAGTATTTAATATGCCTAAGATATAGTCAATGTTGTGCCGCAAATACTTAACTTTAGCGGTTGCTTTGTACATGGTATTGTTAGCATCAATGACTTCGCAAATAAACATAAAATACCACGAGTTGCCATTTTTGGAGTTACGAAGTACCCTGTCGTAGCTGTTTTGCTTATTATTTGCATTTACGACTGCCTCGTATTTATTTAAAAAATCTTCTTTATTCTGTGCTGACGTATTCTGATAAGGCGATATAAAAACGAATACTAATAAGGCGATAAAAAGGTATCTCAAAATATACATACAACGTAAGTAAGTGTGAAAAAATTAGTGCTTTTTTACCGAGCCCTCGCGACCGGATAACGCTTTTATCAAACTTTTAAACTCTTCTTCCCAAGCATAAAGTTTGCTGAAATCAAACCGCTGCAAACTGCTTCGGTATACGCACAGGTTATGCTCATCCATTAAAGTTGCGATTGCCCCCTTAACACCAGCAACTTCCGTACCATCATCGCTGAGTATAATCCCGCCATTACATTTTCGAACTAAGGTGATAATCTGTGGATTATTTCCGCCGACAACAGGCACCCCGCGAGTGAGAAGCTGGTACAGGCGGTTGGGCTCACAGTAGAAATTATTTGGTGAGGTGTTTTTATAGAATACCGCGGAGAAGCGTGCGTGGTCTATATACCTAACGATTTCATCGTGCCTTACAAACTTATTATAAATGAATTCATACTCTGGATCTGTACAAATTTGTTCCTTTATGTCCTTGTGTAGCCTTCCAATAATTACCAGTCTGATTTCATTCAAGTGCGGTTTTAAAGCTTGGTAAAAGGTCAGAAAGTTTCTTTTGGTCGAGGCCATTCCTAGCCATAAGGCGTATGATCGACCGGCTAACCAATCTGACAAGTCCGGTGGTATTTCATTTCTGTCGGCAGTTATATAGGACTTGGAGGGGTAATTATGTAACACATACCTCTTTGACCTAATTTCTTTAAATTTAGATAAAAGAAAATCTTTCCGATGCTCATTCGTGTAGATAACTCCGTTCACCCGATTCAAAATAAACGCAATAACTTGCTTTGTTAAGCAGTTGTTAAGAAGGAATTTATGTGGAAGCTCGTGGAGATCCCAAATAATTCTTTTATTTTTTGGTTTATTGAAAAGTAACAGAGTCAGCGTAAGGTAATGTTGAACATCATGGAAAATGATAGTATCTGCATTACTATTTTTGATATGACGAATACTTTTTACAGCGAATTCACAGGCCTTAAACAGGTAGCCTTTCCGTTTACTGAAAATACGACGCCACCAAAGAGAGGTACGAGTAATTTTTATTGTATTATTCGTTTCTGTCCCTCGCAAGTTGTTGTCTTCTAAAATAAATAATTCTGAGGTATGACCCATTTCGTCTAAGGAGTCAATCCACTTCAACAGCCGCCCGTCCGAATTAAGCGAGGTTGTTTTAATGATATGTAAAAATTTAGATGGCTTTTCCACGTTAAATTTGTTTGGCACTAAGTGTTAGTTCGGTAAGGAGTGTTTTTTGTATAGTGCATGAAGGTCAGACACTACACGGTCCCAATGAAATTGGCGTGCCGTTTCTTGTGCACCGTCCCTCATCCTCGTTATGAGGTCGGGATTCAGCAAGATCAGCTCCAACACATTCTTTATGTTGTCGACATCGGGTTTGTCTAATAAGAACCCTTCTCTTTTTTCTTTAATTATACCATCCATACCACTTCCTTTGCAGGCCACAATTGGCACGCCAGCCGCCATAGCTTCTATGTAAACTCGGCCAAATGTTTCCGGGAAACTAGGCAAAACAAAGAGATCCATTGACGCTAAAATGTCGGGAATCCTTTTATAGTCGGCGTGACCGTGTAAAAAGACCCGATTCTCTAAAGACAGGTCAGAAATTAGTGATTTTAATTTAGCATGCTCAGGCCCTTGGCCATAAATATGGTAATGAAACTTATGTTTTATTGTTGATAGCGCTAGTATTACTTTCTCAATATTCTTGTAAGGTAATAAACGAGCTATTGTAATAATTTGAATTGGGTCGTTTAGTATAGTAGCTCGGTTTATAAAAAACTCTTCGTCAACACCGTGGGTTATCAATTTAGCCTTGTCTTGAAATTCAAAAGGAATTTTCTTTTTGTGAGAAGGGGTTAGACATATAATTGCACTGGCGCATCTAAAAATTTCCATTTCAATTTTACTAAAAGAAATTTGCTTATCGATTCTTGCCGTGATTATATAAGGGATTCCGTGCTTTCTTTTAATATGATGAGCAAGCAGCCCGTTGGGTATTAGGTTGTGAGCGTGAACTATATTAGGGTTAGTCGTTTGAATAAGACGGCATAATCTTTTTTTAAAAAACAGGGATGACAACAAGAATGCCCAGTAATTAACCGTTCCACCTACTCTTGGAACTCTCAATATAGTGAAGGGGAACACCCATTTTCCAAACTTCGTTTGTACTTTAGGTTTCTTCCCTACTTCAAAAAAAGAGGCCCATCGCTTACTAAGTAAGCTAAAAATGGTGTTTGAGGCTGGAAGTGAAAAAATATACTCAAAGCTCGTGTTTTGATATTTTCTTATTAACTTTTGCTCAGTTACTAAAATCACATCATTTTCGTCCGCTTTGTTTGGTAAATCACGTATTGGAAGAATACTAGTTATGACTGTGACACAAATGTTTTTTCCTGGACTAAGCTTCATTTGTTTTTTTTAAAGGACGAACTCTTCTGAAAAATAATTGGATGGTTACGGCTAAAATAACAATCAAAATTATTGATCGCATCGCCGTTGTACCAGAATACATATAATAGAATAAACCATTTAGAAATATTTGGAGCAAAATTACTAACACAATAGTTCTGACGAATGAATACGGCTTTCTAGTGTATTTATATGAAATGCTTGCAAGAAGATTAAATAAAAGCGCTAAAATCAGAGTTTTAAAAAAGCCCATATCTTTATAAAAAGAACCCACAAACGTCGAGAAGGTATTTAAATAGTGGTCTGCAACAATTTCTTCATTTAGTTGATCACTAATCCCTGGAGAATTAGGGAAAAAGATGGGGAAATTCATTCTCCCACCAAAAGTATCGTTAAAAAATAAATCAAAATTATATGAAAAGTAGATAAAAGACTGACCAAGATAACTTAAGATAAAATATATAACTGGATTGTCCCGCCCGGTAAATCGAGAAAGAGTTATTAAAAGAAATACCACAACTAGCGGGCCACATAGAAATAGGACGCTTTTGAAGATGATTCGCTTTACCTTTCTTGTGAGTTGATTTTTGAAAAATAAGTAAAAGAAGACAAATAACAGCCCCCAACGAATAATCCCTCCTCGGCCAACTGCTGATAGGCTGTAAAGTGGGTCTGCGAAGCTAGCAACTAATAATAGGATGATAAGAAGTTTTTGCTTGGGATAAAAAATGAGATAGTAGAAGAAAAAGAATAACGCCACGTATGAGAACATTCCACCTATTGTTCCAAAGTATTCGAGTAATCCACTGCTGCCCCCGTCATGAAGTTCCCCACGATTATATAGCGTTCTCGCAAGGCTTAGATTGTCCATAGATAGAATCGTTTTGAATTTAGTTGCGGCAGAAACGATTGCTAATGAACACAGTGTTATAGAGATATAAGAAAACATTCTTATCCCCCAATTTTCTCTGAAATGGAAACGATACGAATACCTATTAATCACCTTAACTAAAGGGGCCAAAAACAGGTAAAGGCAGACTAAATGATAAACCACGGCATACCAGACAATTCGGCTCGCATCGTAAAAATCATAAAATAGAAGTAAGACAGCTGCAATAATTGAACTTAGTAGATATATGAAAATCAAGAACGAACTAGCATTGAACCCCTTTTTCCTAAAATTATAGAGGAAAGCAGCTCCTAGAAAAACGATATAAATGATTACAGCCAAAACAAGCAGGGTGGTTGGGAAAATTGTTATGCGACCTAAATTAAGAGCATTCTTATGGCCTCGAAGAAACGAAATCTCCTAAGCGATTCCTTGACTGCTTTGACCTTTCGCATTTCGATTTCTTTAATCAGCTCTCTTTTTGCGTTATGATCAAATATATTGGCCCTAAGCATGACACGACGGGTATGGACGGATGATTTTAGCTTTTTATAATATGTCCGTGAGCTGTAAACTCCATTATTATGTATTCTGTAGAAAGCACCGATGAAGTCGAGGATCGCACCCTTCCCGTATAAGGATAGAAGACCAATCAACACTGCGTCACCGTTCACTACAGCTTTCAGATCTTCACTATATGGTATGTCTATATTTCGAAAGACTAATGATACTGGGGGGAAATATCTGTGAAGAATTTGGTGTTTGTCGAATAACAAATTTTTCCCCTTTAGTTCGGATAATTTAATAATCTCTCCGTTTTCACTAACTCTATTAACCCAGTGGCTACAAAATGAAAACTCTGTGTTTCTTTCTAAAAAATCAACTTGTTTTTGTAATTTTAATGGGTCTGTCCAATAATCATCGCCCTCACAAAACGCAACGTATTTTCCTTTTGCAATCGGTAAAATAAAATCGATTAGGGGCTTTCGGCCTTGACTGTATTGATTTTCCGCTTGAAAAATCGTTATAAGATTAGGATGTTTGTCTTTGTATTCCTCAATAATCAACCGGGTTGCATCTGTTGAAAGGTCGTCATGGACTATGATCTCGACTTCAAAAGTACACACCTGGTTTATTATACCATTGAGACACTCCGTTAAATATCGACCATGATTATAGGTGATGCATGCAACTGTAACCATTGGACTATCCAAAACTAACCCTCCTCATAATAATGTCTTTGTGAATAGTTGTTTCGTTGAATTTGAAATTACCTCTATCAGGCTTCACTCCCGTTATAAGAGATGTAATAGCCTTAGGAAAATTAACCCCCGCCAAATGGGCGAACGGATATTGTCCACCAAATCGACAATTTAATTCCAAAATGTAATACTGATTATCATCAGTAATAAAAAAATCCAAATCAAGATTACCTATGTGTCTGGTATAGCCTGATATTTTTTTGCCAAAATCAGCCAAATTAGAGTCAACAATTACCCTTGCAATGTCGGTTTCACCTGCACGCATAGCTAGCTTTCGTTTTGGAACGGTTGTTAAATAATCTCCCTTTAAATCATTAAAGATATCCAAACCATACTCATTTCCGTTAATCTTTTCTTGGATGATGACTGATTCCTCAATAAATCTCTCGGACTCAAATCGTAGATATGTTTTACAGATTATGTTTTTTGTCTTTTGATAAAACACATCGAGTTCTATTTCATTTTCCGCTTCAAATATACCAATTGACCCCATACCCCAACGCGGTTTGATAATGACTGGAAAAACTACTTCTCCAACACGTATAGCCGCCCGTGCGGCCTCAAGTGAGATAAAGGTGCTAGGAGATATTAGATTGTTTTCTGTAAGAAATTTATAGGTTTTCCATTTGTCGTTACAAATGTTCACAATTTCCGGGTCAGACACGATAACCTTAACTCCGATCTCGGCGAAAGCTTCTTTGTTGCATGAAAGAACTGGTAAGTCAATGTCAAATAATGATATGATAGAGGAAATTTTATGCTCTTTACAGTAATCGATAAGCGTTCCTATATAGGAATTGTCGTAGATAGGCGGAGTGAGTAAATAATGGTCTGCCGTCTGTAGCGCATACGTTAGATCGCTGTTTGCTGCATGTACTTTCCCGCCTTCGCCAACGGCTTCCTTAAAATACTCAATCATGTAAGACCGTCTTCCGACGGAAGTTATTAATATATTCATTCCTTAACTTAAAACATTTAGTAACCCCCCGGTATTCCAAAACAAGACATTTGATCCTTTTTCAACTCTGCCCTCTTCAATATATCGCTTGACCGCAAAAAATGCCTTGCCACTGTACACAGGATCTAGAATCAAACCAAAATTCTTTTTAAGAAAATTCAGCTCATTCATTAGAGTATCATTAACTTTTCCGTAACCACCGAAAAGAAACCGATCATCAAAATTTATCTGTTCTCCAACAAACTTTTGATTAATAGAGAAATAAGGGGCTATATCTTCAATAGCATCCATTATTGCTTTTTCTCCCCGTTCTCTTCCCCGAGCAATCGATATCCCTATAACCCTGCAACTAGGCAGGTGCTTGTTTGCACCCAATATGAGACCAGCTTGTGTAGTACCTGTACCCGATGCAACAAAGATTTGGTGGAGTGGCGTGTTAACAGATTCCACTAATTTTTCAACAGCATTTATGTAAGAAAAAGTGCCTTCTATGCAATGACCACCTCCCCAAATATAGAGTGGGCGCTCTCCTTCATCAATATAGGTGTTAACGGCTTCGTCCATACACTGTTTAATATCTGGCATCGATACAAAATGGACTCGGTGAGATAGCTCGGTAGTAAGTTTCACGTTTCCTTTAAGGCCCGATGGTTCAGGCTTTTGATCATGGATACACGCGGTAAATTTTAAACCAAGTTCACTACATAACACAGCTGTGGCACGAAGATGATTAGAATAGTTACTCCCCGCAGATACCACCGCAGTGCAACCATTTTTAAGCCCCTTCTTCAGAATAAACTTTAATTTCCTGCTTTTGCTGCCGCCGCCTGTCACTGGAAAAAGATCATCTCGCTTAATTATCAAATTAACTCCAAGATAATCATTTAGTCGCGAATTCGTTTCTATCGGTGACTCAATGAAATCAAAGTAGGGAAAATCTGGTTTTAAATCTTTCCATAGGTGTACAGTCTTCCTGCCGTCAGGTCTGTCTTGTACTACATCTTTAACGGCGAAGCCATTTTTTACATAGAAATTTAAGGCTTTACTTTGATCCCATGTTGTAAGCGAAATACTTTTCATCCCTTTAGAGACCATATCATGTTCTAATCTCTTTAAGAGGCCGAGCATGATACCTTTCCCTTCGAACCCCGCTATGCAACCTAGTACAGGGATATAAATATCTTTTTTATTGATGTAATAGAATACTGATGCAATAATCTCTCCTCCACGAGTTAACGAATAGACTTGGGCATGCGTATGTAGCTTTTTTGCATACTCAGATAGATTAACACGGGCACTTAAAGGAGGATTGAAAAACCTATCGACCTGTTTTAAGTACTTGTTGATTTCTTGTTGCGAGCATACAGTTGTCAATTTCATGTGCTAGTTATTTTGTACTCTCAACATTAATCGAGATATCATCGTTACTTCTTCTTCCGTCAAATCATAATATAAGGGGAGGCATAACACACGTTTGGCTACATCGTCGATTACCTTCAAATTTTCTTTCTCAAGGTAAGGTAATGTGCTGGCCAAAGAGGGGTAAAAATATCGTCTCGTAAAAATCTCGTTTGAGTCAAGCTTATATTTTATCTTTAACAAAAGTTCTTCGCTTTCCAGGACGATTGGGAAATATGCATAATTTAGGGTCGCGTTTCTATTCCATTTTGGCTGAACTGCTTTTAGATTTCGTAAATTTTCTGAATAGTATTCAGTTAGTGCTTTCCGTCTAGTTAATATTTGTTCTATGAATTTTAGGTTTGCAAGCCCCATTGCAGCATGAAATTCGGAATTCTTGCCATTGATACCTAGTTCGGCAAAAGCCTCCGGCCCATGGAAGCCGAAATTCCGCATAAAAGCCATTTTTTTTAATAAATCCGGATTTTTAGTAATTATCAATCCTCCTTCTATTGAATGATATAGCTTTGTTGCGTGTAGACTGCATGTAGAAATATCACCGTATTCAAATACAGATTTCCCGTTCACTTGCACCCCGAAAGCATGCGCCGCATCATATATTACCTTTAGCCCATGTTTTTGAGCGATTCGGTCAATGGCTTCGACATCACAAGGATTACCATATACATGCGTCGCTAAAATCGCGGACGTATTATCGGTGATTGCCGCTTCAATTTTATTTACATCAATATTCAGGGACTCGGGATCGATATCCACAAAAACGGGTTTACAGCCCTCCCACACAATGCTACTTGTTGTCGCAATAAAGCTAAATGGAGTAGTTATTATCTCTCCTTTTAACTCCAAAGCTTTAATTGCAATCTGTAGTGCCACTGTACCATTCGTTACAAATAATAAGTGCTTAAGTCCTAAATACCCTTTGAGCTGAATTTCGAGTTCATTTGATAACGGCCCCATATTTGTTAGCCATTGTCTTTTCCAAATCCCATCTATATATTGTTGATAAATTTCTTGCGATGGGAGGAAAGGTTTTGTAACGGGTATCATCGTTTTAATATTAAGGTTTTAAAATCTCTGTAAGCACGCAATCGAAGCAGATAACCAACTATCAAATACACTCCAAAATAGCTTATCCCGACAATGGATATCACAACCCACTTTGGCCAGTTTAGGTACTCCTCCACAATTCTGTAAAATAACCAAACCATTACGCCAACCAATGTCGCTAAAGCTAATGAAGGTAAAATATCCATTAGTTGCTTAGATGCCGAATAATCAATTAGTTTACCACTATAATACGAATTTATGAAATATGCCAATATGGTGCTGGCTACCTGAAAATAAATCAATCCGTAAATCCCGTAAGGGATAGCCAATATCACGCCCAAGGTAATAATAACTTTTTTTATGACCTCTAAGCGTAAGAAGAGATCACTTCGTCCTTTGACATTTAGAATATTAAGATTATAAGCATTTAGCGGATACATCAACCCTGCTATGCATAACCATTGAAAATAGGGGACCGCTGGTAACCACTTATCTGTAAGTAAAAACACAAAAAGAGGTTTGGCAACAATAATCAATATCGCCATAAGCGGCAAAAGCCAAAATATGACCTGCTGCATTAGCATCCGATATGCCTCTTTTAATTTCGTATTGTCCTCTTGGATAGATGAGAACATTGGGTAAGTCACTTTATTCAAAGCGGTAGCCAAGTTTTGTACGGGAAACATACGTAGCGTATCCGCACGATTATAATAGCCGAGCTGCGTGGCCGAAAAATACTTTCCAATGATAACGTTGTAAAGATTAGTAAAAATAGTATTCAGTATACCTGCAAGAGTAAGCTTATATCCAAAGTTGAGATGACTTTTGAGCAGCTGCCAATCAAATTCAAGCGAAGGCCACCAACCAGTTCGAAACCACAGTTGTATTGCTGATAAACTCACTTGTATAATATTCATATATACCAATGACCAAACGCCCATACCGTGGTATGCAAATAAAACCCCAGCTATACCTGCTATGATTACCGAAGGAATCTGGATAAGCATTTGTAGCTTGAAGTTCATTTCCTTAGTCAGCTTCGTCTGCTGCACTTGGGAAAATGCCCGAATGATAAATGTACACGTATACAATCGAATGATTGGTACTAACATAGGTTGATCAAAAAAGGAAGCGATTAATGGCGCAGAAAAGAACAATACTATATAAATCAACAAGCTTGCGACCAGATTCATAAAAAACACCGTCGAATAATCCCGCTGGGCTGCTTCTTTTGTTCTGATGAGCGATGAAGTTAACCCGCTATCAGTTAAGCTAGTGCCTAACGCCATAAATACGGAAAGCATTGCAACTAGGCCGAAGTCCTCAGGCAACAATAGACGAGCCAAAACCAACTGAACAACAAAATTGATCGCTTGCACCGAAAATTGCTGGCTAAATGTCCAAATTAGACCACCTATTGCCTTTTGTTTTAGCCTCATTTGTACTTCTTGATTTTTCAGACCCGACCTCCACTGGTCTTTCATTCCTACAGTTTCGTGTCAACTCTTTACAAAACAGACCGAAAAACGGGTCAATTATTCTTTACACCGCAAAAATCCAAAGCTATTTGATGATCGTGAATCGTTATTCCTTTAAACTCATCGTGCCCCACTAAAAATGCAATAATATCCGCTTTTTGAATGGCCTCACGATAGTCAGTAAGTTTGAATATTTGATGTTCTTTTATATTAGGTTCAACGATA
>Ga0182792_1001363_pt1 | contig 20023 bp, 17 predicted proteins | sample Passage237B_FD_130497 | JGI IMG/M metagenome (GOLD analysis project Ga0182792, IMG submission 130497) | Cellulose adapted compost microbial communities from Newby Island Compost Facility, Milpitas, CA, USA - Passage2 37B (version 2) (version 2) ...
CCGCCCGCCTTGGACAGCACCGTCGTGATCGCCGCCGTCAGCGTCGTCTTGCCGTGGTCAACGTGGCCGATCGTACCCACGTTCACGTGCGGTTTGGTCCGTTCAAACTTGCCTTTTGCCATGGCTGACTCCTGACTATGGAATGATCCAAGATGTTGTGGTGCCCATGATGCGGATCGAACGCATGACCTCTCCCTTACCAAGGGAGTGCTCTACCACTGAGCCACATGGGCGGTATTCATTTCGACACCCGTCGAACCGGACCCGCTGGAGCGGGTGAAGGGAATCGAACCCTCGTCGTAAGCTTGGAAGGCTTCTGCTCTACCATTGAGCTACACCCGCGATTCGGTATCCCTGCGACAACCCTGCTGCAGCGCGGGCGTCGTTTCGCATGGTGGTGGGGGTTGGATTCGAACCAACGTAGGCGCAAGGCCAACAGATTTACAGTCTGCCCCCTTTAACCACTCGGGCACCCCACCGAAGCGAATCCCGAATTATGAAGATATCTGCGCGCGATGTCAAGCGACCGCGTCGCGATCCGCCAGAACACCCCCCAGGCCCTGGCGCTCCAGCAGCGCGTCCAGGTGTTCCCAGTCGGAAAATTCGATCACCAGCTGCCCGCCCTTGCGTGCGCCCGTGCGGATCTTCACCTGGGTCGCCAGGTGATCGGACAAGGCTTTTTCCAGGCGGTCCAGGTCGCCGGAACGCGCCGCGGAGGCGCCTCGGGCCGCACGACCGGCCGACGTGGCCATGGGCTCGTCGGCTTCACGCAGGGCGCGCGCCACGCGCTTTTCGGTTTCGCGCACGGACAGCCTGCGGGCAACGACTTCGTTGGCCAGGATGATCTGCTGCGCGGCATCGGTGGCCAGCAGGGCGCGGGCGTGGCCCATGTCGATATCGCCGGCCAGCAGCATGGTCTGCACCGGCTCGGCCAGGTTCAGCAGGCGCAGCAGGTTGGTGGTGGCCGAACGCGAGCGGCCGATGGCGGTGGCGGCCTGCTCATGGGTGAGACCGAATTCGTCCAGCAGCCGACGCACGCCGTGCGCCTCTTCGAGCGGATTCAGGTCTTCCCGCTGGATGTTCTCGATCAGCGCCATGGCGGCGGCGTTTTCGTCCGCCACCCGCCGCACCAGGACAGGCACCGCGTCCAGGCCGGCGATCTTCGCGGCACGGAAGCGGCGTTCGCCGGCGATGATCTCGTACTGGCCGGGCTCGTCTTCCAGGGGCCGCACCAGGATGGGCTGCATGATGCCCTGGGTACGGATGGATTCGGCCAGGTCGTTGAGCGCGCCCTCGTCCATGCGGGTGCGCGGCTGGTAGCGGCCCGCGCGCAGGACGTCGACCGGCAACTGACTGGGAGAATCGTCCTTCTGGCGGCCGACCGCATCCAGCGCGCCGTTATCGGCGCCCAGCAGGGCATCCAGCCCGCGTCCGAGTCCTTTCTTGCGTGTGGCCATTGTGTGTGTTTCCTATGAAGATGCCGTCCGGGGCGCTCAAGCCGCGCGCGGGCGGATCCGCCCGCCGACACGGCGGATGAGTTCCTCGCCAAAGGCCAGGTAGGCCTTGGCGCCCCGGGACGACTTGTCGTAGATCACGCCTGGCAGGCCGTAGCTGGGCGCTTCGGCCAGGCGTACGTTGCGCGGCACGACCGTCGTGAAGACCTTGTTTCCGAAATGGGATTCCAATTGCGCCGAGACCTGCTGCTGCAGCGTCATGCGCGTATCGAACATGACGCGCAGCAGGCCGATCAATTCCAGGTCGGGATTCAGGTTGCGGTAGACCCGCTTGATGGTGTTGACCAGGTCGGACAGGCCCTCGAGCGCAAAATATTCGCACTGCATGGGGATGATCACGCCATGCGCCCCTGCCAGGCCGTTGAGCGTGAGCAGGGAAAGCGTGGGCGGGCAGTCGATCAGGATGAAATCGTAGTCCTGGGCAACCTTGGACAGGGCCTGCTTCAGCTGCATTTCGCGGTCGCTCATCTGCACCAGGTCGATTTCGGCACCGGACAGTTCGCGGTTCGAAGGCAGCACATCGTAGCCGCCTGTCTCGGAACGGATGCGGGCCCCGGCCACATCGGCCTCGCCGATCAGGACCTGGTACAGATTGACCGTGGCCGCGTTCTTGTCGATTCCGCTGCCCATGGTGGCGTTACCCTGCGGATCCAGATCGACCAGCAACACGCGCTGTCCGTGCTGGGCCAGCGATGCGGCCAGGTTGATGGCCGTGGTGGTCTTGCCCACGCCGCCCTTCTGGTTGGCGATGCAGAACACGCGGGCGGGTTTCGGACGATCGTCAGTCATGAGGTTCCTTCGGGACCGGTTGAATCGAGTTCCAGCAGACAGCGGCGCGCATCCATTTCGGGCACGTTCAGTTCGACGGCGCGTTTCACGAACCAGCCCGTATCGGCCTGCAGGGCGGCGCGTTCGGCGATCGGATCCTGGCCTTTCATGGCGAGCATCACGCCACCCGGAGCGCGGTGGTGCGCAGCAACCCGCACGAAATCCGACAAAGAGGCAAAAGCGCGCGAGATCACCAGATCCGCCTGCAGACTACCCATGGATTCGATGCGGCCGTGTTCGGCGCGCACGTTCTTCAGGCCCAGGACGCCGGCTGCCTGACGGATGAACGCAGTCTTCTTGCCCACGGCATCCACGCAGACGACGGACCAATCCGGCTGGCAGATGGCCAGAATGATACCCGGTAAACCGGCTCCCGATCCCATGTCCGCGACACGCAAGGCATGGCGCGGCCAGCGGGCTCGCAGTTCGGGCACGATGGCCAGACTGTCGAACACGTGCTGCACCAGCATTTTCGAAGGATCGCGCACGGCCGTCAGGTTGTAGGCCTTGTTCCAGTGCTTCAGCTGCTGCAAGTAACCCAGCAGCACGGGAATGCGGTCGCGATCCGCCTGCATCCCAAGGGCTTCGAGGGCCTTTTCCAGGCGCTCCTGGAATCCGGTGAAAGCGGTATCGATCATGCCGCCTGGCGCCCGCGCGCATGCCGTTTCAGATGCACCAGCAGCAGCGAAACCGCGGCCGGGGTGACGCCCGATATCCGCGCCGCCTGCCCCACGGTGGCCGGCCGCGAGGTTTCCAGGCGCTGGCGCACTTCGGTCGACAAGCCCGCGACACTGGCGTAGTCGAAATCGTCGGGAATGAGCTGATCCGCCTGTGCCTTCTGGCGTTCGATCTCTTCGCGTTGGCGATCGACGTAGCCGGCATACTTGGCCTGGATGTCAACCTGCTCTGCCTGCACCGGATCATCGAGCCCGGGACCGGCCAGCAGCGCACCCTGAGCGTCCTTCAGGGACATCAAAGCGGCATATTCGACGTCGGGGCGCCGCAGCAGATCCAGCAGGCTGGGATGCCGGTCCAGGCGTTGCATGGCCAGGTGTTCGCGGGCATGGGCATCCAGCACCGCCGGATTGACGCGGGTTTCGCTAAGGCGCTGGATTTCGGCGGCTACGGCATCGCGCTTGCGGCAAAAGGCATCCCAGCGCGCGTCGTCCACCAGCCCCAGATCCCGACCCATTTCCGTCAGACGCAGGTCGGCATTGTCCTCGCGCAGGCTCAGGCGGTATTCGGCCCGCGATGTAAACATTCTGTAAGGTTCTGTAACACCTTTTGTTACAAGATCGTCCACCAGCACACCGAGATATGCCTGATTCCGCTCCAGCGTCCAGGGTTCCCGCTCCATCACTTGCAAAGCAGCGTTGGCACCAGCCAGCAGACCCTGGGCTGCGGCTTCTTCATACCCCGTGGTGCCATTGATCTGCCCTGCGAAAAAGAGCCCCTGGATTGCCCGGGTCTCGAGCCAGGCATGCAGATGCCGGGGATCGAAATAGTCGTACTCGATTGCATAGCCCGGACGCATGATGCGGGCATTTTCCAATCCCGGCAGGCTGCGTACCAAGGCGTACTGGATATCGAACGGCAGACTGGTTGAAATCCCGTTTGGATAAATCTCGCAGGATGACGATCCTTCTGGCTCCAGAAATACCTGGTGGCTGGTCTTGTCGGCGAAACGGTGGATCTTGTCTTCGATCGAAGGACAATACCGAGGGCCGATGCCTTCGATCGTCCCCTGGTCGCTGTACATGGGCGAACGATCCAAGCCCGAACGCACAATCTCATGCGATCGCTCATTGGTGTGCGTAATCCAGCACGGCACCTGATCGGGATGCATGTCGGCCCGGCCCAGGAAGGAAAACACGGGCACTGGATCCATATCCCCGGGCTGGACTTCCGTCTTGGAGAAATCGATGGTCTTCGCGTCGATGCGAGGCGGCGTCCCCGTCTTCAGGCGGCCTTGCGGCAGGTTCAATTCCTTGAGTCGCTGCCCCGGGTTGTTTGCGGGTGGACCCCCCGCGCGGCCGGCCTCATAGTGCGACAAGCCGACATGCATCAGCCCATTCAGGAAGGTACCAGCCGTCAACACGACAGCCCGCGCCCTGAACACCAGACCGATCTGTGTCCGGGCACCCACCACTCGGTCCCCTTCCAGGATCAAATCATCCACCGCCTGCTGAAAAATCATCAGATTCTTCTGCCCTTGAAGAATCATTCGAATGGCACGCCGATACAAGGATCGATCTGCCTGGGCACGCGTTGCGCGCACAGCCGGTCCCTTGGAGCGATTCAAAATCCTGAACTGTATGCCGGCCTGGTCCGTTGCCCAGGCCATGGCTCCGCCCAATGCATCGATTTCCTTGACCAGATGCCCTTTCCCAATACCCCCAATCGACGGATTGCAGGACATCTGACCCAACGTATCCATATTGTGGGTCAACAAAAGGGTGGACGCACCCATGCGGGCTGCGGCCAATGCAGCTTCGGTCCCTGCATGACCACCACCGATCACGAGGACATCGAATTCTTCAGCGTAATTCATAGGGGAAAAATAGAAAGATTCCCGAAATTATACTTCGGGCCCCTGCAGATCGAATGTTCCACGTGAAACAGGATTTGAGTGTTTCACGTGAAACCATGTCAGTGCAGTTCGACGCACAAGTAGAAATCAGGAGCAGGCGATCAGGGCAATGTGAACAGTAGCGTGATGTTGCAACAAACAGCAGAAATACGGCCTACTAAACACGACTGGTTCAGCCTTGGGTGATCTGGATCCGCCCGCCGAATAAAACAGCTTCTGAAAAAATCAGATCAAATTTCATCTCGACAAAAGATAGAAAACTGCGTGCTTGGGCGAGATACCAGAAAGGAAGTTTCTATGAAGTCTTAAAACAGTCGATGATGCTGGCAATCATGGATGCAACAAGAAAAATAAACACAACAACCATGAGGGGTAGCGCGATGTTCCACGTGAAACACACAAATCTTCCAGCGCCAGATCCGAACACCTATGTTCCGATTGGTCAAAACAAAAAAAGGCGATCGGACATCTAAAACATAAAGCCATGCGCTGTGTGCATAAGGCTGTGGACAAACAGAAGACAAGAGGGTACAAGTTTCCTAGCCAAAGTCTGAACAATAAAAAAGGCACTCCGGAGAGTGCCTTTCGTGAAAAGCGCCGGCTGATTACAGCGGGCGGATTTCAGCAGCCTGGGGACCCTTGGGGCCATCCTTGACTTCGTATTGAACGGCTTGTCCTTCGTTCAGGCTGCGGTAGCCGCGACCTTCGATGGCGGAGAAGTGCGCGAACACATCGGTGCCACCTGCGTCCGGCGTGATGAAGCCGAAGCCCTTCTCAGCGTTGAACCATTTGACTTTGCCCGTTTGAGCCATGATCTGAAACGTCCTAAATAAATGAATGAAAAACAATGAATCAAGAACGCTGAAACGAAACAGATCGTGCCGGAGTGCGGGTAGCAACAGGGCAAGCCGTGTGCGAAACGTGCGTACTGCTAGATTGCATTGCAAAAGGGAGCATAACTACGCGGTATGAAAACTCAAATCATAGTTTTCCCTTATGCGCGATTGTATCCGCAACTTAGACCAGCGTGCGAAAAAACGTCTTGAACACCACACAAATTCAACGAAACAACCACACATGTCGCATTCAATCCCATCCAAGCTTCCCGATGTCGGCAGCACGATCTTCACGGAAATGAGCGCCCTGGCTCAGCAATGCCAGGCCATCAACCTGGGGCAGGGCTTTCCGGACTACCCTCCGCCCGAAGCCTTGATCCACGCAGTCAATGAAGCCATGCTGCAGGGACACAACCAGTACGCTCCCATGACAGGCCTGCCGCAATTGCGGCAAGCCATTGCAAGCAAGGTCCAGGGTCAACACGGGAAAAACTATTCCGCTGAATCCGAAATCACAGTCACGGCCGGTGCTACCGAGGCTTTGATGAGCAGCTTCCTGGCACTGACGCATCCGGGCGACCAGGTTCTTCTGATCGATCCGGCCTACGATCTGTACGCACCCGCCATTCGCCTGGCCGGCGCCGAAGCAGTGCGTGTTCCCATGCAGGCACCAAAGCCCGGTATGCCTGCTTTCCGCGTCGATTGGGAACGCGTGAAGTCTGCAATTACACCCAGAACGCGGATGCTGGTCCTGAATTTTCCGCACAACCCGACCGGCACGACACTCAAACCCGAAGATCTGGATGCGCTGGAAGCCATTGTCTCCAGTCATCCGATCCTGCTGCTGTCGGATGAAGCCTACGAGCACATCGTATTCGACGGCCAGGTTCACCTGAGCCCCGCAGCCCGACCATTGCTGGCCGAACGCACCATCCTGGTTTCGTCCTTTGGCAAGACTTTTCATGCAACAGGCTGGAAAGTAGGTTATTGCTGCGCCCCGGTGCACATCATGGCGGAAATCCGGAAGGTGCATCAATTCACGGTGTTCTCCGTCAGTACCCCGATGCAGGCTGGCATCGCCCGTTACCTGGGCGAATCGAATCTGCCGGCTGAATTGCCAGGCTTCTATCAGAAAAAACGTGACCGCCTGGCCTCAGGTCTGGAAAAAACGCCATTACGGCCTTTGCATTCCGAAGGCACGTTTTTTCTGCTCGTGGATACGAAGGCGCTGGGATCCGGATTGGAAAAGGAACTGGCCCTGCGCCTGACCAGGGAAATCGGCGTGGCCAGCATTCCGGTGTCGGCTTTCTATGCCGATCCGGAGCATCCCGAATCGAACCACCAACTGCTGCGCTTGTGCTTTGCCAAGCGGGACGCCACGCTCGATCAAGCCCTGGAACGGCTACAGGGTCTTTGTGCGGGGCTGGCTGGCTGATGGTTCTTATGTTTTTCTCTTTTCTTTTATATAAACCTGGTAGGAATGATGTGATCCTGTGGATAACTGGGAAAACTTAAAACATTCAATAAAATCAAATATTTATTTGATGTTTTCCTGTGCGTGTTCTTGTGCGCCGCCGTGGCATGCTTTGGGGACGGTTTTGGGACCAGCTGGAATGGGCCTGTTTATGAACAAGTTGTCGACAGGATGGGCACATGCAGCCGCCTCTGTACTTGTCCACAGGCCATTCCGGCCGAAATCAGGCCGATGCGGGGCCCTCCGTGGTTGGAATCAGGGCACCGTCGTCGAACAGCAGGCTGCGTTCCGGCCATAGCATGGCAGCCAGCCTGTAGCGGTCTTCCGTATCCGTATCGGGCGATTTCCTGCTGCGCCAGCGCGCACCGACGGAATAGTCGATGCAGAATGCCTGATGGTGCTGCCCATGCCAGGACGTGGGCGCCACGCCTTCGAACAGGCGGCCGTAACGCCAGGCAGTGCTTCGGTCCGGGGTTTCGAACAGGCGCCAGTAGTGCCCGATCAGCACGGGGGTCGGATCGGTATCCGCGTTCCACCAGGCGGTGCGATCCGAATAGCGCCAGCGGTTGCCCGAGAAGAAAGGCTGCGGGCTGCGGGCCTCGATGCCCGAGGTGAGTCTTTTGATGGGATTGAGGCGCTGTTCGAGCGACTCGAAATCCGCCACGGCATCCAGGTAGGGTGGTGGATCGTCGGGATCCTCGAGCTGCTTGCCCCAGCGATCGAGTTCCGCCAGGTAGCGGGAGTGCAGGTCGTCCGTACGGGCGGCCCGGATGATGTTCTGCTCCTGTTCGTGGATCAGTTCCAGGATGTGGCCGCAGGGGAAATCCGCGATCGCCTGGATGGAGACCGGATCCCAGGCAGCATGGACGATGCGCAGCCCCGGCATGCGGATTGCAAGGGGCAGGTTGCACAGGAAATCGCGGATTTCTGGCCTTTCCCGGGCCGAGGCCCGGGAAAATGGTGCGTAGAAGGGGGTGTCGGATGCTTCCCGGCTGTCGAAGAACCACCCTGACCCGTCTTTTGCATCGTTGGCCAGCAGGTTGATTTCGTGATTGCCCAGGATGGTGAGCGCGCGTCCTTGGTCCATGAGCTCGCGTACCCGGCGGATGACGCCTACGCTGTCGGGACCGCGGTCGCACAGGTCTCCGATGAATATCAGCAGGCGTTTTTTTGTGTCCGGATTCCGGTCCAAGAGGTCGAGCAAGGCATCCAGGGCCTGGATCTCGCCGTGGATGTCGCCGATGATGGCCAGGGGCTGGGCATCCAGGGTATGGAGTAAGGTCGGGTTCATGGCCTATTGTCCTTCGAGAACAAGATCAGGACAATGGATGAAGTTGCTTGAGCCAGTGCAAGATTCGGTCCGATGGATCCGGCCGGGGAATCCCGGTGTAGGGTAGATTGACCATGGGTGGGCATGCGCCTGCCCATTGAAAGACGGGAGGATTCACATGGCAAAGGATATTGTGCTGGCGACGGATGGTTCCGCATATAGCCTGCAGGCGGCGCGTTTCATTGCGCAATCCAGGTTGCTGCCCGAAGGCGGGGTTGTGCGGGTTCTTCATGTGGCGGCCAGTCTGCCTGCCCGGGTGAGCCATTTCGTGGATGCCGCGACGATCCGGGATTGGTACAAGGACGAATCCGCCAAGGTCCTGGATCCCACTGCCGGCATCCTGCGCGAAGCCGGCGTACCGTACACGGCCGAATTCCGGATCGGTTTCGCACCCCAGGAAATCACGCAGTATGCCGATGAGGTCGACGCCCACATGATCGTGATGGGCGCGCATGGGCGCGGTGTGCTGCTGGACGCCGTCATTGGCTCGGTGGCGGGGCGAGTGTTGGCCCTGACGCAAAGGCCGGTGCTGCTGATCCAGCGTCCGGGGGATGCTTCGGGCGGTTGATTCCGGCAGGAATGCCGGTATTCAGTCCAGCAGGCGCGTCATGTACCGGGCCGGCTGCTCGTAGCTGGCCAGGCAGGCGCGCTGGTGGTCGTCCAGTTCGGTGCGCGTGCGGTAGCCGTGCGTGGCCCAGAAGTGCTCCGAGTCCTGGACCGAGATCAATGCCGAGTGCCGCAATCCGGCCTTTCGGGCGCGCCCCCAGGCCTGCCGGATCAGCCGTTGCGGCAATCCAAGGCCCCGCGCCCGGGGATGGACGGCCAGGTCGTGCAGGTACAGTGTGTCGCCATCAGGGGCCGGCCGAAAACCGCTGTTCAGCGGCGACAGGCGGCCCTGGTGCGTCGGATAGGTGAACAGATAGGCGCATAGCCCGGCGCCGTCCTGGATGCCCCAGATCCAGTCTGGCGCGGCCAGCAGGCGATCTGCCAGGATGGACGTCGATTCGAGCATGGACGTGCCGTAGCAGGATGCCTGGATGCGATCCAGGTCGGGCAGGTCGGCGGGACTCAGTGCGCGAAGAAGCATGGACTGCGCCCCGGTGCCGGATGAATTCTTATCCGGTGCCGGGGCGCTTTTACCTGCGACTTGTACGGAGGAACGGGCGATCAAACGTCGATGTTCCCCGCCTGCAGAGCATGGGTCTCGATGAAGGCGCGGCGCGGTTCCACGTTGTCGCCCATCAGGGTGACGAAGATTTCGTCGGCGGCGATGGCGTCTTCGATCTGCACGCGCAGCAGGCGGCGGACGGAAGGATCCATGGTGGTTTCCCAGAGCTGTTCCGGGTTCATTTCACCCAGGCCCTTGTAGCGCTGCTTGCTGATGCCGCGTTCGGCTTCGGCGCGCAGCCACTGCATGACTTCGCGGAAGTCGGAGACGGTCTTTTCCTTGAGCTTGTCTCCGGTGCCCCGGCGCACGATGGCGCCTTCGCCCATCAGGCCCAGGAAGGTCTTGGCGGTGCGCGCCAGAACGGCATAGTCCCCGCCGCGCACGAAGTGGCGGTCGAACACGCTGACCCGCATGTTGCCGAAATGCGGGCGGATGACCGCCAGGCGCCAGGCTTCCTCGACGTCGTCGTACTGGGCCTCGACATGCACGGCCTGGGGATCGGCCGGGTCGTGCATGGCTTGTTCGAGAGCGGCGGCGCTGGCGCGGGCGGCGGCTTCGTCCACCAGGCTGATCTGCACGCCTTCGGCCATGGCCGACAGTGCTTCGGCATCCAGCGTGCGGGACAGGCGGGCGATGACCGAATCGGCGGTGACGTACTGGCGGGCCAGGTCCATCAGCGCATCGCCGGAGATCGAGGCGGCGCCCGCGCGCGGCATGAGTTCCGTGTCCTTCAGCGCCAGCTGCAGCATGAACTGGGCTTCCTCGGCGTCGTCCTTCAGGTAGCGTTCTTCGCGGCCGACCTTGACCTTGTAGAGCGGCGGCTGGGCGATGTAGACGTGGCCGCGTTCGATCAGCGCCGGCATCTGGCGGTAGAACAGGGTCAGCAGCAGGGTCCGGATGTGGGCGCCGTCGACGTCCGCGTCGGTCATGATGATGATGCGGTGGTAGCGCAGCTTGTCGACGTTGAAGTCGGGCCCGATGCTGGTGCCCAGGGCGGTGATCAGCGTGGTGATCTGTTCGCTGGACAGCAGCCGGTCGAAGCGCGCCTTTTCGACGTTCAGCACCTTGCCGCGCAGCGGCAGGATGGCCTGAAACTTACGGTCGCGGCCCTGCTTGGCGGAGCCGCCGGCCGAGTCGCCTTCCACGATGTAGAGTTCGCACAGGGCGGGATCCTTTTCCTGGCAGTCGGCCAGCTTTCCGGGCAGGCCCGCGCCTTCGAGGACGCTCTTGCGGCGGGTCATTTCGCGGGCCTTGCGGGCGGCCTCGCGGGCACGGGCGGCTTCCACGATCTTGGCGCACAGGGCGCGGGCGTCGTTGGGGTTCTCGAGCAGCCAGGTTTCCAGGGTCCTGGCGACGGCTTCCTCCACCGCGGGGCGGACTTCGCTGGAGACCAGCTTGTCCTTGGTCTGGCTGCTGAACTTGGGCTCGGGCACCTTGACGGAAAGCACGCAGGCCAGGCCTTCGCGCATGTCGTCGCCGGTGGTGTCGACCTTGGCCTTCTTGGCCAGGTCGTTGTCGGCGATGTATTTGTTCAGCACCCGCGTCATGGCGGCGCGCAGGCCGGTCAGGTGGGTGCCGCCGTCACGCTGCGGGATGTTGTTGGTGAAGCACAGCACGGTCTCGGCGTAGCTGTCGTTCCATTGCATGGCGACTTCGACGCCCACGCGCACGCCGCCGGCTTCGGACTCGGTGGACACGGCGAAGATGTTGTCGTGCAGGACGGTCTTGGCGCGGTTGATGTACTGGACGAAGCCCTTGACCCCGCCCAGGAATGCGAGGTTTTCTTCCTGGCCGGTGCGCTCGTCTATCAGGCGGATCTTCACGCCGTTGTTCAGGAAGGACAGCTCGCGCAGGCGGCGGGCGAGGATTTCGTAGGTGTAGTCGACGTTGGTGAAGATCTCTGCGTCGGCCAGGTACTGGACCCGGGTGCCGGTGCGGTCCGCCGGGCCGGTGACGGCCAGGGGGGCGACTCGCACGCCGCGGCGGAATTCCATCTGGTGCTCTTCGCCGTTGCGCCAGATCGTCAGGCGCAGCCATTCGGACAGGGCGTTGACGCAGGACACGCCCACGCCGTGCAGGCCGCCGGAGACCTTGTAGGAGTTCTGGTCGAACTTGCCGCCGGCGTGCAGTTCGGTCATGACGATTTCCGCCGCGCTGCGGTGCTGTTCGTCGTCTTTATGGATGGCGGTGGGGATGCCGCGGCCATTGTCCGTGACCGAAATGCTGTTGTCGGCATGGATCGTGACGACGATGTCGTCGCAATAGCCTGCCAGCGCTTCGTCGATGGCGTTGTCCACGACCTCGAAGACCATGTGGTGCAGGCCCGTGCCGTCGGAAGTGTCGCCGATGTACATGCCGGGCCGCTTGCGTACGGCTTCCAGGCCCTTGAGCATCTTGATCGAATCGGCGCCGTAGCCGGCGGCCGCGGTGGTCTTGGTGGTGGAATCTGACATGAAAATCCTGTAGTTGAATCCGTCGATGGGTCAGTCGGCCCTGAAGGCGTTCAGATGCGCATCGGCATGACGACGTACTTGAATTCCTCGTCGCCGGGCAGCGTGATCAGCACGGAAGCGTTGGCGTCGGGCTGCACGGACCAGCGCACGGTGTCGGTCTTGATGTTGGTCAGCACGTCGAGCAGGTAGCTGACGTTGAATGCGACGTCCAGCGATTCCTGGGCGTAGTCGACTTCGAGTTCTTCGCGGGCCTCTTCCTGCTCGGCGTTGGACGAGGACAGGCGCAGCAGGTTGTCTCCCAGCTGCAGGCGCACGCCCTTGAGCTTGTCCGTGGTCAGGATGGCGGTGCGCTGGAGGGCGGCCTGCAGGGCATCGCGGGCGATGTCGAAATGCCGGGTGTAGCCGGAGGGGATGACGCGGCGGTAGTCGGGGAACTTGCCCTCGACCAGTTTGGAGACGACCTCGATGTCGTCGAAGCGGAAGCGGATCTGGCCGGTGGCGACGTCGATCTGGACGGCGGCCTGTTCGTCGTCGGAGAGCAGGCGCTGCATTTCGTGGATGGTCTTGCGCGGGATGATCACATCCAGCGTGGATTCCTGGCCTTCGACGGCCACGCCGCCGTGGGCCAGCCGGTGGCCATCGGTGGCCACGGCCCGCACGCGGCCGGGTTCGAGCACCAGCAGCAGGCCGTTCAGGTAGTAGCGGATGTCTTGCTGGGCCATGGAGAAGTGCACCTGGTTGAACAGGTTCTTCAGGGCCTTCTGGGGCATGGAAAAGGATGCCGCCCATTGTTCGGACTGCGTGACCGTGGGGTAGTCGGCCGCGTCCAGGGTCTGCAGGGCGAAGCGGCTGCGGCCGGCCTGGACGGTGAGCTTGGCTTCGTCCAGCGACAGGCGGACATCACCCGATTCGGGCAGGGCGCGCAGGATGTCGAGCAGCTTGCGGGCGGCCACGGTGGTGGCCCGGGCGTCATCGCCCACGCCGAAGTTCGCGCGGGTGGTGATCTGGACTTCCAGGTCGTTGGCGATGAATTCGAGCTGACCGCCCTGCTTGCGGATCAGCACGTTGGCAAGGATCGGCAGCGTGTTGCGCCTTTCGACGATCCCCACCACCATCGTCAGGGGCTTGAGCACGGCATCGCGGGTCGCTTGAATGAGTTGCATCTTCTTATCCTTTGAGAGTTTGCTCGAGTACGTGGAGTGCGTGGTTCAGCTCGGTCTGCTTGGCGCGCAGGTCGGTGATCTTGCGCACCGCGTGCAGCACGGTGGTGTGGTCGCGTCCGCCGAACAGGTCGCCGATTTCCGGCAGGCTCTTCTGGGTGAGCTCCTTGGCCAGGTACATGGCGATCTGGCGGGGCAGGGCAATGTTCGCGGGCCGACGCTTGGAATACATGTCGGCGACCTTGATTTTATAGAAATCGGCCACGGTCTTCTGGATGTTCTCGACCGTGATCTGGTTGTTGGAAACCGACAGCAGGTCCTTCAGGGCTTCCTTGCAGACTTCGACGGTGAGCACGTCGCGGCCGTGGAAATTGGCGTAGGCCGAGACCTTGCGCAGGGCGCCTTCGAGCTCGCGCACGTTGCTGCGCAGGTGCTTGGCGATGAAGAAGGCGACTTCCTCGGGCATGACGATGCGTTCGGCCTGGGCCTTGCGCAGCAGGATGGCGACGCGCATTTCCAGTTCGGGCGGCTCGATCGCCACCGTCAGGCCCCAGTCGAAGCGCGAGATCAGGCGGTTGTCTATGTTCGACAGTTCCTTGGGGTAGGTGTCCGAGGTGATGATGATCTGCTTGCGCTGGGCCACCATCGCCTCGAAGGCGTAGAAGAATTCTTCCTGGGTACGGTTCTTGCCCGCAAAGAACTGGATGTCGTCGATCAGCAGCAGGTCCAGCGAATGGTAATAGCGCTTGAAGTCGTCGAAGGCGCGGCGGTGGTAGGCCTTGACCACGTCGGAGATGTACTGGTCCGCATGGACGTAGCGCACGCGCGTGCTGGCGCCGCTGGCGAGCAGGGCATTGCCGATGGCGTGGATCAGGTGGGTCTTGCCCAGGCCGACGCCGCCGTACAGGAACAGCGGGTTGTAGGACACGCCGGGGTTTTCCGCGACCTGCATGGCCGCCGCGCGGGCCAGCTGGTTGGCCTTGCCGATGACGAAATTGTCGAACGTCAGGTCCCGGTTCAGGCGGGAGTGGTCCTGGATGGATTCCTCGGTGGCGGCCTGCACGGGGGCGGGCTGGGGGGGCGTGATGACGGCCGGCGCAGCCACGCTGGCACCTGCGGGCCCGGCTGCGGGCGCGGGCGACGAAGGCACGGGCCTGGCCGCCGGGGCCGGCGCCGGCCGGCCGACCGGGGCGGATAGCTCGAACTGGACCTGCACCGCCTGGGAATACCAGTCGGATGCCATCGATTCCAGGCGTGTGGAGAAGTTCTTGCGGACCCAGTCGAGCTTGAAGCGGTTGGGCGCGCCTATCCTCAGGACCGCGAGTTCCTCGTCGTAGTCGAGGGGTACCAGGGGCCGGATCCAGGCGTTGATCTGTTGTGGGGGAAGTTCCTGTTCCAGTCTCTGGACGCAGGCCTGCCAGAATTCATTCATAGGGGTCATCTTGCCAAACCTCGATTCTACCCTTTCCCGGCTGAAGTTATCCACAGCCTGTCCGGAGCGCCGGGGTGCGGCGGCCTGGCGGATGCCTCCAAGTGATTGACACGATTTCAAAAATTTGATGAAATAATGGGCTTTTCGATGCCGTGGGCATATTGTGCCTGTCGGCTTCATCCCGGGGATCTGCCTTTGTAGCCGCATCCGTGTTGTTGTGGCGGCCGTCTTTGCCCCGGGCCTGCCCCTGGCCATTTGCCCCGAGCTCTTTTGGATCCACCATGAAACGCACTTTCCAGCCTTCCGTTACCCGTCGCAAGCGCACCCATGGGTTTCGCGTGCGCATGAAGACCCGTGCCGGCCGCGCCGTCCTGAGCGCCCGCCGCGCCAAGGGCCGCAAGCGCCTGGCCGTCTGATTTTCCTTTCGGGGCCCGCCGCCTGCCGGCACGGCCCCGGAACGATCGCCATGCCAACCGCTTTTCCTCCGGCGGCCCGGCTGCATCGCCCCTCGGAATACGCGGCTGCCCTGAAGGGGCGGCGTATCGCCCGAGGGGCTTTGTTCGTGGTGTCCGGGCCGCGCGAACCGGCCGAAGGCCCCGCCCGGCTGGGACTGGTGGTGCCCAAGCGGCACGCACCGCTGGCGGTAACCCGCAATGCCATCAAGCGGGTCCTGCGGGAAGCTTTCCGGCTGCGCCGGGATGCGCTGCCCGACGGGGATCTGGTCTTCCGCCTGGTGAACCGGCCTCCGGCCGCCAGCCTGACCGCCCTGAAGCGCCAGGTCCGGGCCGAGGCCGATATTCTGCTGGCACGGATCGCATCATGATGCGCGCGCTGTTCATCGCCCCGATCCGCTTCTACCGGTACTTTCTCAGCCCCTGGGTGGGCCAGCAGTGCCGCTTTACCCCGACCTGCTCGGCCTATGCGATCGAGGCCATCGAAACCCACGGGGTGGCGCGGGGGCTGTGGCTGGGCGCGCGACGCATCGCCCGTTGCCATCCGTGGTGCCAGGGCGGCCACGACCCGGTCCCGCCCGCGCGGGGCACGGGCCGTCCGTGATTCCCCGGCATTCCGTTTCCCGTCAGGGACTTGTTCAGGGCATCCTTAGGGCCACAGTCAGGATTGCTACGTTAAACTGGTGAGCTTTTGCTCCGAACCGATACGAATACACAGGCGCCAATGGACATTCGACGCACCATCCTCTGGATGATCTTTTCCTTCTCGCTGCTGCTGCTGTGGAACAACTGGCAGGTCTACCAAGGCCAGCCGTCGCTGTTTTCCCTGACGCCGCCCGCTGCCGAGCAGTCCAAGACCGCCCAGTCCGGGGAAAGCCAGCCCGCCGGCGTGCCGGCGGTCGCGGCGCAGTCCCAGCCGGGGTCTCCTTCCACGGTGCCGGGCTCGTCCGCCGAGCCCCAGGGGCAGAAGGTCCACCTCAAGACCGAGGTCTACGACCTGACCTTCGACACCACCGGCGCCCAGCTGGTGCAGGCCCAGTTGCTGAAGTACAAGTCCCTGGCGGGCGACGACGGCCCGATGTACCTGCTGAATGACCAGCCGGGCGACACCTACGTCGCCCAGACCGGCGTGGTCGGCGCTCCCCAGGGCAGTGGCTATCCCACCCACCTGACGCCGTTCTCCCTGGTGACGCCCGAGCCCGTCGTGAAGGGCGACACGGTGGAAATCGCCTTCGAGGCCACCGCCGGGCAGGTGAAGGTGGTCAAGACCTTCATCGTGCCGCGCGACGGCTACGACATCCGCGTGCGCCACGACATCACCAACCTGGGCGACCAGCCGATCGATCCTTCGCTGTACCTGCAGCTGACGCGCGACGGCAATGATCCCCCGAATACCTCGGGCTTCTACAGCACCTTCACGGGCGCGGCGGTGTATTCGTCGGAAGACAAGTTCCAGAAGGTGAAGTTCGACGAGATCGCCAAGGGCAAGGCCAGCTACATCCAGCAGGCCGACAATGGCTGGATCGGCATCGTGCAGCATTACTTCGCCAGCGCCTGGGTGCCACCCCAGGGCACGGTGCGCACCAACCAGGCGCTGCGCGTGGCCGACAACCTGTACGCCATCCGCACGATCGAGCAAGTCGGCACGATCGCCCCGGGCGCCCAGCGCTCGGTCGAGGCCAACCTGTGGGTCGGCCCGCAGGACCAGCAGGCGATGAGCGCGGTGGCGCCCGGCCTGGAACTGGTGGTGGATTACGGCTGGGTCACGATCATTGCCAAGCCCATGTTCAAGTTCATGACCTGGCTGCACACCCTGCTGGGGAACTGGGGCTGGACCATCGTGGTGCTGACGCTGCTGATCAAGGCCGTGTTCTACCCGCTGTCGGCCGCCAGCTACCGCTCGATGGCGAAGATGAAGCTGGTTGCTCCGCGCATGCAGCACCTGAAGGAAAAGTTCGGCGACGACAAGGCCAAGCTGAACGCGGCCATGATGGAGATGTACCGCACGGAAAAGATCAATCCGCTGGGCGGCTGCCTGCCGATGGTGGTGCAGATTCCGGTGTTCATCGCGCTGTACTGGGTGCTGCTGGGCAGCGTGGAAATGCGCGGCGCGCCCTGGATCCTGTGGGTCCACGACCTGTCGGTGCGCGATCCCTGGTTCATCCTGCCGGCGATCATGATGGCGACGATGTTCCTGCAGATCAAGCTGAACCCGACCCCGCCCGATCCGACCCAGGCGAAGATCATGATGATCATGCCGCTGGTGTTCGGCGGGATGATGTTCATGTTCCCGGCCGGCCTGGTGCTGTACTGGTGCGTGAACAACATCGTGTCCATCATCCAGCAGCGCATCATCATGGTGCGGCTGGACCGGGAAAAGGCCGCCTCCGCATCGAGCTGATGTAGACTGGATGCCGCCTTCGAAACGGTGCTCCTCGGGGCACCGTTTTTCTTTTCCGTGAACCCGACATTCGCTGCTGGTGACGCATGAGCGCCTTTGCTTCCGACCCCATCATTGCCATTGCCACGGCGCCCGGCCGGGGCGGCATCGGTGTGATCCGGATTTCCGGTCCGGACCTGAAGGACTGGGCCGATGCGCTGTGCGCCCGGGTCCTGCGCCCGCGCCATGCGCACTACCTGCCGTTCCGCGACCGCCTGGGCGAGGTCATGGACGAGGGGCTGGCACTGTTCTTTCCGGGGCCGAATTCCTATACCGGCGAGGATGTGCTGGAACTGCAGGGCCACGGCGGCCCCGCCGTGCTGCGGCGCGTGCTGGAAGACTGCCTGGCGCGGGGTGCGGGCATCGGCCTGCGGCTGGCGCAGCCGGGGGAATTCACCCAGCGCGCCTTCCTGAACGACCGCCTGGACCTGGCCCAGGCCGAGGCGGTGGCCGACCTGATCGAGGCCAGTTCAACCGCGGCGGCGCGCAGCGCCATGGCATCCCTGTCGGGTGCGTTTTCCGCCGAGATCGATGCGCTGAGCGAGCGTATCGTCCAGCTGCGCATGCTGGTCGAGGCAACCCTGGATTTTCCCGAAGAAGAAATCGACTTCCTGGAAAAGTACCAGGCCGCCCAGCGGCTGGATGCGGTCACGGCCGCCCTGGACGGCGTCCTGCGGACCGCCCGCCAGGGGCTGGTGCTGCGCGAAGGGCTGCACGTGGTGCTGGCGGGCCAGCCCAACGTGGGAAAATCCAGCCTGCTGAATGCCCTGGCGGGCGAGGACGTGGCCATCGTCACCCCGATCGCCGGCACCACGCGCGACCGGGTGGTGCAGCAGATCCACATCGAGGGCATTCCCCTGCATATCGTGGATACGGCCGGCCTGCGCGAGACCGAGGACACGGTCGAGCGCATCGGCATCGAGCGCAGTTGGGCCGAGATCGCCCGCGCCCAGGTGATCCTGCACCTGCAGGACGCCCGGCACCCGGACGACCCGCTGGACGCGGAGATCGTGCAACGCCTGCCGGCGGGGGTGCCGGTGCTGCGGGTATGGAACAAGACCGATCTGCTCGAGCCGGGTGCGGTGGCCGCTGTGGCGGCCGACGATGCGCCCCTGCTCATTTCCGCCCAGACGGGTGCGGGCCTGGATGCCCTGCGGGCCCGGTTGCTGTCCATCGCCGGCTGGACACCGGGCGCGGAATCGCCCTGGCTGGCGCGCGAACGGCACGTGCGTGCGCTGGAAACGGCGCGGGAACACCTGCGGGCCGCCGCGGCGCATGCCGCGCACAGCGATCAGGTGCTGGATCTCTTTGCCGAGGAACTGCGCCTGGCGCACGAGGCGCTGTGCGGGATCACGGGCCAGTTCACCAGCGACGACCTGCTGGGAGAGATTTTTTCCAGCTTCTGCATCGGGAAGTGAGGTGAGGTCTATGGACGTCCATTGAAGTCTGCTCGTGTGCCTGAAACCCGCATAAATACTGGAGTTTTTGTCTACTGATTGATTCAGTGATACAGTCAAAGCCATCGCTATTCGGGTCCATATATGGGTCCAAATTCACCGAATGGTCTGGCTTTTACGTTCCATGGACCCAAAGGAGGGTCCATGTCTCTCACAGACACCGCACTCAAGGCGCTCAAGCCCAAGGATGCCTCGTACATCGTCAGCGACGATCGCGGGCTGTACGTCGAAGTGCTGCCGAGTGGCAGCATCGTCTGGCGTTATCGCTATCGGCTGGATGGCAAACGGGAAAAGCTCACACTCGGCAAGTACCCGGCCCTTACCCTGAAGAACGCCCGCCTGAAGCGGGATGAGGCGGCGCATCTGGTAGCGCTCGGCCAGTCTCCTGCACAGAAAAAGCAACAGGAGAAAGTAGCTGGGGCAGAAGACGCCACCGTGGCCGAGTTCGCCGAGCGCTTCTTCAAGGACATCCAGTCACGCGACCGCAAGGACGTGACCATGCCTCGTCGCTACCTGGAAAAGGACATCCTGCCGCACATCGGCAGCAAGCCGGTCCGGGACATTACCGCTGAGGACGTGCGCGGCGTCATCTGGCGCAAGAAGGAACAAGGCTTCGACGCCGCCGCTGGCCAGGTGCGCGGCCTGCTCAAACGCATGTTCGACTACGCACTGACCTGCGGCCTGATCCAGGCCAACCCGGTCATGGCCCTGCCGATGCGGCACGTCTACTGCGCCGCCGCCCGCGACCGCGCGCTGACGCCAGACGAAATCCGGCGGTTCCTGCGTGCGATGCTAACCTCCAACATCCGCCGCCAATTCAAGATCGCCTTCCAGTTGATCCTGATTAGCCGACCGCCAGAATCGCCTCCAGGCTGTAGTAGGCCACCCG
>Ga0182792_1001364_pt1 | contig 20018 bp, 14 predicted proteins | sample Passage237B_FD_130497 | JGI IMG/M metagenome (GOLD analysis project Ga0182792, IMG submission 130497) | Cellulose adapted compost microbial communities from Newby Island Compost Facility, Milpitas, CA, USA - Passage2 37B (version 2) (version 2) ...
CCCCCCCCCCCCCGCCCCCCCCCCCCCCTGCGCCGCCCCCCGGCTCGGGTGCCCCGCACGCCCCCCCCCCCGGCGACGGCGCCCGCGAGCGCCGCTCCCGCCTGCGCCGCTTCGGCGACGACCTGCTCTACGTGCTCGTGGGCTTCCCGGTCGCCCTCGCCTCGTTCATCGCCCTGGTCACCCTGCTGTCGCTCGGCGTCAGCCTCGTCATCCTGGTCGTCGGCGTGCCGATCCTCGTGCTGTCGCTGTACGTGGCCCGCCTGTTCGCCGGCATCGAGCGGAGCCGCCTCCGGCTGCGGGGCGAGCGGATCGGCCCGGTCGTCTACGCCGAGTCGGCCCCGGGCGCCACCTGGAGCCGGCGCGTGCTCGACCGGCTCACCGACCGGCAGGCGTGGCTCGACGTGCTGCACGGCCTCGTCGCCTTCCCGCTCGCCACCGCGACGTGGTCGCTCCTCGTGTCCTGGATCGCCAGCGCCGCCCTCGGCATCACCGCGTTCGCCTGGGCGCCGTACGCGACCTTCGGCGACGCGAACGACCCGGTCACCCTGTTCTTCATCGAGGTGCCGACCGACTCGTGGGTGGGCCCGGCCGCCGCCATCACCGCGATCGGCGTGTTCTTCGCCGCCACCCTCTGGCCCGTCGCCCGGGGCCTGGCCGCGGCGCAGGCGGGCCTGGCCCGCCTGCTGCTCGCCAATGACACCGTCGCCCGGCTCCAGGCCCGGGTCGAGGACCTGCGCCGCCGCCAGCACGCGGCCGCGGCCACTGACGTCACCGACCGCCAGCGGCTGGAGCGCGACATCCACGACGGCCCCCAGCAGCGCCTGGTGCGTCTCGGCATGGACCTCGCCGCGGCGGAACGGCGGCTGGGCGAGGACCCCGACGGCGCCCGCGAGCTGCTCGCCGAGGCCCGCCAGCAGACCAACGCCGCGCTCGCCGAGCTGCGCCTGCTCTCCCGCGGCATCGCGCCACCGCTGCTCACCGACCGGGGCCTCGCCGCCGCGCTGGCCGACCTGGGGACGCGTAGCGTCGTGCCGGTGGACGTGACCATCCGCCTGCGCGAGGGCGATCGCCTGCCGACCCCGGTCGAGAACGCCCTCTACTTCACGGCGGCCGAGACGCTCGCCAACGTCGCCAAGCACGCCGGGGCCACCCGGGCCTCGGTGGAGCTGGAGGCGGTCGCCACGCCCGACGCGCCGGGCCGTCGCCTCGCACGGCTCTCGGTCGCCGACGACGGGCGCGGCGGTGCGGTGGTGGGCGCCGGCCACGGCCTGGTGGGGCTGCGGACCCGGCTGGAGCTGGTGGACGGGACCCTCCGGGTCGACAGCCCACCCGGGGCCGGCACGCTCGTGGTGGCGGAGGTGCCGTGCGGGTCCTGATCGCGGACGACTCGATGCTCCTCCGGGAGGGCCTGGCCCGCCTGATCGACGAGCTGGGCCACGAGGTGGTGGGCGCGGTGGCCGACGCGCCGTCGGTGCTGCCCGCGGTGGCCGAGCTGCGTCCCGACCTGGCGATCGTGGACGTGCGGATGCCGCCCACCTCCACCGACGACGGGCTGCGGGCGGCGGTGGCCGTGCGGGCCGAGCACCCCGCCACCGCGGTGCTCGTGCTCTCCCAGTACGTGGAGATCAGCTACGCCGACGAGCTGTTCGCCTCCGGCCAGGGCCACGTCGGCTACCTGCTCAAGGACCGGGTGCAGGACCTCGACGCGCTGGAGCGGGCCATCACCACCATCGTGGAGGGCGGCTCGGTGCTCGACCCCGAGGTGGTGTCGCGCCTCCTGGCTCGGCGCCGCGACGACGACCCCCTGGCCGCGCTCACGCCCCGCGAGCGCGACGTCCTCGCGCTCATGGCCGAGGGCCGCTCCAACCGGGCCATCGCCGCCGAGCTGGTGGTGAGCGAGGGCGCGGTGCAGAAGCACATCGGCAACATCTTCCTCAAGCTCGACCTGCTCCCCTCCGACGAGGACCACCGCCGCGTCCTCGCCGTCCGGGCCTGGCTCGCCTCGGCCTGACCGCCCGGCCCCGCCGCCTGACCGGTCGCGCCGCCGAGGCCGAGCGAGCAGCGGTACGGTCGCCGTGTGAGCGACGACGTGTTCCCCGACCGCGACATGAGCCAGCGGGACAAGATCGAGTTCATGCTCGACCACGACGGCTGGGCGATGGATGCGGTGCGGGCCCGGGTGGACCTCGACCCGCCGATGCCGACCTACAGCTACACGGTCGGCTTCGAGGACCGGTTCGCCTTCCCGGAGGTGTGCGTCTTCGGGTTGAAGCCGGTGGCGTGCCGGGGGCTGTTCGGGATGGTGGCCGACGCGCTGGCCGGCGGCACCGAGTTCCCGATCGGCGCCGCGTTCATCGGCCTGCTCGACGGCGGCCAGCCCGCGGCGTTCCTGCCGGTCGACCCGGCCTCCGCGGTCGGGATGCTGCCGTCGCTGGCCGAGCACCACCGCCTCGCCGGCCACGACGAGACCGCGTTCCACATGGTGCAGCTCGCCTGGCCCGACCGGGCCGGCAACCTCCCGTGGGAGGACGGCTTCGACCCCGCGATGGCCCCGGTGCAGCTCCTCCTCGGCGACCCGCCCGCCTGACCCACCGCCGAGCCCCCGAACGTGGCACGGGGACGTAGCACCGATGCGGCAGAACCGTGCCAAGTTCGCCCGTCCCACCGCTCGACCTCCCGAACGTGGCACGGGGACGTAGCACCGGTGCGGCAGAACCGTGCCAAGTTCGATCGGCGGGCGGCGGACGGCGGGCGGCGGACGGGACCCTTGCCGAAGGCCGGTGGCGGTCCTAGGGTCGCCGCCGCGACCGGGCCGGTCGTGCCTTCCCTCAGCGCATCCCCCTGAGGAACGGAGCACACCGTGTCCACCCACTCCCCCGCCCGATCCGGCGCCCGCCGGGCCCGGCTCGCCGCGCCCCTCGTCGCCGCCGCCGTGGCGCTCGCTTCGCTCGGCGCGTGCCACCCCGACCTGGACCGGGCGGCGTACGACCACCACGTCTACGACCGCCCGCTGCCCGCGTTCGTCGCCTGGTGGCTGGCGGAGCACGCCGCCGCCACCGGGCGCAGCCCGGCCGCGGTGCGCCGCGACTTCGACCGCCGACTCGCCGCCCTGGACGACCCCCGAGCGGCGAACGGCCGGTGGGACCTGAGCACCGACGGCTGCTCCTCGGCACCCGACACCGGCCCGTCGTTCGACTTCCGGGCCGCGTGCGTCCGCCACGACTTCGCGTGGCGGAACCTGAAGCGCCTCGACCGGCGCTGGGGCGTGGGCCGCTTCGACACCCGCGCCGCCCGGCTCCGGGCGAACGGGCGCTTCCACGCCGACCTGCTCACCGACTGCGCCCGGCGCAGCGGTCCCGCGGCGAGCACCTGCCGCGGGGCGGCGGCCCTCTACAAGGCCGCCGTCGACCTGGCCGCCTGACCGCAGCACACGCGCTCGTCGGGGCCGCTCAGGCCGCTCAGGCCGGCCCCCGACGGGTCAGGCCGGTCGGGCCGCTCCCGGCGGATCGGGCGGGTCGGGCCGCTCAGGCCGGTCCCGCCGATCCCGCTGGACTGGACCGAACCGCTCGACGGCTCGTCGGTCCGGTCAGGCCGGTCCCGCGATCCACCGGCCGGTACAGCCGGACCAGGCCAGCCCGCGACCTACCGACCGGCCCGTCCGCTCCCGGCGGATCGGGCCGATTCACCGGGGAGCAGGCGGGCCGAATCCCTCCCCGGGGGTCGGCTCGGTGGCCTCGCGCGCCGTTGCGCGAGGCCACCGAGGTCGAGCGGCGCCCTCGGCCCCGGCCCGCCTCAGACCGAGGCGAGGGCCTCGCCGAGGTAGCGGTCCCGGCAGAGGGAGCGTTGGAGCTTGCCGCTGCTGGTCTTGGGCAGGGTGCCGGGGGCGACGAGCACGATGTCGTCCGCGGGGAGGCCGATGGCCTGGCGGACCCGGGCGGCGACGGTCCGGCGGATCGAGTCGTGGTCGTCGGCCTTGGTCTCGGCCACGACCACCACGCCCTCGCGCCGGCCGCCGGTCACGCCGAAGGCGATCACGTTGCCGGCGCGCACGCCCTCGACCTCGGCCACCGAGCGCTCGACGTCCTCGGGGAACACGTTGCGGCCGCCGACGATGATGACGTCCTTGATCCGGCCGCAGATCACCAGCTCGCCGTCGAGCAGGTAGGCGAGGTCGCCGGTGCGGAGCCAGTCGCCGTCGAAGGCCGCGGCGGTGGCGTCGGGGCGCTGGTAGTAGCCGGCCATCACCGAGGTGCCGCGGATCTGGAGCTCACCGACCTCGCGGTCGCGCAGCACCTTGCCGTCGTCGGGGTCCACGATGCGCAGCTCCAGGCCGGGGATGGCCCGGCCGAGGCGGGCGAAGCTCTTGGCGCCGGCCGCGTCGGGGGCGACGGCGGCGGCGTAGCGCTCGGTCTCCAGGACGCGCTGGTCGACCGTGTCCACCCGCAGGCCCGACAGCGGCGCCGGGAAGGTGCCGGCGATCGCCACCTCGGCCATGCCGAACGCGGGGAACACGGCGCCGGGGCGCAGGCCGTGGCGGGCGCCGGCCTCGATCAGCGCCTCCACCGCCTTGGCGTCGACGGGCTCGGCGCCGTTGAGCGCGACGCGCATCGGGGACAGGTCGAGGCCGTCGAGGCGCTTCAGGGCGCGGGTGGCGAGCACCCAGGAGAAGTTGGGGCCGGCGGTGATGGTGCCCCCGTGGTCGCTCATCCAGCGGACCCAGCGGGCGGGGCTCGCCATGAAGGTCTGCGGCCCGGCGAGGACGAGGTCGACGCCGAAGACCATCGCGGAGGTGAGGATGCCCACCAGGCCCATGTCGTGGTACAGCGGCAGCCAGGAGATGGCCACGTCGCTCCCCGGGTCGAGGTCGATGGCCGAGGTGAGGCCGTCGACGTTCGCGAGGACGGTGCGGTGCGGGAGCATCACGCCCTTCGGGTCGGAGGTGGACCCGCTGGTGAACTGGAGGATGGCGAGCGAGTCGGGGTCGACCTCGGGGGCCCGGTAGTCGGCGGCCTCGCCCCGCAGGTCGAGGTAGCCGAGGGTGAGCGGGTCCCCGGGCGCCGGTTCGAGGAAGGCCCGGAAGTCGTCGTCCACGACGAGCGCCCGGGTGTCGGCCTTGGCGAGGCGGACCCGGGTCTGGTCGACGAACTCCTCCACCGACCCCATGCGCATCGGCAGCGGCAGCACCATCACGGTCGCCCCGGCGAGCCAGATGCCCTGGATGGTGGTGACGAGCCGGCGGGTGGTCGGCCCGAGGAGCGCCACGTGGTCGCCGGGGCCGATGCCGCGAGCCGCGAGGGCGACGGCGACGCCGCGGGCGTCGTGGAGGACCTCGGACCAGCGGACGGCCACCTCGTCGTCGCCGTCCACGAAGTGCACGGTGCCGTCGCGGCGGGCGGGGTCCTGGATGCGTAGGGGGAGCGTCGTCACGGGGGTTCCGACCCCGCCCCCGCCCGCTTCGTTACCAAGTCCGCGGGGGTTTCGAGGTTCGGGGCGGCTCGGGGCAGGCGGTACCTTGGCCGCCATGGCCGACCCGTCCTCCCCTGCCGCGCCCGACGTCCCCTCCCATCGCTACGACGCGGCGCTCGCCCAGGAGATCGAGGCCCGCTGGCAGGACCGCTGGGAGGCCGAGGGCACCTTCGAGGCGCCGAACCCGGTCGGGGACCTGAGCGCCGGCTTCGCCGAGGTGGCGGACCGGCCGAAGGCGTTCGTGCTCGACATGTTCCCGTACCCGTCCGGCGCCGGCCTGCACGTGGGCCACCCGCTGGGCTTCATCGGCACCGACATCTACACCCGCTACCTGCGGATGACCGGCCACAACGTGCTCTACACGATGGGCTTCGACAGCTTCGGCCTGCCGGCGGAGCAGTTCGCGCTCAAGACCAACACGCACCCGAGGGTCACCACCGAGAACGCCATCGCCACCTACCGGGCCCAGCTCCGCCGCCTGGGCCTGGGCCACGACCGGCGCCGGTCCATCGAGACCACCGACGAGGGCTACTACCGCTGGACCCAGTGGATCTTCCTCCAGCTCTTCGGTGCCTGGTACGACGCCGAGGCCGGCCGGGCCCGCCCGATCGCCGAGCTGGAGGCCGAGCTGGACGCCGGCACCCGCGCCCCGGCCGAGGGCACGAACGACACCGGGCGGCCCTGGGCCGACCTCGACGCCACCGGGCGCCGCCGGGTGCTGAACGGCCACCGCCTCGCGTACCTGGCCGAGGTGCCGGTCAACTGGTGCCCCGGCCTGGGCACGGTGCTGTCCAACGAGGAGGTCACCGCCGAGGGCCGCTCCGAGCGGGGCGACTTCCCGGTGTACCGGCGGCCGATGAAGCAGTGGATGCTGCGCATCACCGCCTACGCTGACCGGCTGATCGAGGACCTCGACGGCCTCGACTGGTCCGACGCCATCAAGACGATGCAGCGCAACTGGATCGGCCGCTCCACCGGCGCCCGGGTCCGCTTCGCCACCCTCGCCGGCGACCTGGAGGTGTTCACCACCCGGCCCGACACGCTGTTCGGCGCCACCTACATGGTCGTCGCCCCCGAGCACCCGCTGGTGGCGGAGCTGACCGCGCCGGTGTGGCCCGACGGCACGCCCGAGGCGTGGACGGGCGGCGCGGCCGATCCGGCCGCCGCGGTCGGCAGCTACGTCGAGGTCGCCCGCAACCGCTCGGACCTGGAGCGCCAGGCCGACGCCAAGGCCAAGACCGGCGTGTTCACCGGCAGCTACGCCACCAACCCGGTGAACGGCGAGCCGATCCCGGTGTTCGTGGCCGACTACGTGCTCCTGGGCTACGGCACCGGGGCGATCATGGCGGTGCCGGCCCACGACGCCCGCGACTTCGAGTTCGCCCAGGCGTTCTCGCTGCCGATCGTGGCGGTGGTCGGGCCCGACGCGGCCTGGCTCGCCGAGCACGGGGTGGGCCCCGACACCGAGGCCGCCGACTGGCCCGAGGCGTTCACCGGCGACGGCGTCATCGTCAACTCGGCGAACGACGACGTGAGCCTCGACGGCCTGGCCGTGGTCGACGCCAAGGCGGCCGTCACCGACTGGCTGGTCGAGGCCGGCCTCGGCACCGCCACGGTGCAGTACAAGCTGCGCGACTGGCTGTTCAGCCGCCAGCGGTACTGGGGCGAGCCCTTCCCCATCGTCTTCGGCGACGACGGCGAGCCCCGGGCCCTGCCGGCCGACGCGCTGCCGCTGGTGCTGCCGCCGATGGACGACTTCACGCCCACGACCTCCGACGACGAGCACTCCGAGCCCGAGCCGCCGCTCGGCCGGGTGGCCGACTGGGTGGACGTGGAGCTGGACCTCGGCGACGGCGAGGGCGTGCAGACCTACCGCCGCGAGACCAACACCATGCCCAACTGGGCCGGCTCCTGCTGGTACGAGCTGCGCTACTGCGACCCGGACAACACCGAGGCGCTGGTGGACCCGGCCAACGAGGCGTACTGGATGGGGCCCCGCGACGAGGCCGACTGCGGCGGCACCGACCTCTACATCGGGGGCATGGAGCACGCGGTGCTGCACCTGCTCTACGCCCGCTTCTGGCACAAGGTGCTGTTCGACCTCGGGCACGTGTCGTCGTCGGAGCCGTTCCGCCGCCTGTTCAACCAGGGGATGATCCAGGCGTACGTGTACCGCGACGCCCGCGGCTTCCCGGTGGAGGCGTCGGAGGTCACCGAGCGCGACGGCGCCTGGTTCCACGACGGCGAACCGGTCACCCGGGAGCTGGGCAAGATGGGCAAGTCGCTGAAGAACTCGGTGGCGCCCGACGAGATGTGCGAGCGCTACGGCGCCGACACGCTCCGCCTCTACGAGATGTTCGGCGGCCCGCTCGACCAGAGCCGCCCGTGGGACACCACCGCGGTCGTCGGCATGTACCGCCTGCTCCAGCGGGTGTGGCGCGTGTTCGTCGACGAGGCCGACGGCTCGACGCGCGTCGACGGCGCGGCCGAGCCGGGCGACGACACCCTCCGGGCGCTGCACCGCTGCATCGCGTCGGTCCACGAGGGCATGTCGACGCTGCGCTTCAACACCTCGATCGCCCGCATCACCGAGCTGACCAACCACCTCACCGCCGCCTACCCCGACGGCGGCGTGCCCCGCGGCGTGGCCGAGCCGCTGGTGCTGCTGCTCGCCCCGCTGGCCCCCCACCTCGCCGAGGAGCTGTGGTCCCGCCTCGGCCACCCGGCCTCGCTCGCCTACGAGCCGTTCCCCGTGGCCGACGAGCGGTGGCTGGCCGACGACTCGGTGGAGGTGCCGGTGCAGGTGAACGGCAAGGTGCGCGCCCGCATCACCGTGGCCGCCGACGCCGACGCGGCCGCCCTGGAGGCCGCGGCCCGGGGCGACGAGAAGGTGGCCGCGCTCCTCGACGGCCGGACGGTCCGCAAGGTGATCGCCGTGCCGAAGCGGATGGTCAACTTCGTGGTCGCCTGAGCGACGCCGCCTACGGGCGGAGCCGGCCGACGCCGGGCAGGAACCGGCCCACCTCGCCGGCCCAGCGCCGGTACGTCGCCCCGTGGTGGCGGAGCAGGTGCGGCTCCTCCACCACCCGAACCTGGAGCTGGAGCGCCACCGTGCCGACCACGAGCGCGGCGAGGGCGATCGCGCTCGGCACCAGCAGGACCAGGCCGGCGAGCGCCAGCAGCATCGCGGTGTAGATCGGGTTCCGGAGCCACCGGTACAGGCCGCCCGTCACCAGGTCGGTGGCCTCCTCCGGGTCCACGCCCACCCGCCACGAGGCGCCCATCTGCACCTGCGCGGCCAGGGTCAGGGCGAAGCCGGCCGCCAGCAGCACCGAGCCGGCGACCACGGCGGCGGTGCCGAGCCCGCCCGTGACCAGCGCCCCGGCGCCGCCCGGCGCGGCGGCGTCGCCGGCCACCACCGCCGCCACCGGGGTGGCGACGGCGAGCGCGAGCGCGACGACGAGCAGCCCGTGGGCGACGCGGGGCGCGCCCCGCTCGGGCCTCGCCAGCCGGAGGCCGCTGTCGCCGTGGCGGCGGAGCTGGTGCAGCGACCGCCAGCCGAACGCGGCCACGGCGTAGGCGACGAGGACGATCAGGGCGGCGAGGGCGCGTGTCATGCTGGTCAGCGTGATCGTGCGAGCCCCCGCGTGCTACTCGCTTTCCCGATGACCGCCGCCCGCCGGGAACGCCGCCTGCGGCCACGGCGCGAGCCCCGCCAGGAGCGCGCCGCGGAGACCCGTGCTCGCCTTCTCGACGCCGCGGCCCGGGTCTTCGAGGACCGCGGCTACGACGGCGGCACCACCAACCGGATCGCCGAGGCGGCGTCGATGTCGGTGGGCTCGCTCTACCAGTACTTCCCGAACAAGGACGCGATCCTGGTCGAGCTGATGGTCGGCCACATAGCCGAGGGTGGCGAGCGGGTCCGGGCCGCCGTCGCCGAGGCCCGGGCGGCCGACGCCGATCTGGAGGTGCTCACCGGCTCGGTGGTGGCCGCGCTGCTGGCGCTGCACCGCGAAGCGCCCCGGCTCCACCAGATCCTCATGACCCGGGTGCCGCTGCCGCCGGACGTCGCGGCGCGCATCGAGGCGCTGGAGGCCGCGATCGTGCTGGCCCTCGTGGCGGTGCTGCGCGAGCGCGCGGGCCGCACCGGGGAGGAGGGCGACGTGGTCCGGGCGGCGATGGCGGCGGCCACGGTCAACGCGCTCGTCCACCAGCAGGTGAGCCGGCCCGACCCGCCGATCCCCGACCCGGTCTTCCTGGCCGAGACCACGAGGATCGTGGTGGGCTACCTCACCGGTGCCGGCGGCGACACCGGCGGCGACCGGGGTCCCGGCCCGCGTGGCACGATGGCCACATGAGCGATCGGGTGCGCCGAGCGGCCTCCTCGCCCACCGGGCGCAAGGTGCTCGCCAAGCACGCGGCGGGCGTGCGCACCTCCGCGGACCTGGGCGCGAAGACCTTCGGCCTGGCCTGGTTCTACGTCATGGGCATCTACGCGGTGATCCTCGTGCTCGTCTGGGTGGTCGCCGTCGCGGTCGCCAACCTGTGGGTGTGGCTCGCGGCGGGGCTCGTCACGCTCGCGGTGCTGCCGCCGCTCCTGCGGGAGCTGCGCCGCCGGGGCGAGGTCCGCCGGGCCCTCGGCCGGGGGTGACCGCGCCCGCCGGTGCCTGACGCCGGGTCCCCGGGGCTCGCCGGCCCGATGTGGCGAACGAGGTGCCGGGCACGCGGCCCGATGGAGCCGGCGAGGTACCGGCCCGATGGGGCGGACGAAGTACCGGACACGCGACCCGATGGGCTGGGCTTGCTACCCGATGGAGCGGGCGAAGTACCGGGCACACGGCCCGATGTGGCGGGCTCCTGATCCGACGGGGCGGGCGAGGTGCGGCCGTCGGGATGCGGCGGTCCGGGGCCCCGATCGCCGGGGCGGACCGGTCAGGGCGAGGCGGTGAGGGTGACCGTGAACGCGGCCGGGCCCTCGTTCCACATGGGGAAGTTCGTGCCCCAGCAGTTGTCGTGGAGGAGGACGTGCCAGCCGCCGGCCAGGTCGGGCACCGGCGGGTCCGCGTCGAGCAGGTTCGGGCGGCCGGGGGCCACGAGCGGGGCGTCGGGCGTCTCGATGCGAACGTCTCCGTCGGCGCCGGTGCAGCGAAGTCCGCCGGGGCCCGCCGCGTGCAGGGCGCGGCCCCCACGGCGCACCACGTCGAGCGGGGAGACGGCCTGGCCCAGCTTGTCGATCGTCCACGCCGAGGGGTCCGCCACCACGGGGTTCCAGGTGAGCCAGGTGGCCTCGGGCAGCCGGGTCGCGGGCTTGGCGGGCCACCCGACGCGCAGCGACACGCGCAGGCCGTCGGCCTCGATCCCGTTCGCACCCGCGCCCCCGCCCTCGACGGGCCCCGACCGCTCCCCCGCCCGGGCGGTGATCGTCCAGTGCAGCCGGGCGAGCGGTGGCGCGCCCGGCCGACCCGAGGGGAAGCCGACCCGGACCACGACCTCGACGCCCCCGTCGGGCCGGGCCCGCCACCGGGTGCCGGTGGCCCGGGCGACGAGGTGCCCGGCGGTCGCCCCGGCGGCGTCGATGCCCGGCTTGGTGTTGTCCCGCACCGCCCACCAGCGGTCCTCCGGTGTCGGGGTCAGCCCGGCGTAGAAGCGGTGGTAGTCGGCAGCCGAGAACGTCTGGTGGCTCAGCAGGCCGAGCGGGTGGTCCGCGTCGGCGAGCACCCGACCACCGCGGTGGACGAGGCCCACGATCGCCCCGGTGCCGGGGTCGAACCGCACGGTCCACGGCCCCACGTCGGCCGTCAGCCCGTCCGCTGCCGGTACCGCGCCGTCGCCGTCCAGATCATCGACACCGAGGTCGACCCCGTCCGCCACCGCTACCGTGCCGTCGCCGTCCAGATCATCGACACCGAGGCCGGTCTCGTCGTCCCGGAGGGCGGCGTCACCGGCGGTCGGGACGGCGGCGGCCAGCAGGTCGGCGGCCTCGTCCACGTAGGCCCGCTGCTCGGCCCACGACGCCTCGAAGCGCCGACCGGCGGGGGTGGCGCGCAGCCGGGCCAGCTCGGCGTCGTCCCAGGCCACCTCGGTCGGCAGCACCACCTTCTGGTCGAGGCCCCAGGTGTGCTCGGCCACGAGCAGCAGGCGGTCCTGCACCGCGTCGAGCACCGCCGGGTCGAGCCGGTCGCGGAACCGGGTCCGCGCCGCGAGCAGGCGGCGGTACCTCGACACCTTCTGCGGGTCGCTGCCGGCACCGAAGAGCCAGGGGTCACCGATCTCGGCGGTGACCACCGGGAGGGCGTCGAGCGCCCCCGAGGCGAGGAGGTCGGCGGCGAACGCGTCGAGCGTCGAGGCCCGCACCTCGGCACCGGGGTGGCGGGCCGCGGCCTCGGCGTGCGCGGTCACCACCTCCTCGGCCGACGGCGGGCCCAGGTTGTCGCCGGCGTGCAGGAACGCCAGCGCCGCGTCGCAGCCCTCCACCACCACGTCGCCCCCGTAGCCACCCGCCGAGTAGGCGACCACCACCTCCGCGCCGTCGGGCGACCGCCAGCGGAACGCCGGCGGCACCGCGGGCACGGGCCAGGCCGGGTTCACGCCGAGGTGCAGGAAGCGGATGCCCGCCTCGGCCAGGAGCGGCACCAGCGAGCGGGTGTGGCCGGGGACGTCGGTCATCTTCGCCGCGAGGGTCCGGCGGCCGAAGCGCTCGTCGAGCCGGCGGGAGATGGACAGGCCGTGGCGGAGCAGGTCGGCGTCGGCCAGCTCGGTGTGGAAGGTGAGCGGCAGACCGTGCCAGGCGAGGTGGCCCCGCTCGACCGCGGCGGCCACGGCGCGCTGTCGGGCCGTGCTGCCCCGGCGCTCCAGCGCCTCCCGGAGGATCCACGAGCCGGTGGTCCACACCAGGCGCGGTCGGCCGCCCTCGGCGGTGCCATCGGCGGGACCGGGCCGCTCCGCCAGCGCCTCGGCGGTCGCGATCGCCCGGGGGAAGAAGTCGTCGGCGTAGCGCTGCGCCACCTCCCCGGCCAGGTGGGTGAAGCCGAGGTCGAGGTGGGTCTTGGCCACCAGGTGGACCACCCGGAGGGGACTCGCTGCCACGGCCGGACCCTATCGGGCGCCCGCCCGCCGGCTGGACGGTGACCTCGGTTCGGTCGGGGTGACCAGGGGTTCAGGTCCTCTCGCTGCACCTCGCCACAGGCCACCGCACGCTGCGGTGCGGCGCTCCGCCTGACGACGGACTGCGATCGCTCGCGCCACCGGCGGAGCAGCCGACTGGACGGTGATCCTGCCCGGTCGGGGCGACCAGGGGCTCAGGTCCTCTCGCTGCACCTCGCCACAGACCACCGTTCGCTCCGGTGCGGCGCTCCGCCTGACGACGGACTGCGATCGCTCGCGCCACCGGCGGAGCAGCCGGCTGGACGGTGACCTCGGTTCGGTCGGGGCGACCAGGGGTTCAGATGCGAGCAGAACGTCGACTCCGGTAGTGTCTCGCCGGCCCGCTCACGACCCGCGCAAGGAATCCGCCCCCGATGATGAAGCGTTTCTGGTCCATGTTGGCGGTGCAGTTGGGGAAGCGGGCCGGGACGGTGGCGGTGATCGGGTTGGCGATCACGTTGGTGCTGGGGGTGGGGATCACCCAGTTGAGGTTCGCGACGGGCCAGGACAGCTACCTGAACGAGAGCGATCAGGTGGCGAAGGACAACGTGGCGTACCAGGACCTGTTCGGTGGTCAGATCATGGTGGTGCTCTTCTCGATGCAGGAGGGCCATGACGTCACCGAGTTGGTGGAGCCGGCGAACCGGGCGGTGATCGAGGAGGCGGCGGCGTCGTTGGCGTCGTCGCCCGAGGTGGCCACCGTCCTCACCCCCATCGACACCCTCCGCTTCAGCGAGAGCATCCTCTCCTTCTCACCCGAGACCGCCGAGAAGGTGGGCGCCGCCGTCCAGGCGGCCGCCCCCACCAGCGTCGAGGAGTACCAGGAGGCGCACGAGGCCGCGGTGGCCGCGCTGCCCGAGGCCGAGCGGTTCAACCCCCTGGCCAGCATCGGCAAGGTGACCCTCGACGCGGCGGAGCACGCCGACCAGGCGCGGGTGGACGACGCCTCCCTCTCGGCGGACGAGCGGAAGGCGGCCGAGGCGTCGTTGGCGGTTCGCAAGGCTGATTTGGTGGCGACGACGGATCGGGTGTTGCCGTTCTTGTCGGACCCGGACGGTAATCCGCGGTCGTTGGACAACCCGGCGTGGGTGGATGTGTTGTTGCACGACAACAACGGGGATGTGCGCAAGCCGTTGCAGTCGTCGTTCTTCGACGATCAGCACGCGCAGATCATCGTGCGCCTGGTCGGCAACGCGGACATCGAGACCGAGGGCGCCGGTGCGGACGCCGTCAAGGACGCGTTCGAGGATCTGGAGATCGAGGGGGCGGAGGTGACGGTGACGGGCGCGCCGGTGTTGTTGAAGGACATTAACGACTACCTGCGCGGCGGCATCCTGAAGCTCGGCGGCCTCGCGGTGGCGATCATGGTCGTGATCCTGCTGGTGTTCTTCCAGGTCCGCTGGCGTCTGTTGCCGTTGGCGGTGGTGCTGGTCGGGGTGGTGTGGGCCTTCGGCCTCGCCGGCTACTTCGGCATCCCGCTGTCGGTGGTCACCATCGCAGGGCTCCCGGTCATGTTGGGCGTCGGCATCGACTACGCGATCCAGATGCACGCCCGCGTCGAGGAAGAGGTCGTGATCGACCGCGCCGATCACCCCATCCAAGAAACCGCCCGACAGCTCGGCCCGGCCCTGTTGGTGGTGACCTTCGACGCCCTGTTCGCGTTCGCCGCGCTGCGCTTCGCGAAGGTCCCCATGATCCGAGACTTCGCCCTCCTGCTCTGCATCGGCGTCGCGGTCATCTGCCTCTGCTCCATCTTCATGACCCTCGCCGCGCTCGGCGTCCGAGAGTTCCGCTCCCCCACCACCGGCCGCGACTTCCGCGAAGGCGCCCTCGGCCGCTTCGTCGTCTGGCTCGGCGCGCTGCCCGCCAAGACCGCACCCGTGTTGATGGCCGCATCGGTCATCGTCTTCGCCGGCGGCCTCGCCGTCGAAGGCCGCCTCGTCCTCCAAACCGACCCCGTCCAATGGGTCAACCAGTCCTCACAGAACCGCAAGGACGTCGCCACCCTCGAAGCCGAGACCAACGCCTCCTCCGAGCTCGGCATCTACGTCACCGCACCCAGCAGCGACGACCTCTTCGACCAACAGACCCTCAACTGGCTCGAACACTTCACCACCGACTCCCTCACCCGCTACTGCGACCAGCTCCTCGTCGGCTCCAGCATCCTCTCGCCGGTCGCGGACCTCACCGACCTCACCGTCACCGACCCGAACGTCGCCGGTGACGCCGCCAAGACCACCAACGACCACGACACCTGCACCCGAGCCCTCACCGAACAGCTCGCGAACGACGCCAGCCAGGACTTCGTCCCCGACCCCGCCATCGTCAAAGCCGCGTATGCCGTCGCCCCCCGATCGGTCCGCGAGCTCACCGTCTCCCAAACCAACGACAAGGCCGCCTTCAACGTCCTGTTCATCTCCAAACCCGGCGACCTCGCCAAGCGCGCCACCATGATCGACGAGATGCGCGAACGCCTCCACACCACCAACACCGCCACCAACACCCGAGACACCAACAGCATCACCCCACCCCAAGGCATCGACGCCACCCCCTCCGGGCTCGCGGTGGTCGGCGTCGGCCTCCTCGAAAACCTCGAAGCCAACCGCGTCCAGCTCACCTACCTCTCCATCGGCCTCGTCTTCGCCTTCCTCACCATCCGCCTCAAGAGCATCGTCCGCTCCCTCCTCTCCCTCGTCCCCGTCCTCATCGCCGTCGGCGCCGCCTCGCTCATCGCGTACGCCCTCGACCTCAAGCTCAGCCCCATGACCGCCGTCGGCGGCCCCCTCGTCATCGCCGTCTGCACCGAGTTCACCTCCCTCATCCTCCTCCGCTTCATCGAAGAACGAGAACGAGGACTCGCCCCCCAAACCGCCGCAGACATCACCGCCTCCCGCACCGGCCGCGCCTTCATCGTCTCCGCCATGACCGCCATCGTCGGCGTCGGCGTCATCGCCACCTCCACCCTCCCCCTCCTCCGAGACTTCGGCATCATCGTCGCCATGAACGTCCTCGTCGCCCTCGCCTCCGCCCTCATCATCCTCCCACCCGTCATGGTCTGGGCCGAACAACGAGGCTGGGTCACCCGAGGCATGGTCGACCCCGATAAGCTCGGCAACAAGACCACCGACTTCCAAGGCAACACCCCCGACCTCACCTGACCACGACCACAGCCCACCGGGCCGGGTCGGGGTTCGCCACCCCCGGCTCCGGGGTCTGTGGCGGCCGCGCCTCGGCGGTCAGGCCAGGGCGTCGAGGCGGGCGAGGACCCGCCGGGCCTGGGCCTCGGGGTCGCCGTCGGCCGGGGTGAGCACCAGCTCGGGCGCGGTCGGCGGCTCGTAGGGGTCGTCGATGCCGGTGAAGCCGGTGATCTCGCCCGCCCGGGCCTTGGCGTAGAGCCCCTTGGGGTCGCGCTGCTCGCACACCTCGATGGGCGTGTCGACGTGGACCTCCACGAAGGGGAGCCCGGCCGAGCCGTGCACGGCCCGGGCCCGGTCCCGACCCGCCCGGTACGGGCTGATGAGGGGGACGAGCGCCACCACGCCGGCGTCGGCGAACAGCCGGGCCACCTCGCCGGCCCGGCGGACGTTCTCGTCGCGGTCCGCGGCGGAGAAGCCGAGGTCGGCGTTGAGGCCGAGGCGCAGGTTGTCGCCGTCGAGGCGGTACGCGGGGCGACCGGCGGCCACGAGCAGGCGCTCCAGCGCCACGGCGACCGTCGACTTGCCCGAGCCCGAGAGGCCGGTGAGCCAGACGGTGGCGCCGAGGGTGGGGCGAGCGCTCCGCGCCACGTCGCCGTCGTGGCGGGTGAGGTGCGCCCCCGCAGTCACGGGGCCTCGACGGCGCCGAGGATCATGCCGGCGCCGACGGTGGTGTTGGTGGCCTCGTCGATCAGGATGAACGAGCCGGTGGTGCGGTTGCGGCGGTACTCGTCGAAGAACAGCGGCTGGGTGGTGCGGAGCTGCACCCGGCCGATCTCGTTGAGGGCCAGCGACGTGGCGTCCAGGTCGCGGTGCAGGGTGTTGATGTCGAGGCGGTACTGCACGTCTCGCACCAGCGCCCGAGCGGTGCGGGTGGTGTGCTTGATGGCGAGCTTGTCCCGCACGCCGAGGTCGCGGGACTCGCTCATCCAGCAGATCATGGCGTCGAGGTCCTGGCCGACCTGCGGGCGGTTGGCCGGGCGGCAGATGAGGTCGCCCCGGCTCACGTCGATCTCGTCGTCCAGGCGGATGGTGACCGCCTCCCCCACCGCGGCCTCCTCCAGCGGGCCGTCGAAGGTGTCGATGGCGCGGATGGTGGAGGTGAAGCCCGAGGGCAGGACCATGACCTCGTCGCCGGGGCGGAAGGTGCCGCCGGCGACGGTGCCGGCGTAGCCGCGGTAGTCGTGGTGCTCGTCGGAGTGCGGGCGGATCACGTACTGCACCGGGAACCGGTTGTCGATGAGGTTGCGGTCCGACGCGATGTGCAGGTCCTCCAGGTGGTGCAGGAGGGGCGAGCCCTCGTACCACCGCATGTTGTCGGAGCGGCTCACCACGTTGTCGCCGTGCAGGGCCGAGACCGGGATGAACGCCAGGTCGGTGATGTCGAGCTTCCTGGCGAACGCTCGGAACTCGTCCTTGATCTCCTCGAAGCGCTCCTGGGACCAGTCGACCAGGTCCATCTTGTTGACGCAGAGCACGAGGTGCGGGATGCGCAGCAGCGACGCGAGGAAGGCGTGGCGGCGCGACTGCTCCACCAGGCCCTTGCGGGCGTCCACCAGCACGAGCGCGAGGTCCGCGGTCGAGGCGCCGGTGACCATGTTGCGGGTGTACTGGATGTGGCCGGGGGTGTCGGCGATGATGAACTTGCGGCGGGGGGTGGCGAAGTAGCGGTAGGCCACGTCGATGGTGATGCCCTGCTCGCGCTCGGCCCGCAGGCCGTCGGTGAGCAGCGCGAGGTTGGTGTGGTCGGCCCCCATCGCCTCGCTGGAGCGCTCGACCGCTTCGAGCTGGTCCTCGAAGATCGCCTTGGAGTCGTAGAGGAGCCGGCCGATGAGGGTGGACTTGCCGTCGTCCACCGAACCGGCCGTCGCGAAGCGGAGCAGCTCGGTCATCAGAAGTAGCCCTCCTTCTTGCGGTCCTCCATGGCCGCCTCCGACACCCGGTCGTCGCCGCGGGTGGCGCCCCGCTCGGTGAGGCGGGTGGCGGCGACCTCGGCGATCACCTCCTCGACGGTGGCGGCGGTGGACGCGACCGCGCCGGTGATGGTGGCGTCACCGACGGTGCGGTAGCGGACCGTGGCGGTGAAGGGCTCCTCGCCCTCGTCGGGCCGGAGGTGCTCGGTGACGGCGAGGAGCATGCCGTCGCGCAGGAAGACCTCGCGCTCGTGGGCGTAGTAGATGGCGGGGATCTCGATGCCCTCGGCGCCGATGTACTGCCAGATGTCCAGCTCGGTCCAGTTCGACAGCGGGAACACCCGGATGTGCTCGCCGGGGTGGATGCGGCCGTTGTAGAGCGACCACAGCTCGGGGCGCTGGTTCTTCGGGTCCCACTGGCCGAAGTCGTCCCGGAAGCTGAACACCCGCTCCTTGGCCCGGGCCTTCTCCTCGTCGCGCCGGGCCCCGCCGAAGGCGGCGTCGAAGCGGTGCTCCTCGATGGCGTCGAGGAGCGTGGTGGTCTGGAGCCGGTTGCGGCTGGCGTTGCGGCCCTGCTGCTCGACCACCCGGCCGGCGTCGATCGACGCCTGGACCGACGCCACCACGAGCCGCACGCCCAGCTCGGCCACCCGGCGGTCACGGAAGTCCAGGACCTCGGCGAAGTTGTGGCCGGTGTCCACGTGCATCACCGGGAACGGGATCCTCGCCGGCCAGAACGCCTTCTCGGCCAGGCGCAGCATGACGATGGAGTCCTTGCCGCCGCTGAAGAGCAGGACGGGGCGCTCGAAGGTGGCCGCCACCTCGCGGATGATGTGGACGGCCTCGGCTTCGAGGGCTCGGAGGTGGCTGGGTGCGGTGGTGGAGGTCATGCGGGGGATCCGGGTCGGCGGGGCCACGGTGCGGCGCCGGCCATGTTGGCCCACCCGATCCATTCTTGACCAATCAAGTCAGGAATATTTCCCGACTGCCCTGGTCAGGAATGTGCGGCCGGTCCCCGGCCGCCTCACCAGCCCGGGTCGACCCAGCTCGCCAGCGCCGCCCGCAGGCCGTCCACCAGGGCCGGGTGCGCCACGAGCAGGTCCGGCAGGTACGGGTCGGGGCGGTTGTAGGCGAGCGGCGACAGGTCGAGCCGGCTCGCGTGCAGGCCCGCGGCGAGCGCCACGCCCACCGGCGCGCACGAGTCCCACTCGTACTGGCCGCCCGAGTGCACGTACAGGTCGGCCTCGCCGGTGATGACCGCCGCGGCCTTCGCCCCCGCCGAGCCGAGCGGCACCAGCTCCGCGCCGAGCCGGCCGGCCAGGTAGCGGGCCACCTCGGGCGGCCGGCTCCGGCTCACCACGATGCGGGGCCGCGCCGGCGGCGGCGCGGGCAGCGGGGGCGGCTCGGCCGTGCTCAGCACCCGGTCGAGGCCGGGCAGGGCCACCGCCGCCGCGGTGGGGGCGCCGCCCTCCACCAGCGCGACGTGCACGGCCCAGTCGGTGCGGGGCACCTCGCCGTACTCCCGGGTGCCGTCGAGCGGGTCGATGATCCAGACCCGGTCGGCCCCGAGGCGGTCGGTCCCGTACCGGCCGTCGTCGCCGCTCCCCTCCTCCGACAGCACCGCGTCGTGCGGCCGCTCCCGGTGGATGCGGTCGAGGAGGACGTCGTCGGCCGCCCGGTCCCCCGCGTCGCGCAGCTCCCGGGGCGTGACCCCCTCGGCCGCGAGGCGCGCCCGCAGCGCCACCAGGTGCGCCCCCGCCTCCCGGGCGAGGTCGCGGGCGAGCCAGTGGTCGGCGGGTTCGGCCATGGGGGCGGTTCTAGCCCAGCCACCCCACGAACTTGGCACGGAACTGCCGTACCCGTGCGGCGTTCTCGTGCCACGTTCGAGGTCGCCGCTCGAACGTGGCACGGATGCGGGGCACCCGTGCGGCTCTTCCGTGCCAAGTTCGGCTGGGGGCGGGTGGGTGGGATGATCGTGGGCATGGCCGAACCCGCCGCGCCCACCGAGCCGACCGAGCCGAAGCCGCCGGCAGACCTCGCCTGGGGCGCGTTCTCCGACGGCGGGCCGTGGGTGCTCGACCTCGACCACCTCCCGTGGCGGGCCGCGGTGCCCGCGCAGCGGCGCGCCGTGGCCGCGGAGCTGCCGCGGCTCACCGACCCCGGGCGGCGACCGCCCCTGGCGCGCCTGGCCCGCACCGGCGGGCGCCTCGGCGGGGCGGGCGGGGGCGGGGGGGTCGGGCGGGGGGGCCGCCCCGCGGCGGGGCGGCGGGGCGGCGCCCCCCCGCGCCGGCGGGGGGGGGGG
>Ga0182792_1001365_pt1 | contig 20001 bp, 21 predicted proteins | sample Passage237B_FD_130497 | JGI IMG/M metagenome (GOLD analysis project Ga0182792, IMG submission 130497) | Cellulose adapted compost microbial communities from Newby Island Compost Facility, Milpitas, CA, USA - Passage2 37B (version 2) (version 2) ...
CGCCAGGTGACCATCGGGCAAATCAATTGGAACGAAGGGGGGACGGCGGCCTGTGTGGTGGTGACAGCCGCTGACAACAAGGACCGTTGGATTATGCGGCTTGATGCAGAAGACGGTTCGCTGCGCCTGATTGATCGCCAACGCGACGAAGCTTGGATTGCAGGTCCCGGTATCGGCGGGTCTTGGGGCGGAGGCAACATCGGCTGGATAGACGATGAAACCGTCTATTTCCAGAGCGAAGCATCCGGCTATTCCCATGTGTATACCGCCAACATCCATACCGGCGAAAAGCGGCAGCTTACCCAAGGAAACTGGGAAGTCAGCGACCTGCAGCTAGCTGCCGACAAGAAGCACTTTTATTTCACCGCAAACAAGAAGCACCCGGGCATCACGCATTACTACCGCATACCGGCAAAGGGAGGCACCGTGACGCAGCTCACGGGCATGGATGGCGGGAATGAAAGCCTGCTTTCGCCCGACGAAAAATGGTTGGCTATCCGGCACTCGTATTCGAATAGGCCTTGGGAATTGTATTTGCAGGAAAATAAGCCTGGGGCGAAAGCAGTGAAGGTTACTGAATCGCTTACCGAGGAGTTCAAGGCGTATCCTTGGAGGGAGCCGGAGGTGATTTCCTTCAAGAACCGGTTTGGTGACGATGTCCACGCCCGGCTATACCAACCCAGCAGCCCCAAAGCTGATAGGCCAGCGGTCATTTTCGTGCACGGTGCCGGTTACCTGCAAAACGTGCATTACTGGTGGAGCCAGTATTACCGGGAGTACATGTTCCATAACCTGTTGGCCGATCTGGGATATACCGTATTGGACATCGACTATACGGGCAGCGCTGGCTATGGGCGCGACCACCGCACGGGCATCTACCGCCACATGGGCGGAAAGGACCTCAGCGACCAAGTGGATGGCGTAAAGCTGCTGGTCGAAAAGTACGGGATAAATCCGAAGAACATCGGCATATACGGCGGTTCCTACGGCGGTTTCATCACCTTGATGGCCTTGTTTACCGAACCGGAAGTATTTGCTGCCGGTGCTGCACTCCGTTCGGTGACCGACTGGGCGCATTACAACCATGGGTATACGGCTAACATCCTCAACGAACCGGCCGATGACCCGATTGCTTATCGGCGCTCCTCGCCTATTTATTTTGCAGACGGACTGAAAGGCCACCTGTTGATGTGCCACGGCATGGTGGACGTGAACGTCCATTTCCAAGACATCGTACGGCTAAGCCAGCGGCTTATTGAACTGGGCAAAGACCATTGGGAGCTAGCCGTATACCCGGTGGAGGATCATGGTTTTGTAACGCCAAGCAGTTGGACCGATGAATACAAACGCATCCTGAAACTATTTGAGGAACGGTTGAACAATTGATGCCATCGGTGTCATATACGCCAGCTTTCGCGGTCAAGGCTGCGGAACTGGATGGCTTCGGCGAGGTGTTCGGTTTTGATGGGTGTGCTTGCCTCCATGTCTGCGATGGTGCGGGCCACTCGTAGGATGCGGTCATAAGCCCTGGCAGAAAGCCCAAGCCGCTCCATCGCGGTTTTCAGCAACACATGCCCAGCTTCGTCAATGGCGCAGACCTCGCGTACCTGTTTGGGGCTCATCTGTGCGTTGCTATGGATGCGGGGGCTGGTACTGAAGCGCCGGGCTTGTATTGCGCGGGCGGCGATGACACGCCTACGGATATCGGTGCTTTTCTCCGTCGGCTGTTTCGAAGTCAACTCGCCGAACACGACCGGTGTGACTTCTACGTGCAGGTCTATCCGGTCCAACAATGGCCCCGATACCCTATTGATGTATTTCTGTACCATTCCGGGATTGCATACGCAATCTTTCTGGGGATGATTGTGAAAGCCACAAGGGCATGGATTCATGGCTGCCACCAGAATAAAGTTTGCGGGGTAATCTACGGAAAAGCGTGCACGGGATACCGTGATTTGCCTTGATTCGAGCGGCTGGCGCATCACTTCCAGTACGGCGCGCTTAAATTCGGGGAGCTCGTCTAGGAAAAGCACGCCGTTGTGTGCTAGGGAAATCTCCCCGGGTTGGGGGGTAGCGCCGCCACCCACCAAAGCAACATCGCTGATGGTGTGGTGTGGGGATCGGAAGGGTCGTATGGCCAACAAGGATTCAGCAGCGGCGAGCTTACCTGCCACGGAATGTATCTTGGTGGTTTCCAAGGATTCGTCTAGGCTCAACGGCGGCAGTATCGTAGGTAAGCGTTTGGCAAGCATCGTCTTGCCCGATCCCGGCGGACCGATTAAAATCACGTTATGCCCGCCTGCTGCTGCGATTTCCAGCGCCCGTTTGATATTTTCCTGCCCTTGCACATCGGCAAAATCCATATCGTACCTATCGATTTTGTCCAGAAACACGTCATTTACATCCACGGTCGTGGGATCGAGCGTATGCGTACCGCTTATAAATCCGATGGCCTCCTTGATGTGTCGGATGCCATACACGGCTATCCCCATTACCACGGCGGCTTCGCGCGCATTAGCGGCAGGGAGAAGGATGCCCTTGAAGCCGTCCTTGGCCGCTTGCATCGCGATGGGCAACACACCCTTGACGGGCTGGACACAGCCATCGAGCGACAGCTCACCGAGTATCACGAATTCGTCAAGTGACCGGGCATCGATTTGGTTGGAGGAAGCCAGGATAGCCATGGCGATGGCTAAGTCGTAAGCCGATCCTTCCTTGCGGATATCAGCGGGAGCAAGGTTGACCACGATTTTCTGCCGCGGCATACGGAAGCCCGATACGGATAGCGCACTTTCCACGCGTCGCAAGCTTTCCTTGACGGCGTTGTCCGGCAATCCGACGATATAGTACTTGGTTCCCCCGGAAATATTGACCTCAATGGTAATCGTGGTGGCTTCAATGCCGAAGACGGCACTTCCATAGGTTTTGACGAGCATAGGCAGAAACTAAATTTCTGCTAAAGGTAAAGAAAATTTAGTTTTGGTGCTGCTTCTCCTCGTATTGCTGCAAAGCCTCCTCGGCAACTTCGCGGGCATGGTCGCGAAGCTGATAGATTTTTTCGTTGTCTTCCTCCACGACAAGTGGCTGGGATTGCACGATGACTTGCCGTACATCGTACAACCACAGCATGGTGTTCATCAAGAGGGCTACCAAGGCAATCAAAATCAGCAGCTCGATGGTACCGATATGCTGGAAGGATAGTGCGGCACCAATCATCAGGATGTTGAAACTCGAAAGTACCATAGTGGCCTGGGTGTGGGTCATTCCGGTATCCAGGAGGCGGTGGTGAAGATGATTGCGATCAGCCATGAACGGCGATTTCCCCTGCACCAACCGGATGACAATGACGCGCAGCGTGTCGAAAATGGGGATGATGAGGATGGCGATGGCAACCGCGGGAACGGCATCCACGACGGTCTCACCTAACGCCGTTTCCTGGATTTTATTCAGCTCGATGAACTGGATGGCCAGTACAGACACGATGAAACCGATAGTATAGGCGCCAGCATCACCCATGAAGATGCGCGCCTTTCCCGCATTATAGCGGAGAAAGCCAAGCACCGAACCCGCCATGCTTACAGCCAACAACGCCAATCCGAATTGTTGCATCTGGAAGAAAATATAGCCAAACGTGAGGCTCACGATGAGGCTTACGCTTCCCAAAAGGCCATTGATACCATCGATAAGATTAAAGGCATTGATGATGAATACGATGAGTAAGCTGGAAAACGGGTAGCTGACTACCGGATGAATATCGTAGATGCCGAAAATGCCGTAAAAACTAGTCAACCGAATGTCCGCAAAATAGACAACAATCAACGCCGTGATGGATTGGGCAAGGAATTTTTTATAGGGATTCAAGGCCGCCAAATCATCTTTGAGGCCTACCAAAAAAATCAGCAAACCGGATGCGAAGACATAATTGGCATAGGGTAGGATGCTCCCCGAGATGCATAGGCAAGCGGTGAAAGCGAAGGAAGTAAGTACGGCTATTCCCCCTAGATTTGGTGTGCGGTATTTGTGGATTTTTCGCTCTTCAAGTGCTGGATCATCGAATAAGCGTTTCTGGTAAGCCAGTTTAATCAACGATGGTACGGCATATAAGGTGATGACACAAGAAAATACGAACGAAAAAAGTACCAAGTAAATGTCTATCATATAGAATAGCGTAATCGTACAAAGGTGCAGCGGCAAAGATAAGTTAAATAACCAAGTCAGCACGCTGATTACATAAAATATTTCAATACAGCATATACAGAGCAAGCGCAATATTTATGCCATTAAATGCGATAACAGGTTTGTCGGCTTCTAAATACCTACTGCTAGGTATGCTCCGATATTGGAATTGTCGCTTTTTCAGTTTTTTGGCAAACGATTTGTGGATTTATTTGTATATTTATCAGGATTGCCAGACTAGCAATACGTAGGTTTTCAATTTAAATAACAACGTGATATGAACGACAACGCAAAAGTAGTGGCAGCATTGCTGGCTGGATTGGCCGCAGGCGCCGCTCTCGGAATCTTATTCGCACCAGACAAAGGCTCAGAAACCCGTGAAAAACTGAATGATTCGTTGAAAGATTTGGGTGATGCGATAAAGGAGCGTACAGCGGAGCAATTGGAACACCTCAACGATTTCAAGGAAAAGGTTGTAGCTGCCGTGAAATCTAAAGTAAGCAAGAGTGAACATGCCGTAGAGGATACGCTGGAAGAGCACGCCTGAATATAGAAAGGGGCAATAGCCCCAAGCCATGGCATGGCACAGCATGATACCTCGGGATAGCATCCCGGAGAATAAATACGTATATTCATAAGCCCTTGGCCAAACCCAGATGGAGGAAAGCAAGTTTTCTATTAGGGGTGTATTCCAAAAAAGCAAGGAGTACATAGATACCCGTTTCAAGCTATTCAAGCTTAAGCTTGTCGAACGGTCTTCGCGATTGATCGCAAGCTTGGTGGTGGATGCCGTAAAGACGATTTTTGCCCTATTTGTAGTTTTCTTTCTTAGTTTGGCCTTGGGGTTTTACCTGAGCGAATTGCTGGGGAGCTCGGCGTTAGGTTTTCTCGCTACGGGTGGCATATTTGTATTGCTGATTGTGGTGGTTTCCGCCTTTGAGACCCGGCTGGAGCGCTTATTTATGAACCTTTCCATCAAGCGATTTCTGCAAAAGTGGAATGACGAACTAGACGAAGACGAAGATGAGAAAGGAAAGCAAGATTAAAAACCTTGGTGATCTGCGGATGGAGATCAACCGTCTCCAGGTGCTTGCCAAAGCCCAGGAGGATTATCTCAACGACCAATATCGGCTATTCAACGAAAAAGTAGCCGCCCCCATGCGATTTGTAAAATCGCTCATTGCCTGGGTGCCGGGTGCGGATTTGGCCAAAGGGTTGTTTGCCAAAGGAAAGAAAGATGAAGATTGGGTAAGCAGGGTACTACGCATAGGCCTACCGGTTATCCTCAATCGCTTCTTCCTACGCCGTGCCGGATTTATCAAGCGGGCATTGGTGACCTTGCTCTCCCAGCAAGCTGCAGGCGCACTCAATAAAGACCGCATAAGCAGCTTGATTGGCAAGGTAGCTGATTTCGTCCGACCTTCACAAAATGGTAAAAGAAAGCCGAAACACGTGGATTACGGCATCCCTCCCGATAGTGAGACCTATTGACCGGCAACGCGCGCGAGGAAATCTTCGTAAGCTAGGCGTATGCCGACTTCGAGCGGTGTCGTATGGCGCCAGCCCAGCCCATGGATTTTGCTTACATCCATCAGTTTCCGCGGAGTACCGTCAGGTTTTGAGGCGTCAAATACCAAGCTTCCTCGATAGCCGACCACTTTTTTTATCAAGCTAGCCAAGTCCCGTATGCTCAAATCTTCGCCGGTACCTACGTTGATGAATTGCGGTTCGTCATATCCCTCCATCAAAAAGATACACGCATCGGCCAGATCGTCGGCAAATAGGAATTCGCGTTTGGGCGTACCCGTGCCCCATATGACCACTTCCCGGCGTCCGGTTATTTTCGCCTCGTGGAAACGGCGGATAAGCGCCGGCAATACATGTGAATGCTCCGGGTGGTAATTGTCGTTGTAGCCGAATAGGTTGGTCGGCATCACCGAGATGAAATGGCAGCCGTATTGCGCGCGGTAGGCTTCGCAGAGCTTGATGCCCGCAATCTTGGCGATGGCGTAGGGTTCGTTTGTCGGTTCCAACGGTCCGGTCAGCAGGTAGTCTTCCTTCAGGGGTTGGGGAGCAAGCTTGGGATAAATACAGCTTGACCCGAGGAAAAGCAATTTTTTCACACCATGCACATGGGATTGATGGATGACGTTGTTCTGTATGGCGAGGTTTTCGTAGAGGAAATCGGCTCGGAAGGTGTTGTTGGCTACGATACCGCCTACCTTGGCAGCGGCTAGGAATACATATTCCGGTTTTTCGGCGGCAAAGAAATCGGCCACGGCCTGCTGGTTTCGCAGATCCAGTTCATCCGAAGTCTGCAGCAACAGGTTTCTGAAACCCAGCGCCGTCAATCTGCGATGGATTGCCGAACCGACCATCCCGCGGTGCCCGGCCACATATATTTTTGCGTCTTTTTGCACAGCACAAAGATACGACTATTTTTGCGGCTTGATTATATTTCACGCAAAGGCCGCAGAGGCGCTTGCTTTCTCGCAGCGAACGCCGCGAATACGCAGCGTCGCCGCGAGAAAAAATGAATGCATTAGCAATATGGGAAAAGATAAACTTCGGAAATTTGCCGAGATCGGCACGTTCGCCAATGTCCTGCAGTTGGATGAAGGCAAATCGATGCGGGGGCAATGGGCGGCAACCCATTTCGGTAATGGGCATCCCATCGTGCTGGAATTGGCCTGTGGCAAAGGCGAGTATACGGTCAATATGGCCAGGTTGTTTCCCGACAAGAACTTTATCGGCATCGACTATAAAGGCAATCGGATTTGGCGGGGAGCCAAAACAGCATTGGACGACAACATTGCAAACGTCGCGTTCCTCCGTATACAAATCGAGACGATATTGGATTATTTCGCAGACGGCGAGGTGGCCGAAATCTGGATTACCTTTCCTGACCCCCAGCCACAGCAAAGCCGTGAAAAGAAACGGCTCACCCATCCGGTTTTCCTGAAGAAATACCGCCAAATCCTGGTGCCTGGCGGCTCCATGCACCTCAAAACCGATAACGATGGGCTGTTTGCCTATACCCTGGAAAAGCTGGGCGAACAAGCTACCCAAGTGTGCATACAAACAACCGATTTATACCACTCCAGCTTCGTCGACAACGTATTGTCCATCAAAACCTATTACGAAGAGAAATACCTCGCAACTGCAAAGAACATCAACTATGTGAAGTGGAACTGGTGCTGAGCTGCTTGTGTTTACGCTTGCTGATTTTTTCGGCATTGACTGGCTGCGGGATTTTGACGTAATAACCCGTGCCGTCATACGGTCGTTTACGGGGATGGGCCATGCACGTGTCTGAGCAGCAGCCCTCCATCTTCCAGCCGCACGCTTCGCATTGGGTGAAATGCTCGTTGCATTCCGGATTGGCACAATTGATCATCCGGCTGCTGGTGGTGCCGCAGTTTAGGCAGGTCGATACAACCGATGGATTCACGTGGTTGACATCTACGGTCACCCGGTTGTCGAATACATAGCACTTGCCCTCGAAATCCTTACCGCCTACCTCTTTGCCGTATTTGATGATGCCACCGTGCAGCTGGTACACATCGCTGAACCCCTCCTTGAGCAGCAGGGCCGATGCCTTCTCGCACTTGATGCCACCGGTGCAATAGGTCAGGATTTTCTTGTCCTTGTATTTGGCCAGCTCGTTGATTTTCTCGGGGAATTCCCTGAAATTCTCGATATCCAACGTGACTGCATTCTTGAACCGGCCGACGTTGTGTTCGTAGTTGGAGCGCACATCCAGTATCACGACATCCTCCCGGTCTTTCATTTCGAGGAATTCCTTGGGTTCAAGGTGCTTGCCGGTTTCCTTTGTTGGGTCGATTGCTTTGGGATTGCGCAGTCCGGAATGCACGATTTCCGGCTTGTAGCGGCAATGCATTTTGATGAAGGAAGGCTCGTCCACTTCATCGATTTTGAAATCCGTCTTGGCAAACCGGGGGTCGGCATGCACGGCATCCATATAGGCCCGGCATGCTTCGGGCGTACCGGATACCGTGCCATTGAGGCCCTCGTCCGCCACGATGATACGGCCTACCAAGCCAAGTGATTTACAGAATTGGAGGTGGTCTGCGGCGAACTGCTCTGCATGGTCGATGTGGCTGTAGCAATAGTACAGCAGCGTTTGGTACTTTTTCATCTATTCATTGATACCGCTGCAAACGGCGTTTAATGTTTTTACGGGTGCAAAGATAATGAATTTAGCAGCAATGTGTCCAGTTGTTTTTAGTAGATTTACCTGTCCAATACCGGAGGAAGATGAAGAGCAATGAACAATTGGAAGAGAGGTTTATAAGGTTAAAGATAGCTGCCCCAGATTAATTCGGGAAATATGCTGACGGGCTCGCGTCCGACTACATAGCATTGATTTATCCCCAAGTTGGCAGCCAGGTCCTTTACCTGTCTGAAATCAGCTCCCACGGCCGTTTCCTTTACATCATTGCAGGGGAAACGTCGATTTTTTCTTGCTGATGTTAACGAATTGATTTGATAAATTTAGCTGCTTTCATGAACAGCGGCTGCTCGACGGTTATCATTTCCCCTGCAACGGCAAGTAAGTAGGAATTTCGGCGTCCTCCTGATGAATGATGATGGCCACGCAGCAGTTGGCCGGGTCCAACTCGAACGCAATCCCTTCGTCCGCGTCGTAAATCGTGTACGTATCCCCGTTTTCTTCGTAGGTTTCCACAATGGTGAGCGTATGGGAATAGGCGCTGGATATTTCTCGTAGGGTGGAACCTACGCGAATGGATTCAGGGGTCTCGAAGCGGGGTGACGTAATCCTGATCTGCTGTATGCGGGCAGTTTCATCGTTGCCCATATCGCGGGAAGTAAAGACGGACAGCGGATATTCGGCGGTATCCGTACGGAGACGCCATAGCAGGACGGCCTTGCCCATGGCGGCGTCGCTGAAATCTGGGCGCCCAAGTGCCTCAAGCAATGTAGCGTCAGCGTCGCCGAGGTGTATAGGGCCGGCAGACCGGCCGGGTACCAGCAACAGGCTGTCTGCCGTAGCGAGCTGGTCTTTCATGCCGTCGGCTTGCTGTTGCGCAGACTGGCCATGCTGCCCACCGCATGCCGCTGTCAGTAGGCCGAAGGTTGTCGCGACGAGGCATATCCGGAATAGGGTCATTGCGTAATCCATATGTAGAAAACGCCTACTTTGCGATATTGTTTCGCAGGGGTGCAAGCAAATCCTCCAGCCCGTTGAGTTTGATTTCATACATGGTCGCCAATAGCACACCCAATTTACCCTTAGGGTATCCGTTTCGTTGGAACCAAACGAGGTAAGCTTCCGGCAGGTTGCATATCAGTGTGTCTTTGTATTTGCCGAAAGGCATTTTGGTGGTCACGAGGGCTTTCAGCGTTTCTTCGGGTGTCATGCTTGGTTAAGTTTAATCATTGGTTTTTCCGTGGCGGAGGTAATAGCCAACTAGGTTGATCGCGATGACTACGTGGTTGGCGATGTTGGGGACTAGGCCGTAATGCTTGCTGAAGATTCGGAACCGCTCCCAAAGGCTTTGCCAGTGCCGCTTCTTGGACATCCCCCCCACCAGGTATTTGGCTACGATGCGTTTGGTGTTGACGATTGTTTCGGCTTGCTTCGCCGCCCTGATGATCCAGTCGATATCCGCGCTGAGTTGATAGCGCATATCGTAGGGGCCAGTAAGGGCACGACGGATATAAATGGCTTGGTGGCTGACATTCATTCCGTAGCGGAAGCTACGCCAGGTAAACCGCTCGGGTATGGCATGCCGACGCAGACCGAGCGATTCCCATTTATCGTCGAATAGTTCTGTTTCGCCGTAATAGATATCGGCACCGGGAGCGGAGGCGAAGACCTGCGCTACAGTATCGCGCGAATGGATTTCGTCGCCCGAATTCATGAATAGGACATAATCTCCAGTCGCCATGGCCAGCCCTTTGTTCATGGCATCGTATATCCCGTTGTCCGGTTCGCTCACCCATCGGGAGATGCGGTCTGCATACCGCTCGATGATGGCTACCGTGCCATCGGTGGATCCGCCGTCGATTACTAGGTATTCAATGGGTGTGTATGTCTGGTTGATGACCGACAACAGCGTACGTTCAATGTCGCTTACATTGTTATACACAACGGTGATGACCGTGAGTTTGGGCGAAGCGGCGTTCATGGGGTTTCAGTTGTTGCTTATGGGTTTTTGTACCACCAATACGTTGTTATGGAAAAAATTCTTGCTTTTGGGCAATATGGCCGAGAGTAGCAACCCGAAACCGGTGATGGGCATGATGAACAGCGGGTTCAGCCCAATCCTAAGGACCTTGTTTTTCGGGAACATATGCTGGTAGACATAGGCAGCCCATAGTTGGCAGATGGTTGCCACATAGTTGGTCGTTTTATGTTCTTCTACGATAGCCAGTCCCTTTTCGCTGAGGATATGCCGGATACCAAAAGACGTATAGCGGGCAAAATCGTAGGGGATTTCATGTTCGTCCCAGACGAAGGGCATGGTCACCAACATATGGCCTCCGGGTTTGAGCACCCGGCACAACTCGTCGAGGATTTGGGAGAGATTGAAGATGTGTTCGAAAACTTCGCTCGAAAAGATACTGTCAAAAGAGTCGTCGGCGAAGGGCAGCGTCTTGCCGTCATAGTAGACGTCGATATCCTCGTTGCGGTGGTCGTGGCCGCTTACCTCGATATCCGTGCCGATATATTCCGTCACTTGAAAAAGGCTTTTGTAGGGCTTGCTCCCGCAGCCGAAATCCAATAGCCTGCCGCGCATATAACGGCTGTATTGCGCTACTCCCCGGTACAATCCACGCCTGATGATAAAAAAAGGGTTGAACAACAACCCGAAAAAGGTAGGTTGGAACAGGGATTGGTTATATAATCGCTTTAGTTTGGCAATCAACGTTTTTCAGTTTTAGTGCTTAAATTGTGTCTTCCACTGCTGTATGGCATCGTTGTCCAGGTACAATTTGACACTCATCTCTTCATGGATTTTCGCTTCGAGCAATTCCATGCGTTGCCGTTCGAGCACATTGAGCCCGATATCGTTGCGCATCTCGAGCGCGCGGTTGTCGATGCCAATGATGATGGCTTTCCGTTTCTTTTGAAGTGCCCGTATACCGGCATGTAGGCGGGTCCCGACGTATTCACAAGGGTGGTGTTCCAAGAATGTATCGAAGGCGGATAGCTTCGGTGGGATATAATGGACATCCGATGTCAGGCTTTCGATATACGATTGGTCTTTTGAACCCTGTATCCATACATATACTTTACGGTAGTGCTTTTTAAGGATTTCGAGCATGAGTCGGTCCCGGTCCGGGTCGCGCATGTAATCCGTGATGGTGGTAACGACCAGGTCGCGTTTCCTGGGATTGATCTGCGAGCAATGTGGTTCGTCCAGTCCCCAAACCGTGGGACAGCCGGTATTGACCACATTCTTGATGCCGATCTCATTCAGTTTCCGCAGGGTATAATTGTCCCGGACGGCATGGAGGTATTTGCGGGAAAGCAGCCCCTTATACATCATCCGCGAATAGGCGGAAACGGGCTTTTCCTGATATTGCCACCAACCGACGCCCAATAGTACCGCCTTGTGCCGCAATACCAGCAGATCTTTTAGGCCCACCTTCCACTGGCTCTTTCGTAACGTGTCATTTTTCAGCAGATTGGTTCCGCCAATGATGCCGGTGTCGTATTTCCGGAGTTTGGGGAGGTCTTTGGGATGGAGCGAAAAATGCGTGGGTACGCTGATGACAAAATCGTCCAGGAACAGTTCATCCACTAGCTGGTTTACCGAATCCATGATGATGTGGTCGCCCAGGTTGGTCGTACCTATCGATGTGTCAAAAATGATTTTTGGCATGGGCTTCTGTGCAGCTTATCGTCTCATTAACCGTTGAATCGTCGGGATAAAAAAGAGCGCCTTCAATATCATCCATCCTTGGGCCCTTGTTTTGGGTACAAAGATAATAAACAGCGCGGTGCATGCATACGTTATTAATGTCGCATAAGCAGCACCAATCATGCCATACTTCGGAATCCACCAAACATTGAGCAGGATATTGACCACTGCGCCTACGAGCGCACGTGCCAGCGACAGCAACGTGTATCCTTCGGCCAGCAGGTATTGGCCACCGGCCACATAAAGGAACATAAACACGCCGGCCCACACGTGCACGGTGAGTGTCTCCGCTCCGGCCGCGTATTCCGGTTTGTAGAAAACGGCATAGATAAGCGGAGCGGCAAACGTCATGACCAATGCAATGGCAAAGCCGAGGAAGGCCATCAGTTCATACAGGTGCTGTAACCTCCGTTGGTAGCGCACCGGGTCATCCCGGCGTGCATTCATAATAGCCGGAAAGAGTGCCGTCACAATCGCCATCGGCAGGAAATACCAGCCTTCACTGAGTTGCACCACGGTAGCGTAAACACCGAAGACCGCCTCACCGAGGTACGCATCCAGCATCAACTGGTCGATTTTCATATACAGGATAATCGAAACGGAAGAAAAGGCCAACGGCCATGCATAGCGGAGCAAGTGTTTGGCCGTCGCGCTGTCGAACCGCCAATGGAATAGGCTATGTCCTTTCCGTTGGTAGAGGTATATATATCCGATGGCAAGAAAGACAGCATCTAGCAGGAGCGCCCAAACAAACCACTCGATAGGCGCATGCCATAGGATGAGCGCCATTTTCAGTACGGCAGAAAGCAAGTTGGCCCCGACTTGGATATACATGATGTATTTGCCCTGCACCTTGGCTTGGAAAAAACAATCGATGATGTTAACGGCTTGGAAAATGCAACTGAAGGAAACAATGGCTACATAGCGATAGGGAGCAGCGGGCGGTTCCGCGGCATAATAGTCAATCAATGCATAAACGATATAAATCGCCGGAAGTGCAATGAGGCCCGCAATCAGCCGTAATCGGAAGGCTGTGCCCAATATCGTATCCTGCTTGTGCGGTTGTTGCAGCAATTGGCGGGTCACGAAGCTATCCATCCCCAATGCGCAGGCGGCCGTGAAGAACGTGACCAATACAAAAGGATAGTTCAATACACCATTTTGGCTACTGCCCAAGTAGTTTGGAATGGCTATCGCCGTAACCACCATTTTCAGGAAAACGGAACCTACCCGCGCCATCATCAACCATCCGGTATTCGTGAAATACTTGCGGAAAGCCTCAGGGTCGAAACCGGGTAATGCGGGGATATTCATCGACACGCTGTCCGCTAGACCACCTCTACCACTTTGCCGAACCCGGCAAGGCTTGGGTGCTTGGGATCCAGGTCGGTGACTAAATATGATATGGCGTTCAAGCTGCATACCTTCATCTTCTGTACCGAATTCAGCTTCTCCGCGATACTCAGGATGGCTGTCTTGCTCGAGCACCGTATCATGGCTTTCTTGATTTGCACCACTTCCCAATCGGAATCGGTTACACCGTCTTCCACGGAAAGGCTGTTAGTGCCCAAGAGGCACAGGTCTACCCGTATTTCGGATAGCTGATTGATTACCTGTGAGCCGATGCTGATGTTGGTGTTTCTGGATAATTTGCCCCCGATGAGGATGACATCTGCATTGGTGCGTTCGGCGAGTTCCAATGCCACCAATGGACTAATGGTGAAGAACGTGCATTGCAGGCTTTCGGGTATGATACGAGCCAGCTCAAGCATCGTCGTCCCGCCTCCGGCAAGGACAGTCATGCCGTTTTGGATGAGTTTGAGGGCTTTGCTGGCGATTTGCTTTTTAGCGTCGCGCGCATAGACGTTGTTTTCCTGAAACGGATACTGGAATGACTTGGACAATGCGCCGCCATACACCTTCAGCACTTTGCCGTTCTCGGCCAGTTCATTGAGGTCCCGCCTGATGGTATCTTCGGAAACATTGAGCTGTACGCTGAGGTCTGAAGATAAAACTTTGTTATGCAAGTTTATTTGATGGATGATGAAGGCCTGCCGTTCTTCTTTTAACATGGTATGAGCGGTTTATTTAATTGGGTAAAGATAGAATAAATAAAAGAAATTTGTATTATTACCACCGCTTAAAACAAGAATAGCCGCAGATTACAAGTGCCAATGGAGGAATCACGCATCGCAATCGTCAACGGGATGGTATTCACCGGTGAACAGTTTGTCGACGACAGGGCTGTTTTGATAGCGGGTGACCGGGTGGTGGGTCTTCCCCTTCCAACTGAAATTCCGGATGAAGCAGAAATAGTCGACGCCGGAGGAGATTATGTGGTTCCAGGGTTTATTGACCTGCAGGTATATGGTGGCGGTGGGCGGCTCTTTGCTGCCGATCCAACGGAGGCGGTAATGGACGAAATCGCGCAGGCACTGGTAAAATCGGGCACGACGGGTTTCCTGATTACCCTAGCCACGAATACGCCGGAAGTGGTTGACCGTGCGTTGGCGGAGTTGCATGACTATAGCCATCCCGCATTGCTCGGTTTGCACCTGGAGGGGCCTTACCTCAATCCGACAAAACGGGGTGCACACCCTGCCGAGTATATCCGCAGACCCGAAAAGGCAGAAATTAGTTCCTTGCTGGCAAAAGCAAAGGGGTGCCTAAGAATGATGACCATCGCTCCCGAGCGATTCGATAGGGAGACCATTGCATTGCTGCTGGATGGTGGTGTATTACTGTCCGCGGGACATAGCGCTGCATCGTTTGATGAAGCAATGGCCGGATTCCGGAATGGTATCGAAGCAGTCACCCACCTTTTCAATGCGATGTCGTCGTTCCACCATCGCGATACCGGCTTGCCGGGGGCCGCTTTCCAGTCGGATCGCGTAAAAGCGAGTATCATCGCGGATGGTATCCACGTGGACTACCAAGCGTTATCCATTAGTAAGCGCTTGTTAGGCGAACGCCTGTTTTTGATTACGGACGCCGTGGCGGAAACGCACGGAGGCACCTACACCCATGTCTTTCGGGGCGACCGCTATACCTTACCTGACGGGACACTTTCCGGCTCGGCCTTGACGATGATGCAGGCAGTGGCAAATTGCGTCCACTATGCCGGAATTCCCTTGGAGGAGGCCATTCGGATGGCAACGCTGTATCCGGCGACACTAATCGGAGCCGGATCCCTTGGGCGGATAGCGGTGGGCGCCAATGCCAATCTGGTGATTTTCGACGACCAGTATACGGTCAACCATGTTTTTCTGGCGGGGAGGCCGCAACGATAACTTTATGATAAAGAAACTATTCAACCTACTCTATTTCCAGGTGCTCATTGCCATTGTTATCGGCATCCTGATTGGCCATTTCTATCCAACGTTGGGAGTACAACTGAAGCCCCTCGGCGATGGTTTCATCAAGCTGATTAAAATGGTCATCGCGCCGCTCATATTTTGCAGCATCGTATTGGGTATTGCCGGGATGGAAGATGTGAAAAAAATCGGTAAGGTGGGGATAAAGGCTCTATTGTATTTCCAGCTCTCCACCATGGCGGCGATGTTCCTTGGCGTCGTGGTGATCAACTTGGTCAAGCCGGGGGAAGGCATGCATGTAGATCCCAAGACACTCGACACGGCCGAAGTAGCCAGCTATATCGAGCAGAGCAAGCATCAGGGCGGAATCAAGGAGTTTCTGCTGGATATCATCCCTGAAAATGTCTTTGGTGCGTTGTCCTCGGGTAATCTGCTGCAAGTGCTTTTCTTTGCCGTATTGTTTGGGTATGGTCTTTCCAAAATCGGACAGAAGGCAGAGCCAGCGATACGGGTGATGCAGTCGTTTCTGGATGGCTTGTTTGCGGTGATCAAAATGATCATGAAGGTTGCTCCGATTGGAGCCATGGGCGCCATGGGATTTACCATCGGGAAATACGGCATCGGCTCGCTTTCTTCTTTGGGATTGCTGATGGCCTGCTTTTATATAACCTGCCTGCTATACATTTTTCTGGCCGTTGGATTGATTTTGAAATACTACGGCATCAGCGTATTCAAGCTCATCCGCTATATCAAGGAAGAACTGCTTGTGGTGTTGGGCACCTCTTCATCCGAATCGGTGCTGCCCGCTATCATGCAGAAACTGGAACACATGGGCTGCTCCCGGCCGGCGGTCCGGCTGGTGATCCCTACGGGATATTCGTTTAACCTCGACGGGACCACGATATACCTGACGATGGCAGCGATATTCCTGTCGCAAGCGTTGGATATGCCGATGAATCTGGTTGAGCAATTGTTTTTGCTGTTTGTGCTGACCATCACGTCCAACGGAGCGGCAGGGGTGACGGGTAGTGGGTTCATTATTCTGGCGGCAACCCTACCCGTTGTGGGTCATATGCCCATCGAATCGGTTGCCTTGGTGTTTGGCATCGACCGGTTTATGAGCGAAGCGCGGGCATTGACCAACCTGATCGGCAATACTGCCGCAACACTGGTCGTGGCACGGTGGGAAAACGAATTGGACATGGAACGCCTGAAATCCGAACTGGGGTGACTTACTCGTCTTCGTCCTGCGGCGACGCGGCTTCGGTGTCGTTTGCCAAGCTGGCCAATATCTTGTTCACTTCCTCTTCCGTGGCTGTAAGCTTGGCCTTGCATACGCCGATGAGTAAGGTGGCGCGTTTTACCTTTTCGGAAAGCTCATCGATGGAGATGTCTCCATGCTCGATTTCGGATATAATGGTTTGTAGTTCGTCAAAAGCGTCTGTATAGGTATATTTCTTGCTCATCGCGTCGATTTTATTTCAGTGATGGTACTGGTAATGGTCCCTGAAGCCAAAAGGGTCTCCAGGATATCTCCGTTTGCGACCTCCCCCGCGTTTTTCAAGGCATGCCCATTGACCCGAGTAATGCTGTATCCGCGGTTCAATACCTGCTGGGGGTCCAGTAGTTTTATCGTTTTTTCGGCGGCGACCAAGTCGGTTTGGCTATCCTTAAGCCGGGTTAAACACGCCACATTCAGTGCGCGTTGGGGGTATTGAAGGGCTTGCCGCTTCTGTCGCAAATGGGCGATGCTCACCATGTTCAATCGGGTGGCGCCGTGTTCGAGTGCTTTTTGCTGCTGGTTCAACAGGTGTATACTATTCAAGCGGAAGTATCGAATACAATCGTTGAGGACGTTTTTCTGGTGTGCAAGTAACTGGGTAGTTTTCTGCACGATGGTTTGCTGCGCCTGTGACAGGGGAACCGCGAAATTGTGGAAACGCTGGATAAGGAAATCCGCCAGTTCGGAAGGTGTGATAGCATTGTGGTAAGCGACCATTTCACTTACCGTCTCGTTGGTCGAATGGCCGATACCGGTAAGCACGGGTATCGGGAACTGCGCGATGGCCGATGCCAACAGGTAGTGGTTATAGCTCGATAAACCGACTTCTCCCCCTCCCCCGCGGATAATCGCGACGACATCAAATTCCTGCTCCTGTTCGGTAATGCGTACCAATTGGTTGATGATGGAGGGAATGGATTTATCACCTTGCAGCAATGCGGGAAAAAGTGTCTGCTCAAACCGGTAGCCCCAGGGATTTGCATGGAGAATTTTCAAAAAATCCGCATAGCCTTTGCTGGTTTCTACCGATATGATGGCTAATCGCTTGGGGACCAGCGGAAAAAGGAGGCGCTTATTTGCGTAGAAAAGTCCTTCGCGTTTAAGTTTTGTGATGCTCTCCAACTTTTCTCGTTCGAGTTCACCAAGTGCAAATGCCGGGTCGATATCCAAAATACGGAGGCTTAAGCCATACAACGGGTCGTAGGAGATGGTGGCTTGAAACAGGATAGTAATCCCGTTCTTCAGCGGCTCCTTAATGATTTCCATGAATCGTTGATTGATTCGCTGATAGTCGCCATTCCAGAGCACGGCACGCATTTCGGCAATGACCTTGCCGCCTTTTTTCTCTACCAAATCGGGATAGCAATGGCCGGAATGCGTGTAATGGTTCAGTTTATTCATCTCCGCTTTTATCCAATAAACACTTCTATAGCGTTCGGCAATAGTTTTCTGGATGCTGCGGGCGACCTCCACCAGTGAAAATACCGTTTTGTCTGATAGCTTCTCAGGCATAATCAAAGGTAAGCTTTTTCCATAAAATCACTACCTTTGTGCCATGAAACCTGCCATGTCATCGTCTTTATTTGCAAAAGGCGATGAAAATGCAGGTTCCATGAGGCCTTAGATGAACAAATTGTTTGCGAATGAAATTACCCATCATAGCTTATGGCGATCCGGTTTTGAAGCGAAAGGGGGTTGAAATCGACAGCGACTATCCGGAGTTGCAGGGATTAATAGCCAACATGTTTGAGACCATGTACGGTGCACACGGGGTGGGGTTGGCTGCGCCTCAAATCGGGCTTTCCATCCGCCTGTTTGTAATAGATGCTAGTCCGTTTGCAGAAGATGAATCTTCATTGAAGGATTTTAAGAAGGTCTTCATCAATGCTGCGATGGTAGAAGAAAGTGGGGAAAAATGGCTATTCAATGAAGGCTGCTTGAGTATTCCGGAGGTACGGGAAGATGTGAGCAGATGCCCGGATATCCGGATCCGTTACTTCGACGAGAACTGGGTGCAGCACGAGGAGCGGTTTACGGGGTTGGCCGCGCGGATTATCCAGCATGAGTATGACCACATTGAAGGAAAGTTGTTTACGGAAAAGCTGAGTCCTCTCCGGAAGGCGATGATTAAAAGTAAGTTGGAGGCGATTTCAAGGGGGCAGGTAAGTGTGGATTACAAAATGAAGTTTCCTGCTTTGAAGAAAAAGCGTTGAAACCAGTTTTCATCCGCCCACAATGGGTAGTGTGAGCCTATACCGCACTGCAACTACCCGGATGACGACCACCACACTTGCGCTCAGGAAGGCGTTTATATTGTAACCTACACCGAAACTATCGAGCGTAACGAATAAGATTGCACCCGATAGGCATGCGGTAGCATAGATTTCTTTGCGGAAAATCAATGGTGTTTCATTGAGTAAGGTATCACGGGTGACGCCGCCCATAACCGCTGAAAACATACCTAGTACAACAGCGGCGATACCGCTACTATCGACGGCCAAAGACTTTTGCACGCCGACTACGGTGAAAAACCCGATACCCAAAGCGTCAAATAAAAAAAGTGTCCGTGCTAATTTGTCCAATAGCCTTTTGAACAGCACGGCAATTAATACGCCGGCCAATATCCCAAGTAGGTAATTGCCATCGTCTACCCATACGGGCCGTAAGTTTAGGAAGATGTCCCTCAGGCTTCCGCCGCCGATGGCTGTGACGAATCCCGTGAACGCTGCGCCAAAAATGTCAATATTGTGCCGCATAGCCGCCATTGCCCCCGAGATGGCAAAAACGGTGGTGCCTAGTAAATCAATATAGTAGATGAGTTCCATATGCCGGATGAATGATGCTATAAAGGTAAGACAAATTTTGGTTGCCTTTTTATGGATACGATACGGATTAGACGCAAGTGGTGCACGGGGAAGTCTTTTTTTTTGTGCTGATTTATAACGAGTAATACGCTGTTCTGAAAATATTATTTGCCATTGCTTGCAAATAGAAAATAATGGTTATACCTTTGCGTCCCGCTTCAGAGGAGGCGGTTGTTCATTGAAGCTTTTCTGAATGTGCGGTGTGAATATGGAGGAGAAAAGCCATCAGAAAAAACAAAAAAATAAATTTGCGGGGTTTCAGAAATGTTTCTACCTTTGCAGTCCCAAACGGAACGGGGTTCAGGTTACTGAGATAAGGTTCCGGTCCGGCAGCGCGATGCGGCCGGGAGCGATACAGAGAAGGTTTGGCCGGTTTTCCCGGTTGGATATAGGGCCGAAGCGTGAGCGGAGGCGATGCAAGTTCTTTAAAGTAAAGATATTCATGTAGCGCA
>Ga0182792_1001370_pt1 | contig 19964 bp, 13 predicted proteins | sample Passage237B_FD_130497 | JGI IMG/M metagenome (GOLD analysis project Ga0182792, IMG submission 130497) | Cellulose adapted compost microbial communities from Newby Island Compost Facility, Milpitas, CA, USA - Passage2 37B (version 2) (version 2) ...
GGCCCCCTTTCCTTGGCCAGGTTTACCGATCCGCGGTAGGCTTCGATGGCCAGCGTTTTATGAATATCGACCGAGAAAGCGATTGCCTCATCACTGCCATAACGGAGTCCCAGCGCTGCCAGCATATCGCCTTCGGCTGTTATACCGATACCGGTACGGCGTCCTTCCAGGGTTTTGGACCGGATGCGGAGCCAGAGGTTGCGTTCGGTGCGTTTGATTTCGTCGTCTTCGGGATCTGCGTCGATCTTGCGGATAATGGCATCGATTTTCTCCATTTCCAGATCGATGATATCGTCCATAAGGCGTTGTGCCAGGGCTGCATGTTGTTTGAACAGCTCCTTGTTGAAATACGCCTTGGGGGTATAGGGGTTTTCGACGTATGAATAAAGGTTGATGGCCAGTAGGCGGCAGGAATCGTAGGGGCAAAGCGGAATTTCCCCGCAAGGGTTGGTCGAAATGGTTTCAAAACCCAGGTCCGCATAGCAGTCAGGTACCGATTCGCGGATGACGGTATCCCAGAACAGGATTCCCGGCTCGGCCGATTTCCAGGCATTGTGAACGATTTTCTTCCACAGGCGGCTGGCATCGATTTCTTTTTCAAAAAGAGGGTTGTCGCTGTTGATCGGGAACCGCTGTTTGTAGGGTTGCCCGGTTTCGGCCGCACGCATGAAGTCATCATCGATCCGCACCGACACGTTGGCACCGGTAACTTTTCCGGCTTCCATCTTCGCGTCGATAAAGCGCTCCGAATCGGGGTGCTTGATCGAAATGGTGAGCATGAGCGCGCCCCTGCGGCCGTCCTGAGCCACTTCGCGGGTAGCATTCGAAAAACGCTCCATAAAGGGCACAATACCCGTCGACGTAAGCGCAGCATTTTTTACCGGAGAGCCCTGTGGACGGATGTGCGACAGGTCGTGCCCGACGCCTCCGCGCCTTTTCATCAGCTGAACCTGTTCCTCCTCCACTTTCATGATTCCTCCGTAGGAATCAGCATTGCTGCTTCCGATTACAAAACAGTTCGACAGGGAGGCAATCTGGAAATTGTTTCCGATGCCCGTCATGGGACTGCCCTGAGGGATAATGTACTTAAATCCCTTGATCAGTTCATATACTTCTGATTCACTGAGTGGATTGGGATAGCGCTCCTCAATCCGGGCAATCTCTCTCGCGATTCGATGATGCATATCATCGGGTGTGGATTCATAAATGACTCCGAAAGAGTCCTTTAACGCATACTTGTTTACCCATACCCGGGCAGCAAGCTCGTCTCCGTTGAAATACTCGAGCGAAGCCTGATAGGCTTCCTCAGGAGTGTAAGATTTTTGTTCGGTGGGATGCGTTGCAACTTCCATATTCGAGAATGAGAATTATATAATGTATTGCTAAACCCAAAGATAGATTTTAATAATATTTTAAGCCAGAAAAATTTAAAGTTTACAGAATAAAAATTGCAACTAGCTGAAAATCAGCTGTATAAGAATTTCCACTTAATAAAAAGTTGACAAATTTGTTGCAAGGTTTGGATATTGCTTTATAGAAAGTTGTACGAAGCTGTAATAAATTCATTTCTAGGAAGATAAATCCCTGAAGAAAGAAATTCAACCTGAGGTAAAAAATCCCTGTAATTTTCTGACAAATTTTACAAGCTATTTTTAAAAAAAAATCCCTGCCCAACCGGGCAGGGATTGCGGATGTTAAGTCTGGATGCTGCTAATTCAGGCGTACATGCGTGCTTTTACCTGCATATACGCCCTGTGGCAGATTAATCACGAACAGCGTCTCGTCCCCCGAGCTGAGGGTGCGGTATTCCCCGGACTGGCCCTCATAGCGCCCCTCCACCCATAGATTCACGCTGTTAAGTTTGCGCAGGGGGTCGGCGACGGTTATCTCCGTGATCCTGTCGTTTTTTGTCTTCAGCATGACCAGCCCCGGACTATCGAGCCGGATTTTCCGGCCGTTGCCCAGGTCGAGCGAGCCAGCCTGGTAAAACACCGCCTGGGTGATTCCGGCACGGGTATGGGTAACAGCCTGTATCTTATCGGTATTGGCCAGTATCCTTACCGAACGATTATCAGCTGCGGTCTGACGTAAGGTTTCTTCCGAAACACAGGGAACTACCATATAGGAATAGGAGGCATTAACCGGCTTTTTTCCATGATTAAACCATAGGGAGAAAACATCCTCACTGACCAGCTCCTTGCTGACGTTTTTCTGGTCGGTAATATCCGACCACCGACCGGTCTCGGTCTGATTCGATAGGCCCACCGAAGCAGGTTCAGGAAAAATATAGCCTACATTGTCGTGGTGTACCCATTTCACATCCGTAAGGTTACGGTTGCCTCGCGGCATAGGCTGCACTTTGCCGCCCTGGAATACCTTCACATCGCTGCGCATCAGTGCCTGGTTCACCGTGGTGACGACCTCGTAGTCGGACTTTGATCGGATATGGGTACCCAGGCATACATATTCTTCATCGAAAAAGAACCAGGATTTTTTGGCTTCCAGCGGATCGTGAGGACTTTTGAAATCAAAAACCACCGCACCGATCATACCATCCGTAACGGCTCCAACAAAATCGGTCCGGCCTTCTTTCTGGATTTCAGTAGGAGGAGGGAGCTGGGGTTTTTGTACGATGGTCGTACCTGAAATACGCTGCCAGTTGTAGACCGGCCAGATATTGTGATATTCGTCCCCTTTCATCATCAGGTAGTTGGTGCCGTCGGCACGATGATGGGTAGGTTTTCCAGGCCCATTATAGGGCTCTTCCATGTTCCGGTTACGGGTTGAAAACATACGGACGGTGGTGTAATAGCAGGGGCGCTGAATAACGAAATGTTCGGTCTGCCAGAAGAATTTGGCGAAGGAAGCTGAGGGTTTGCTTTCTCCCTTTCTGAGCCGGATGATCTCTTCCAGTTCTGCCCGCCGGTGATCGGTTCCGGCCAGCAGCCGTTCGATCTCCCGGGTACCTCTGGGTGCGAAGGTCGATTTCTGGGTAATGCTGCGGTTCTTTACACTGACGTCATCGTAGATCCCGTAAACCATCTGTTTATAGATGCCGTCGAGATAATAGTCGACCAGTTGGTTGATTCTTTCCTGCGCAAACTTGTAGCGGGTTCCGGATACGTAGTAGGACCAGTCGCCGAAGGCATTGGCGTATTTACCGTAACCGTAGGACGACGTATTGTTAACCCGGTCTACCCGGTGGTGGAAGCTGTAGTCGTGCTGCATGCCTCTTTCTCCGGTTGAAAATTTGACTTCACCCGCGATGATCTGGATAATCTGGTCGAATTCTTCATACTTACCCTGAAATAGCAGGTTTTTGGCCAAAATGCCGGCTATCACGATACGGTCGCCGCTGGGGCGGGCTCCCGACGCATTCATATGGGCCCGGCCTACAATGGGTAGCAGCTGATCGACGAGGTCTTTGGGCAGCTCGTCGCCGATGACCAGCAGCAAGTCACCGAGATGGGTCGGGGTGCTGATCTGGTTATCATGCCAGTTGTCGCCGATGAAATCGTGTTTGGTCCAGTAACGCAGGCTTTTTTCGATCTGTCCCTTCAGCTTTTTGTCGTTGTGGTACTTCGACTCCGGCGATTTGTAGGCAATGGACATGGCCAGCAGATTGGACGTATGGAAGCGATGAGGGAATCCTGCCGTGCGGCTGAGATCTTCATAGTTAATCCCTTTAAAACTACCATCCTCATTCATCTGTTCGATCATTCGGGCAATGTTGGCATCCTGCGTTCGCTGTGCCATCACGTCCTCCACCACCCGTTTTTTGATCAGCAGGATGTCGGCATCCTGTGCCTGGATGGTGTTCAGAACCAGGAAACATAAGGAAGCAAGCAGGGAGATTAATTTTCCGGTTGTCATGGTAAAGGGTTGGATTATCGTCTAGATAGGTGTTTACAGGACGAATAAACTCCAGCGATTCCTTACAAAATCAGGTTACAATCCGGCTGAATTTTGAAGAATAACCAGATTTATTTTCCTTATTCCAGATATCAGAATTACTTTGTACCAAACTTACACCCTTTATTTACTACGAAAAAATCCTGTTATACTGATGAAAAAATGCCTCTACCAGATAGCGCTATTACTTTTCCTTTTCCATGTATCCGTTGCTCAGAATGTGCAGGACGGCGTTAAGGTTTCGACCCAGAGTGGCAAGACGGGGTTCACAGTCAACTCCCAGGGGGAACTGGAGGTTAATGTGGCGCCGAGGGACCTGAAAAAGTTTAAAGCCCGCCAATATGTAAGCTATAAGGATCTGGGGGCAAAGGGTGACGGTAAAACAGACGACATCGATGCCATAGCATCTACCCACGCCGTAGCCAATATGCTCAGGATTCCGGTTAAGCTCGATGGTGCCGGAAATTATTACATCGGTGGCAAAAAGCGTACGGCATTTATCCGGACAGATACCGATTTCGGGACGTCGCACTTTATCATCGATGATCGGGAGGTCGAGGACCGGAATGCAGCGGTTTTCGTAGTACTTTCAGACAAGAAGCCCTTTGTGCCAGACGGCATCACCTCGCTGAAAAAGAACCAGTCGAAAATAAACGGGACTTTTCCCGGCACCTGCCTGATCACGGTCACCAATTCGAACGTAAAGCACTACATCCGTTTCGGGCCCAATCAGGACAAGGGTGCTTCCCAGACGGATATATTTGTCGTCGACAAGGACGGAAATGTCGACATGAATGCCCCGATCATCTGGGACTTTGACCAGATCACCAAAATTGAGGCTCTGCCCATTGATGAGGACACGCTTTATATTACCGGCGGCGAGTTTACCACCATCGCCAATCAGGCAGAGTCGCGGTATACGTATTATTCGCGCAATATCACCATTCGCCGGTCGAATGTGATTGTCGACCGTCTGGTGCATCACATTACAGGAGAGGGGGAACAGGGGGCTCCGTATGGCGGCTTCCTCAATATTCAAAACTGTGCGTATGTAACCGTCAGGAATACGGTCCTTACCGGGCATAAGACCTACCGCACCATCGGGTCGGCCGGGGTGCCCGTTTCGATGGGCAGTTACGACATTTCAGCGGGCAGCTCCGTCAGCGTTTCCTTTATCAACTGTAAGCAGACCAACGACATCAACGACCGCACCTACTGGGGGATTCTGGGTTCGAATTACTGCAAGAACATGGTGTACGACAACTGTGAATTCTCACGGTTCGACGCACACAAGGGAGTAGCCAATGCCACCATTCGGAACTCAAAGCTGGGCCATATGGGCATCAATGCCATAGGCAGCGGAACCCTGCTGGTGGAGAATTCGACCATTTACGGCAACAGCATGGTCAACCTGCGCTCCGACTACGGGAGTACGTGGCAGGGAGAGTTTATCCTGCGAAACTGTACCTTCGTCCCCAACAATGGGCGGCCTACTACCCCTTATCTGATTGGTGGTTCCTATTCAGGTCAGCATGATTTTGGTTATACCTGCTACATGCCGGAAAAGATTACCGTGGAAAACTTGACCATCGACGACTCCAACCATCCGGAAGGCTATGGCGGCCCCTTTGTACTGGCCCATTTTAACGCCGATTACAAGGACGCATCCTACCAGGAAAAATATCCTTACGTAAAAACCAAAGAGGTCATCCTGAGGAATGTCAAAACCAAGTCGGGGAAACCCGTCAGACTGAGCAGCAATATGGTCATGTTCCGGGATGTGAAGATGGTGGTGGAGTAAAATTTTAGAGGAATACGAGGAAACCCGCAGGTCCGGATAAGCGAACTTGCGGGTTTTGTCGTTATGTTACCGGTGCAAATGATTTAAAATCCCGACTATGGTTAAAACTTATCGAAGGATTCTGGCCCTGACCTTTTGCTGGCTGATATTCACCAGCGCGATGGGGCAGTTTCAGAACCCCGGGGTACACAGGCTGGAATCGGATGGCGTCCTTTACGAATGGATTCCGAGTGAAAACGTTCGCGTGGAGGTAAATGGCGGAAAAGTTAAAATCATAGCTCCTGAAACCAAATCCTCCTGGAACGGTAGAAATCAGTGCCGCAGGTTTCTCCTTGGCGATATCTATGACAATCCATTACCTGAGCAGGAAGCAAATGCTTTGTTTACGACAGGACTGGCCCTGCCCCCGGGGAATTACGGATTTCGTATCATCTATGCAAAAGCATCCAGTCTGGAGGAAGTGAAGGCAAACCTCTGGAATCTGATGGGAATGGACAGTGGAAATGCCGATGACAACTCCGCGATGATGGAGACGCTCTATCTTTCGGTGACAACGGCCGATCCGGTCGGAGCCGGAATCAGGATACCCCCGGACCTACTGAGAGTAAGCTGGCTGCCTCATTATCAGTTATTACCCTATGATCTGAATCTCCCCAAAGACAAGGGCTTTGGAATCACCCGCTATATTGTCGGGATCCCCAGGGAACAGATTCTGAAAAAGGCGACCCATGTTCAGTATGTATACAGCTGGCTCGACAATGTACCGGCATCGCGCAAATGGAAGAATATCCAGGCCTATAACCAGCACGGTCAGCTGGTCCAGCCCGACTGGGTAATAGCCCATACCACGCTTGATAAGGATTTTATCACCCTGGCCGAGCTGGCCGAAAACTACGGAAATCTGGAGAATGACTGTCCGCGCTGCTATACCAAAGCCGAGGAGGTATTCAAGGGACTTTATGCCCGTTATCAGAAAGAGCTGGGCGTAAAGTCTCCTGCCGAGACCCGTCTGTATGACGATTATTTCGGTGCACTTTACGGCTACAGCATGGAAATGAGTTTTCATGCGCCCGTGAATCACCTGAAACGGGCTTTGTCGACCAGCAGTTTCGCCCGGAACCGCTATTTCAATGGAGGTTGGGAACTGTCGGGCTATTTTGCCAACGGGGCCTATGACTACCGGAACTATCGGTTGGGTGGTTATATAGGGAACCTGTTCAATACGCTGACAGAAGGAGGTATTTACCAGAACATATTCAATCTCGAGAAAGTCAATCTGGCTTTGCCCGACCGGCGTCTGCTGAAAAACGGCTGGGCGGCGGGCGAGGGGCTGGGCCTCGACCGGGTAACAAGTGCCGGTACTTTCCAGCGGCTCAAACTCCATAACGGCGATATCCTCCGCCTGGCGGTCAACGACTGGCCGGTGCATACGATGATGGCCGAATCCTTTTTCCAGCTCCTGCTAGGCAATGACTATATCCTTTGGAACAGCAATATCCCCATGTCGACCAACCCCGAACATCTGGAAGTAAGCTGGTATGGGGGAGATGATGCCTGGAAAACCCGATGGCAGCCTAACGGAAAACCCGCCGAGGACTATAACGCACAAAACCGGTCCCATCCGGCCAGGAAAAAAGGACCGGAAGGATCCATTTTTCCGGAAATGTCTTTACAGGGAGAAACGGGGGCCTTTATCGGAGCCTGGCTCTACAGCCAGATCAGCGGGGTGAGTGACCGGGTCAGCCGGTCCGTACGTTACTGCAACTTTACGGTTAACGGAAAAGCTTACCGCCCCAACCGGGGAAGCAAGGGGGACGGTTCCCTGTCTTCCAGGGTCGCTCAAAATCCGGGTCAGGACTGGATCGTATCGGCTTATACGGAAAAAGCTCCCATATGCATCTGCACCGAAGGGAAGGATGGCAAGGCGCTGATTTACCAGAACCCCCATGCCGGTCTGACGCAAAGGCAGAAAATCGAGGCCGAAAACGGATTAAGAGCCGAGGTTACCGGTAACCGGCTGCAGGTGTTTTATGTAGACTGATACGTATCGGCGCCCGGCTCAGCGACGAATTTGTCCGTTTTACGGCAGAAGCATTTTACTTATTAGAGGAAGATTCACAATTTTGAGAATTATGCGCACGGATCTTCCTTTACGAAATCTATTAAAATATAGTTTTCGCACTTCCATCGGAGTGGGATGCCTGGTACTCGTAGCGGGTTATACCCTGCAGTCGTCCTTCTACGTGCTGCTGTTCCGAAGCATAACGACATTTCTGTTGTTCTTCTGCTCCTGCCTGATCAACATGTCGCTGTTACGGTTACTGGAGAAAAAAGGGAAGACCATAGAGCCCGAATTTTCGCCGCGCCGTTTTGCCCTGGGCTATCTGGGTACGCTGCTGATGACGGTGCTGTTTCACTATTCGACCATCCTGTTTGTCGAAAACGGTATATTACCCCGCAACTACTTCAATGATTATCCCTATTACAAGGGTGAATACTGGGGATCGATAGTGCATACCCTGGTAGGCTCGTTTATCGTCTACGTCCTGGTCTATTTCTTTCACAACTTCGTTATTCTACTGTTTTACAAAACGCGAAACGAGCTGGAAATATCGGAGCTGAAAGCAGCCAACTTTGAGACGGCCAATCAACTGCTCCGCCAGCAGATCCAGCCGCATTTCCTCTTTAATGCGCTGAACGTGCTCAAGTCGTTGATCCGGAAGTACCCCGTTACCGCCGAGGAATATCTTGTCAGGCTGTCTGATTTCCTTCGCGCGTCAATTACGCTAAGTAAAACCGACACGGCTACCCTCGGTCAGGAGCTTAAGCTATGCGAGGATTATATGGAAATGCAAAAAATCCGTTTTGGCAATTCCATCCGATACAACGTCCATATCCCACCGGACGATCCCTGTCGCGATAAACTGCTGCCTTTTTTTTCCCTGCAGTCGCTGCTGGAAAATGCCATCAAACATAACCAGCATACGGACGATAACCCGCTGGTCATTGACATTCGCCGGGAGGGCGACAGGGTAGTGGTCGTCAATAATCTGCAACCTCGTAATCTGGTAGAAAACAGCACCGGTAACGGTCTGCATAATCTGCGGGAAAGGTACCGGATTCTGTCGGACGATGAGGTGGAAATCAGGATTACTGACAATTCATTTTCGGTTTCTTTAAAAATGTTGGAACATGAATATCGTAATCATAGAGGATGAGAAACTCGCATCCGATGACCTGGTGGACATCATCCGCGAGCTGGAACCGTCGGCCCAAATAACGGCAGTGGTCAAATCGGTGCGGGAAGGTGTCGAATTTTTCCAGCAGGAACCCGAAATAGATCTGATCTTCAGTGATATACAGCTGGGTGACGGGCTGAGTTTCGATATTTTCCGGAAAGTAGAGCTCACTACACCCATCGTGTTCTGTACGGCTTACGATGAGTATACCCTCAATGCGTTCAAGGTCAACGGAATAGCCTATGTATTAAAGCCGTTTTCGGTGGCTTCCATCAGGGATGCACTCGAGAAATTCAGAAATCTGAAGAAGGCCCTGGCCCCATCGGTCGTTCCCGTATCCGAGATCATGAAGCTGATTTCGGAGCGACCTGCTCCCAAAGCGTCATCAATTCTCGTGCATTACAAGGACAAAATCATTCCCGTGCGACTGGAAGATATTGCCCTGTTTTATATCAAAAACGAAATTACACACCTGTATACGTTCGACAAGGTTTCCTATCTGGTAAACAAAAGCCTCGATGAACTGGAAAAAATGACGGGAAGCCTTTTTTACAGGGCTAACCGGCAGTATCTGGTCAACCGGAAAGCGGTAGTCGAAGCCTCCAGCCATTTGTCACGGAAAGTGTCCCTGGCTCTGGCCGTTCCTTTTCCCGATACGATTACCGTCAGTAAGGAAAAACTGCCTCAGTTCCTGGCCTGGCTTTCCGAATCCTGAATGAAATAGGGTACCCCAATCCCTGTTGCCGGTCCGGGTTGATTCTAATTGTTCTTTGAAAAGTACTATATTGTTGTGTCGTTTCACCCTCGATTTTGTCCGTTTCCCCCAAAAAGTCCTATGTTATATATAAGGTAGAATTCATCTTTGCATGGTCAATTCAAAACAATGCAGATGAAAATACCGAAGTTAAAATCGATCATTCTTGTTTGGGTAGGTTGGTTTAGTATAGAAACCCTGCCCGCACAGACCAATGTCAGTCTGGGTGAAGCCATACGCTATGCACTGAATAATAACGAGGTATTGAAACAGGCTCGCCTCGATATTGAAAAAGGAGTCTATCAGATCAAGGAGACACGGGGAACGGCTTTACCTCAGCTAACCGGAACCAGTTCGATGACCAACAACCTGCTGGTGCAGCAATTTGTGCTGCCGGCGGAAGCCTTTGGCGGAGAGCCCGGACAGTTCATAGCCATCAAGGCCGGTCAGACCTGGAGTGCCATGTCCCAGGTTCAGTTATCCCAACAGTTGTATAACAAACAGGTATTTACCGGCCTGAAAGCTGCGAAGAGTACCGAGGAATTCTATCGTTTATCCGAACAGTTGAGTAGGGAAAACGTCATCCAGCAGGTAGCTGCCAACTATTACCAGGTGCAGATATCGCGCCTGCAGATGGACGTGATCCAGGCCAATATTGACCGCGTTTCCAAACTGCTGGAAATGATTGAAGGGCAATACGCCAACGGACTGGCCCGGAAAATCGACGTAGACCGGGTGAAAGTGACCCGAAGCAACCTGGACGCACAAAAAGCGCTTCTGGAAAATGCGTTGACTCAGCAGGAAAACCTCCTGAAATTTTACATGGGTATGCCTATCGAACAGGCCATAGAGCTGGCCCGACTGGACATTAATACGCTGCCCATCCCTGACAATGCAACGATCCTCAACGAAGGGCTGAATGTTGACAACCTGCTATCCTACAGTGTGCTTAAAAAACAGGAAGAGCTACTTCATTTCCAGCGTGATGCCATCGTTGCGGAGGGTTACCCCACCTTGTCGCTGAGCGGGTCCTACACTTACAATACCCAGAGTAACAGTTTTAACCTCTATAGCTCAAAGGCATTGAGCTATGACATGGCTGCCGTGACGCTCAATCTCCGTATCCCGATTTTCGACGGATTTTCACGAAGAAGCCGGGCCATGCAATCCCAAATCGCAATCCAAAGACTGCAGGAAGATATTCGCAGAACCAACAACTCCCTGAAAATGGCAAATGAAAATGCAAAAAGTCAGTTGACCAACAGCTTGAATACCATTCGCATGCAACAGGCGAACAAGCGTCTGGCACAGGAAGTATTCGAGAATGTGCAGGCCAACTACAAGAACGGTCTGGCCAGCCTGACCGATCTGCTGGACGCCGAACAAAGCCTGGTGGAAGCAGAAAAGAGCCTGAACGAAGCCATGCTCCAGTACAAAATCGGAGAAATCGAACTCATGAAATCGAACGGTAACATTACCGATCTGTTGAACGAAGAATAGAAATTATCAAACCTCAGAACTAAGAGATCACCGAAAATGAAAAAAATAGTAATCACACTGGCAGTTTTCGCAGCAGCGGGATTCGGAATTGCAAAAGTGCTCAGTAAAAATAAAGCGGAAAATCAGGCCAGAATCGAAGTGGTTAGCAAGGCCAGTTCCGTAGTGCCTGTAAAAGTAGTAACGGTTGAAAAATCGCCCGTAAAACTCGATTTCGTAGCCAACGGTAATTTCGAAGCCAATCAGGACCTCAAATTCATGTCGGAAGTAGGAGGCCGTATCACCGAAATCCTGGTGAAGGAAGGCAGCTACGTACAGAAAGGACAGGTTGTGGCGAAAGTGGAAGACAAATACCTCCGCCTCGATCTTCAGACCGCAAAGGATACCTATGAAAAATTGAAAGCCGACAAGGAGCGTTTCGCCAATTCGCTGAAGACGGGCGGGGTGACGCAGGCTCAGTTCGATGACATCGCTTTCCAGCTGAAAAATGCGGAAACCCGACTCGAACAGGCTGAGAAAAGATTGGCAGATGCTACCATCAAGGCACCTATATCGGGTGTTATTGACAAAAAATACATAGAACTGGGAGCCTATGTTTCCCCCGGAACCGCCCTGTTTGATATTGTCGATGTTTCTTCCCTGAAACTGAAGGTGAATGTGGACGAGAAAAGGGTTGTCCTGCTTAAAACCGGCACCAAAGTCGATATCGTACTCCCTGTTTTTCCCGACAAGCAGTTTGAAGGTACCGTAACCTTCATCGGAGCCAAAGCCGACAATTCCCTGAACTTCCCTGTGGAAATACGTCTGACCAATGCCAAAGGCAATACGGTGAAAGCCGGAATGTACGGAAATGCTTTCTTCCGTTTCGGAGAAGAGACACCTGTACTGACTGTGCCCCGTGATGCCTTTGTGGGGGGTGTTAATTCCCAGCAGGTATATGTGGTCGAGAACAATACGGTTTCGCTGCGTAAGGTAGTTCCTGGAAACAATTTCGGCGAAAATATTGAGATCCTTACCGGTCTGGAAGAGGGTGAGACGGTCGTAGTATCGGGCCAGATCAATCTGGTAGACGGAACTCAGGTAGAAGTTATCAGAAACTAGTAATCAGAGTAAGATGAAAATTACAGAAATATCGATAAAGCGGCCCTCCATTGTAATCGTAGTTTTCGCTGCGCTTACACTCTTTGGGCTCATCAGTTACCTGTCGCTGAACTACGAGCTGCTGCCCAAGTTCAGTCCGCCGGTAGTGACGATCACCGCGATTTATCCCGGTGCATCGCCCAGTGAGGTGGAGAACACCGTGACCAAGAAAATCGAAGATGCGGTGGCTTCGATGGAGAACATCAAGAAGCTCGACGCTACTTCCTATGAAAGCTTGTCGGTGGTGGTGATCACGCTGCACGCCGGATCCGACGTAAACTACGCGCTTAACGACGCACAGCGCAAGATCAACGCGATTCTGGCCGACCTGCCTGAGGACGTGAAGACACCGTCTCTGAACAAGTTCTCGCTCGACGACCTTCCCATCATGACGCTGTCGGCAACCGCCAACCTCGATGAAGTTGCGTTCTACGACCTCATTGACAAGCGTATTCAGCCCATTCTGTCACGTGTGAACGGGGTTGCCCAGGTAAACCTGATCGGTGGTGAAGAACGTGAAATCAAGGTTGGAATCAATGCGGAGAAACTGGAAGCCTACAATCTGTCCATTCTGCAGATCCAGCAGCAGATTCTGGGATCCAACCTGGACTTTCCTACCGGTAGCGTCAAATCGGATAATAAAGACATTCTGGTGCGTCTGGCCGGAAAATACAAAACGGTCGATGAGCTCCGTAACCTGGTTGTAGCCACCCGTAACGGCTCGCAAATCCGTCTGGCAGACGTGGCTGACGTACAGGACGCCCAGAAGGATGTGGAGAAAGTAGCCCGCGTAAACGGGGCCAACGCGATCGCCCTTCAGGTCATGAAACAGTCGGATGCGAACGCGGTGGAAGTGAGCGAACAGATACATCAAATCATCAGGAACCTGAACGAGGACTATGCTTCGACCGGGTTGAAAATTGAAATGGCCAATGATACCACCGAATATACACTGGCTTCGGCCAATGCCGTGGTATTCGACCTTGTGCTGGCTATCGTGCTGGTAGCAGTCATCATGCTTTTCTTCCTGCACAGTATCCGGAACTCGCTCATCGTGATGGTGGCCATTCCGGCATCGCTGATCGCTACTTTCATCGGTATGTACCTGCTGGGGTACTCCCTGAACCTGATGTCACTGCTGGGGCTCTCACTGGTGGTAGGTATCCTGGTAGACGACGCGATTGTGGTAATCGAGAACATCTACCGTCACATGGAGATGGGTAAGAACAAGGTAAGGGCTTCGGTCGATGCAACCAAGGAAATCGGTTTTACCGTACTTTCGATCACCCTCGTAATCGTGGTAGTGTTTCTCCCTATCGCCCTGAGTACCGGTATTGTATCGGATATCCTTCGTCAGTTCTGTATGGTGGTTGTGATGGCAGTGATGCTGTCTCTTTTAACATCGTTCACCGTAGTGCCTTTGATGACATCCCGTTTCGGACGACTGGAGCACGTGACCGGTCAGTCGGTCATGGGACGCTTCATCCTCTGGTTCGAAAGCCAGCTTAAAAACTTTACCAACTGGATTTCCGGATTGTTGAAATGGAGCCTTGACCACAAGCTCATCACACTGGTTTTGGTGATTGTGCTGCTCTTTGCTTCGTTCGGTTTGATCGTTGGAAAATACATCGGAGCCGAGTTTATGTCGCAGGGTGACCGGGGCGAGTTCCTCGTTCAGATCGAATTGTCGAAGGATGCCAGCGTGGATCAAACCAACCGTCTCACCCGTCAGGTTGAGGACTATCTCGCTGCCAAGCCTGAAATCACCAACCTGATTACTACGGTAGGTCAGTCGAGTGAAGGTATGGGTGCAACCCGTTCTACAGCCTACAAGTCCGAGATTTCCGTTCGGTTGGTTGATCTGAAGGAACGTGAGGACCGTACCGATGTTTATGCAGCCAAAATCAAACAGGAACTTGGACAGAAATTCGCGGGTGCGAAAATCAAGACCGTCCCTGTGAGTCTGATGGGTACAGCCACCAATGCGCCGATCGAAATGGTCGTGCTCGGTTCGGACCGCGATAGTGTGACCAAATACGCAGAAGATGTGCTGGCTATTCTGCGCGATATCCCCGGTGCTTCGGAGGTACGTCTGTCGGCCGAAAGCGGAACTCCCGAGATCTCCGTTCACGTAGACCGTGATAAGATGGCAGCCCTCGGACTGAGTCTGCAAACCGTCGGTGCCACCATGCAAACGGCCTTCAACGGAAATACCGATGGTAAGTTCCGGGCTGGTGAATACGAATATGATATCAATATCCGCTTCGACGATTTCGATCGTAAGAGCAAAGAGAATGTAGAAAATGTGAAGTTCGTCAACGACCGTGGAGAGCTGATCAAACTTTCGCAGTTCGCGACCATTACCGAAAGTTCAGGTCCCAGCCAGCTGGAAAGACGTGATAAAACCATTGCGGTGAAAGTACGGTCGCAGGCGATTGGTCGTCCTTCATCGTCCATTATCGACGATCTGGAAGCGAAACTTCCTGAAATTCATACCCCCGCCGGCGTAAGCTATCTGTGGGGTGGAGACATGGAGAACCAGTCAGAAGGTTTCGGTACCCTGGGGATCGCGCTGATTCTGGCGATCATGCTCGTGTACTTCATCATGGTGGCCCTTTACGACAGCTTTGTCTATCCGTTCGTCGTGTTGTTCTCCATACCGTTGTCGATCATTGGTGCCCTGCTCGCGCTGGCCCTGACCAACAATACGCTGAACATTTTCACCATCCTGGGTCTGATCATGCTGATTGGTCTGGTGGCGAAAAACGCGATCATTCTGGTTGACTTTACCAACCAGCTCAAGGCTGAGGGTAAATCGACCCGCGAAGCCCTCATTATAGCCAACCACGCTCGTCTGAGACCCATTCTGATGACCACCCTCGCCATGGTGTTTGGTATGCTGCCCATCGCGCTGGCATCGGGGGCGGGTGCCGACTGGAAAAACGGTCTGGCCTGGGTAATCATCGGTGGTCTTACCAGCTCCCTGTTCCTGACGCTGATCGTAGTTCCCGTGGTGTACCAGCTGTTCGATAGCATTCTCAATCGTCTGGGCCTCAACAAACCGCCTATGCCTATCGATGAGCTGCTGGTCGAAGAATACGAACATATCGAGGTTAAAGAATATTAATTGAAAGAGGTAACGTCTTAAAGGCTGTCTCCGCTGGGGACAGCCTTTTTTGCTAAAAAAATTCCCGTTCGCTTTCAACGATTCGGGAACTTTGGGGGTCTTCCTGACAGATGTAATGGTTTTAATACCAGTTACTTCAGACTTGTTCCTTATTTAATTGCCCTGAGCCATGAGAAATTATTTTATTTTCGGAAAACTTCCTCCGTTGCGGGAGCTGCCTTACAATCTGGGACCTGAATCTCATCCGGTTTTATCGCGAGCGGGGACCCGCGGATGTATTTCTTTAAAACGCAGCGAATGGTTATCCTCCCGCAGCCCATGCAAGCCTCACGTGAACAGTGACGGACAGAAGGGGGCTGTGTCCATCTATTTTTAAAAGGGTGAACTTGGATCAACCTTACGTTCAACCATTCATCCCCTTTATTGACCACCGGTAAATAAAAAAATTTACATTTTGCCTGGTGTTTATGTACTTTCGGTGATTATTTCGAATACGAGTTTTGTCGCCAGATTGACGCAGGTATCGGCCTGACATCAAAGGAGTTGGCCAGCCAGGTCGGTATCTCGTCATCTATTTAATCCAATTACCCTTATCTGTTAGCCATGCCAGGAATCATTAAATATTTAAATCCTCAACGACTACACCATAATCCCGCCTTTACGCAGGTGGTAACGACCGAAGGGCCAGGGAAAACAATTTACGTAGGGGGGCAAAATGCTGTGCGCAGCACAGGAGAAATTGTAGGTAGAAGCGATCTTACTGCCCAGACGGAGCAGGTTTTTGAAAATCTGAAAGCCGCTCTGGAAGCGGCGGGTGCCGGTTTTGAAAACCTGGTTAAGCTCACCATCTACGTGGTACAGGGACAGCCTATTTATGAAGGGTTTCAGGTATCCCGGAAATATCTGGGCCATCTGCAAAATCCTCCGGCTATATCGGTGCTTGTGGTTGCCGGACTGGCAAATGCCGACTTCCTGGTAGAAATAGACGCTACGGCATTTGTGCCGGGAGAATGACCAGCCATTCGGAGTATTGAACGGCGCATTCAATGTTGAACCTTTATGAAAACAGTCGGTAAACTGACCGTCAGAGGGACGGCCTTATTAGCTATTGCAAACATGTATTTACTCATTACCTTGCCCAAAACTGTAGAATCGACCACCCAGGGCACGAATGTCAGAAGAATACTGGCTTCGGAGACCGAAAGTGGGCGCACGCCTTCTGTCCAGTACTATTTTTTTGACCAGGACTCCATCATCGATTCCTATTCAGGAGGATATGCCGATCTGGATAGCGGAAAACCGGTGAGTATCCATACGACCTATAACGCTTTTTCGGTTACCAAAACCTTTACCGCACTGGCCGTCATGCAACTGGTAGAAAGGCGGCTGGTAGGTCTTGACAGTCCGGTGATTGAATATGTTCCCGATTTTCCCTACGATCCCGATATCACCGTGCGGCAGCTGCTCAGCCACACGGCGGGGCTGCCCAATCCCATTCCGCTAGCCTAGATTCACGCCGAAGAAGATCACGCAACTTTCGATGAGAAGGAGTTCTTCCGGTCGGTCGTGAAAAAGAACCGCAGGATGAAGTACCATCCCGAAGCCACCTTTTCCTATTCCAACCTGGGCTATGTTTTCCTGGGTCAGCTGGTGGAACGGGTCTTTGGCATGTCCTATGAAGAATACGTGGAGAAAAATATTATCCGGAAACTGCCCGTAAGTTCCGACCGGCTTGGATTCACCATTCGTAGCGCCGAAGACCATGCCAGGGGATATATCGAGCGAATGTCGTTTACCAATCTGGCACTGGGACTGTTTATCGAAAAGTCGAAATTCATGGACAGGTCGAAAGGGAAATGGAAACCGTTCAAGCCTTTTTATGTCAATGGAAGTTCATACGGGGGATTGATCGGGACACCTCTGGCCTTCGTAAGGTATCTGCAGGAGATGCTCAAACCCGAAAGTGAACTGCTCGGGGAAGTCTCCCGAAACCGAATGTTTGAGGAGCAGACTACGTATGATGGAGAGCGTACGGGCATGTGCCTTTCCTGGTTCACAGGAAATCTCCTTGGCCAACGTTATCTGGCTCACGCAGGCGGCGGGGGTGGTTACTACTGTGAAATCAGGCTGTACCCTGAGCTCGGGAAAGGCAGTGTCATCTTTTTTAACCGCACAGGGATAGCCGATGAAAAATTCCTGGACAAGGTAGATGTCTGTTATCTGAAAGAGCAGGTGATGATTCCTGAAATGACCAACGCCTGACAAAGGATCCATTCTGAAAAATTTGTACCACTGCAATACCTTAACGCAAACCTATTTACCTCACGAGAACGGGTATATGGATCATCAGATTAAACTAAGACTTCAGTCCGTCCTGGACATTCCCCTGTGGAGGGTGGAAGAATTCCTAAGCATCTGCAAAAGGGTCATACACCAGAAAAATGATTTGATCGATGCCGGAGGCCGGGTGTTCGACCAACTTGGCTATATCGTCGACGGCGCCGCTAGGATATTCTACCTCAACGACAACGGAGAAGAAATGAGCTATCTCCTTCAGGTGAATGGCGATGCGCTGGGTGATTATGAAAGCTATCTGACGGGGCAGCCCTCGCAGGTTAAAATCGAATTTCTGCTTCCTACCGAAGTGCTCTATTTTCGGAAAAAGGATATAGATCGTTTGGCTGAAAGGGATGTTTTCTGGCTGGCTTTAACTAAACGTATTTCCGATCTGGCCTTTATCTATTGCAAACGCAGGTTGGACGAACTGTTTTTTTATACACCCGAACAGCGCTATCTGAATCTGTCGTCAAAGTCACCCGAAATTCTGAACAAGATTCCTCAGAAATATATTTCCACTTATCTGGGCATCACGCCTCAGTCCCTGAGCCGTATTCGGAAACGTCTTGCCGAAGTGGATTTATTAACTTAAGTGAACGGCTCAGCAGTGGCTGGTCTCTAATTTTGCACCAACTGATTGCTGAGTATGAAGAAAATACTGATCATCAACGGTCATCCCGATAAGGAGAGTTTTTGTACGGCACTGGCGGAAGCCTGTCGGCGGGGTGCCCGATCCGCCGGGGCAGACACTAGGGAAATTACTATTGCCGATCTGGATTTTAATCCCAACCTCCGTTTTGGCTACCGTAAACGTACCGACCTGGAGCCTGACTTACTCGAGGCCTGGGAGAAAATTCAATGGGCCGATCACCTGGTCTGGGTTTACCCCGTCTGGTGGGCTTCGGTGCCGGCCATCATGAAGGGATTTCTTGACCGCCTTTTTCTACCGGGATTTGCCTTTCGCAAGAAAGAGAATTCACTCCTTTCCACAGGGCTTTTAAAGGGCAAGTCTGCCCGACTAATTTCTACCCTTGACCAACCTGGCTGGTTTTACCGGTGGGTAGGCCACCGGCCCAGCTACTGGGCTATGAAGTGGTCTACGCTATACTACTGCGGCATCCGGAACATCCGTTCAACGACTATAGGACCAGTTCGTTTGTCACGACCCGACTGGAGAGCGAACTGGCTCAAAAAAATAGAGACTACAGGAAGAAAACTGAAATGAAGAAGAACTCACCACACCCTATCACCATTGTAGGAGCCGGTATCGGAGGTTTAACAACAGCGCTGGCCCTTAAACGCAAGGATATCCATGTGGAGGTCTACGAAGGAGCTCCCGAAATCAAGCCCGTGGGCGCAGGCATCGTAATGGCCAACAACGCGATGCAGATTTTCGACCGCCTGGGTGTACGCAAAGCCGTCGAAGCAGCCGGCTGCAGGATTTCGACCATCCGTATAACCGATGAGCATCTGCGAACACTCTCATCGTCTGATCTGGGTAAATTTGAAGGACGTTACGGGGTCTATAACGTAGCGATACACCGTGCCGATCTGCAACAGATTCTGGCTGAAGCGGTTGGTTATGATCACATACACCTGGCCAAACGCCTTCTCATGGTGGAGGAACAGACCGGTTTCACCCTGCGATTTGACGATAAATCCTGCATCGAAACCGATATTCTGATTGGCGCCGACGGGATAAAGTCACGTATACGAGAATATCTCTTTAAAAGGGGAAAAATCCGCGATACCATGCAGCGATGCTGGCGGGGTGTGGCGGAGATTGACTGGACGTCCCGCTATGAAAACGAGGCCTATGAAGCCTGGGGCAGGGGCAAACGGTTTGGTTTTGTCAGAATCAGTGACCGGAAAATCTACTGGTTTGCCGTGCTGAACGCACACTTACTGGAGCAGGGTAAAGATCCCGGTGCATATTTCACTGAATTTCATGCCGATATTCAGCAGATCATGGCCGATACCCCTGAATCGGATATCATTTACAACGACCTGATCGATCTCGAACCGATGAACCACTGGAGCCGCGGAGCTGCGTGCCTGATAGGGGACGCAGCTCATGCTACCACACCCAATATGGGTCAGGGGGCCTGTCAGGCTGTGGAAGACGCCTATATACTCGGAGAGCTGTTTGGTACCGGA
>Ga0182792_1001376_pt1 | contig 19922 bp, 19 predicted proteins | sample Passage237B_FD_130497 | JGI IMG/M metagenome (GOLD analysis project Ga0182792, IMG submission 130497) | Cellulose adapted compost microbial communities from Newby Island Compost Facility, Milpitas, CA, USA - Passage2 37B (version 2) (version 2) ...
ACCCAATTCAAGGAATTGACCCCTGAACAGCGGGCGGAAATAAAAGCTCCGAAACGGGATGAGAACCCTTAGCTCTTAGCTTGACGTTGCGCCTCGGTCTACCCTGAAAGACACCTTGCAGATTGCACCGTAGGAAGTTATCTCACCGTCCTTCACGTGCACCTTGAAGTCCTTTACGTAAACGGAATCGATATTGTCAACGGTAGCCGATACTTCCTTCACGGCATTCCGGACGGCGTCGTCAAAACTCGTGTCGGATGAGGCGATGACTTCAATTACTTTTACAATAGCCATAATGTTTGAGGATTTTATGTTACCATTTGCTGTAGGATAACAGCACAATCTTCTTTTTGTTTTTCCAACCGGTCTGTATCGCTACGGGATTGCTCAATTCGATGCCTGCCCGCTCGCTGGCGCGCGGCAGGAACGCATCCCTTGCCCCGTCGAAATCGGTGCGGTGACCGGCTTCGGTGAACCAGCGCTGCTAAGATAGGCCGTGCGATTAGGATTATCGTCCGCGAAATGTGAATTTCGTTTAAAGACAAAAAATAAACACATCACTCGTATTGATTTCTTTTTTCCGATGAAGGTTTTTTCCACGGAGAATTTGAAGCGCTCAAAGCGCCTCTTTCACCCCAAAAACGGCACGGCCAAAAATCCGCCCGTTTCCGAAGCCGGAAACTATGGGTTAAAACCGGAAACTCTCCGAAGTGAAAATTATTTTCACCGAAGTCTCTTCACCAAAACGCTTCGGAAAGTTGGAGAAGAGACTTCGGAAGGTTTTTGGCAGGTATTTTTATTTTCCCAAAACGAAAATACAGCAAAGCCAAGGAATCCTCGGAGTCACAATTTGCCTTTGCCGAAACAAGGATACTATGGAGCATTGACAGGAATTGGGAGGGATAATTCTTTCATTTGTTAGTCGTTTGCCAGCAGGCTCTTAAAGAAATCAATGTTTTCATCCACAATTTTGCGTACGTTCTGTCCGATAAAGCCATCGGTTCTGCCTACGTTTATCACCATAAATTGGGGTGCCCATTTGGGCAGTTTGTGGTCATAATAATCGGGGTTGGGCATAATGGGTACAGCCATATATCCATCGCCCACCGTGGTAAAAACATACCTGTACACACCGGATATGGTTTCCTGCTTCACCACCGCCATTTCATTGAGCCAGGCCGCATCTTTTTCCAAATCCTGCCGGTAGGCTTCCAAAGGTTTTTCATGCATGGACAAATGTTTTTTGCTATCCGCCAGCATTTTTTCTCTGAATTGTGGAAACATTTCTAACTGTTCCTTCCACCCTTTGGAAGAATAGTGTTGATTCAACTCTTTTAGCTGTGCTTCGCAGATAGCCACCTGTTTTTCCAAAAATTCCTTGCGGCTCACATAGCGGTACGGCAGTTTGCCTTCGCGGGTGATCCATACATAATAGTCGTTAAAGCCCTCAGTGCTATGGTACCCATTTGAAAGGTCAGGAAGTTTTCCTCCCGGACACTCTCTTGATGATAAGGAATGGAAACCACCGGTACTGGTCGCTTCTGAACTTACTTCGCCATTCTCTTTATAAATCGGCATTTCGAGGACTTGAATACTTCCTGATAGACGAGCTGGGTTTACATGTACAGACGAGCTGACACCTTCGCTGTTCCTCGACTTTTTGCCGTTCACACAGAGAAACCTAAAATTGCTGATGGTATAAATATACCAGTTCCCATAAGTGCTGCTGCCCGGGGTGATATTGTGCGTTAAGTAATTATAAGTATCCGCACCAATGGGTTTGTATTTTTCCTGGAACAGCTTGACTATTTGGCTGAATACTTTCTTAGTACCCGCAGCATCTGCCGCGGCGGGACTGCGTGTGCCTGAGTGTACCTCATCACCGGGTTGTGGCAGCCATTTGCCGGGCTGGGTTTTCAATGCTTCGGTATCGCAATCCTGTGCAGCGGATGTTACTCCATACAGGCACAAAATGAAAATGAGTAATTTTTTCATAACAAATATTTTTTCTTTGTGTTTTTTTGCCACTAAGTCACAAAGGCACTAAGTATTTCTTCGTGTTTGGGTGTCTTCGTGGCCTTGTTAACAGGTCAATCATGTTCCGTTTCAATACTTATTTTAAAAAGTTGCTTATCAGGGATTTGACCGATGGTCCGGACGTATTGTATCCACCATTCAGGCTTATCTCCGCACTACCCAACGATGCATTTGTTCCATAAGAGTCACTGACGCTGGCACCTGTTGATACCTTGCCGGTCGTTTCGGTGGTTACGTTGCCACCGGCGTCAACGGTGAGGGCACCTCCTACATTTGTGCCTGCATCGGCTTTAATACCTGAGGTGGAGGTGACAGAGCCGCTGACGCCAACATCTGCCGATACCTTGCTGGTCGTTTCGGTGGTTATGTTGCCATCGGCGTCAACGGTGAGGGAACCTTCTACATTTGCCCCTGCATTGGTCTTGACACCCGGGGCGACATCGGCACTGACACCGGCGTCTGCCGAGGCCTTGATCGTCCCACCGGTTAAGTTGCCACCGGTGTCAAAGGTGAGGGTACCTCCTACAGTTGCGCCTACCTGGGCTTTAGTGCCCGGGGTGACTTCAAATTGTTTTTTCGCGCCTACTTCTGCAGAAATGGTGTGGCTGGTGATTTCCTAGGTAGCAGGGTTCTGGGTGACGCCGTATTCCACGCTTCCAGGCCCATAATTGATCTGCATCTTCATGCCGATGCAATCAAATTTGCCTTTAAATACCTTTACATCAAACCCCCAGCTTACATTGCAATGATCGGCTTCCCATTGCTGCAGCTTCCCCTTGATGGGTGAAAATTTGAGCGCATCTTCCTTGCAGGGTGGCGCCAGGAGTGGCGCATCAGGATACACTTTTTTTAAACCGTTAATCCCTTTTAAATAGGAGGCATAAGCCTGATACACCGATGCGGTTGGGTCGGCCGGGTAGCCCGCTATCAGAAGCCAGAAAATTTCCTCCTGCAATTTCTGGTTCAGCAGGTCTTCCATATTGTGTACATACTGATTAGCAATGGCTGCACGGCCGGCGAGCAATTGGTTCTGGTAGTCCTGCTCCAAGGCACAAGCTCGGCTATACATTTGTTCCAACTTCAATTCTTCATCTCCGTTTTCGCCGCCTTCGAGCTTGCCTGCTTCTCTGAGAATTGCCGCTCTGCTCTTTTCTATTCCCGCAAGGGATTCTAAAAGCTGCTTGTCCTTTTGCACCCGATTATCCTCTTCCCGGCGCAAACGGGCTTCAAAAGAAGTGCTATACGCTGAATTGTACATAGAAGCCATCATCAGGGTGGCCACTGCTTTCAAAGGATGGTTGTATTTGAGGTGATGCCGGAGTAGGGCTCCCTGATCCCCGGGATTTTTCATCAGGTTGGCAAGGTCCCGGTTTTGGGCCTGATAAATTTTCGCCCTTTGCTGCTCCAATTCTTCTGTCATTTGGGCGGCAATAACTGCGGCTTCATTGGATGTATGATGCAAGTCCTGGAAAAAAGTTTCCACTTCGTTGTAGGAAGCTACGGCCGCTCCATAAGTGCCTGGCACTGCCGGCGCCCGGAAACGTTTGGTGATAGCGTGGCTCTTGTTGTAGTACACCTTATACCCGCCTCTTATTGATTCTAACATATCCGCTCCGGGATCTTCATTGGCGAGCATGCTGATGGCATCCGGTGTGCTGCCCCCGTTTTCGATGGTTTGTTTGATGTAGTCGATACATTTGGCTGTATTGCCCTGGTGCTTGGCCACCACGGCGAGTGAAAAGGAGGCCTGGGTTTGGGTAGAGTCTGCTTTGAGCGCATCTTTTAAAAACTTTTCTGCGTTGTCCACATACCCCAAGCTGAGCCATGCCTGCCCGAGATTGTTGAGCAAGGTGGGAGGGGTTTGGGGAAATTGTTTTTGCACATACTGCAAGATGGGCAACGACTTGTGGGCGTAACCGCTGATGGTCATAAACGCCCCGAGGTTGTTAAGCGAAACATAATCCTCCGCGTCCGTGAGGCAAGCGTTGAGCAGCAGGTACAGGGCTTTGTCCAATTCTTTATTGATGAAGTACCCCATGGCAATTTCGCCGGTTTCCTTGCCTTTGTTGAGGTGCTTCGCTATTTCGGCTTTGTGGCCGGGCTTGATGGCGGCATCGGTGCTTTGCATCAGGGGCTGCAGGTAGGCTTTGAGCTGCTCCTTGCTCACCGGGGTTGTCGGAATGGGCAGGCCGGAGGGTTTAGCGGGGATTTTTTGGGGATCTGCGGCAGCCATGGCGTTTATGTCAACACCCATTTTTTCCGCTTCCTGGGTTGTTTTTTCAACCTGGTTCAGCAGGTCAAACATGCCCATTTCCTCCATGATTTTCCGCTCTTCGGGATCCATGGATTCCATTTGTTTTTTCAGTTCTTTCATCTGTTCTTCCATGGATCCGGCCTCGTTCTTTTTTACCGGTTTTTTCTGGGCCTGTGCCAAAGCGGCGAACACAAGGAAGGATACCAGTAGCAATGTGAACTTTTTCATGATAACGGATTTTAAGGGTTATGAGCAAAAACTTATTTAGAGATAAATCATTTACCAGCCGTCATAGTTTTCCCAATCGGCCCTGTATGTAGTACGGATTTCATCTTCATCATCTTTTTTGGCTATGCGCACCACACCGGGTTCAATAAAGTTGAATTCCACCGGCTCGAATGTCCAGGGGCTGAATCCGGTCGTGGTGTTCAGCATTTCTTTTGCATGTTCCCTGTCGCCAATGCGGTTGCGGTTGTCATTGTCGTGCGTGCGGTCAAACCTGGCAATGAAAACATTGCTGAACAGGATACTATTTCCATCTGTTTGATAGTTGCCTTTGTATATGGCTTCCATGGCATAGCGCGAACCAGTGGTTAGGTAGTTCATTCTTATTGCAGCATAATAGACAAATGAACCATTTTGGTTGAAAATGTAAACGCCCGGTTGGGATTTGTCACCAAAATATCCCCAAGAACCTGCCAATCTCGGGTCGATGTCCTCGCTTGACGGTAGTGTATCCTTTCCGCAGACGGCGAGGGATAGGACGAGTATAGGCACCATCGCCCTGATAGCCGTTGATAATTTAAATGGTCTTTTCATCGCAGTATCATGTTTAATTGCTTGATAACCAAATTTCGAGCATTCAACACAACTTTTCTATCGTTAAAAAAGATGATTTGTTCGGTTCAAAAAATCATTAAAAAAGATGAGTACGTGCAAGGCGGGTTATCTGTTTATTTGTATCTTGGATGGAATCAAACGTTGTTATGAGAAAATTGGCTGTCCTGTTGCTGTTGTGTGCCTGGTATGGAAATGCCACGGCGCAAACCTACATGGACAAGGATAGTTTATTGCGCCTACTGCCGGCCGCCAAAGAAGATACGGCCAACGTGCACTTGTACCTCGACATAGGCTATCAATACGAATTGAACGACCCTGAAAAAGCCGTAAGCTATTATCAAAAAGCACGTAAACTGAGCGAAAAATTGAACTATGCCCGTGGACTGATTCAGTATTTTGCTCAATATTCGACGATATTCGAAAACCGTGGACAGTTGGATAGCGCATTGATTTTGAACAAGGAAGCCCTGCTATTGAGCCATCAACTGAAAGATAATAACGAAATTGGAAAATCTGAAGCAAACCTCGGTATCATCTATGTGCATTTGGCGGTGTATGACAGTGCGGTGTACCATTTTGGAGCAGCCATCAAATGCTTTGAGCAAGAGGACAATACCAATATGATGGCTCGTGTCTATAACATGCTTCAAATTACTTACAGCCGAATGAGCCAACACGATAAAGCCCTTGAATACGGTAAAAAAGCCCTTTCGGTATTCCGCCAGGCAAACAACCAGGAACACCTTTGTGCTGGTTTGGTAAATATTGGCAACATTTATTCGCGCCTGCAACAACTGGATGAAGCACTACCCTATTATCAGGAAGCACTGTCAATTGCCGAAGAGCATAATTTTAAGGACATCGAACAGGCTTGCAACCAAAACATTGGCAATTATTACCAGCAAAGAATGGAATTGGACCGCATGAAACCTTATGCGGACAGGGCTTTGGCCTTAGGCCGGGAACTGAAAAACCCGCTGCACCAGTCTACCGCTAACCACGCATTAGCCTATTATCATCTTTATAAAGGAAATAAGGCAGAAGCCCACAGGCATATCCTGGAAGCCATAGCACTCACGGAACACACTAAATTTCGTCATCAGCACTTCAAAAATTTACAAGCACTTGGCCGTATCCTTATTGCCCAAAATAACTACGAAGCGGCGGAAAAAACATTTAAAGCTACTACGGCATTAAATGATACCATTGTGGGAGATAAAGTATTAGAGGCCACAACGCTTTTGGAAAAACAGTTTGAAACCGAGAAAAAGGAGGCCCGGATACAATTGCAGCAGGCGCAGCTCAAACAGAAAAACACCTTGAACTATATCCTCATTGGAGGGGCTGTGGCTTTGGTGGCTATTCTTTTGCTCAGCTATCGCAATTATCGCCATAAGCAGAAGCTACAGCAAGCCAAAATTGAAGAGCTGGAAACCGAAAAACAACTCACCGCTACCGAAGCCATACTCAAAGGCGAAGAACAGGAGCGCACCCGTCTGGCCAAAGACCTGCATGATGGGCTGGGAGGCATGCTCAGCGGCATTAAATTCTCCTTTCAAAATATGAAAGAAAATCTCATCCTTACGCCTGAAAATGCACAGGCATTCGAGCGCAGCATCGACATGCTCGACAGCTCTATCAAAGAGATGCGCCGCGTGGCACACAATATGATGCCCGAAATACTCGTTAAATACGGGCTGGACGAGACATTGAAGGAATTTTGCAGTGAGATTGACCGCAGTGGTGCGGTGCAGGCCACGTATCAGTCCATTGGTATGGACAACGTAGCCGTGGAACAGACTGTGGCCATAACGGTGTACCGCATCGTGCAGGAACTGGTAAACAATGCCATCAAGCATGCCAATGCCCAACACGTGCTTGTACAGATACACGCTGCGGAGCCGGAAAAACTATTGACCGTAACGGTAGAAGATGACGGCAGCGGATTTGATACCATGCTGTTGCAAGGTGCGCAAGGCATGGGCTGGAGCAACATCCGAAACCGTGTGGATTTCCTCAAAGGGAGGATAGACGTACATTCGGCCCCGGACAAAGGTACCTCGGTTTTAATTGAAATATGCAAACAAAACTTTTCATCGTTGACGACCACTTCATGGTGATCGAAGGCATCCGTTCGCTGCTGCAAAACGAAAAGGATTTGGAATGGATGGGTCATGCCATGAACGCAGTGTCGTGCCTTGCTTTCCTGAAACGCCACATGCCGGATGTGATCCTGATGGACGTCAACCTCCCCGACAGGAGCGGTATCGACCTTTGCAAAGAAGTAAAGACGTTATACCCCGCTATCGCGGTTCTGGGATTAAGCACATTCAACCAGCAACCCGTTATCCGTAATATGATGGACAATGGCGCATCGGGCTATGTGCTGAAAAATGCTACTAAGGAAGAACTGCTTACTGCTATTACTACCGTCCGGTTAGGCAACACTTTCCTAAGTTTTGAGGCGGTGCAGTCGCTCCGCGAACCGACCGGAAACGCCCCCGTGATTACCCGTCGCGAGAAAGAAGTGCTGCAGCTGATCGCCGAAGGCCTCACCAATGCCGAAATAGCCGAGAAACTTTTTATCAGCATCCCCACCGTAAACACCCACCGTAAAAGCCTGATTGAAAAATTTGATGCAGCCAACACGGCTGTGTTGATAAGTAAAGCAATAAAGAGTGGTATCTTGTAAATAGCACCGGCGCAGATTACGGAGGAGATTATTAGAAATTCCGAAGCGCATCTTGCTTCCGAAGATTGAATATTTTACGTCCAAAGATATCTTTTTTTCCAAAGAATACTTACGAAACCAAAATTGCTTTATTACTAAATTATGCCTATCTTTGGTATAAATCTCATTACCATGAGTGAGTCGGAAGTATTAGAACATATTGGCACAGCAGCCGTCAAACGGTTGAGAAAAAATAAACTCTCAGTTGGCAAACCGTTCATGATCAATTCCGATAATTTGCCATCTGGCCAAAGCTATCTGGAATATCCGGATGGTACCATCCGTATTGTCAAAGTGTCGGCAGATTCCCGCTCGTTTACCATATTGGGCGAGTTGGACGCTGATCAGGCCAAAGCTGTCCGTATTCGCCACGGAATTGCCTGATCCGATTCGATGCCTGACCTTTACATCATCACAGGTTCAAATGGTGCCGGTAAGTCGTCCATTGGGCCTGAATATCTGCCTCGCCAAATCCGCGAACGCTATCCCGTATTCGACGGCGATCTGTTATTTGTCAGAAAACAGCGTGAATTGTTCCCCGTGCAGATACCTTCTCCCAAAGAAGCCCGTAAACTGGCCTATCAATTTGTATCGGATACGTTTGATCGATTGGTTGAAGAAGCCCTCGGCCGAAATCATACGTTTGTTTACGAAGTGGGGATTGAAAACGCCATTTTTCACCTCAAATGAGGGCTAATTCATCATTTCCGAAACGGGCGAACTCGCTGCAAGGCCCTTCCTCCCATGATGGATTTAGACTTGGCCTTATCATCGCGGTAGTTTCGGATGTTCTGGAAATAATCTGTTGTATTTCAAAAATTTCGTATCTTTATGCCATGACTACGCTGACACTTGAGATACCGGAATCCCTGGATAAGGACAGGGAAGACACCGTCCGTTTCCTTGCAGCGAAGCTGTATGAATCGGGCAAACTGTCGCTTGGGCAGGCCGCTCAGGTAGCTGGCATGAAGAAATGGGATTTCGCCGAGATTCTTGGAAACTATGGTGTGGATTACATCCAATACACCTATGATGACGTGGTAGCTGATGTCGAGCGGATCTCCAACCGTTAGTACGGTCATCACGGACGCCAGTTGCTTCATCCTGCTGGATAAAATCGATGGCCTTTTCATCCTTGAATCCCTGTATTCATTTGTCGTTACTACACCAGAAATTGCCGCCGAATATGGCAAACGCCTTCCTATTTGGGTGGAAGTACGCGCCGTACGGAACCGGGAGTTGCTATACGATTATGCCGAGCGGGTGGACATCGGCGAGGCCAGCGCCATCGCTTTGGCTTCCGAAGTCCCTTCCCCGCTGCTGATTCTTGACGACCTGCGTGGGCGGAAGCTGGCCGACCGGCTCCGCCTGAATTACACTGGTACCGTGGGTATCCTTGTCCTTGCCCGGAAACGGGGCATCATCAATGGTCTGCGTTCACACTTCGACCGCATCCGTGCCACAAACTTCCGCGTCCCCGAACGGTTGCTAAAGGCCCTTGAGGAGACATACGACCAGTAATCTTGATCTCGTTCGGAGGATGCTCAAGCAAGCCTGGCGGCTTATGGCAGATTGGCTGCGGCCCACCGCCCCGCACACGTGACTGCAGCCATCTGTGGGTGGGGAGCTTACAACCAGCATAGCACGGCACTTTGTGCCTGTGCTTTTTTCATTTATCGGGCACACTCAAGCGAGCTTGGTATACCCTATAAATGAAAAAAACCCGCTTTCGCGGGGTGCTATGCTGGTTGGTGCGGAAGAGCAGATTCGAACTGCCACGCCCGTAAGGCGCCACCCCCTCAAGATGGTGCGTCTACCAATTTCGCCACTTCCGCAGGGATTACGGCGGCAAAGGTAAGTTAATTTTTTTCTTTATTCAAGCTTTTTTCGACCAAAGTCGACGTGTGGTTTTTATCGATCAAGGTTTGTATGATACCATCTACCAGCCCCACCCGTGGTACAATGATTTGCCGCAGGTGGCCATACTTCATCAACGTAAGGAAAATCTCACAAGCGGGGATGATGACGTCCGCGCGATCGTTGTCCAAACCCAGCACATTGATGCGGTCTTTCAGTGAGAAGGAATTGAGGTATTCGTACAACGATTTCAGCTTGGCGTAGGAGATGGGTTTGTCTGACTTGTCATTGGCGAGCCGCGACAGCTTATTGATGTTGCCGCCAGTCCCGATACCATAGACGGTTTTGAACATCCGCGTGTGGCTTTTTACCCATGCCTTCATTTCTTCCCAAGTCTCCTCTTTATCCTGATTGTCCAGTATGCGGATGGTACCTATGTTGAACGATGCAGACGCAACCAGCTTGGTATCGGCGAATACCGACAATTCCGTGCTACCTCCTCCGACATCGATATACAGGTACGTCTTTTTGTTGCCGAGGTGTTGTTCGATATGGCTATTGTAGATGATCCTGGCCTCCTCGCCCCCGTCGATGATCCGAAGATCGATACCCACGGCTTCTATTTCCTGGGCCAATGCTCTTCCATTCTTGGCCTCCCGCATAGCCGATGTGGCACAGGCCATATATTCGCTGACTTTATACACATCCATCAGGTTGCGGAACGCCGACATCGTCTTGACCAGATCCGCAGCCTTGGGCGCCGATATCCGGCGATCGATAAACGCATCGTCGCCGAGGCGCAGCGGCACGCGTACCAAGGTGTTCTTCTTGAATGAAATGATATCGTTGTTCTGGATGATATCGGCTATTAGGAGCCTAACTGCGTTCGATCCGATGTCTATTGCTGCGTACCTCACGTTTATTGGGATTTATATTTCAAGTAATTGTAAATGTCTTCCTGTGACCGGTGCCTGATTTTACTCTTGGCACCGATGTATCGATTGCTGTTCAGCTGATTGATTTCCCGGGCTTTGGTATTGTCTCGAAGCTGGATATCGATGATGTCCCGGATTTCCTTCCGGATGCGGGCATCGACAACGGGGAAGGCTACCTCCACCCTGCGGTCGATATTGCGCGTCATCAAATCGGCAGACGACAGGTAAATCAATTCGTCCCCGCCGTTACCGAATATCCATACGCGGGCATGTTCTAGATAACGATCTACGATGCTTCTCACTGTAATGCGCTCGCTGAACCCGGCTTGCCCCGGCACAAGGCAGCACATACCGCGCACGATGAGCTGTATCGTCACCCCTGCGTTGTTGGCTTCATAGAGTTTTTCGATCATTTCCTCATCCGAAAGGCTATTCATTTTCAGTATCATGTAACCTTTCTTCCCCGACTTTGCCACCTCGATTTCGTTCGAAATGAGTTGATACACCCGCTGGCGCGTCTCCAGCGGTGACGTGATGATGGTCTTATAGCCACGGTGGAATACTTGCTTCTCCAACCCTTTGAAGAGACGTTTCAGATCTTTGGTAATCAATGGATTAACGGTAAACAGGCTATGGTCGCAATAAAGTTTGGCCGTTTTCTCGTTGAAATTTCCCGTAGCCAGGTTCGCATAGTACACCAACCCCTGTTTCTCGCGGCGTGCAATAAGGCAAATCTTGGCATGCACCTTATACTGCACCACGCCGATGTTCACATTCACGCCGCCATCCACCAGCCTATTGCGCCAGTAGATATTCGCTTCTTCATCGAAACGGGCCTTCAATTCGAGCAGGCAATTGACCCGTTTTCCGTTTTGTGCAGCGTTGATCAGCGCATTGATGACACTGGAATTCTCGGCTAGGCGATACAGGCAGATATCGATTTCCTTGACCTTGGGGTCTATCGCGGCCTCCCGGAGGAAATGGACGATGTAGTCGAAGGATTGATAGGGCAGGCTGATCAGGTAGTCGCGCTGCGCCATCTGGCTGAATATGCTCCGGCCTAAATCCAGGTTAGGAACCCGCAATTGGGGCATGGGCGGATATTCCAGCGACGGTCCGCCGACATTGGGGAATGCAACGAAATCCTTGAAATTGTGGTACCGCCCACCGGGTATCAACGCCTCGGAATCCAGTTGCATCCGCGACACTAAATAATTGAGTGCATCAAGCGGGATATCACTGTCGTATAGCAGCCGCATAGGCCTCCCTTTGTCGCGCCGCTGCAGGCTTTGCAGCAGTGCATCCACAAATTTCTCGCTTACATTGGCGTCGATGTCGAGTTCCGCGTCTCGTGTAAGCTGGATGCTATAAGCTTCCACGGTGTCATACTCGAAGATGAAAAAGAGGTCATCCAAACAATACCGGATGATGTCGTCCAACAAGATGATGAACTTAAGCCCCCTGTTTTCAGGCAAAATCAGGAACCTCGACATGATTGCGGTGGGAATTTCCACCAATGCATACCTGGTTTTCTTACGGAAGGTCAATTTGACGATGAAGTAAATATGCCGGTCCTGGAGTTCGGGCAGCGGCTTGGCGGAGTCTTCCCCCTCCAACATGATGGGCACAAGGGTAGGCAATACCTGCCGCCTGAAATACTCGCGCACATAGACACCGCGCGCGACATTCAACTGCTGTTCGTTGATGATGAAAATCTTCTGTGCCTCGAGTTCCCTGATGATTTCCTGTTCATAAAGGTAGTCAAAGCGCTTCTCGAGCCTGACCACGATGTTCTTGATTTCATTCAGGATTTTCTTCGGGTTGAAACCGAGCATGGTCTTGGTCTTGTTGTTGATGTCCACGAGGCGATTGAGCGTGGCCACCCGTACCCGGTAAAATTCATCTAGATTGGAGGAAAATATCGCCAAGAACCGAAGCCGCTCCATCAGTGGGACGGTCTTGTCCGCAGCTTCTTGCAGCACGCGCTCGTTGAAAAACAACCAGCTTATTTCACGGTTTATAAGAGGGAACTTGCGCTTCACAACTGTTAACATACGGCCGTCTTAAGTTATTCGGCCAATAATAACAATGCAAAGTTTTGTTAACGTTAATCGTATGTTAATTCACGATTACCAAACATCGTATTGAAGAGGCTGAACAATTACGACGACAAGATATAGAGCGATTTATCCATACCGCTAGCCGTTCCATACAGGCTGCTCGAGGATTTCCATTTGCCATAGGATTTCTTCCTGTTTCACGGGAAAAGGCTCGTCCTTTCGTATCTGGGCATACACCGCATTGAACAAATCGTTGTAGTCGCCCTTTAAGGCTTCCCGATAGCGCATTTCCCTATCCCCGTTTGGCTTCACGAGTGTGATCAGTCCTTCCTTCCCCGGTGGCTCAATCCCATACGCTGGATCCTTTGGCAGTATCCCGGCCTGCAGTTGGTCTTCCTGTACATCTGCCCTTACCTTCTGGAATGAACCTTTGGTGCCGTGGAGGACGTAAGCGGGAAGCGGGTTGGCGACCAGCAGGCTGGCATGGATGAAAACCGTGAATCCCTTCGGATACGAGAGCACCAACGTGGCAAAATCATCCACCTCGGAACCCGGCCGATGGGTGGAAAGTATTTTCAGGCTTTTCTCCGGCTTGCCGAACAAGCTGATGACTTGATCGAGCAAATGCGGGCCAAGGTCATACAGCACGCCACTGGCAGGAATCCGACGCTCCTTGAAGGTCTTCGGGCTCTTCTCGGGGCGATAGCGATCAAACCGTGCATGCAGCTCGATCAGTTCCCCCAACGTTTCCCTTTCCACGACACGCTTAAGTAATTTAAAGTCGCTGTCCCACCTGCGGTTTTGGAATACCATCACATGCCTGCCCACTTCCTTAGCCAAATCGAACAGGCGCCTTGCGTCCTTGCTGCTGGGGGCAAACGGCTTTTCCACCAGGATATGTTTGCCCGCTTCCAGCGCTTTCGTCGCATAGTCTACGTGGGTATCGTTCGGTGTATTGATAATCACAAGTTCAATGACGTCGTCATCCAGCAACTCCGCCACCGAATCGTAGCTGATGATGTTGGGATACCGTTGCTGCGCACGCTTTTCATGGCGTTCCACGATGGCCCGCAACTCAAAGCGGGTCTTCTGATGGATGAACGGCGCATGAAATACCCTTCCGGACATCCCATATGACAATATACCTGTGACGATGCTTTTCTTGGCCATGGCGATGAGTATCAATGGTGGGCATGGTGGTCTTCCGAACCGCCGGCTGAGGCAAACAACTCCTTCACCGCCGGAAGCTTCTCTTTGGCATACCCTTTCAATACCTTGGATGTATTCCGATCGATACGGCCCAATTGCTCCAGTATGGCACCCTGCTCGTGCTGCACATGCTCGATATAGGCTGCGCTGTCGAAATTCCCCAGGCTATCCACGTCGAAATGATGCGGCACGGCAAATGCAAGTGTCTTTGCATCAGACAAAAGGACATAAAAATCCGTGGCCAACGTTACCAGCTCGGGGATGGCCGATTCATAGGTCTCGATAACCTGTCCCGCCAACTCCTTAGCCTCCGGCGAAGCCTGTGTTGATCGCACATGCTTGGCCAGTTCGGTCTCGTATACTGCTTTGGCATATACCGTTTTGAAGAATGTGAACCCTTCCGTATCGACCCGCGTTGCATTGCCGAATAGGATGTCCCTGCTTACCGGCTCACCCGCGTGCCTGGTGCATGATCCCAACGCAACAACGGCCAGCGAGGCCGCAGCAAAAGAAATAAACTTGAATTTCATCATCGATTCGTTTAATGCAACAAACTTAGCTAAAAATGTGGTGCCTATCAATACTTTTGTCATATCGATTACCTGTCAGGCCAGGTTCCTTCCGGCATTGACCACGCCGTAAACAGTTCGGGTGACTAACTTCGCAAATACTTCGCTATCCTGTTCTCCCAGTTGGCCGCTTTGAAGCTTCTTGATGGCGTAATGTTGGATAATCAGCAGCGGCAGTACAATTTTCTCTCGCATGGCAATCGATTCACGTTCGACCGGATAGTTCTCCATCAGCACCCTGCTCCCACTGAGTTTCAGTATATACGCCTTGGTACGCTCGTATTCATCGCGCATTTTCTTCCAGAACGCCCCAAAGACTTCGTCCTCCTGGATGTGGGAAGTCAAATCGAAATTCGACTTCGACATGGACATCGCGCAATTGTCGATGATGGTTTTGAACATCCCTGACGTTTCGTAAAGCTCCTGGACCTGCTCCCACTTGCCCATTTCCTCTACATGCTTGAGGGCCGATCCGACACCATAAAATCCGGGGATGTTCTGCTTCAGTTGGCTCCACGAAGTAACGAAACTAATCGCCCGGAGGTCTTCCAAGCGCAGTTCCTTATCTGAGTTTCGCTTGACCGGTCGGCTACTGATGTTGATCTGGGACAGGAATTTCAACGGGCTGAAACGCTCGAGGTATTTCAGGAACAACGGGTCATGCCGCAATTCCAAAAACCGTTCGTGGCTGATATGCGCCATGTGTTCGATCAGCTGCTTTTTTTCAGCCGACAGCGTATCGCCTTCCTTCTGCCCGATATGCGATGTAAGCCCTGCGTGCAGCAACTGCTCGATGTTGTAGTTTGCTGTGTCCAGCGAACCATACTGGCTGCTGATGGTCTGCCCCTGTATGGTCAGTTGGATATGGTCATTGGCGATTTCCTTGCCCATAGACGCATAGAAGCGTTGGGTTTTGCCGCCGCCACGGGCAGGTGGGCCACCCCTTCCGTCGAAAAACACCAAATCAACATCGTATTGGCGGGCGATGGCAGTTAACTCGATTTTAGCGTGATAAATCGACCAGTTGGCCATCAGGTAGCCCCCATCCTTGGTACTGTCCGAAAATCCGAGCATGATGGTTTGCTTATTCCCGCGGCGCTTGAGGTGTGCCTGATAATGGGGGTGCGTATACAACGCTTCCATCACCGACGCAGCACGAGTAAGGTCGTCAACGGTTTCAAATAGCGGCACGAAATCGATGTGCAACGATGCTGTCTGCCATCCGCTCCAAAGGAACAATTCCATCAGCTCCAGGATATCGGAGGCCTGCTGGCAATTGCTGATGATGAACCGTTGGGCGGCACGTTCCCCGCCCGATCGCTGGATATCCTTGATCAACCGGATAACGCCGAGCGTATCAGCGACCAATGCAGGGGCATCACCACCGCAAGACAGGTCATGTGCTTCGAACTTAAGTGCCTGCTGCTTGCCCTCTTCATCCAGTTGGGCGAAATCGCTGTCGATGCCAATCGTATCGGCATAGCCTTCGCGCAGGTAAGCATGGGTTTGCCTGATAACGCTGCTGTCCTGCCGGATATCCAAGGTCGCAAAAAAACAACCGAACGTCTTTACTTTGCGAAGCAAATCGTCTACCAGTTCAACGAATAAACCGTCGTGGTAATCAATCAGCACCCGCTTGATTTCCTTCAAGTTGTGTATGATGACCGATTTTTCGTTTTCCGGGTTTTCGGACGGATTGAAGCTGTTTTCGTAGAACAGGTCCTGCAGGACATCCATGTATTTCTCCACCCCTTTGAAGGTAATCCGCCGCTTAAGCATCCGGTAATCGCGGTAGTAGCAGCGGAACAGGATGGTGCGGAGCAACAGCGCCACACGCTTGGTACTGTCTACCGTCACGTTGGGGTTGCCGTCCCGATCGCCCCCGGGCCAGAATCCCAACTCCACCAGCTGCTTGTTCTCATCCGCAGGCAGATCAAACTCATCATCGATCTTGGCCTGGATAGCCGATACCGCCGGATAAAACACATTTTCCAGAAACCACGCCAAGCTGATGGCTTCATCCACCGGCGTCGGCTTGTTCTTCTTCATGAAAGGCGTCTTTCCCAATTGCTGCAGCAGCAGGTGGATATTGTTGATGTCGTTGCGTTTCAGCGCCTCGGTCAAGTCCGTGATGATGGCCAGTACGGGGCCGGGATAGAACTGCGTTGGATGTGCCGTCAGCACCAAGCGCAGCGAAAAATCATTCAGTTTCGCAAGCAACTTATTCCGTAGCTCTTTGTTGCTTTCCGTTTGCTTGAAAACGGAGTCCAATAAACCCGCCTCATCCGACCGACCCGTCTTCCGGAAAGCAGCATCTTCGACCGCATCAAACAGCACCACCTGCCGCTCGATGTATTGGATGATCCGGAACAGCAAATCGATGCGATCCGCCTCCCGAACATACTGCTCATACTGCCCAAAAAAACTCTCAATAATCGCTTCGGGATCAAGCCTTTCGGCGACACCCCGTTCGCAATGCGTAGTAAAAAAGGGCAATAGCGTACCCGTATGCTTTACCTGATAAAACGGCAGTGTCATGAACAGGCTGTTGAACAACTCGAAACGCGTGAGCACTTCGTTTTCAAAGACCGCTTGTTTTTTACTTAACTTCATCCAATGGAAATTAATGCAACTGTTCTATTTATATTGGATAACTAAAACCGTCAAATATATAGATATTTCTTTAAGAAACGCTTATTTTATTGTAATTATAGCAAAAATTCGCTTAAAAAATTAGAAATAAAACAATATCAGATTACACCGTTGTCTACTGCGAATCGATAGAGCGAGATTTTCGAATCGTCGAGTCCCAGTTTCTTGACGATATTGCGCCGGTGGGTCTGAACCGTAAATGTGGAAAGGTATAGTTTGTCGGCAATTTCCTTCGAACTGAAATCGTTGCAGACCATGCGGATTATTTCCACTTCGCGTTTGGTCAATTTATATTTCTTGAGGAATTCGTCGAAGTACGAGAAATCGTTCCCCGCGGCCTGTTCCACTTGGGAAAAATCAGGGAATACCGGTTCGCCGGAAATCGCGCGTTGGATATTCCTGACCAAATGGTAAAGATCTTCGGATTTCACCAAATAGCCAGCGGCACCAGCCTCCTTACATTGCTGTGCAAGCTGCGGAGACAGGTAGCTGGTGATGACGATGACCTTGAGGGGCAACTGCAGTTCCTTGAACCTCTCCAATGCCTGCAGCCCATCGGTATTCGGCATATTGAGGTCGAGAAGCAGGATATCGGCATTGGCCAATGCCGGGGATTGGAGCAACGATCTGCCGTCGTTGAACGTGGCAATCACGTTAAACTGCTCGTGCTTGCCCAACACATCCTGTATACCCTGTACAACCACCGGGTGGTCGTCAGCTATGATAACGCGTGTCTTCATGGTAGTAGGTGAACCAGCATGCTGAGGTTATATCAGTATGAGGTCACAATACTACCATTTTTTTGGGGATAACACAACGGGCATGCGCCGTGTTTTTCAAAATCGAACACCTACTGCCAATCCCGACCGTATTCCTGCCCAAGGTCCCTTCATATCGAGGCGGGCGCCATTGGCATCCACATATGCTTCCGTTTTGACCATCGGGATTTCCAACCCCTCGAGTTCCTCACGCAGTGCCGACTGTTCCTCCGGACCCAAAGGGGTTGTTCCGCTGAGCTTACCTTTTGATGAGCCGTATGCCGGCCCCAGGATCCACCAGTCCAGGTATACCCAACGGCCGATACGCCATTGGGCGCCGAAAAGGACCCCGCCGGTGAATCCGTTGATGCGTCCATCGAGCGCCACGGTTTTTGTTTCCTCGTGATAGCTTCCTTCTCCGTTTTCCAACTCCACGGTGTATTCAAATTGATCGAATCCCAAACTATACGTGCTATAGCGGGCGTACGGCGCGATATAAAAGCCACGTGGCCCATCATGCTTGCCGAAATAAAAGCGGGGTTCCAGCGTGAAGGCCTGGTTGCTCACCCGGATATTTTGCAGTTCATTGAATGTTTCTTCGTCGTCGATATAAGACTCAAAGGCATTCAGCATCGGGAACGCACCCTTTGGAATCATCCGTAGGCCCACCGCTACGGATATCTTGCGTGCAACCAACCGCTCGTACTGTAGGGAGATATTCCGGAAAGGCAATGCCAGCAGATTGATTTTGGCGACGTTCATGTCGTAATCGGTTCCCTGCGTGGCGTAGTGCTGCGTTTGCTGTGCATGAACTCCTTGGGGCACGATAGCTACCAAGAATGACAATACACATATGATCAAAAATGTTGTCTTCATCGGGTAAAATTCGGGATAATGATGGAATTTTAGCTAATCAGGCAATAAAAAACATAAAAGAAAAGGTAGCGCTTTGCAAGCGCTAACCTTTCAATTTGGTTCAGGAAATGCTAAAGGTATGACTTCATCCGAGCCGGTATGCTGCTGAACGGCAACGGTTGCCATTTCAAGTAATTCAATGTTTCTTTCCGTGACACCATCGTCCATTTGCTTGGCTGCTTTGCCCAATTGGGCAAACATCGATGCCAACTGTTCCCATTGATAAACCATGTTTGCAGGCATCAATAAAATTGCAAACCCAACTTGATTTGGAACAGCCCCATCGGGAATTTTTCTTTGGTCGAATATTCGGTATACTCCCCGGTTTCCTCGTTGTACTCATCGACATAAGCATCATATTTAAATGCGCCGGATTCGTAGCCTGCCGTCAGCGTCACCTTCTTGTACCGTAGGTTAATCCCTACATCGCTTTTCAACCCAAACAATACCGTCTCCAAATCTTCCATATCCGTCAGCGATGTCAGCACCGTAGGCGCGAGCTTTACAAACGCATCGGTATAAAAATCACCCAACGGGTTGAACGAAATAACAGGGCCGAGCTTGACACCCACGGTGGTGAAATCCGTCATTTCGGAATAACCGGGATCATCGGGATCATTCCATTTTATGGGATTGTAACCGAGCGAAAGAAAGCTGGCGTCAAGCCCTACCTTGAAAAGATCTGCAACGGGTTCCGAATGCAGAAAAAAATACCTGCCCAATTCGAAGTTCAATCCCGTGGGCGCATCGTACTCGTCCAAGAGGCCACCGTCATTCAACTGCTTCACGAAATCGTTGTTCAGGAAACTCGCCCCCACGCGCAAATAGAATTTCCCGAAATCCGATCCCTGGTAGTAACCCTGCCCCACCACCGAGGCTTGCTGTGCCTGCGATAGAAACCCTACGCCAAGCAAAAGGCTGGCGATGACACCAAATCTGATAATTTTCATGGTTGATAAATTATGCTGTATAATTTGATTAATTAACGCTCAAGCGACTCTGTAAATCCGGGATGACATTTTCGTACGTACGCAGTATACGATCCCACCTGCGGAACGACTCATCGGCATTCACACTGGTCCCCGGAGGCGCGATTTCAGACACC
>Ga0182792_1001377_pt1 | contig 19922 bp, 19 predicted proteins | sample Passage237B_FD_130497 | JGI IMG/M metagenome (GOLD analysis project Ga0182792, IMG submission 130497) | Cellulose adapted compost microbial communities from Newby Island Compost Facility, Milpitas, CA, USA - Passage2 37B (version 2) (version 2) ...
CTACGCCGGCGCCCCCGCCGACCGCCCGGCCCCGGACCCTGCCCCCCGCGCCCCCGCGCCCGCCCGCCCCGCCGGCCGCCACGCCCCCGCCCGCCTACGCCACCGCGCCCACCGGCGTGCCCACCGCTGGCCCGCGCTACGTCGTCCCCGAGCAGACGCCGCCGCCCCGCCGGGCGCGCCGCTCCCGCGCCTGGCTGCCGATCGCAGCCGCCCTCGTCCTCGCCGCGGGCATCGCCGGCTTCATCGCCTGGGACGCCTCCCGCACCGACCGCTCCGCCGGCCCCGTGCTCGCCGTCGACCACCTCACCGACTTCGACCCCCGCCAGGACGGCGAGCACCCCGAGCTGCTGCCGAACCTCGTCGATGACGACCCCGAGACCGCCTGGCGCACCGAGAGCTACCGCTTCCGGCCCGAGCTGCAGAAGGGCGGCGTCGGCTTCGTCGCCCACCTCCGCGAGGCCGCGGCGATCGGCTCCGTCGTCCTCCGGACCCCCGTCGGCTCCTGGGACGCCGCCGTCTACGTCTCCGACGAGGAGACCGCGCCCGCCGACATCGCCGGCTGGGGCGAACCCGTCGGCTCCGTCACCGACGCCCCCGACGGGGAGGTCGACGTGCGCACCGACGGCTCCACCGGCAAACATGTCCTGGTCTGGTTCACCCGGCTCGCCCCCAGCGAGCCCAACAAGTTCGCCGTGGTGATCGGCGACGTGACCGTCCGAGGCACATGACCCCTCCCTCCCTCCCCACCGACGAAGCCGCGCTCATCGCTGCCGCGCAGCAGGGCGACCGCCGGGCCATGGATCGGGTGCTCCGCGACCAGCAACCGCGCATCTACGCCATCTGCCGGCGCATCGCCGGCAACGAGGCCGACGCCCTCGACGCCACCCAGGACGCGCTGCTCGCCGTCGTCCGGGGCCTGCCCGGCTTCGACGGGCGCTCCCGCTTCTCCACCTGGGTCTACCGGGTCGCCACCAACTCCTGCCTCGATGAGCTGCGCCGCCGCCGGCGCCGCCCCCTCGTCGGCCTCCCCGAGGCCCCCGACGGCACCCCCATCGAGATCGCCGACACCGGCCCCGCCGTCGGCGACACCGTCACCGACCGCATGGTCATCGACGGCGCGCTGGCCGAGCTGCCCGAGGAGTTCCGGGCCGCCGTCGTCCTCCGCGACATCTGCCAGCTCGACTACGCCGAGATCGCCGACGTGCTCGACATCCCGCCCGGCACGGTGCGCTCGCGCATCGCCCGGGGCCGCGCCCACCTCGCCGCCAAGATCACCGGGAACCAGACCGGTGCCCGCTGACGTCTACCCCGTGACATGCCTGCCGAACCGCTCCCACTGACCGACGAGGACCTCTCCGCCATCATCGACGGCGAGGCCGACGACGCCACCCTCGAGCGCTTCCGCGCCGACGAGGCGGCGGGTCAGCGCATCCGGGAGCTCCAGCGGGCCAGCGACCTCCTCCACCGGGCCACCGTCACCCCGCTGCCGGCCGCGACCGTCGACCGGCTCGTCGCCGTCGCCCTCGCCGAGCTGGACGGCACCGATGCCGCGCCGGCCGGGACCGACGACGACGGCCCCGCGGACCGGGGCCGCCCGGCCGAGGGCGCGAACGTCGTCCCCCTCGCCCCACCCGCCCGATCCGGCCGGGGGCGGGGCGCCCCGCCCGCCCTCCTCGTGGCCGCGGTCGTCGTCCTCTTCGCCGCCGTCGGCCTCGGCCTCGTCTGGTCCGGCACCCGCCAGGGCGGCTCCGACACCGCCGCGCCCCGCACCACCGAGGCGAACGAGCGCGTCGGCGAGGTCGGCGACGCCGCGCCCTCCCACGAGGCACCGATGCACGCCCCCAACGCCGTGCTCACCACCACCCCCATCATCGACCTCGGCACCTTCGACGACCTCGTGGACATCCGCAGCGCCCTGGCCGGCGAGTTCCCGGTCGCCGACGCCGCCGACGCCCCCAACGAGAAGCCCACCCGCAAGGCGGTCAACCGCTGCGCCGGCCAGGTCCTCGGCGCCATGAAGGGCGAGAACCTCGTGTCGCCGCCGACCCACGTCGGCATCGCCGAGGTGGACGGGGAGGCCCGCATGGTGTTCGAGTTCACGAAGGTGGACGACGACTACGACGCGCTCGTCAGCATCGTCGCCCCCGCCGACTGCGACGTCGAGAGCACCTTCGTCAAGTAGCGGGCGGGCAGCCGGTCCATCGACGCCGCGGGCGCGACGAGGCAGCCGGCCCGGGGAGCCATCGACCGGGGCGGTCGCGGTCGCGTAGGGTGACCGCATGGCGAGCACCCAGCGTCCGACCACCGACGCCGCCCGCGGCGGCCTGATCCCCGCCGACTGGTCGGCCCAGGCCGCCGACAAGGTCGTGGACACGATCGGGAAGGTGCGGGACAAGACCACCCGCCCCGCCCAGATCGCCGCCCGCGCCCTCGTCTACGGCATCGTCGCCGCCGTCCTCGCGGTCGCCGCCGTCATCCTGGCGGTCGTCCTCGTCCTGCGCGCGTACGACAACTGGGTGCCCGGCCCCCTGTGGATCGCGTACGCGGCGCTCGGCGGCCTCTTCATGATCGGCGGCCTCGTCTGCTTCCGCCGGGCCAACCGCCCCGCCACGCCGGCTGCCTGAGCACGCCGCCACCGACCGGGTCGGGAAGATGCGGCGGTCCGTCGCGGTTGACCGCACCATCACCATCCCTCGGAGACAACGTGTCTGACATCCGCAACGTCATCATCATCGGCTCGGGCCCCGCCGGTCTGACCTCGGCGATCTACACCGCCCGCGCCAACCTGGCGCCGCTGGTGCTCGAAGGCGAGCCGTCCTCCACCTCCGACCAGCCCGGCGGCCAGCTCATGTTGACCACCGACGTGGAGAACTTCCCCGGCTTCCCCGAGGGCATCATGGGCCCCGACCTGATGGCCCGCTTCCGGGAGCAGGCGGTGCGCTTCGGCGCCGAGACCAAGATGGAGAAGGTCTCCAGGGTCGACCTCTCCGAGCGCCCCTTCAAGGTGTGGACCGGCAAGCCCGACGCGGATGCGCCCACCTACCTCGCCCACTCGGTGATCGTCTCCACCGGCGCCCGCTCGCTCATGCTGGAGCTGCCCAACGAGCGGGAGTTGATCGGCCGCGGCGTCTCCACCTGCGCCACCTGCGACGGCTTCTTCTTCCGGGACCACCACATCGCGGTGGTCGGCGGCGGTGACTCGGCGATCGAGGAGGCCACCTTCCTCACCAAGTTCGCCGACAAGGTCACCCTCATCCACCGCCGCGACGAGCTGCGGGCCTCGAAGATCATGCAGGAGCGGGCCTTCGACAACCCCAAGATCGAGATCCGCTGGAACTCGCAGGTCGTGGAGGTCAAGGGCGACAACAAGCTCGCCGGCATCGTCGTGGAGGACACCGTCACCGGCGAGCGCGCCGACCTCGACGTCACCGGCCTGTTCGTCGCCATCGGCCACCGGCCTAACACCGACCTGTTCGCCGGCCAGCTCGACGCCGACGAGAACGGCTACCTGGTCACCGGCCGGGACGGCCAGGCCAGCGCCACCAACGTCGAGGGCGTCTTCGCCTGCGGCGACGTGCAGGACCACACCTACCGGCAGGCCATCACCGCCGCCGGCTCCGGCTGCCAGGCCGCCATCGACACCGAGCGCTGGCTCGAGGCCAACCACCACTGAGGCCCGGCCGGCCCCGGCGCCGGCGCCGGGAACATCTGCCCCCGCCCGCCGGTTGACCCCGAGGACCGTCACGGACGCCGGCCGACAGGCACCCACCCCGTCGGGTCACCGCTCGGTGACCACCCATCCACCAGAGGAGAACCACCATGGCCGCGGCCATCAGCAACCTGGACACCACCACCTTCGCCGAGACGATCGCCTCGGCCGACAAGCCCGTCGTCGTCGACTTCTGGGCCGAGTGGTGCGGTCCGTGCAAGCAGCTCGCCCCCATCCTCGATGAGGTGGCCCAGGAGAACGCGGACAAGATCAGCGTGGCCAAGGTCAACGTCGACGAGAACCCCGACATCGCCCGCCAGTTCGACATCATGCAGATCCCGACGCTGATCGTCTTCGAGAACGGCGAGCCGGCCGCCCGCTTCATGGGCGCCTCCGGCAAGGCCTCGCTCCTCGAGCGCCTGGACGGCTTCCTCGGCTGACCACACCCTCGACCTGCCCTCCACCGCGAGGGCGCCCACACCGGATGACCAGGCCATCGTGCCTGGTCATCCGCCGTTTTGGGCCTCCGTCGGCCCGAAGCTCGCGCGTGACGTCGAGGTTTAGCCACAGGGTTACGCACACTCTGTGGATAACTGGTTACCCGAGGGTAAGGTGCGCCCTCGATCGAGGCGGCATCACCTCGCGCGCGAGGTCGAGGGCTCCGCGTCGCTTCACGTGGAACGTAGGCGCGGGCTCGGCGCCTGGCACCGGGCGCTTCGTGGCTCGGGCCTCGGGCTGAGCCTCAGTCGGCGGGCGGTGGGGCGGTCATCGCGCGGTAGATGCGCTCCAGGTCCTCCAGCGACGCGAAGTCGATGGTGACCTTGCCCCGCTTCGCCCCCATCGTCACCTTGACCCGGGTGTCGAGGCGGTCCGACAGCAGCTCCTCCAGCTCCAGCAACCCCGGCGGGCGCAGGCGGCGGGCGGCCACATCGGCGCGGGGCCCGGTCGCCGCCTCGTCCTCGGCCGGCCCGTCGTCCTCGTCCTCGTCGGGCTGGCGGACGAGCTGCTCGACCTCCCGCACCGTCAGGCCCTCGGCCACGACCCGGCGGGCCAGGCTCTCCTGGAGCGACCGGTCGGGCGTACCGAGCAGCGCCCGGGCGTGGCCGGCGGTGAGCTGGCCGTCGATCACGTACGCCTGCACCCCGGTCGGGAGCTGGAGCAGGCGGATCGTGTTGGTGACCGCCGAGCGGCTCTTGCCCACCCGGCGGGCCACGTCCTCGTGCGACAACGAGAAGTCATCGATGAGCTGCTGGTAGGCGGCCGCCTCCTCCAGCGGGTTGAGGTCCTGGCGGTGCAGGTTCTCCACGATCGCCTGCTCCAGCGACGCGGTGTCGTCCACCCGGCGGATGACCGCGGGGATGTTCTGGAGCCCGGCGCGCTTGGCCGCCCGCCACCGCCGCTCCCCCGCGATCAGCTCGTAGCGATCGGGGCCGGCCGGCCGCACCAGCACCGGCTGGAGCACGCCCAGCTCACGCACCGACGCGGTCAGCGACACGAGCGACTCCTCGTCGAAGTGCTCGCGGGGCTGCAACCGGTTGGGGGTGATCTGGCTGATCGCCAGCTCCCGCAGGTCCGAATCCTGCTCCGCCGCCGCCACCTCGCTGGGGATGAGGGCGCCGAGGCCCTTGCCGAGTCCGCTACGCCGCGCCACCGCTGACCTCCTTCGCCAGCTCCCGGTAGGCGACCGCACCCCGGGAGTTCGGGTCGAACGAGCTGATCGGCTGCCCGAACGACGGCGCCTCCGAGAGCCGCACCGTCCTCGGGATCACCGTCCGGCACACCTTGTTGCCGAAGTGGTCGCGCACCTCCTGGGCCACCTGCTCGGCCAGCTTGGTGCGGGCGTCGTACATGACCAGCACGATGGTGCTGACCTCCAGCGCCGGGTTGAGCTGCTTCTGCACCAGCCCGACGTTGCGGAGGAGCTGGCCCAGGCCCTCCAGCGCGTAGTACTCGCACTGGATCGGCACCAGCACCTCGGTCGCCGCGGCCATGCCGTTGATCGTGAGCAGGCCGAGGGACGGCGGGCAGTCGATGAGCACGTAGTCGTAGTCGTCCCGCACCTCCGCCAGGGCGTGCTTGAGGCGCAGCTCCCGGGAGAACGCCGGCACCAACTCGATCTCGGCACCCGCCAGGTCGAGGCTGGCCGGGGCCACGAAGAGGTTGCGGACCGAGGTGGCCTCCACGCAGTCCTCGATGGGCACGTCGGCCAGGATCACGTCGTACATCGACGCCTGGAGCCCACGGATGTTGATGCCCAGGCCGGTGCTGGCGTTGCCCTGGGGGTCGAGGTCCACCACGAGCGTCCGATAGCCCAGCTCGGCCAGGAACGCACCGAGGTTCACCGACGTGGTCGTCTTGCCGACGCCACCCTTCTGGTTCGCGATCGCGATCACCCGGGGCAGCGGCGGAATCACCCGCGGCGCCTCCGCACCCGCGGCATCGACCGGCTCGGCCGTCGCGTCCTCCGGTCCGACGTTCGGGGCGTCCGAGGACGGTGGCACAGCAGTCACCCCGCCATCATTCCCGCCCCGCACCCACAGGGTCAAGCACCCTCGACCAACCGGCCGCTCCCCCGCGCCCACCCGGTCGGCCCGTTTCACGTGAAACCGATGGCCCCACTCGATCGGTGCCAGGTCGGGTCACGCCGATCCCCTGCCACCGCGCCACACCTCGACCGCGGGACACCGGCCGTGCTGCTCCAGGGTGCCGGCGCCCGTGGCGTCCCCGCTCTCGGTCATCGGGTGCGGTGGATCGGCCGGCCACGTCCGGGGCGTCGGCCGACGCCTTCGTGAGCCTGAGTCCGGCCAGGTGGCCGCCGTAGATCGGCCCCGTACCTCCAGGGCGGCAGCCGACCGGTCCAGGGTCCAGCGGCGAGGGCGGTTGCCGAGGTCGGCCCGATCGTCGGCTGCGCTGCTCACGGTCGGGCGGGCCCCTCGAACACCTGAACGCCGGTGGCTCCCACGTTCGCCGGTGCTCCCCTTCCCGGCCTGGTCGGTCCGTACGCCCAGCATCGAGCTACCCGCCGGCGTGGGGCCGAGGCACTCGCCCGCTTCGTCCAGCCGGCCTGGTCGATCGTGCGCTCGGCATCGAGCTACCGGTCGGCCACCCGCGATCGGTCATCGAGCAGCGAGGCGCGCCTCCGGATGCCGAGCGGACGGCCAGGAGCGCTCCCCACCCGTGGCTCGCGGCCGACGATCGGCCTGGTCAGGCCGTCTCGGCCACCTCCTGACGCCGCCGACGCCCCACTCGACACGACGCCGGGCCACCTCGACCTGAGCTGGGCAGACCACCGCTGGAACCCCTCGGCTACGTGATCGCCGAGGCCGGGACGATCGGTGTCGGCCCCTGAACCGTTCGTCGGCTACGCCGCCTCGCCGGGCTGGTCACCCAGCAGGATCGGATCCCGAAGCCGATCGTTGGTGGCGGCCCTCACCCGCTCCCACCAGGTCGTCTCCGTCGGGTCGCCTCGCGCCGACGGGTCACGGGCCGGGGAGGCATCGGTGATGCCGCCCCAGGCTGGCGCCGGGCCTCCCACGCACGCCCCTGGGCGTCGTTTCACGTGAAACGACCAGCGCCGCCAGACCGGGCTGCGTGCCGCGTCGCCGCCGCCTGGGAGCGCCCCGATGACGCCGGCCCGTCTCGGAGCCCCCGGTCGTTCCGCCTCACTGCGGAACGGCGGTCAGATCCGACATCGGCAGCTCCGGTGACGGTTTCGGCGCCCCCAGCGGCTCCATCCCCCTGCGGGTTCCTCATCGCCACCCGGGCGGTCTGACGGCTGGAACTCCGGGAGCGCCAACCATTCGCCACCAGTACGTGCATCGCTGCATGCCCCGGACGTCGTACTCGATCGAGCGACGGCGTGACCACGGTTGCTGCTCACCGAGCACCGACCGGCTCTCCCGAGGTTCAGCCGCTGGTGGGGTCGCGGGGCCCGCCAGAGACGCTGGGGAGGTGACGACCCAGCGGCTCTGGCCGGCAAGCCCGGCGACCCCGGCGAACGCCGACTTCGAGGACACCGCCGGCACCGAAGGGACCAGATCGTGGACGCGTGCAGGGTGTACCAGCACCGAGAACCGGGTGCGGAGGCCGAGAACTCGGCCGGGCCGACACCATCGGCCCCGAACCGAGCACCGACGTGCCGGGCGTTGACCAGGGCAGGCATCGCGGGCAACGAGGCTGAACGACGGGACACGTGGTCGAAGGCGCACACGTACGGGGCGTAGGCATCCCGGCTACGGCTAGGGGCTGGGGGCGGGACGGGAGACCGGTGCCAGGGCAGTGGCGGGCTGGCGCGTTCCACGTGAAACGCGCCTGGAGCGTGCGAGTGAGGCCTGAGGTGCCGGCCCAGTTGTGGCGCCGGGGCCGGGGCCGGACCGGCCTGTCGGTCGGCCCGCCGGTTCGGCGATCGCCTTGCTACCTGGCGCGCAGACCGGAAGGCGACCGAGCAGGAGCAGGATCCACCCATCATCCGGCAGGCTCGCGCTACGGCTGCCGTGCCGGGGATCATCGAGGGCACCGGCACCGGGCACCGGTTGCACCTCTCCCCTCGTGCCAGGTCGCTGAACACGAGCGGGACCCGTCCTGGGCACCATCGCGACGGCCGACAGCTCGTGCTCTCGGCTGCCCATCGGGGCGAGCCTCCGGTCTTCTCCCGGCGTCACGCCTACGCCGGTCGTCGGCTTCGCAGGAGCCGCTGAGTGGTCCGATCTCGACCGGGCCGCCCCGTTGGACCTGGTCAACGCCCCGAGACCAGCACGTGAACCACCGCCAGGGCGTCGCATCCCCTCAGCTCCGGTCGTGTGCGTCGATGCCCACCCGCGCGTTGCCACCCGCCCATGGCCATGGCCTGGCGGGATGATCCACAGAACCCGGCACGGGACCAGGCTGGCGAGTCGCCCGGTGGACCGCCGCGCCGGTCGTCCACCTGCGGCCCCGACCCGTTCAGGAGATCGCCCCGCACATCCGGCCAACCACCCCTGCCGGCACCGACGGGCGGCCGCCGGACACGACAAGGCGGCCAGAGCAGGCGTGTTCGTTGCGGTACCCACGCTCGCCACCCCGGTTGTCGACTGTCGACACCGCCGCTGAGCCGGGTGTGAGCTCGGAAGCCGACCCCCCTCACCAAGAGCCGGTGCGGCAAGCTCGTCGGCCGATCCTCGCCCGCGGCCGGTAGCCACATGCGGAGAGCCGCACCCCGCCAGGAAGAGCGGCAGGTGGCCGATGCACGCGCACGCCGGCCAGGTGTCCGCACGTGCATGATCGAACGCGCGGTCGGCTGACCTGGCTGCCGAACGCGGACCACCGGGCACGCCCCTTCCGACGTGCACCCCGTCCGCGCGCCGCTCGTGGCGCCACCATCGTGCACCAGCCGAGCCGCGGTCCGGCCCGATGGGATCGACCAGCGGTGTGGTGCTCCTCATCCCAGCCCTCACCGCACCACGCGATGGCAAAACACCCTGGTCACCGGCCTGACCACCCAGGTCGACCGGCTCTGCTCCCCCTGTTACCCAACCCCGGTGCAGCGACCTGACGTTCCACGTGGAACACCCCCGGCACGACCTGCACCATCGCCACTGGTCCACCCCCTAGGTGGCGTCCGGGGACGTTGTCGACATCCGGGTGTAGAGCCACCGGGGCACGTGCAGAGCTGTCGAGCACCCACCTGAACCCAGGAGGGCTCGCCTGCACCGCAACGCTCCTCTCAGCCCAGCAGGTCGGGTTCCGGCTGTGCCCAGCGAATCGACTCAATCGCCAGCCCTTGGCGACCACGCAGAGCAGGGGTCGTGGCTGTCGAGCAGGCGCCTGCAGCGCCATGACCGCGGCAGCCCGTCTCGGATCAACCGAGGCCTGAAGGGGCACGGTCACCATGAGCTGCGTGGTCGAGCCAGGCCGCGACCAGTTCGACCACGCCGTCCTCGGGGCGACGGCGAGGCCGACGAGCAGGCCAGATGAAGACCCCGTGAGGTGGATCAGCCCCCGACGGACCGGACCCCCGAGACGGCCATCTACAGCGGCCAGCAAGACCGGCGCGGGTCGAGATGCAGGGTCCGAGCATCCGGGCCACCGCATGGCAGGGGCTCCGCACGGACGACGAGGTACCGGCGGTGAAGGTTTCACGTGGAACGGCGAGTAGCGAGCTGGGGAAGGTCCGCCAGGTGAGGAAGCCACGCCAGTTAGCCCCGCCGGGGTCCCTGACCAGGGCGGGCCCTTGGACCTCTGACCCCCGACGAACGCCTGTGGCAGGCTGCGGCGATGACGGATGCCCATGTCTTCCACTTCAGTGAAGACGGGTCGATCCGCCGGTTCGAGCCGCACGTGCCGGTGACGAACCCGGGCCAGGCACCGGCCGTTTGGGCCATCGACGGCGACCACGCCCCGCTCTACTGGTTCCCGCGCGACTGCCCTCGCCTCAGCGTGTGGGCCGATACCGCCGAGCACCGCGACCTGTTCACCCAGGCGTTCGCCACCGCGGCCCGGCGCATCACCACCGTCGAGTCCGCCTGGCTGCCCCGGATCCGGACCACCCGCCTGTACCGCTACACGTTCGACGCCACCGACTTCACGCCCTGGGCCGAGGCGGAAGGCCAGTACGTCGCCCACCACGCGATCGTGCCCGAGGCCGTGGAACCCCTCGATGACCTGCTCGGCCTGCACGTGGACGCCGGCGTGGAGTTGCGGTTCACGCCGCGCCTCGGCCCAGCGGCCGACGCCGTGCTCGCCAGCGGCCTCCCCTTCAGCTTCGTCCGCCTCCGCAACGCACGCTAGGTCGACCGAGCCGACCCGGAACATGACCGGTCGCCACCTCCTGCACCGCCTCACGACCGAACCGCCCCTCGACCCTCCCGTGCCCGGCGGGCCGCGGCTCGTCCCGCAGCCGGACCGCAGGTCGCAGGGACGACTCCGGGTGGGACGACACCCCGAGGTCAGCCAGGCCCCCGGGGGCTACGGGACTCGGGGCCCGAGCCCACCGTAACCCGCCCTGGGCCACACACCGTCCCGCGGTCGACCACCGATCGGCAACACCCATGCCACCTGGTCCCGCAACCCGACCAGACCACCCTCGCGCACCAGGTCACGACCGGCGTGCCAGGTCACCGATCAGCGCCCGACGCCTCCTGGCGCCACGTGGTCCGTAGCCTGGGGGCATGGCCCTCTCCACCGCCGACCGTGAGGCGTTCCTCGCCGAACCGCACATCGCCGCCCTCGCCGTCGAGGCCGGCCCCGACCGGGCACCGCTCACCGTCCCCATCTGGTACGACTACCAGCCTGGAGGCGAGTTGTGGCTGCTCACCGGCACCGAGAGCCGCAAGATGCAGCTCCTGCGCGACGCCGGCCGCTGCACCCTGCTCGTGGAGCGCACCGAACCGTCCCTGCGCTACGTCGCCGTGTCCGGCTCGATCGAGCGCACCGAGGAGGGGAGCGAGGCCCACGTCCGCCACCTTGCCCAGCGGTACCTGCCGGCCGAGGTGGTCGACGTCTACGTCCGCGGCGCGATGGCCGACCACGGCGCGCAGACCCGCGTCGTGCTCCGGCCCGAGCACTGGGTCAGTGCCGACCTCGGCTCGATCTGAGCACGACCCGCCACGACCAGCCTCGGGTACGCCGGCGCAACGTGGCCTCGGGCATGGCGAGGACCCCACGACGCGACCGGCGAACCGGTTGACCGTTCTCGCCTCGCCGACCTCCTACCAATCGTGACGATCTGTCACTAGCCGGGTTCCCCCCTGGGCCGGTTCAACCCCCGAACACCCGTCGTCTCGCCGCGAGCGGGGATGACCCTCGACGCTCGCGCCCGACCGGTCAGGTGTCCGGGTGGAGCCCCTGGCTGCGAAGGGTCCGCGCCAGGAGCGGGCTGGGTTCGTGGTCGCGGAGCCAGGTGGCGATCGCCGCCCGCTGCTCGGCGTGGGAACGATCCCAGATGCCGAGCCGGCTGACCAGCCCGGTCGCCGTGGTCGGGTCGGGAGCATCCTCGACGGGAACGAAGATCGGCTCGCTTCGCATCGGGCACCCTCGGGCTCGTCGACCACCACGAGACGCCGGTCGCCTCGCGCCTGGACGACGGTATCGGACACCGACCGACAGCACCCTCGGCGGCGCGCGAGCCGCACCTCCCGAGAGGGGATGGACCCGGCCCAGGGATCAGCCGTCAGGCCGAGTCGGCCAACGCCAGATCACCGACACCACACCACCGACGAGCCGAACCGCGAACCACGGCGAAGAAGGCCGGACCCCGGGGATCGGCCGTGATGCCGAGACCACCGACGCCGGACCACCGACGAGCCGAACCGCGAACCACGGCGAAGGAACCCGGCCCTGGACAGCCTGCGGACGAGAACCGGCCGCGCCCAGCGCTCGACGGGCGCGGGGCGATCTCAGGCGGTGGGGAAGAGGGGACGCTTGGCGGGGATGCCGACGCGGCGGGGGTAGCGGTCGGGGACCGGCCCCCGGCGACGGAGGCGCACCAGGTGCACGGGCCGGCCGGCGGCGTCGGCGGTCAGGCGCTCCGCCGGCGCGAACCCCAGCTCGGCCAGAACCTCGGCCGGCCAGCGGTCCTCGGTGGTCTCGGGCGGCTCGCTCACCACGAGCACGCCGCCGTCGCGCAGCAGCGGCGCCGCGCACTCGGCGGTGACCGCGGGCGGTCCGAAGCTGCGGGAGGTCACCAGGTCGTACCGGCCCCGGTGCTCGGGGTCGCGGCCCACCACCTCGGCGCGCTCGGTGACCACGGCGACGCGCCCGTCGAGGCCCAGCTCCTCGACCACCCGGTCGAGGAACGCGGTGCGCTTGGCCTGCGCGTCGAGGAACGTCCAGGCGGTGTCGGGCCAGCGCTCGACGGCGAGCACGAGGCCGGGAAGGCCACCGCCCGCGCCCAGGTCGAGGGCGCGGGCGGGGTCGGCGTCCACGGCACCCGCGAAGGCGAGCGCGTGGTCCAGGTGGGGGTGCACGGGTCCCGGTCCGAGGAACCCGAGCGTGCGGCTCTCCTCGAGGGCCGCGACCAGGTCGCTCACTCGGCGGCGGTCTCCGGCACGATCACCACGCGGCGGTGCGGGTCGGCACCCTCGGAGATGGTCGCGACGCCCTCGATGCCGTTGACGGTGTCGTGCACGACCTTGCGGTCCACGGCGTTCATCGGCTCCAGCGCCCGGGCGACGCCGGCCTCGCGAACGGCCTCGGCCTGGGCGGTGACGAAGCGGGCGAGCGCCTCGGCCCGGCGCTGGCGGTAGCCGCCGATGTCGATGCGGACCCGGCCGTCGTGACGGCCGGTCGCCTGGCGCTGGAGGACGGTGCGAGACAGCTCGTGCACCGCGGTCAGCGTCTGGCCCTTGGGGCCGATGAGGAGGCCCAGGTCGTCGCCGCCGGTCACGCCGAGCTCGACGGTGTCGTCATCGACCTTGGTGCGGGTGATCTCGCCCGTCACCGAGATGGCGTCGAGGAGCCCGTCGAGGAACTCCCCGATGATGTCGGCCTGCTGGTCCACGTTCACCACGTCGTCGGTCATGGCCTTGCCTTCCTGCTGGGTGGCGGACTCGCCGCCGGAGGCGGAACCGGAGCGGTTCCGAGAACGGTTGCGGCGGCGCCGGTTGCGCCCGGAGCCGCCGGAGGTCTGGGCCGCCGAGGTGCCGGCGTCACCGTCGGGTGCGCCGGTGCCGGCCTCGGTGGCGGCCGGCTCGGCCTCCACGGTGGCGGTCGCCGCAGCGGACGCGGCCACAGCGGAACCCGAACCCGAACGTGAACCCGCCGCGGCAGCCGGGGCGGCGGTCCGCTCGGCCGTGCGGGCGGCGGGGGCGGCCGCGGGGGCCTCGTCGCGCCGGCTGCGCCCCCGGCGGGAGCGGCGCTCCTGCTTGGGCCGGGGCGCCTTCGGCGACACCCGGGCGCGCACCTTGGCCTCGCTCCGGGACAGCTTGAAGAAGCTCGACCTCGGCTCCTCCAGGACCTCGAACTCGGCCTCGCTCTCGTCGACGCCGAGCTCGTCGAGCGCGGCCTCCTTGGCATCGTCCACCGTCTTGCCGGTGGTGGTGACCCACTCCATGGGCTACCTCCTCTTCTTCTTGTTCTTCGACCGGTTGGCACCGGAGGGGGCGCTGCGACTCGGCTTGTTGGCCGGCTTCGCGCCCGATCCGCCGGCGCCGCCGGCCTTCTGCGATCGTTGCTGGCCACCCGAGGCGGCCTTGCCGGAGCCGGCCTTGGACCCGCTCCCGGCGCCGCCCTTGGCCGCCTTGGTGGTGGTGCCCTTGCCGCCCGAGCGGCCTGAACCCTTCGCCCCCTTGGCGTTCTTCGCGCCCTTGGCGGGGGCCTGGCCGGCGTTGCGGGCCTCGCGGAGCTGCTCGCGGAAGCCCTTGGGCGGCGGTGCGTCGTCGTCCGCGTCACGGGCCGTGGCGTGGATGAGGTTGCCCTCCTTGTCCTTGTACATCGTCTTGGTGATGAACGCCTGTTGGCCGATGCGGAACAGGTTCGACACGAGGAAGTAGACGACGATGCCGGCGGGCAGCGTGAGGGAGATGACCGAGAAGAACAGCGGCATGATCTTCATGAGCATCTGCTGCTGGGGGTTCACCGAGCTCTGGTCGGTGCGGCCCGCGATCTGGCGCTGCTGGTAGTAGCTGGTGCCGGCGACGATGATGACGAGGACGACGTAGGGGAGCGCGTGGCCGAGGCCCTGGCCCCACGCCTTGGTGGCGGACTCGGCGAGGTTCATCCCGAACGAGTGCATCTCGTTGGTCTGGTGCAGGTCCTGCCAGAGCCGCGAGCCGTGGTCGAGGTGCTTGGCGTCGAAGTTGCCGAAGTGCTCGTAGGCCCCGCCGGTCTTGACGTACTGGGCCGCCGAGGCACCGAGGTCGTGGCCGAACGACGAGCGGTTGATGAGGTCGTAGATGGTCCGGTACAGGACGAAGAAGACCGGCATCTGGAGGAGCAACGGGAAGCAACCCGCCATCGGGTTGATGTTGTTCTCCTTGTAGAACCGCATCATCTCTTCGTTGAGCTTCTGGCGGTCGTCTCGATACTTGTTCTGCAGCTTCTTCAGCTCCGGTTGGAGCTTCTGCATGGCGAGCATCGACCGCGTGCCCTTGAGGGTCAGCGGCAGCAGCACGATCATGATCGTGAGCGTCAGGAGGGCGATGGCACCCGCGTAGTTGGGCCAGATCCCGTAGAAGAACTCGAGGGGTCTGACGATGATCTGATACATCAGGCGATCGTCCGTTCGTGATGATGAGGATCGGTGGTGTGGTGGTGTTCGGCGGGGAGGGGCACGGGGTCCCACCCGTGACTGCCGAAGGGGTTGCAGCGCAGGATGCGCCGGAGCGCGAGCCAGCCCCCCCGAACCGCCCCGTGGAGCTCGATCGCTTCGACGGCGTAGGCGGAACAGGAGGGCTGGTAGCGACAGGGCGACGGCCGACCGGCCGTCAGGTGCTGGTACGCGCGCACGACCGAACGCAGGGCCCGAGCCAGGGGGCTCATGTCGCTGCGTCCCGGCGGGAGCGGAGGTCTTCCAGGAGACGGACCACGTCGTGCACCAACTCGTCGTAGCGGCGTTGCGCGGCGTCGGGACCGGCGCTGAGGAGCAGCGCCCCGCCGGGCACGAGGCCCGGGCGGTTCCGGTCGAGGTCGATGACGATCGCCCGGAGGCGGCGACGGAGCCGGTTGCGGACCACCGCCCCGCCGACTCGGCGGGTGAGGGCGAACGCCAACCGGGTGTCGCCGCCCGGATCGTCGTCGAGGTGGGTCACCGTGAGGGGACCTCGCCGGACCCGAACGCCGTGGGTCCGCAACGCCACGAACGTGGAACGGTCGCGGACCCGGGAGATCAAGCCGACAGCTTGGCCCGGCCCTTCAGACGACGGTTGCGCACGATGGCGCGGCCGGCGCGGGTGGACATGCGGGCCCGGAAGCCGTGGTTCTTGGCCCGGCGACGGACCTTGGGCTGGAAGGTGCGCTTCACGTGATTCCTCCTCGGGTCGGGCCGGCGGCGGCCCGACGGGGCATCGGCTGATGCCGCTTGGTCGAACGGGGCCTCGGTCGGGCGCGCGGGCGACCGGCCGAGGAACCAGACAACGCTACGTCCTCGGCGCTCGGGCGAGCAACCGCGGCCGGTACCCGGGCCGTCTCCCGGGGCGGCTCGCGGGGCGCCGGGGGCGTTGCGCGGCGACCGGGCGGCGGTGCTACGGTGCCTCTTCCGCTGCCGACCCGGCGGCGACAGCGCAGTGCCCAACCCACCACCATGCGCGGCAGGAACGCCTCCTGCCGCGTCGCCACTGTTTTCCACAGGTTGTGGACGTCGCTGTGGAACGCCAGCACAGAACGGATGGTTGCGAGTGACGGATGCGCCGGACCTGTGGACGACCTGTCGGGAGTCGTTGCGCGATCAGGTCTCCGACGTGGTCTGGCGGTCGACCTTCCAGGACATCACGTTCCTGGACCTCGACGGCGACCTGCTCCGGCTGGCGGTGCCGAACTCGATGATCAAGGACCGCGTCGAGAGCCGCTACCGCCTGCTCGTGGAGTCCATCCTCGCCGAGGCCGCGGGCGGCCGGCTCGACCTGCACCTGGAGGTGCGGCCGAGCGCGCCGATCGACACGCTGTTCCCGGACCCGCTGGACGACCTGCTCGGCCCGCCGCCCGCCACCGTCGTCGCCGCCCCGGACGGCGACGCGCCGGCGGCGCGGCGCGCCGGCGTGGGCGCGCCCTCGGAGGTGGAGCGCACCAACCTCACCTTCGACGACTTCGTGACCGGCACGTCGAACCGCTTCGCCCACGCGGCCGCGCTGGCGGTGGCGGAGACGCCGGGCCGCTCCTACAACCCGCTGTTCATCTACGGCGACGCGGGGCTCGGCAAGACCCACCTGCTCCAGGCGATCCGCCGCTACGTGGAGGAGAACTACCCGGACTACGTGGTGCGCTACGTCACCACCGAGACGTTCCTGAACCAGTTCATCGAGTCCATCCGGACCAACACGTCCAACGAGTTCAAGCGCCGCTACCGCGAGGTCGACGTGCTGCTCGTGGACGACATCCAGTTCCTGGAGAACCGCAAGGAGACCCAGGAGGAGTTCTTCCACACGTTCAACGCGCTGCACGAGGGTCGCCGCCAGCTCGTGCTGTCCTCGGACCGGCCGCCCGATGCCATCTCGACCCTGGAGAACCGCCTGCGGAGCCGGTTCAAGATGGGCCTCATCACCGACATCCAGCCGCCCGACCTGGAGACGCGCCTCGCGATCCTCCGCAAGAAGGCGGGGACCGAGCGGGTGCCGGTGCCCGACGACGTGCTGGAGTTCATCGCCACCAACATCACCGACAACATCCGGGAGCTGGAGGGGGCGCTGAACCGGGTCTCCGCGCTGGCGAACCTGGTGAAGGAGCCGCTGACGCTGGCCGAGGCCGAGAAGCACCTGCACGACATCCTCGGCGACCGCCAGCCCCGGCCGATCACGCCCGAGCTGATCCTCCAGGCCACCGCCGACATGTTCGGCTTCACGGTGGAGGAGCTGGAGGGCAAGAGCCGGCGGCGGCCGCTCGTGACGGCCCGCCAGATCGCCATGTACGTGTTCCGGGAGCTGACCGACCTGTCGTACCCCGCCATCGCCCGGGAGTTCGGCGGCCGCGACCACACGACGGTCATCCACGCCGTCGACAAGATCAAGGCGCTCATGAAGGAGCGGCGCCAGATCTACGACCAGGTCAGCGAGCTCGTCCAGCAGATCCGCACCGGGGGGTGAGCGTCGTGTCGACCCTCACAACAGCCACAGCCGTCCCACCGGCCACAGGAGTTTTCCACCGTCATCCACAGCGATCTGGGTATAACCGGACATCTCGTTCGGGATCGCCCTGTGGACGACACACCGGGACCCGGTGGACGAACGGTGGACGAGCGCCACGTCATCCACCGCGCTGCGGCCCGAAGCTGGCAGGCTGTGCAGGTCTGGGGATGACCACCGATGTAGTCGCACCCGTACTGACCTGGGCATACGTGGACTTGTCCACAATCCACAGGTCCTATGACCATCACCGTCTTCTTCTACACATCACCTCCGGAGAAAGCGAGCACCCGTGAAGTTCCGCTGTGAGCGAGACACCCTCGTCGAAGCCCTCGGTGCCGCCGGTCGGGCGGTCGCCAACCGTGGCGGCGCGCTCCCGGTCCTGTCCGGGCTCCGGGCCGAGCTGACCGGCAACAGCCTGAAGCTCACCGGTTCGGACCTGGAGCTGACCATCGAGGTCGACGTGGAGGTGGCCGGCGAGCGAGACGGCCTCGCGGTGCTGCCCTCCAAGCTGGCGTCGGACCTCGTGCGCTCCCTCGGCGACCCGCGGGTGGAGGTCGACGTGGAGGGCGACGAGGCCCGCATCACCGCCGGACGGTTCGAGTCGTCGCTGCGGCTGCTGCCCGCGGACGAGTTCCCGCTGATCGCCACGCCCACCGACGACGCGGTGCGCCTCCAGGCCAAGGACTTCGCGGTGGCGCTCCGCCAGGTCGTGCCGGCCGCCAGCTCCGACGACGCCCGGCCGATCCTCACCGGCGTGCTCATGGCGGCCGAGGAGGGCGGCCTGCGCCTCGTGGCCACCGACTCCTACCGCCTCGCGGTGCGCGACCTGCCCGGCACCTCGGTGCTCCAGGAGGGTCAGAGCGTGCTCGTGCCGTCCCGGGCGCTCAAGGAGCTGGAGCGGCTGCTCGGCGACGCCGAGGAGGTCACGCTGCGCGTCGGCGAGCGCGAGGCCACCTTCGAGGTCGGCCCGGTGCGGCTCACCACCCGGCTCATCGAGGGCAACTTCCCCAGCTACCGCAGCCTCATCCCGGCCAGCCTCCCCAACCGGCTCACCGTCGGCCGCGAGGCGCTGGCGGAGGCGGTGCGGCGCGTGAAGCTGATGGCGCGCGAGCCCAACACCCCGGTGCGGCTGTCGATGGGCGGCGAGGGCCTGGAGCTGATCGCGATCACCCAGGACGTGGGCCAGGCCCACGAGCAGCTCGACGCCGGCTACGAGGGCGAGGAGCTCGTGGTGGCGTTCAACCCCGACTACCTGCTGAGCGGCGTCGACGTGACCCCGGGCGACGAGGTCACCCTCGACACCGTCGACGCGCAGAAGCCGGCGGTCATCCGCCCGGCGAGCGGCCAGGAGTTCCTGTACCTCCTGATGCCGGTCCGCGTCTCGTAGTCCGCGGGTGCACCTCCGGCGTCTCTGGCTGACCGACTTCCGTGGCTACGAGGCCGCGGAGGTCACCTTCGACGACGGGCTCACCGCGGTCCTCGGGCCCAACGGGCACGGCAAGACCAACCTGCTGGAGGCCATCGGCTACCTGGCGACGCTCGGCTCGTTCCGCGGCGCGCCGACCGACGCGCTGATCCGCGTCGGCGCGGAGCGGGCCGTCGTCCGTGCCGAGGGGGAGCGGGAGGGGCGCTCGCTGCTCCTGGAGGCCGAGATCGTGCGTGGCGGCCGCAACCGGGCGCTGCTCAACCGCCAGCCGCTGAAGCGGGCCCGCGACCTGCTCGGCGCGCTGCGGGTCACGGTCTTCTCCCCCGACGACCTGGTGCTCGTGAAGGGCAGCCCGGGGGACCGGCGGGGCTACCTGGACGACACGCTCGTGGCGCTGCACCCCCGCTACGACGCGGCCCGCGGCGACCTCGACCGCATCCTCCGCCAGCGGGGCGCGCTGCTGAAGCAGTCCGGCGGCCGGCTCACCCCCGAGATCGAGCTGACCCTCGACGTGTTCGACGCCAAGCTGGTGGCGGCGGGGGAGCGGCTGGCCTTCGCCCGCCAGACGCTCACCGCCGAGCTCGAACCGGTGCTGGAGGACGCGTACGCCCAGGTGGCGCGGACCGGCGCCCGGGTCGCCGCCGCCTACGACCCGCCGTGGATGGCCGAGGGCCTCGCCGCCGCGCTCGCCGCGGCCCGCCGGGACGACCTGCGGCGGGGCGTCTCCACGGTCGGCCCCCACCGCGACGAGCTGGAGCTGGTGCTGAACGGCCTGCCGGCCCGCACCCACGCGTCGCAGGGCGAGCAGCGGTCGCTCGCGCTGGCGCTGCGGCTGGGCGCTCACGAGGTGGTGACCCGGCGCACCGAGACGCCGCCGGTGCTGCTGCTGGACGACGTGTTCTCCGAGCTGGACGCGTCCCGCAGCGCGGCCCTCCTGGCGTCGCTGCCGGCCGGCCAGACCGTCCTGTCGACCGCCACCGACCTGCCGGCGGGCGTGGGGCCCGGCCGGCTGCTGTCAGTGTCCTGCGCGACCGCC